>WBZP01001362.1_pt1 | contig 30374 bp, 31 predicted proteins | sample 5204301 | NCBI WGS metagenome assembly WBZP01 (sample SAMN12412401, study PRJNA552823) | activated sludge metagenome | isolation source: activated sludge from nitrification reactor of wastewater treatment plant... | place: USA: Pennsylvania | collected 2017 | reverse complement strand
CTGGCGAAGGAGGCCCACTGGCTCATGTCGGCTGGTCGGGTCTGCTGGTTCGAGGATCGCCCAAGAGCTGCCCACTGCGGCGTGGAAGTGAGCACGCCCAGCACACTGATGCCCCGACTTCGCGCGGCGTCGATAACCGGATCGATGAGAGTCCACTGTGGCTTTCCCTGTTGCTGTTCCACCCATCGCCAGGGGATATCGATCCGAATGGTCGTTGCACCGACGGCCTTCATGAAGTCGAAACTCTGCGCCCGCGAGGCTGCACTTTCCCACAGAATTCCCGAGTTGGCGGAGAAGCCCAGACCTAGTGAGGACACCGTCAGGCCCCCTGCTGACAACGCAGGCGTGGCATGGGCTACGGAGGTCCCCGCTCCGCTTGCGATCGCAGCACCGGCAAGCACACCGCCGCCTACGAGCCCGGCCCGAACAAAGTCTCGGCGCGTGAAGGAAATCATCAACAACCCTTCGGTTCAAATGGTGAAGTACTGGTTCCTATTCTCAACTTCGTTACGAACGGATCCGCCTCGCCGCGGATCCCCAGGCGTACACACGGCGGTGTCATAGCGTCCAAGCAACGCCCTGGTGAAGGGGCTTGGTCTGGGGAGGTTGCTGGTGGCTGGGACTCGGCGGAGGTTGACCGCGGCGGATCGGGTGGAGATCGCGCTCGGGCTGAAGGCTGGGTGGGCGTTGAGGCGTATCGCGGCGGGGATCGATCGGGACGTGTCGGTCATCTCGCGTGAGGTGGCCCGGAACTCCACCAAGACTCGCGGGTATCGGATGGTCACCGCGGATGTCGCGGCCCAGCGTCGGCGTTCCCGTCCGCAGCCGCGGAAGGTCGCCGTGGTCCCGGCGTTGAGGGCTCGGGTGTTGGCCGATCTGAAGCACTCTCGTACTCCGCGTCAGATCGCGGGGCGGTTGCATCTGGAGGCCCGCGAGGCCACCGTGGGGCTCATGAAGGGCTCCCCACCGGCCGAGGGCCACACCGCTTCTCACGAGGCGATCTACCAGTTCATTTACGCCATGCCCCGCGGTGACCTCGCCCGGCACGGGATCTTCTTACGCCGCAAACAGACCCGCCGCCGGCCCCGGAAAGGGGCTGGTCAACGAGGCGCCCCGATCGTCGGCATGATCTCCATTGACGAGCGCGACCCGGCCGTGGCCGACCGGCGAGTCCCCGGGCACTGGGAAGGCGACCTGATCATCGGCAAGCAGGGCGCGAGCGCAGCAATCACCCTGGTGGAGCGCACCAGCAGGTTCACCACGATCCTGGCGTTACCCGAGGGTAAAGACTCGACCGGCGTGGCCGACACCCTCATCGAGCACTGCCGCGAACTCCCCGCGATGATGCGCAAAACGTTGACCTGGGACCAAGGCAGCGAGATGGCCCAACACGCCGCGCTCACCCTGGCCACCGACCTGAAGGTCTACTTCGCCGACCCCCACTCCCCATGGCAGCGACCCAGCAACGAGAACACCAACGGGCTGATCCGCGAGTACATCCCCAAAGGCGAACCCATCCCGGCACACCAGCCCTACCTGACCGCCATCGCCGAAGAACTCAACGAACGACCCCGCCAAGCCCTCGGCTTCCTCACCCCCCGCGAGTCCTTCCAACGCCTACTCCAAGGACTACCACCCGTTGCTTCCACGGCTTGACACCGCCCACAAGCATCCCGGACTTTAGTTCGAGGTGCAACACCCAGCGAGCACCATTACACAGGCGAAAAGCACTCGTCAGGCAAGTCAGCCTGACGTGGCGCACCCCTGCCCACCTGACAAAAACCGCTACATATCAGAAACCGAGCCAACGAGTCACGAGAGTAAGGCAATATAGGAGTGAGAGAAAGTTCGTCTCCGCGGCCGCTTCCCTGCGACGCGTTGAAATCACTTCGTTGAAGGAGACAGTATTGTCATCGTCCAAGAAGAGCGCGCTCGTCACAGGGGTCACCGGTCAAGACGGAGGTCACCTGGCTGCCCTGCTCCACGACCAAGGCTACGAAGTATTCGGGCTGATCCGCGGCCAGAACAACTCGCGAAAGGGACCATTACTCGACGAATTTCCGTTTCTCAATCTGATTGAGGGGGACCTCACTGACCCTCAGTCGCTCGTGCGCGCAGTCGACATCTCCTCCCCTGACGAACTCTACAACCTCGGGGCAATCAGCCATGTGGGGTACTCATTCCGCAACCCTGCGCTTACCTCCGATGTGAGCGGCAAGGGCGTACTCAACGTGCTCGAGGCAGTACGGCTCACCGGTCGCGCCGAAACAACCCGGGTATACCAGGCTTCCACATCGGAGATGTTCGGTGGCCTCGACTACAACCGGCCCGGAGCCGGTTACGACGAGTCATCACTCTTCCACCCGAGAAGCCCGTACGGCGTTGCCAAGCTATACGGGCACTGGATCGCGAAGAACTACCGCGAGAGCTATGGCATGTTCGTCTCCTGCGGCATTCTGTTCAATCATGAGGGCGAGCGTCGGGGGCCAGAGTTCGTGACACGCAAGATCACCCAAGCTGCGGCCCGCATCTCGCTAGGCCAGCAGGACGAACTCGTTCTCGGAGATCTCTGGCCCAAGCGGGACTGGGGGTACGCCGGCGATTATGTGCGGGGCATGTGGCAGATGATGCAGCACGATGTGCCTGATGACTTCGTACTCGCCTCGGGCGAGACCCACTCGGTCGAAGACTTCGTTCGTGCGGCGTTTAGCCGCGTGGGTATCGAGGATTGGACACGATATGTGCGACAGGATCCCGAGTTCATGCGGCCCGCCGAGGTCGACATTCTCTTGGGCAACCCCGCGAAGGCGGAATCCGTGCTCGGTTGGCGCAGGGAGTACAATTTCGAGCAGCTGGTCGCCCGGATGGTTGACCACGATCTAGAGCTATTCGGCGCGTCTTGATGGCATCGGGCATCAACCTGGACGGCTTCCGGCTCGCGATCACCGGAGTGGACGGCTTCGTCGGCCGGCACCTCGCAAAGAGCGCTGCGGACCAAGGTGCGACAATCTTCGGCGTGGGCCGCAGCGAACATCTCGACCCGGCGCTACACGTCCGGCTGCGGGAGTACATCACGGCAGATCTTCGCTCGGTATGGCCGCTCACCCAGCAGGTCGATGCAGTGGTTCATCTGGCGGGTCTCTCGGCCGTCGGCCCATCCTTCGATCAGCCTCAACGCTACATCGAAGAAAACAGCGCCATAGTCACTATGATGTGCGAGCGTCTGCGAGAGCACGATCGGCCACCGCGAGTGATCGGGGTTTCTACCGGCGCTGTCTACCAGAACCCAGCTGAGGGCGCGCCTATTGATGAGGCAACTCTCACCCACCCAGGCTCCCCCTACGCGCTCAGCAAGCTACTGGTCGAAACACAACTGTCGTACTATCGCAGTCGCGGTCTCGACGCAATCGTCGCGAGACCGTTCAATCACGTCGGTGCCGGCCAGCGCGGCGGTTTCCTGATACCCGACCTCGTCAGGCGGCTCACCGAACTCGCACCGGGTCAGCCACTCACGGTCGGCGAGCTAGGCAATTCCCGTGACTACACGCATGTTGCCGATGTCGCAGAGGCCTACCTGCAGCTCGCAAGTGCGCCCGCTCTGCGCCACGAGATGTACAACGTCGCGAGCGGCAGATCGACGGAAGGTAGGCGCGTTCTCGAGATCATCTGCAGACTCCTCGGACGCGAGGTACCCGAGCTCCGAGTCAACCCATCGCTGCTCCGCCCGAACGACCCGAGAGTCATCACTGGTTCGGCCGCACGACTGCGACAGGATACGGGTTGGGTTGCAACGAGAAGCCTAGAGGAGGCCATCGCCGATTTCATCGCGGCATCGGCCGACGACGACTCGACAGCATGACCGCCCAGCTAGGCATATCTCAGGATGCGCTGATTGCCTTAGCGAATGCTCTTGCAACAGCTTCATGGCCAGCGGGCGAGAAGTGACTTCCGTCACCGTCATAGTCCGGTGACAGCACCCGACGGTTCTTCGGGTCGGCAAGCAGTTTGTCGGTGTCGACCAGTACATCGATCTGTTCTGGTGAAGTGCGAAGGAAGTCGTTCCACTGCCGTCGGAACTGCTCGCCCTCGCCATCCGCACCACGAGGTGGTTCCGTGAAGGCGACGATTTGCGCGTCGGGCCATCTCTCTCTCGCCTCCGCGATCAACGCCACCCAGTAACTGCCGACCTCGTCCGGCGTGGTACCCGCCACGAGGTCACTCGAAGAGGCCCATATCGCGACATAGTCGGCGTCGACGTCTGTCGCCCGATCCCACTTCGGCGAGTCCGCCAGGAAGTTGGCAGTCCACGCACCGGCGGCCGCGAAGCTGGCCGCAGACCCTCCGTGATCCCTCGCCCACAACTGGTGCCAGACCTCGACCTCACCCTTGTGCGGGACGTCGGGGTTTTGGTTCGCCCCGGCGTTGAGCGAGTGCCCGAACACTGCGACCACAGGCACGTCTTCGCCTTCGAAGGTGTAGTCGATGGAGATATCGAGATAGGTACCCGCACGGTTGAACGCGCCCCGATTCTTGTCATCTACGAGCGCACCGTTCTCGGTACCTTGTCGAATCCAGCCGACGCCGGGGGCAACACCGACCCGCGTCTTCGCCGGGGCTGAGAAGGAGATGCCGAGGAGGTACTCCTCATCAGTGTCCAGTTGCATCGTCTCCTGGTCGAACCAATCGGTCACAAATTTGCTATTCCGTGTCTCTTCCCTTCCCGACAAACGTACGTCGGTTTCGAACTCTCCTTCGCCAGTCATATGGCCCAGATACACCGACTGAATCTCAATATCGCCGAGACGTTCATCACCCAGGTAGTCGATATTCTCCACTCGAACTCTGAATTGCTGCGGCACGACTCCAAGCTGGAACGGGAGCCGCTGCTCGACGACTTTGGGCGAAGCGGTCTGCAGGAAGATCGCAGTCGAGGTGTGACCGAAGGAGTAAAAAGAGCGTCGAAGGCCCGAGTCCGGCCCAGCCACGGGCATTGCCACCTCCGTAGCATCTGGCGAGCCCTGCGCCCACATCCGCAAATAGCTCGCCGCAGCAAACCCGCCAGCGGCCAGCAGTGCAAGCGCCACAACAATGACGATCATCCAGACCAGCGCTCTCCGCTTCCTCTTCCGGGGTGCGGTCGCTTGTGCGATAGTCATGGGTTTTCCTTCTGCTTCTTACGACTCCCCAATTCGAGAGCCGGCTTCTCAACAAACATATATGAGACGCTCGCGAGCGCGACGCTCACCACCGTCACAAGTGCAAAGTTCCATACCCAACCGCCCCAGGTGTCTCCCCTGGTAAGCCCGAATCGCTCGCAGAGCAGCATAACCGGGAAGTGCACGAGATAGGTGCTGAGTGAGGTGACCCCGAGCCAGTGGCACACTCGGTTGTCGAGCAATACTGCGAACCTCCAATGTCGCGACTCGCCATCCGACGGGAGCACAATCAGCAGCAGGAATGCCACAGAGAAGACTGCAAATGCTGCTGCAATGAAACGAGGGGCGAGAAAATAGCACACGCCGCTGACAATGAGAAACAGGGCACCCCAGAACCAAGCGTACTTTCTGGCACGGAGGATTCCTGCCGGCGCAAGATCCCCTCTCAATATCGCCAGGTACAGCACCGTTGCCAGCATTCCCCAGCCGAAGTTATCCGACCATGGGAGGATGCTGCGCGACAAGACGGCCACCCAGTTCGGCCCCCACTCAGACATCTCTCGTTCGATACCCGAGGCGTCGGCCAGCATCGCCGCAACAACTCGCCAAACGAACCCGCCAAGCACCAGGAGTGCCCCGGGGATCGCCGCTATGAGATACCTGGGCATCCCACGCCCCCACTTTCTCGCGAGAGCATAGATCAACACGGCGAGGAAGGGAAGTAAGAAGTAGAACGCGAGCTCGACGGTCAAAGTCCAAGAAGAGCTGATGCCGGTCTGCAGCAGTGAGGGGAAGTAATTCTGCAGTACAGTGAGGTTCAGAAGCAGCAGGGACGGGTCGAGAATCGAGCCTGTACCCCCCTGCCCCCCGCGTTGCTGCACGACCATGGCATTCTCAAGAAACAGGGTCGCGGTGAGGTTTGCGAAGAGGAAGATCACGATGTACGCGGGGAACACCCTCATTCCACGGGCTCGTGCGTACCTTTTCATGCCCGCAAACGGGTTTCTGTCTTCAAGCAGGGCCTTCGCGAACGGGTAGTAGATCAGAAAACCGGACATCACGAAGAAGATGACGATGGCCTGACCCAGCGCGTAGATGTGCGTCTTGCCGAGAATCGTCGGCGAAAAATGCGCAGTCGTGTGCACCAGGATCACGCAGAGCGAGAGCACGCCTCGCAAACCGTCGAGACCGACGAGACGCCCGTGGCGCTTGGTCGGCCGACTACCCGAACCGGCTACCATGCGACGTTCTCCTCTGTAAGAGCACGCGGGCCTGCGGGGGTGACCGCATACGCCGGTGCGGAGTAGGCCTCTATTACCTTGGTGTACTGCCCATCACCTATTCGGTCACGGGTTGCGGTTTCGATGGCCTGCGATTGTATGCTGGCGAGCACGAGCGCGAACGCCATAGCCAGCGGGGGCATCGTCACCACGGGGAAGTCGAGCTGGAATGCAATCAGCACGAGCGCGAACAGCACCCCGGTCTGTAACGCGGCACCATGCCGGCCGGCTCGCATCGCCCGGAAGCCCAGCACGAGCGCGATGATCAGCACGATCACGAACACGACACCGGTCAGCAGGCCCGCGCGATAGACCACGATCAGGGGAGTGTTCGCCGCGTGGTTGATTGTGTATCCATAGAACGGATCCGAGAACTCCCGAAGATCCCACCCGCGACCGAAGAACCAATTACCCGACATATGTCCGGGATACCTACGAAGCGCATCGATTCGGGCGGTGCTACCGATATCTCCCGAGCCGAAGGAATCGAATAGCCTGGAGGAGACCGCCGGTACCATGAACGCTGCGAACACGCCGCTGAACAACAACACTGAACCGACGAAGCGTTTGCCAGCACTGATCTTCGAGAAGAAGAGCGCGAAGGCAGCGGCAAGAAGCAGGCTCGCGATAGCAGCGCGCGATAGCGTAGCGAGCACGCCAATGCTCAGCGCGCCGACCACGACCACGAGCAGCGTGCCCCGAAGCGCATATGCCGCGACAGCGATCGCGAAAAGGAAGAAGAGCCCGGCCGAGTTCGGATCGACGTAGAGACCCGCAGCACGAGCCACCACAGACCCTCCTACGCTGGCCGTGCGCTCGTTCACCGCGATCGAGCCGCCGTAACCCAAGAAAGAGAAACGGTTGACCCAAGATCCCGACCGGTCAACCAGGAGCATACCGACTGAGAACAGCGCGCCGACAGCAGCAGCGATTCCATATGCGCCAAAGAGAATGCGTCTCAGGGAGACCTCCATCAAGAGCACGATCACCATGGCGCCCATGGCCAATGCCCACTTCGCGTACTCGACCAGAGTCTGCGAGCCGTGATAGGTAGCCACCGCGGAAATCAGGCTGAAGAGCAGATAGCACGTGACTATCACCCCAAGAGGCCCGATCTTCGGCAGGTCCTTGGAGGGGTGCACTACCGCGAGCACAATCAGCAGCAGGGTGAGCGCGATGACCAGCGGGAAGCCTGTACCCTGCACTGCCGCGAACGGCATGAACCCAAGAACGATGCCGGGTATCGCTGCGAGAACACCCGGCCGCTTCATCAGCGCGAAGCACAGCAGGGGCAACACGCACACGCACACCGCGAGCATCATCAGTCTACGGTTGCCAGTGGCAGCGGCCCCGGCTCCCGCAGCGACGAGCAGTACCCCGAGCAGCGTCACGATGGCCATCCACGCACGACGACTCATTGCAACCACTCCTCGACCGCGGCTTGAGGAATGCCCTTCGCCCAGTGCTGGACATTGCGTTCGTAGAGCACTGCACCCTCGGCTCGTGAGAACTCTTGGTCGAGCAGAAGCCTGCGCGCAGCCTCGATGAACTCCTCATCGAGGCTCGCAGGAGCCAGCCCGAAGGTTGAGGTGAGGTTGCCAATTGCAGCCGGAGTGCCGACGATGGGGATACCCCGGCTCGCGGCTTCGAGAATCTTGACGCGAACCCCGCCACCGGTCAGAATGGGCGCGAGAATGCCTCGGCACGAGGCGAGGGCTTGGTCGAGATCCGGTACAAACCCGAGATCCCGCGCTCCAGAAGGCAGGTCAAGTCGACCAGCCGGACGCCCGATGAACACGAGCTCTGCCCCCGGGATCCCCTCCGAGATCTGCGGCCAGATCTTCAACAGCGCTCGAGCCCCCTCCTCATTCGGGCGCCACTGGCGATCCCCGACAAAGGCCAGACGCGGCGCGGAAAGCTCTCGCCGCGGTAGACCAACCATGGGTTTGAGCGTCAGGTCGAGCCAGGCGACCCTGTTGATACCCGCGGCTCGATACTCCTCCGCTTCTTGCATGTCATAGGTGCCGACGGACTCGGCGGCTGCCGCGACGCGGTGCTCGTCGCGCAGAATTCGCGGCGCTTGCAGCTTGCCGATCAACCCGTGACTCGCCTTCCAGACCAGTGACTCGGAGACCACGGTGTTGACGTAAAGCGGCTCGGTTCGGCCGGAGGCGAGAAATGACTCTGCCATGTACGAGTGATCGGCGACAAACATGTCAGCCTCAGCCTCAGCAATCGCATGCTGCAGCGAGCCGAGGCCGAAGCGCTCGTGCACGACGCTCCGCCCGCTCAGCAGACTCCGCGTCAACAGCTTCACTGGGGAGATCTCAGGCTTCTCGAGCACCGTACTGGTCTCGTTCCGTCGCGGCTTCGCACCGAGTGCGAGAAGCCGAACCGCAACCATCTCTTGCGCGAGCATGAGGACGAGGTTGAACATGGCCATATCGCCGGTGCGCTCGACGGCAGGATCTTTCGCCGCAAGGAAGAGCGCTGTGCGCATCTCAATCCTCCGTTTTGCTCTGGGGAACTCTCATGAGGCGGAAGAACGCGAGCGTCAGTATCGTTTCGCCGACCACGGCCGAGAGCGCGGTCATCACTGCTGCAACCTCTGGAAGACAGCCTACCAAGACCACGATCAATGCGTATCTCATGACCAGCGCGACTGCCGACCAGACGATCCGATGCACGTCGACGCCCCGAATGTAGAGCACTGTCACCCAAGTGTTGGTCACGGCACGAAGGCCCGCGAACGGTGCGATCGCGAACAGGGTCCAGCCGACCTGGTGATACTCGGTAAAAAGAATCAGGATCAACGCGACGATCGTCGTGCCTACCCAAAGCAGCACCCCGATGCCCAGCGTGGCCCGCATTGGCGGTTCGGCCTCGCGATGCGCAGGCCGTTCACGAACGGCCACGGCAAACTGCTGCCCGAAGAGCTGACCGATCGTCGAGGCGGCAAGCGCGAGCTGGGAGGCGACGGAGTAGATGCCAACGACCTCAGTGTTCGTCAACAGACCGAGAAGTATGATGTCGCCCTGCAGATAGACCGAGAGCACCAGTGCGTCCACCACCAGCACACCCTGTTCGCGCCACTGTTTCGGAATCAGCGGCCCGTGGCCTCGAATCTGGCGTAAGGTCATCAGAATGATGACCAGATACGGGCTGAGGTACCAGAGGCAGGCGATTGCGAGCGAGGCCGCATCTTTCGCCAGCAGGATGTAGCCGAGTGCGATGACGATCGAGGAGAGCTGACGCACCGCGTCAATGCGCATGATCTTGCCGGGCTCACCATCGCGAAGTGCACGACTCTTGTATGCGTTGAAGATCATCTCAAGACCCGCGATCAGTAACGCGAAACCTGCGATGAAGCTTGCCGCGTAGATCGCCGCACCGATGGCTGCGAGCCCCGACCCAATGAGCACGCGCAGGGTGCGCTCGCCGAGGAAGAGGTGCTCTGAGACCCTGACGCATCTGACGACGAAGATGTTCTCGATGGGAGCCGAGAGAATAGCCGCCGCCGCATAGGCCGAGGCGTACCGACCATAGTCGTCGATGCCGAGCGTGAAGATGAGCGCCATCGTCCACAGCAGTCCAGAGGCACGACCGATGACCATCCATGCGCTCGCGGCCCCAAGGCTCATTATCGAACGGAGCACTATCCTTCTCCTACCCGCTTCCTCCCGACACCTTGCAACCGAGATGTACACGAGAAGAACGAATACAATTCAACCAGATCCCATTCTCCCGGAGGCCTTTGCATGCGCGAGCAACTTTACCCGCTGACCGGGCTTCGTGGGCTCGCCTCCGCCTGGGTCGTGCTGCTGCACCTGCAACTACTCACTCCGGCGTTGATGCCGCATGTTCCGGTGTTGTCGACGATCATCTCTGGAGGCAACCTTGGCGTCGACATTTTCTTCATGCTGAGCGGCTTCGTGATCACCTATACCTACCTGGAGAAACTGGCCAAACCTGCCCCCGGCGCACTCAAGAGATATCTCTGGCTCCGCGTTGCACGCATCTACCCGATACACCTGGCCACGATGCTGCTGGTGCTGTGTCTCGTTTTGCTCAGCGCAGCGGCAGGCTCACCGCCGGAAGCGGGCCGCCGGTTCACACCGGTCAATTTCATGATGAATCTCTTCATGTTGCAGGCGGTGCCACCGGCCCTCGCCTGGAACGACCCCGCCTGGTCGATCTCGACGGAGTTCGCCGCGTATCTCGTTTTCCCACTGCTCGCGCCTGTGCTGATCAGGCTCAAGCCGAGGTCGGCGGTCGTCGCACTCGTGACGATTCTGTGCGCAGGCATGGTCCTGCTGCTTTTGATCACCTACAGCGCCCACGAGTGGCCATACTGGTCGGGGTACGCCCTGATGTGGGCGCGGATCGCGATCTGCTTCCCTGTGGGTGCGCTGCTGTGCGTCTTCTGGCGCGCAAACACTGGGCTCGCTGCCTCGAATGCGGCCTGGATGGTGCCCGTCTCTCTGGCGGGGATCGCGGTGGTCTCGCTGCTCACTCCACCTGCGGTAGCGCTTGACCTGCCTGTGCTCGCCTACCCGTTCATCGTGCTGCTACTCTTCGGCGCTGCTGGCGGTGTTGGTGCCTGTAATCGTGCGCTCAGCACGCGGTTCATGCAGTGGAGCGGACGTATCTCTTACTCCGTCTATCTGATTCACTTCCCCGTGCTGCTGGTGGTCGGCCAGATAGTGGGCATCGCTGGTGTGGAGGCAGGTTCGCCGTTGGCATGGGTGCTCCTGCTGCTCGCGTTTGTCGCGATCACGGGCGCGGGTGCGGCCCTGTACTCCTTCGTCGAAGAGCCCGCGCGCAAGCTCATTCGACGGTGGACAGCGCCTCACGCCATCCCTGAGAGAGGGTAGCGAAGGCCACTTCCAGGGTCAGCTCGTCCCGCATCTCGAGGGTGTGGCGAGTCGCCGCTTCGAGCTTCTGATCGTCGAACAGCGTATCGTTGACCGCCTCGGCAAGCGCGTCGAGGTTGCTCGCCGCAACCGCGGCTTCATTGGCGAGGCCGGGGTAGGCGATGGTCATCGCGGGAGTGCCGTATGCAATTGATCGAGCCAGCACGCTCGAAGCTACGTGGGTGACCGGGCCGTATGAGCTTCGCTTCGAGTAGGGCATCAGTATCGCCCTGACGCTTTCGAAGAATCGATCCTCGTCAGCCCCTTCCACGGGCCCGACGATATCTACCCCGGGCTCAGCATCCAGCTGCTCGGTGCCGCGACCCGCGACCCGAATAGTGATGCGAGGGTCGATCAGCAAGCGTAGCTGCGCGAGCGAATCGAAGCCCTTGCCCCGATACACGTAGCCGAACAGCCCGACCGCCAGCGGGCGCTCCACCGGCGGCTCGAGCTCGGGTTTCACCGGCGGCGGAAGGAAGGTGACGTCAACGTGCTCGTGGCGTAGCTCGTACTCAATCGCGCGGGCGCCCGACTCGGTAAGCGCCGAGAGGCGCACGCCCTTGAGTACTCGGCGTTCGAAGCGCTGCAGTAGCGGCATTGTCGGGAAGTGGATAGCATGCACGAGCAATCGACTCTTGCCGATGCCTCTGCTGCGAAACGGGAGCCACACTCCGAGCGGCGCATCGTGCAGGGTCGAACTGCGCCGCACATTCGGGCGGCGAGCATCTTTCAACGTGAGCGCCCAGAAAGGCAGCAGCGCGCCGCCGCTCAGTTCCGTATGGAGCAGCACCGGCCCCCTGCTGCTCCGAATGGCCCGCTGCACCTCGCGCATGCCCCGGCGTACATCGGAGAACGAATCCTGGCCCGCTCCCCCGCATCGCACTTCAATCACCCTCGGGAAGACCTCATGCGCCAGCGTGAGAATATCGTCGGCGTAATCGCTCACCCCGCTCGTGCCGGTGCGGGGTGCAACGTAGATGAGGGTCGATTGCGAGAGCGGATCGCCGCTGGTTGTCTCCGGCACGCTATTCACCTTTCCGAGCAGCGCTCTGTCTGATAGCGCATCTAGTAGAACGACCTGCGATAACGCGCCGAATACTTGAGCGCCGAGTCGCGCTTGCCCCGCACCTTCGCGGGTACGCCGGCGACAACCGTCATCTCAGCGACGTCGTCCTTGACCAGTGAACAGGCGCCCACAACGGCGCCCCGGCCGATCGTCACTCCATCGATCACGGTGCTGCGAGATGCCACCCACGCGAAGTCGCCAATGCGCACCGGGTGAAAACTGGCCGCGAAGTCGTCCGCGTTCACGTCGTGACGGCCGGTAATGATATGCGTGTCGCTGGCGAGCACGACGTTATCGCCGATCACGATTCCGCCGCGCGCATCCAGCATGCAGCGAAAACCGATCGAGCAGTCCTCCCCGATTCGCAGCGAATGTATATCGAGCACGCTGGTACCACGCCCCACCGATGACCCGTGGCCGATCTTCGCGCCCCACATGCGCAGGGTGGCGAGCCTGAGATGGTGTAAGGGGACATGCGTCACCACGACGTTAAACACGGCGAAGCCGAGATGCTGCCACTTCTCGCGTAGCACCATCAGCTAACTCGCTTCACGCGCAGCGCGTTTGCCATAGCGAGGTGCGTCGCTCTCCTCGCGGCCGCCGCTCCCCCCTGACTCCGTATTCGAACTCTTCGACTGGAACGGCTCCTCGGCGGGTTCTGTCGAGACCGCCAGGGAGGACTGATAGGCCTTATCACCGTAGTAGGAGTAGGCATCCACCCCGGTGCGGGCCAGGCGGTTGGCGATGACGCCGATGACTGGCGCGCCAACTCGTTCCAGCGTCTGCACGCAGGTCTCGAGTTGCGGGCGGCGCACGGTCTCGATGGCGGCAACCAGCAGCACGCCGTCAACCGAGCGCGAGAGCACGATCGCGTCGCTGACTGGCAGCACGGGCGGGCTATCGATGATGACGTAGTCGAAGAGATTCTTGAACCTGGTGAGTAGTTCCTCAAACTGCGGCGAGCCGAGCAGCTCGGCGGGGTTCGGCGGAACCCTGCCAGAGGGCAGCACCCACAGACGTCGATTGTCGCCGACGCTCTGCATGACGTCTTCGAGACCCACTCGGTTCACGAGCAGGTCAGTCAGCCCGAGGGAGTCTTCGAGGCCCAGCATCTCGGCCACGCGGGGCTTTCTCAGGTCGGCGTCGATCAGCGCAACCCGATGGCCAGCCTCTGCCAGGCTGAGCGCGAGGCTGAGCGTCGAAGTCGACTTGCCCTCTCCGGGCACCGATGAAGTGATCAGCAGCACCCTACGCTGCACGCCTTCGGCGTCGACGAACTGCAGATTGGTACGAGTGCTTCGGTACGCCTCGGCAAACATGCCCTGGTGCGCAAAGCGCTCGGTGACGTCTTGCGAAGTGAGCTTGCGCTCGCGCATGACTAGGCCGAGGATCGGATAAGGCACGATTTTCCGCACTTCCTCGATGTTGCGCACGCGGGAATCGCTGCTCTGCAAGAGGAAAGCGAGGCCGACGCCCACGATCAGGCCGAGCAAGCCTCCCACGGTGATCACGATCCAGGGCACCGGCCATGAGGGGGCGCTCGGCGGGTCGGCGAGCCTCAGCGTGGTGACGTTGACCATCGCCTCACTGCCCGCGACCGGTGCTTCGATCTTGTCCGTAATGACTGCGGAGAGCACCTCGGCCACTTCGTTCACGATGTTCGCGGCGAGCGCCGGGTCATGATCGGTGACGACGATCTCGATGATCAGCTGGTCGCGCTCGGCGGATGCCTCGACCTGGGAAGAAAGTTCGTCAGCCGTGCGGTCAAGCTGGAGCTTCTCGATGACGGGATCAAGCACGATAGGGTCGCTTGCGAGCTGAGCGTACGATGTCATGCGGGCCTGCGTGTAGGTCGAGCCCTGCAGCAATTCATCTGCGGTTCCGAGTGACTGCGTCGAGACGAAGAGACGCGCAGTCGCCTCGTAGCTCGGCTGGATGACGACGAGCAGCATGACCGCAGAGGTGGAAAGCCCCACAGCAACAAGCAGCACGATCAATGCCCAATAACGCTGGAATACTCGCAGCAGATCCTGAATGTTCACAAGCAATCCTCCCCGAATGGCGACGCTAACTGCACAAACCGCAGATGCTCGCCCCTTGCCGGTCCCGTTCCAAACTCGACGTAAAACATTCTATTCGCCAGCATCCGTCTCTCTGATCGTCTCGCGAAGCAGCGGGGTGAGGCGAGAAGCATACAGCTGGGTGAGGTGCTGGCGATCAGATCGAATCACGCTCTCGAGAGCGAACGGCGGGCACCAACTGTCGACCGAGCAGAACCACTGCTGAGTGTCGATCAGCGCCGCTTTGCTCCCCTTCGCCTCTACCGCGACGGCGACGGCGGCGATCTGCTCACGCCATTGCTTGTCGATTCGCCCGGTGCAGTCTTCCACGCTGGCAACGCGCGTGTAGCACTCCGTAACGCTTTCTGCCTGCGGAGGAGAAGCGAGGATCACGACTTGAGAACCATCGAGTCGTTCGAGCGTGCGCTCCATCCCCTGCTGCCAATACAGTTTCTTCGTCACAGTGTCATCTGGCAGCATGAGCGTCTGCATCTCCGCTTCACCGTCCGCAATGATCACGAGGTCGGGCTTCGCTGCGTCGACCTGGTCAAGCGCCCACGCGCGATGCTCGTTGCAGGCCTTCGGGTAGCCGGGACGAACTGCACCCTCCCCGAATGAACCGCTGACAGACACGTCGGCCGCAGGGCACTGGGAATGGCTGAGCAGTTGCACGTGATAGCCGAGACCGTTCAGCGCCGGGCCTAGCCCCGGCATCCACGAAAGCGCTACGGAGTCGCCTAGCACCACCGCGCGTCTGGGGAGCGTCGGGTCGCCAACTTGGCATTCGTCGAGGGTCGCTTCCTTCACGTCCAGACACTGATTGTTGAGCAGCCCTGTCGGGAGATACTCGCCGGAGTCGATCTGCTGAACAATCTCCGCCGGCCACTGCTCAGCGTTCAAAGCCCCAATGATGCTGGCCTGCACCGGCTCGAGCTCTGCCTCGCTTCCGGTGGACGAGGTCTCGCTGCCAGGTTCTTCTACCTCGACCACCGTCGGAGTCTCGGGGCGTTGTGAGGGACGGTTGAGGGCGAACATTGAAGCCACGATGACCATCGCTGCAACCGGAATCGCAATTACCGCTACGATTCTTGACGCCCGGTCGAAGCGCTGCCAAGAGGTCATCCGCCTCCACTTCGCGCTGGGTTCAAGCCAAGAGGACCGACGAATCGGATCTTCGAGCAGGTGGAAGGACAGCGCACCCACAAACAACGCGATCGGTATTGAGCCGTAGAGGTAGAGGCCCGACTGCTTTCCGAGCAAGGCAGCGATGATCACGAAGATTGGCCAGTGCCACAGATACACCGAATACGAGATCTGCCCGAGGTAGCGCGAGACCGGGTTCGTCAGTGCAACGGCACCTGCGGGACCGCCAACGCCAGAAACGATGATAGCGCTCGAGGCGAGCACCGGCACGATTGCGGCAAGACCCGGGTAGGGCGTAGCGGGGGTCAGATAGAACGATGAGGCAACCAGCACCGCGAGTCCCAACCAGGTGAGTGTGACCCTCGCGGGGAACGGAATCTTCGCCCAGAGCACATTGCCGAAGTACAGCAGCGCACCGAAACCGAGCTCCCACACCCTTGTCAGCGTCGATAGGTACGACACCTCGGGGTGGCTGTTCGACTGCACCACCGACCAGGCAAACGACGCGGCCGAGACGACAAAGATCACGACGAGAAGCAGGCCGTAACGTTCGAGGAATGTCGGCGTCAGCGACCGGCCGCGACGGGCACGAACGAGCCGGGCGCCCAGCGTCAGCACGCTAATCAGCAGAAGCGGCCAGAACAGGTAGAACTGTTCTTCGACTGCGAGCGACCAGTAGTGCAGCAGCGGGCTCTGCGGCAGCCAGGTGGAGAAGTAGTCGGTGCCGGTCAAGATGAAGTGCCAGTTCGCCGAGAGCAGCATCGCCCACACGCCGTCGACTGCCACCGAGTTCGCCCGCGCAAGCGGGAAGACCAGGTAGCCCGCCGCTATCGTGAAGACAATGACGGTCGTCGCTGCGGGGGCAAGGCGGCGAATGCGGCGCCTCGAGAAGCGCCAAAGCTTGATGGTGCCCGTGCGGGCATACTCCTTGATCAGCAGGCCGGTGATGAGGTAGCCGGAGAGCACGAAGAAGAGGTCGAGCATCACAAAGCCGCCGGTGGGCCACTCGATGAGGTGCGTCAGCAGAATGACGACCAGGGCGATCCCGCGAATACCTTCGAGGTCGGGCCTGAACCCTGTGCCTCGGCTTGGTAGTAGCTTGAACTTGCGGGTGGAGATGGTGCTTTTCCTATCTCACCGGAACGCTGTAGTCAATGCAGGACAGATCTTCGCTGACTGCGCCGATCAGCGCCCTTACTTCTGCGTTCAACCCTTCGCCGAACAAGGGATAGTCTAACTCGCATGAAGACAAGAGTCCTACACGTGGTCGAATCCTTCGGCGGCGGCGTCGCCGATGCGATCTTCAGCTACGTTGCAGATACTCCTGACCTCACTCACCATCTGCTCTACTCCACGCGAGCCGGCATCACGTTCGATGAGCACGAGATGTCACGCTTCGCCTCGACCTCACCGATGCCGATCGGCCACTTCGCGCGTGTCAAGTCGGTGCGCAGCGCGGTCAAGCGCATCAGGCCGGCCGTCGTTCACGCGCACTCAAGCTACGCTGGGGTTTACACACGCCTTGCCATCCGCAGCTCGTCGACGCCCATCGTCTACACCCCGCACTGTTTCGCATTCGAGCGCAAAGATATCTCCCCGCTCGCCCGCACCATGTTCCGCACCGTCGAGTTTCTGCTCGCACCGAATACCTCGGTGTTCGCCGCGTGCTGGTATCGAGAGGCAAACCTCGCCCGCTCGCTCACGCGTAGACGGCCCGTAGTCGTCGTCGTAAACATCGCGCGCCCTTTGGAGGGGCAGCAGTCAACCCCGCCACCCTCCGACCATATTTCCGGCGACCACCGCCCTATTATTGCGATGGCCGGGCGCCTCGCACCGCAGAAGGGAATCGCCGCGTTCTCGAATCTGGCTCACGACCTCGGGGGCGCGTCGGCGCCCTTCCGTTTCCTGTGGATCGGGGGCGGCGAAACGGAGCTGGCCCAGCCTCTTCTGGATGCGGGAGTGAGCTGCACAGGTTGGCTCACGGCCGACCAGGTGCGTGAACAGCTGCGCGGTGCCGATCTCTACGCGCACACTGCGGAGTGGGAGGGATTCCCGGTGACCGTGCTCGAAGCCGTAGACATGGGCATCCCAGTCATCATTTTAAATCGCCCCTACACGGTCGGGCTGCCGGAAGGTCTCGTCGCCGACTCGAACGAGTTCGCACCTCGTGTGAAATTGCTCGCCGAAAGCACGGAAGCACGCGCGAGCCAACTCAAAGCTGGCAAGGAGGCCTTCAAGCAACACACCCCGGAGGTTCAGCGTCAGCAGCTGCTCGCCGCCTACAAACTCGCCCTCCCGTAATTCGTGAACAACTAGCTGCACGAAAATCAAGTACCATTGACAAAAGTGAAAGTATCGGGGTGCCAGACAAGCGTCATGCACTCGGCTTGCAGCGTCGGCGCCGTTCTCGTAATGAATCTCGCAAAGTCAACGAACTGAGGCACGTTGGCACGTAACACTCCGAGTTGGGAACAACATTACTCACGTTGCCTTGCACTCACCGACTTTGTGCTGATCTTGATCGCGGTCGCAAGCGCTCAGATCATTCGCTTCGGCATTGATCAGCAAGATCTAGCGATTCGTGCGACCGACCGTGGCAGCTTCACAATCAACTACACCGCGCTCTCCCTGGTACTCGCACTTGGTTGGATGCTTTCCCTCTCCGTGTTCTCAACCCGCAACGAGATGGTCTTCGGGGTGGGCGCTGAGGAGTACCGTCGGGTCGCGAACGCGACATTCGCAACATTTGGCTTGCTCGCGATCATCGCGTTCTCGCTACGTTCACAGATCGGCCGCGGCTACGTGTTCATTGCGCTGCCCCTCGGCCTACTGCTGCTGTTGCTAGGTCGATGGGTCTGGCGCGCATGGTTGAACAAGCAGCGCAAGGCCAAGAAGAACCATTACCGCACGCTTATCGTCGGTGAGCGCTCGAAGAGCGAGCATGTCGCGAGACAGATCATGAGCAGCCATAAGAATGGTCTCTGGATAGTCGGCGCGGTCACCGAGCACGGCACCCCGCTCGCTCTCGTGCGAAACATCGAGGTCGTCGCCAACTACGACGGCATCATCGACGCCGTGGATGCGCTTGAGGTGCACACCCTCATCCTCACCAGTTCCGATCTTCTCTCGCCAGAGCGCATTCGCGAGCTCGGCTGGCAGCTCGAGGAGCGAGACGTCAGCCTTGTCGTTGCCGCTTCGCTGACCGATATCGCTGGCCCACGGGTGCACATGCGCCCAGTCACCGGCCTGCCCCTCATGAGCATCGACTATCCAAAGTTCGAGGGGTCTCGCCGCTTCACGAAGCGCACGTTTGATCTGGTGCTTTCATCCATAGCTCTCGTCGCGCTCAGCCCGGTGTTTCTGACCGTCGCGCTGTTGGTGAGGTTCAGCAGCAAGGGCCCCGTGTTCTTCAGGCAGGAGCGGGTGGGCTTGAACGGCAAGCCGTTCAAGATGATCAAGTTCCGTTCGATGGTGGTTGACGCCGAGGATCAGCACGCGCAGTTGCAAGAGGAGTCAGAAGGAGCAGGGCTGCTCTTCAAGATGAAGAACGACCCTCGCGTCACCAAGGTCGGCGCCCTGCTGCGAAAGCACAGCCTCGATGAGCTGCCGCAGTTCGCGAATGTGTGGCTGGGCGAGATGTCACTCGTCGGCCCCCGCCCTCCACTCCCCAGCGAAGTAGAGCAGTATGAGGAGTGGACGCACCGCCGACTTCTCGCCCCTCCCGGCATCACCGGTCTCTGGCAGGTCAGCGGTCGCAGTAACCTCTCGTGGGAAGACAGCGTGCGCCTAGACCTCTACTATGTTGAGAACTGGTCGCTCACTAGCGACATCCTCATCTTGCTCCGAACAATCAAGACCGTGCTGAAGCCTGAGGGTGCATACTAGGCAGTTTCTCCAGGAATCAGTTCGCGTAGTCGTTTCCTCTCCAGCCCTGAGAACTTCTCCCGGTACGCAGCCATGACTTGCTGATACACCCTGAACCGTGTCGTGTTTGATGGAGGGTAGAGATTCCCGGAAGGAAACCTACTTCTCATGCCCAAGCAATACCCCGCTGAGCTTCGAGAGCGCGCAGTGCGCCTCGTTCGAAAAGCACAGCAGAACTCCGACGCCTCCTATGGTGCGCCCGCGCGGATCGCGCAGCAGCTCGGCATGAACGCCGACACGTTGCGAGGCTGGCTGAAACAAGCTGACATCGACAGCGGTACACGCCAGGGTGTCACCACGAGCGAGGCTGCTCGGATCGCGGAGCTTGAACGTGAAGTTCGCGAGTTGAAGCGTGCGAACCAGATCCTCAAGTCCGCTTCGGTGAACTCAACCCGTCAGCGCAACACCATCGAAAATGTACTCGGAGGTGTGGTGTGGCAAAGATCGGGAGACCAGGGTTACCGTCGGAACGGCGGCAACAGGTATGGGAACTGTGGAAGACGGGAGCCTCGATCAGCGAGATCTCCCGAACGGTGGGCTCCCCTCCAGGGTCGATCTTCTCGATCCTGTTGCCGTTCGGCGGGTTCTACCAGGCTCCCCAGCGCCGCCGGGCAGGAACGCTGACGCTTACCGAGCGTGAGGAGATCTCGCGGGGGTTGGCAGCTGGCGACTCGTATCGTGCGATCGGGCGCCGGCTCGGTCGGCCTGCATCGACGATAAGCCGCGAGGTAGCCAAGAACAAAGGTCGACGCCGCTATCGCGCAGTTGATGCCGACGATCGCGCCTGGCGACGCGCGAGGCGTCCGCAAAAATGCAAACTCGCCTGCAATCCGGTGCTGCGGGGTTACGTTGCTGCTCGGCTTCGGGAAGACTGGTCACCCGAACAGATCGCCGGAGCATTGCGGAAGCGCCACCCGGCGGGGAGCAGGATGCGGGTGTCACACGAGACGATTTACAAGTCACTGTTCGTGCAGTCACGTGGCGTGCTCGCCAAAGAGCTGCAGAAGCATCTTCGATCCGGGCGGCCGATCCGTCGCAGCGTGCATAATAACGTCACCGGTCAATGGCGGTCTCAGATCAAGGATGCGGTCTCGATCTCCGAACGCCCAGCCGAGGTTGAAGATCGCGCGGTTCCCGGCCATTGGGAGGGAGACCTTCTCCTTGGTCGAGGTGTCACTCAGATCGCCACTGTCGTTGAGCGTGCGACACGGTTCACTGTTCTTGTCCAGGTCGATGGGCGCGACATGAAATCCGTCACCGCCGGGCTCTCGCGCGAGATGAACCTGCTCCCGGGACGGTTGCGTCGCTCGCTGACTTGGGATCGGGGGATGGAACTCGCGGACCATAAGACCGTCACGCGTAACACTGGTCTCGATGTCTACTTCGCGGATCCGCGCAGCCCGTGGCAGCGTGGCACGAACGAGAACACGAACAGGCTGCTGCGTCAATACTTCCCCAAGGGCGTCAGCATGAAAGACCTCACCCAGGCTGACCTCGACGCTGTTGCCGCGCGGTTGAACTCCAGGCCACGAAAGACCCTCGATTTTGATACCCCGGCCGATAGACTCGAAGCATTGTTGCGCTGACGGGTTGAGTTCACCGCGGCTTTTTTCAGAAACGCGTTCTCCTCAGCCAATCTCCGGTTCTCTGCCTCCAACCTTGCGACACGAGCCGCATCGACCGGGGTCGGTGCGGTCGCCGGGTCAGGGTGCGCACGCCGGTACGCTTTCACCCACCCCAGCAGGGTCGACTCGTTGATCTCGAGCTCACGAGCGACCTGCGCGACCGTCCGGCCGCTCTGCTCAACGAGCTGCACCGCGTCGGCTTTGAACTCGTCAGTGAACTTACGCTTACGAGGCTTATCTGTAGTCATGTCGTATCTTCAACTTCCTGGTAACGACTGTCTACTCACATTGTCACACCCCACACGTTCAATCTGCGGAAGATCCTCGACGGTGTCGACGCAGCGGTGTTCCCCGAGGGCACCACGTTCCCGGTAACCGCGACCTGGGACGGTGGCGAGAAGTCGTTTGATCTTCCCGCTGACGGCACTGTCGTTCCTGCCGGACTAACTCTGCCTGAGGGTACTGTGGTGACGTTGACCGAGGGTGATCTGCCGGCTGCTCCTACCGGGTACTCGTTCGTGTCGAAGAGCCTCTCGGCTGACACGATCACGATCCTTGATGGCGGGAACTCGGATATCGCGTGGACGGTCACCAACACCTACGAGCAGGATGCCGGCGAGGGTGGATTCGACCTCTCGAAGACGCTCAAGGGCGTCACCGCGAAGGACTTCCCGACCGGCACGGTGTTCACGGTGACCGCAACCTGGGAGATCGACGGAACTGAGATCGTGCGAGAGTACGCCCTCCCGGCCGATGGATCCACAGTGGCGGGCCCGAGGGATCTTCCTGTGGGTACGAAGGTGACCTTCAGCGAGGTGAACGTTCCCCAGCTTGACGGCTACACATTCACCGGTGTCGAGTTCGCCCCGGAAACCTTGACTGTTCAGGGGGGCGAGACCGTGCAGGTTGCCGCGGTGAACACCTACAAGCAGGGCGGCCTGGCTGTCACCGGCGGAACCGCCGCGACAGGCGCAGTCATCGTTGGTGTTCTGCTTCTGCTGGCAGGTAGTGCCGCGCTCCTGATCCGCCGGAAGCGGGCCGTACTGTAGGTCGGGGTTCTCACTCGCGCTGGTTCCCCCACCAGGCCGAGTGAGAACAGGAGGGTCTGTTTTTAACAGATGATGTCTCCTGTTTTCGGGCCGCACTGGAGCAACTTTCACCCCTGCTGTTGCTTGCTGTGAGCCCAGGGCGCTGTTGGGGTCTGTGTGATGTGGACCCGACAGCGCCCTTTCGTTTCAACTAGACAGCGGCAGACACAATCGCCCAACAGGGTATCTGCCCACCGAGCCTCACGGTGACTGAGGTCGAATGGCAACGAAAGCACGGTACTGCTACCGTGGCGGCACCGTGGGATCAGGGGTTTTCCTGTTTCCGGGTGAACCGTGCCGGTGGGGCCACCATAGCCCTACGGGTCTGCTGAGGGTTTGCTTGAGTCATGGACTCAACCAAAGCCTCAGCAGACCCACCTTGCCGAACACGATGTCCGGGTGCTGCTCCGATGCCTGCTCGAATACGGGGGCGAACGCCCGGCATGGCCCACACCACGCAGCCCAGAAGTCGACGAACACGATGCCCTCGCCGCTGATCGTCTCCGCGAGGTCTGCATGACCCAGGTTCTTGGTTGCCACGATCTGTTGCTCCTTTTCGTGCCTCAGCGGCCGAAGATGCGGGAGAAAAACCCGCCTCGCTCGGCCTTTGCCGCGTCGATCTGTGCCTGGGAGTGTTTGCCGCCGCACCACTGCGATGCCGGCACGTTCGCCTTCACCATGGCGACGTGCTGACCGCACCCCGCCCATGTTGTCTTGCCGCAGGTGCGGCATCTCGCCGGTCGGCACATGATGTCTCCTCACTCACTCGCCTGATACCCCAAGGGGTATTTCGTCGCTAACACACGCTATACCCCTAGGGGTATTATGTGTGTCAAGTCCATACGGTTCGACTTCAGGAAGCAGGCAGATCATGACGCAGACGAAACCCGCCGATGCTCACGCAGTGACGCGCGATGATGAGGCGAAGCGGAAGGTGGTGAACCGGTTGCGTCGCGCCCATGGGCAGCTCGCCGCGGTGATCGCCGCGGTGGAGCGGGACGCGCACTGCCGGGAGGTGGTGCAGCAGCTCGCCGCCGTGTCGAAGGCCCTCGACCACGCCGGGTTCCGCGTGATCTCTAGCGCGCTTCAGGAATGTCAGAGCAACCCGGACGCCGAGGGCCTCGCCGATCAGGACGAGCTCGAGAAGCTCTTCCTCAGTCTCGCGTGACGAGGTATCTTATCGGCCCGTTCTCGACGATCGCGGCTCCGCGCTCCGTAGTGTGGGTAGGGAGGAAGGGGCCGGCGGCGGAGGCGGGAGCTCCCTGGAACTCCGGGCTCGCGAGTGAACCGTCGGAAAGGTCGAGGACGAAATGGGGTCCGCCATCACGGAAGTAGGCGAGACCGCTGCCGATGCCGTGCGGGGTTGCCTGCTCCGGTGACGGGTGACTCCAGGACCAACCGCTCTCAGAGACACCGAGGATCTCCGTGGCGGTGAGGAGAACGAGAGTGCCGGATTGCTTGTCGAATCCGACGTCACGCGCATGGTTCACGATGACCTCGCCGGTGGCGAGTTCCAGCACCGCGAGAGTGTCTTCGCCGCTGGGGATGACGATGTACTGCTCGCCGAGGTCGATCCGGCGGGCTTGGTTCGAGATCTCAACAGAATCCCAGCCCTGCCCTGCCAACGGCAGTGACCAGACGGGCTCGAGCGCCCCGTCACCGTTCGGGCGCTCAGCCGTCAGCTGCTCGGTGTCGACGCTGATCAAAGCCCCTCGGAACTCACCGACGATCCGTCGCGTCGCGTCCTCCGCTTCTGTCGCGATGACCCGCCCGTCGGAGGGATCAAGCGCGATCTTCTCGCCTGTGTCGCCCATGAACCCCTCCGGGGCTGCGGCGAACACGAGCCCCGGCCCCTTGTACGGGCCGGCGACGTCAACCGGACCCCAGACCTGCTCCCCGGTGCGCAGATCGAAAGCGGTCGCGGTCGGGGCGGCGATCGCATCCTGGGTCGCGACGAGATTCGTGAGAATCGCGATGGGGCGCCCGTCTTCGGTGCGGGCGAGCGCGTACCCGGTGCAACTCGGCGGCCGCTCGGCCAGCCAGAGCACTTTCCCGTCTTCATCGACGGCGGTGAACTCGAGCCACCCGCTCTCACCCAGGTGCTGGCCCACGAACACGCCATCGAGTTCCTGAGGCGGGAGGTCCCAGCCCGGCTGCAGCACGTCCGCATCGCCGAGACCAGTCGGGAGACTGATCGCGCTCGGATCCACCGACTCGAGCCGACGTTCGGTGGGGGCCGGGTCCGAGCCCCCGACCGAGGTGCCGGGTCCGGCGCAGGCCGACAGCAGCAGCGCGGCCACCAGCACTGCGGCAACCGACCCGGAACGACGAAGGGCGTGCGGGAGCAGGGCCGGGGAACCGGCCACCGACTCCCGTGGCCGGGTCGCGGCGGTGCGCGTGCCGGCGCGACGCACTCCGATCGGGCTCATCTGGTCTCGTGCTCTCCCGGTTCAGCGCTCACGGGCTTCTGTCTGGCGGAGCGCCACCAGATCAGCAGTGCGATCGCGGCGACGGCGAGGATGACGCCGAGGTCGACCCACCCGTTCGCGAGGATCGAGCTGCGCCCCTGCACCCATGCCGATACGCTCGTCGGAATGAGCGACGGCATATCGATGAGGCCGTTGGTGGCCCAGAACACGACACCCACGATGGTGATGAGCACACCCGTGATCACCGAGGTCGTGTGGAACTCTCGTCCCAGCACGGTGAAGCTGCGCCCGCGCAGCCTCCGTCGGCCCTGGTCGCCGATCTTCCCCCAGAGCGCGGCGATGATCAGGAGCGGCACGACCATTCCGGCGCCATAGACGGCGAGCAGCGCGCCCGCGGTGAAGAGATCCCCCTGCGCGGCGGCGAGGGTAAGCACTGCGCCGAGGATGGGGCCGGCGCAGAACCCGGCGATGCCGCTGGCCGAGCCCAACAGGAACGTCTTGATGACGCCGACGCTAGATGACGCCCGCTGCTGCAGGGCCTGCCCACCGGGGAGGAGCCTTGCCGGGTCGAAACCGATGCCGAAGATCTGCAGCAAGCCGAAGACCACGAGAATGCCGGAGGCGATCCCGATGACCAGCGCACGATGTGTGAGGAAGAGCGTGCCGATCGCACCCGCCCCCACTCCGAGGGGCACCAGCACGAGCAGCAGGCCGAGATAGAAGATGCTGCCGTGCAGCAGCAGGCGCGGCCCGGCCCCAACGGTGGAGGCGAAGAACGCGGGCAGCAGCAGTGCCCCACAGGGGCTCAGGATCGCGAGCATCCCGCCGAGGAACGCGGTGACCAGGCCGATATCCACCGCTCAGCCCTGCTTCGCGAGCGCGTCCTCGAAGGCCTGCACGAAGACCTCCGTCGGCTGCGCCCCGGAGATCGGGACGCCGCCGAGGAGGAACACCGGCGTCGACGCCGCACCGAGCGAGAAGCCGAGCTGCTGGTTCTCTTCGATCTGTGTTCGCGTCTTATCGGAGTTCATATCGACGGCGAACCGTTCGGTGTCGAGCCCGAGTTCCCCGGCGAGCGCGATGAGGGCGTCCTCGCTGAGCTCGTTTTTGGCGCGCTTCTCTCCGCCTGGGTAGAGCGCATCGTGGTACTCCCAGAACTCGCCCTGCTCGGCGGCCGCGTATGCGGCGTAGGAGGCGCGCTCGGAGTCGGGGCCGAAGACGTTCAAATCCCGCCATTCGATGCGCAGATCGCCGCGCTCGGCGTACTCCATCATGGTAGGCAGCGTCTCATGGCTCCACTGCCCGCAGAATGGGCACTGATAGTCGGAGAACACGATGAGGCCGACGGGCGCATCGACCGGGCCGGCGGTGAGCAGGTCGCCTGCGTCGCGGCGCTCGAACTGGGTCAGGTCCGGCCTCTCGGACTCGCTCTGCTCCTCCGCAGTGTTCGCAGCGGCCGAGCTCTCCTGCTGCGCGTCGGGTCGCTGGGATAGCAGGAACGCGACCAGGATGAGCATCGCGATGCCACCGAAGATGATGAGCGGAACTGTCGCATTCATGCGCTTGGTTCGTGTCGCGTTCAAGCCGTGAGCCTCCTGAAGATCGGTGCGGGTGGCGCTCGCGCCCTGCCACCGTGGTCGACTAATATCAATAGTCAACTATGAAGCATAGTAATCATGAGAGACACGGAGAAGCTGTGAGATGTCAGAACGGCCCCCTGGGGCTCAAGGCGACGGTCGGGTTTGCAGGTCAGGCGCTGCGCGCGTGGACGTTGCGGCAGTGGCGCTTCGCCGCGGGAGCGTCGCTGGCATTCGGGCTGCTCATCGGCGTGGTGACCGTGCTGATCCCCAACCCGTGGTTCGCACGCGATATCGAGCCGGTGTGGTGGAACTATCCCGTGTGGGTGGTCACCTCCGTGCTCACGGGACTGCTGCTCACCACCTATTTGCGACCGACGCTCGGGGCACGACGAGCCGCACCCGCCCCGACCGAGGCCGACGACGACCCGGCCGAGAAGCGGTCAGCGCGTATGGGCATCGCCGGGAGTATGCTCGCGTGGTTCGCCGTGGGATGCCCGGTCTGCAATAAGCTCGCGCTGCTGGCGCTGGGCTATTCCGGGGCGATCACCTGGTTCGCACCCGTGCAACCCTTCCTCGCCCTGGCCGCGATGGTCCTCACGGGCGCCGCGCTGGTGTGGCGTCTGCGCGGCCAGGTCGCCTGTCCTGTGCCGGCGACGCAAGCGCGCAGCCTGGAGGCCGCGCGGTGACCGGAACGAATGCGCAGGTTCCTGCGGGGCGCGACGAGGTGCCGGCACGGCTGGGCGCCCTGGAGTCGCAGATCATGGAGTTGCTCTGGCGCGGGGAGGAGTTCACCGTCCGCGAACTCATTGCGCGGTTGCCCACTGAGCCGGCCTACACGACGATCGCGACGGTGCTGTCGAATCTGAAGAAGAAGGAGCTCGTCTGCGCACGCAAGGAGGGGCACGCGACCCGGTACTTCGCGTGTGTCGCCCGCGAGGAACTCACCGTGCGCCGGATCGAGCACGCGCTCGAATCAAGTGGCGACCGCGAAGCCGCGATGCTGCACTTCGTGGGCACGCTGACCGACACCGATCTCGAGCTGCTGCGGCGATTCCTTGAGCAGCGTGGAGGGAGCGCATGACGACGGTGCTCATGGCCGTGATGCTGGTGAGCGTGCTGCTGCTCGCCGCGTTCGGCGGCCCTTGGCTGCTCCGGCAGGCAGCTCCCGCACTGGCGACCGTGCCGCGTCTGGCCGCGACCACGCTCGCCGCTACCGCGCTGATCTGGATCGCCGCGCTGCTCGCGCTCGGACCGGTGGTGGCCTGGGTCAGCCGCGGCCCCGCCTGGCTCCCGGCAGAGGCGGCCGAGGTGTGCAGCCGATGCCTCGCCGCGGCAACGCCCTTCAGCGAGTCACTGGTGTCGGTCGCGATCCCCGCCGTGCTGCCGCTCGTGCTGCCGCTACTCGGCTTCGGAGTGGCCGCGGCCGGGCTCTGGCGCGAATTCTCCCAACTGCGGCAGACGCGCCACCGTCTGACCCATCAGCTCCGTGAGAGCCATGAGGCGACCGTGCTCGGGCATCGAGTCAGCATCATGTCCGATGACTCCTGCTTCGCGTACTCCCTGCCCCGCCGGGCCGGCGGGATCGTGCTCTCGCGCGGCGCGGTCGCGTCGCTCTCGCCCGCGGAACTCGCCGCGGTGCTCCAGCACGAGGAGGCGCATCTCCGGCAGCGCCACCATCTGCTGCTCGCGCTCCTGGGCGGTGTGACCCACTACTTCAGGCGCGTCCCCCTGATTCAAGCGGTGCGCGACGCCGTCCCGCACTATCTCGAGATCGCCGCCGACCAATCGGCGAAACGCGTCACCGGCACCGCCGTCCTCGCGGGGGCCCTGCTCAAACTCGGCACCTCCGCCGGCATCGCAGGCGACGCGCATGCCCGATCGGCGGTGCTGCACGCCGCCGGATCGGAGCGAGTGCGGCTGCTGATCGGTGCGCCCCGGCCACCAGCCAGCACCGCACTTGCCGTAGCAGCAGGCGCCTACACGGTGATGCTGCTGACCGCGATCGTCTCCGTGAATACCCCCTATCTGCTGGCTGTGGTGGCAGGGTGCTGACGACGCCGCACGGTACCCTCCCACCGCCATAATCGGCGACTATGCCACGATTCATTCACCTCCTCTACCGCCGGGGGATCGTCCTCCTACGCTCAGATCGACCCCGCAGGAACGGGCGCGTTGCACACGACCCGAGCCGGGGCCGGCATGACTTCCATCCCGCCCCCGGCTCCCCACGCCTCAGCCTTCTAAAGCGGTGCAGCGTGCGACCCTCGTGCAGAAGCGCACGCTGACTGTGCTCGTGATCACGCAGATCGTCGGCACCGTCGGCGTCGGCGTCGCCCCCTCGATCGGGGCGCTGCTCGCGGGCGAGGTCACCGACAACGAGGCTTGGGCCGGCCTCGCCCGCACCGCGAGCACCCTCGGCGCTGCGCTCCTCGGCCTTCCGCTCGGGAACCTCCCGTCGGGGGTGTTCACCGCGAACAGCGCCTGGCTCGTGCTCGCCGCGATCGCGTTCAACCTCACCCGCACGGCCGGTCTGATCGCCGACAGGGCCGGACGGTTGGCGAGAGCGACGACCGCGACGATCCGCCGCACCCTGATTCACGTCCCGGCGCGGCTGGCGCGCTCCGCGCGCCGTGTCACGCTGCACCTGCCCGAGGCCTGGCCCTGGCAGAACGCGTTCACACGGCTCTTCGCGCACACGCACCACCACCGTCACCAGCCGACCACCGCCGCACCCGCGGCACGACCGAGGATCCACGTGGACGACCGGGATGCGACGCCCGGACCTCGCCGCTGCCCTCGACACGTCACCACGCGGCGATCACACAGCCCCGGCCCGCCCAAGGTTCATCAGTAGATCGAGGCTAGGGTGACCCCGGCTTTTCTCTGGTCACCATCTGTGCACCGTCCATGTACGGGAGCATCGTGTTAGTCTGCCGAGCATGACGAGCGAAAAGAGCGTACGGGACCTTTCTCTCGAGGAGGCCGGTGCGTTTCTCAAGAATCACCAGTTCGGACGCATGGCCATAACCCTTGCGGAAGAGCCCCATATCTTTCCAGTGAATTACGCTACACATCCCGGTTCCACACGTTCCGGCGTAATATATATTCGCAGCGCGCCCGGCGACAAACTGTTTGCCGCGGCCGTGGGCAAACGAGTGGCTTTCGAGGTCGATGAAGTCCTCAAAGACAGTGCAACGAGTGTCATCGCCTACGGCAACGCGCGACTCGTTGAAGCCCGGCATGAACTTGAACTTCTTGAAGCCCTTAAGCTTGTACCCTGGGTTGCGAGGGCCTGCTGCACGTTTAGGTGACATTCAACATGGCTAGTTTCGGCTGGCCTGGAAGGATGATCATCATGCCCGCAAAATACCCCGAGGAGTTCCGAGACGACGTCGTGCTGCCGCGTATTGACGGCGCTCACTGAAATTCTAGACTTCTGCATCACTGAGGAAGACCAGTGAGTGCCATCGTCAGCAGCCACCGAGTATTCGATGGGGCAAACCATGGGGCACCAGCCATGTATTCAGGTGCTTCGGGATGTTCTTCCATGCAGATGGGCCCCGAAGGATTGCTCATAAAATGCGGTTTTGGGTATTCAGATGTATCTAGATGTATCTACGCACCCGGCAGTTCAACTCCCGCGTCGCCGTCGGGTTCATCACCGCGTCTTCGCCCACACCGTGCCCCGGTGCACCCCGAACTGACGAGCCACGGCGTTCACGCTGATGCCCTGTGCGCGGGCTGTTCGCATAGCGTCCACTTCCTCGTCGGTCAGGCGTGTTCGAGGTCGTTTCTTTGGTTCCGCCGACGCGCCGATCAACGGGTCGTCGGCCTCGCCGTCGGACTCTGCATCCGCGCAAACCCCTTGATTCCACGCGGAAACCAGCCTCTCGACCCGAGGTCGCCTGTTCCCACAACGCTCCATTGCTTCCACCAACGTGTCTCCGCTTTCGTGGGTGCACCCTTTCGTAGAGTGCCTCTATGACCCGCCCCGTTCTCGCCCTCGATGTTGACGGGGTCCTCAACCCGGCTGGCAGCTTTAGCAAACTCGGCCCAGGTTGGGAGTTGCACCGCGTCGAAATCCCCGCGTGCGACGTACCCGACTCGCCT
>WBZP01000501.1_pt1 | contig 30375 bp, 25 predicted proteins | sample 5204301 | NCBI WGS metagenome assembly WBZP01 (sample SAMN12412401, study PRJNA552823) | activated sludge metagenome | isolation source: activated sludge from nitrification reactor of wastewater treatment plant... | place: USA: Pennsylvania | collected 2017 | reverse complement strand
ACGGGCTGCTTTGCACAGCAGCCCGGCTTCGGCGGCGCAAAGCAGTGCTTTGCGAAACCCCGCCTCCGCCCCCCTTCCCGTGGAAGGGGGTGACGAAGCCAGGTCGCCTGCGGCGACACATGCAAATCACGTGACGCTGCGTGAATTGGCGCTTGCCGCCGTCGAGGCAACCAAGTTCTATCCCGACTGGGGCAAGGCCCGCCTGCACGCGATGATCGCCAACCGGCCCGACTGGTGCGTCTCGCGCCAGCGCAGTTGGGGCGTGCCCATCCCCTTGTTCCTGCACAGGGAAAGCGGCGAACCCCACCCGCGCACCTTGGAGCTGATCGAAGCCGTGGCCAGGCGCGTCGAGACAGAGGGCATCGACGCCTGGTTCAAGCTCGACGCCGCTGAACTGCTCGGCGACGAAGCGAACCAGTACGACAAGATGCGCGACACGCTGGATGTCTGGTTCGATTCCGGCACGACGCATCGCACGGTGCTGAGAGGCTCGCATGTTGCGGAAAGCGCCTATCCGGCCGACCTCTATCTCGAAGGCTCGGATCAGCACCGCGGCTGGTTCCATTCCAGCCTGCTCACCGGTGCCGCGATCGACGGCCGCGCGCCCTACAAGGCGCTGCTGACCCACGGCTTCGTGGTTGATGGCAAAGGCATGAAGATGTCCAAATCCAGTGGCAACGTGGTCGCGCCGCAGAAGATTTCCGGCACGCTCGGCGCCGAAATTCTGCGCCTCTGGGTCGCCAGCACCGATTACTCGGGCGAGTTGTCGATCGACGAGAAGACCATCCTGCCGCGCGTGGTCGAGGTCTATCGCCGACTGCGCAATACGCTGCGCTTCCTGTTGGCCAACACCGCGGATTTTGATGCGCCGAAAACGATGTTACCGCCGTTCGGCTGGCTTGAGATCGATCGGTATGCCTTAGCCCTGACGCGCCGCCTGCAGGCCCAGTGCGTCGGCGACTATGATCGCTTTGAGTTTCACAAGGTCGTGCAAGCCTTGATGAACTTTTGTTCCGAAGACCTTGGCGCCTTCTACCTCGACATCCTCAAGGACCGACTCTACACCGCAGGCGAGAACTCGCGCGCCCGCCGCTCGGCGCAAAGCGCACTGTGGCACATCCTGCAAACCGTGACGCGGCTGATGGCGCCGATTCTGTCGTTCACCGCCGAGGAGATCTGGGCAACGCTGAAACAGGGCGACAGTGTCATGCTCGACACTTGGCACCAGCTCCCGGAGCAGGAGGATGAGTCGGTGCTGATGACGCGCTGGAAGACGATCCGCGATGTAAGGGCCGTAGCTAGCAAGTTCATGGAGGATCTGAGGACGGAGGGCAAGATCGGATCGTCGCTCCAGGCCGAAGTGACCGTCACCGCAGGCGGTTCTGAGCACGAGGTTTTGGCGAGTCTGGGAGACGATTTGCGATTTGTCCTGCTCTGCTCGAAGACTGAGTTGCTGCATTGGGCGGACACTGCTTCGAATTCGGTAGAGGTTGTTGCGAGTGCCCACAAGAAGTGCGGCCGCTGCTGGCACTGGCGCGAAGATGTCGGCCGCGACACCGCGCATCCTGAACTTTGCGGACGCTGCACGGCCAATCTGTTTGGCTCTGGCGAGGCGCGTGAGTTCGCCTAGGACCGCCTCCGCGATGACGCGCTGGCTGGCGCTGGCGACAATCGTGCTGGCACTCGACCAGGCCACCAAGGCCTGGGTCCTGGCAAGCTTTCGTTTCCTTGAAACACGCATCGTGACCCCCTTCTTCAATCTCGTACTGGTCTTCAATCCCGGTGCGTCCTTCAGTTTTCTGGCTGGCGCCGGCGGCTGGCAGAAGTGGCTGTTCGTCCTTCTGGCGCTGGGCATTTCGCTTTGGCTGGTAGTCTTGCTGCGCCGTCATGCGCAGGAGCGCCTGCTGCCCACAGCGCTGTCGATGATCCTCGGCGGCGCGATCGGCAACGTCGCCGACCGCCTGCGTTTTGACGCCGTGGTCGATTTTCTCGATTTTCATCTGGCGGGCCGGCATTTCCCGGCCTTCAACGTGGCCGACTCGGCCATTACCGTCGGCGTGGCGCTGATGCTCTGGCATCAGCTGCGCTTCGGCAAGGAAAGCAAATGACTGAAATCGTACGCGCCGGCAACCTGATTACGCTGCACTACCGCGTTGCGACGGGGGAAGATGTCGAACTCATCAGCACCTTCGGCTCGACCCCGGCGACGCTGCAATTGGGCAGCGGCGAACTGGCGCCACCCCTGGAGCATTGCCTGATCGGCGTCGGCGTCGGCGAGCGCCACGTGTTCATGCTCGCCGCCGACCAGGCCTTCGGCAGCTACAATCCGCAACTGACGCAACGCGTGGCGCGCCATGCGCTGCCGCCCGATACTCGCCCCGAGTTGCACGGGCTGATTGAGTTCGCCGCGCCCAGCGGGGACAAATTCACCGGCGTCGTCAGAGAACTGGACGAGGAGGCGGTCCTCGTCGATTTCAATCACCCGCTGGCCGGCAAGGCGGTACGATTCGAAGTCGAGATCGTGGGAATACTGTGATGAACATCCTTCTCGCCAATCCAAGAGGCTTCTGCGCCGGCGTCGAACGTGCGATAGCCATTGTCGAGCGGGCGCTGGAGAAGTTCGGCGCGCCGATCTATGTGCGGCACGAGGTGGTGCACAACCAGTACGTGGTGGATGGCCTCAAGGCCAAGGGCGCGGTTTTCGTCGAAGAACTGGCCGAAGTACCGGATGGAGCCACCGTGGTCTTCAGCGCCCACGGCGTGCCGCAGGCGGTGCGCCAGGAAGCGGCACGCCGTGCCCTGAAAGTATTCGACGCCACCTGCCCGCTGGTGACCAAGGTGCATGTCGAGGTGTCGCGCCTGCACAGCCGGGGCTACGAGATCGTGATGATCGGTCACAAGGGACACCCCGAAGTAGAAGGCACCATGGGCCAAGCGACCGGACCGATGTATCTGGTGGAAAGCGTGGAGGATGTGGCGCAACTGAACGTTGTCGACGGGACGCACCGCGCCGCGCCCGACACCGTGCCGCCGCTGGCCTACGTCACGCAGACCACACTCTCGGTGGACGACGCGCGGGTCATCGTCGCCGCGCTGCGCGCGCGTTTTCCGGACATCGTCGGGCCGAAGAAGGATGACATCTGCTACGCCACGCAAAATCGGCAGGACGCTGTCAAGACCATGGCCGGCAAGGTTGACGTGGTCATCGTCGTCGGCTCGAACAACAGCTCGAATTCGAATCGGTTGCGCGAAGTCGCGGCGATCGGCGGTATCCCGGCCTACCTGGTCGACGGGGCCGAGCAGATCGAGGCAGGGTGGCTGAAGGGCAACGCCCGCGTCGGCGTCACCGCCGGCGCATCGGCGCCCGAAGTGCTGGTCAGCGGAGTGGTCCAGCGCCTGGAGGCGCTTGGCGCCAGTGGCGTGGAAACCATGCAGGGAGCGGCCGAGAACGTCTACTTTCCATTGCCCAAGGAACTCCTGGGCGAGTAGGCGGCGCGCGCCACGCGGCTGCTTCTCCGCCGATCCCACCCAAACAGCATCAGTAGCTTTCGCGGATGTAGATTGTTCCCTTGCGGGGGCCGAATATTCCGAAGGTGGCTCGCGCGGTGGGGTCGCGATCATAGTTGGCGCCGCACCATTTGCCGCTCAGCCAAGGCAGCGCGGCCGAGGCGCCGCCGGCCAGGCCGCCGCAGTTGGCCGGGATTCCAACCGAGCCGAGCACCGCCACCAGGTCCACGCTGCCGCTGGTGGCCGCCGCCGGCTTGGTCAGGGTGATGGTGCCCGCACCGTTGGCGATCGCGCCGACCGCAATCGGTCCTGCATAGGCGGCCAGGCCACCCTGCTTGTTGCCCAGCGCGATGTTGCCGGCAGCCAGCGCCGTGCAGCTGTCCTGGGCATTCTTGACGAAGGCGCTGCCGTTCCAGTACTGCGTCTCGAACGGTACCGCGAGGTCGATCTTGTCCGAGCCATAGGCGTTGCTCAGCCGGAGGCGGCCGTAGCGGAAGGGGTTCGCGGAATCGAATGCCACCGCGGTCGCCGCCAGGCTGCCACTGATGCAGGTCGGGTTGCCACTGATCGTCGGCGAGGTGGCGCAGTTCGTCCCGACACCGGGCGCACCGAGACCCGACTCGCTGTAATCGTCCAGTTGCAAAGCCAAGCTTACGGCTGCGGTGTAGGGCGCCTGCGGCGTCGTCGCGCTGCGGTTCAGCACCAGCTTGTCGCTTGCCCCGAAAGCCAGCGTGCCCGTACCATCGTTGGCGGAGACGATGGTCGCCGTGCCGGTCTGCGTCGCGAGGTTGCTGCCGTCCCAGCCCGGCGTCGCGGTTCCCAGCGCATAGGTGGTCGTAAATCGCGTTGTACCGGTTTGTCTGAGCACCGCGCAGCTCTGGGACCCCGCCGGGCAGTTCGAGCCCGGGCTGTTGTAGGCGAGGGGCGGTGTGGCGAGCGTCCAGATGCCGCCGCTGCCGACCACGCCGAGATAGTTGCTGGTTTGCAGCGGCGTAGCCGCGGCGTTCATCGCCTTGACCACGATGCTGGGCGCCACGGCGTAGCCGAAGGGCTGTCCGAGGTAGGTGAAGCCGCCCGCCGCGCATGCCGTCTGCAACTGCGGCGTATTCAGATTGAGTTGGAAGCTGGCGGGCACGAAGCGGCCGACATAGTTGTAGGCATTCGAGCGGGGGTAACGTTGCTTCTTGGTCGAATCGGCGGCGTCGACGTTGGCGAACGTACGATCCTCCAGTTCCCAGCCGATGGTCCCGACGTCGCTATAGTTGGCGCTGCTGGTCGACAGGGTTCCGCCGCTGAAGGCCGTGCCGGCAGTGAAAACGCCCGGGATGCAGTTGAAGCCGTTGTTCGTGCAGTAGTCGGGATCGGGCAGCACCAGGCTGCCTGGCACCAGGGTCGGGCTGCCGGTGTAATTCGTGGTGGTGGCGTTGGCCGCGTTTCGTGCCGTTACGCCCGAAATGGAAAAAGGCTTGCCCGCCGCGTGCACGTTGCCGCCGGCGGCGGAAACGTTGGTGAGCGATCGCGTGTTCCCGGCAGTCTGCCAATTCAAGTCCTGGGTCGGTGCGCCGACCGTGTTGATATACGCCGGGCGGATCGCAAAGGCGTCGTTCGAGCAGCCGTAGTTGGCCGGGGTGCCGGCATTGATGATCTTGATCCGCACTTCCGGCCACGAATTGACCGGCGTCTTGGTCGGCAGCGAGACGCGGCTCTGGCCTGACGGGAAGGTCAGCGTGAAGGCGGTCAGTCCGGCATCGGTCGCGATTACCGTCCAGGAGGCGCGGCAGCCCTTGGCATCCATCGCCCCGGAGTTGTCGCGGGCGTCGAGGAACTGGACCGTCGTGTTGGTATTGCTGCCAAATGAGGTGAGAGCTCCTCCGCTCAGGGCCACCACGTCGATGTTGCCCGAGACATATGTCAGCGTGTTGTTGTTGCCGGTGGCGAACGACTGGCCGGCGATCTTGGTCAGAATCCACCCGGCCACGGACCCGGCTGCCGTGTTGGTTTCGAAGGCGTTGAAGTTGCCCAGCGTTGCGCCGCAGACCGTGCAGGACCGTAGGGCACCATTCCTCTCGACGCCGGCGACCTCGTTGTTGTACATCGACAGCACTTCGGTGTCCGGCAGCGCGCGGTCGAACACCTTGATTTCGTCGATGTCGCCGTTCCAGTTGCGTCCGGTCGCCTGGGAGTTTTCGCCCAGGTAGAGCGGGAAGGCGTTGGTCCCGATGGTGGTGGCCAGCGCCTGCGAGTTCTGCAGTACGCCATTGACAAAGATCTTGATCGTCGCGCCATCGTAGGTACCGACGACGTGATACCACTGACCGGCGACCGGCACAACGCCGGAATTGAGGTCGGCATTGCCGCAACCACCGTTGAAGCCGAAGGTGAAAGCGTTGGCGGTGGTGACGCCGTTGATGCTGCAACCACCGTTCAGATGCAGCCGGTAAGTGCTGTCACCCTTGGCCAGAATCGCCTCCCAGTTCTTGAACGCGGCGGCGGAATGGCGAACCCAGGCCGCGACGCTGACGTAGGGTTGATTCAGCTTGGCGTTGTGCGGCACCGAAACATAGGTGCCGGCGGCACCATTGAAATTGAATCCGGTACACAGCTTGCCGCTGCTGGTGCTGGAAATGATGGTCCCGCTCGGGGTCCCGGGCAGGCTCGGGGCGACGGCGCTGGAGTCGAGCACCGTGTTGGCGCCGCTGACTGCACCGCCCGCGTTGCCGCATTGGTCGAAGCGATACTCGACAATCGGCGCCGTCGGCTTGAAGAAACGGACAGCGCTGTAGGCAAGCGAATTGATCGACGACAGATCGACCAGGTCGTAGTCCGCCATGGAAAGCTGCCATCCCACCTGGCCCGATCCCTGGCCGATGTTGGCGATGTCCTTGTACTGGTAAACGAAGTCGCCGTTTTCATACAGGATCATCTGCACATAGAACAGGCTGGCGCCGCTGTTCCATTCCTTCATTTGCGACCACGTGACGACGAACGAGCGGTAGGGCGCCGTTCCCAGCGCCTTGTAGGTCACCCGGCCGGAACAGCCGCCGCCGGCGCCGGCCGGACAGAAGTCCGCCCCATACACGCGCATCGTGTTGTTCATGTTCGCATTGGGATAATCGTAAGGGTAGGTCGGCGGCGGTCCGATGCCCTGGGTGCCGTAGCCGCAATAGTTGTTGCCAAACTGGAGGCGCCCATTGGAATTGATGCGCACCTGCGTGTAGACGGTGGCACCGAAGGTGAAGTTGAAACCGATGTTGATCGGCGCCGTGCCGTCGTCATCGATGGGGGCGCTGTTCCACGCCGCGCATTGCGCCGCGCCGCCCCAGACCACGTCGGTATGGCTGGCGTTGTTGATCCAGGCCAGCGGCGTCACCGCGTAGCCGTAGGTGGCGGCGAAGGCGCCGGTCGGGGAAAGCAGGCACAGGCCACCCACTGCCAGCCAGAGCCTCGCGGCGGATGGCATGGCGAGCACGACGAGCTTGCGCACTGCCGGTCTGTGCGTCCCCAGGCGCAGGAAATGTGCGAATGCCGCGAAAGCGGCCGACAGCACCGACAGACCTCGTCCAGTCATCACGTACTCCTTCGATACATCCCGGCCGGACATGACGCGGCACGCGCCGCCGCCGGCCTAGAATTCAATATAGGTGCTGACCATTCGTTCAACATGTCCAAGCGTTCCGATCGCGCCGCCCCCCGTTGCGGTCGAAGTGACGAGAAAGACATAGTGCGTGGTGCCGCCTTCGTCGTGAGCGGCTACCGAGCAGGCGACGGTGACGCTCAGGCCATCGATCGTCAGCGCGGTCGACGCGGCGGGGCAGGTGGTGGCCGGAGGTTTCAGGGAATACAGCGCCCATTCGACGCCGCTGCGTGCCGCGCGGTAGGTGCGCGAGCCTTGCACATCCTGGGCCGAAGTAATGCTCTGCGTGGTCGACAGCGAGACCATGAAGGCGCCCAACAGGGCGAGTATGACCAACAGGAAGATCGCGGTGGGCAGGCTGAAGCCATGGGAGGGTTTCATGGCGTGTTATCCACATGCACCTGGTGGTAGAGATTCACGGATTCGCCCGACCGGGTTGCAGCAAGCGAAATCGACACCATGCCGAAACGCCCGCCGCCGCTGCCGCTGCCGGGCGGTTCGTACTTGATGCTGCAGGTGCTCACCTGATTGGCGAGAACGGCCGAAGCGGCGCCGGCCGTCATCGCCGCGCAATTGGCCGGTTGGGCCCAGGGGGTGGTGCGCGCCGTAATGCTGCGAGAATAGCGAGCCAGGGTGCCGGCGCTGCAGGCGAAGGCAACCACTTGTTCGGCCGACGGGAGCACCTGGAAGCGACTGGCCGGCGATGCGCTGGGGAAGGCCTTGCGCGCGAAGATTGTGGCGCCGGCCGGAACAAAGCTCAACTTTGTCGTGTTGGCGGTATCGCCGGCGGCGATGCCTCCCGCCGCAACCTGAACCGCGTTGGCTCCGGTGTAGGCATCTCCGGAGCTACTTCCGTCGTTGTAGACCACCACGATATCACCGGCCGCGATCTGGGCTTCCACCGGCAGGCTGCCGTTCAGCCCGAGCATGTCGAAGCTCGGATCCACCGTCGTGAAGTCGAGAGTGTCGCCGCATGGCGCGGGTCCCGGACAGGTAGGCGTCCCCGGCGCGGCCTGCTCCGCTCGGAAACGCCCGCCGGACTTGGTGGGCATGAACTCGATGCATTGGTCGGAGCCATCAACGGGATTGCGCACGCTGTTGGGCAGCGCGAGGCGAATGTCGCGCCCCATCCGGCGTACGGCGGTGTCGGCGACGTCCGTCAGTTCGGCGCGCCGCGCCATGTCGAAATAGCTGTCTACCGGCCCCTTGATGAACACCGCGACCATGCCGGCAATGACCCCGGTGATGACGATCACCATGATCATCTCTATCAGGGTGAAACCGCGCAGGGATCGGGCCGGCCTGGTCATGATCAGTAGTTGGTGCGATAGCCGGAAAGCTGTATTGACTCGCTGCCGCCGGTGACGGTGACGGTGATCTTCTTGATCTGCCCGACGGGAATCGCGCCCACCACCGCGGCGGCCGTGGCATCGACCGTGACGGTGGCCCGGTAGGCGGCCAGCGCCGGAATCGACGTTGAACCGAGCGTGCTGTCACCGTGGATCTTCTTGCTGTCCGTCGTGCCGTCAAAGCAACGGTAATCGTCGACGTCGTCATAGAGCGGACGACCGGCGCAGGTCGCCGGCGTGGCTTCGCTGTAGCCGCCCACGGGATTGGCGAACTCCCTGGACAGCACTTCATCCAGAATTGCCTCGGCCATGGCCAGCGACTGTTTGCGGATCACAGGGTCTGAACTGGACTTCACGGTGACGCTCATGACCACCAGAATACCCACCACGGCGACGCTGACGATCAGGATGAAAACGATCAACTCGATCAGCGTAAAGCCGGCTTCGCCACGGTGCGGGGTTGAGCCTTCAGTAGACATAGCCAGTCTTGAAGTCCACGGTGATGGTGGTGCCGGCGATGGTCGCGGTGATGTTGGCCAGTTTATCGGTGTCGCCCAGCGGCTGAAACGTGAAAGAGGGTACCGAGGAGACCAGACCGCTGCCGCCACGGGCGGGGCTGGGTGGCGCGAGGACGATGTCGCAGCTGCCGTCGCCAGGTGTGCTGTTGTCAATCCTTAGCGTCACGCCGGTGGCGGCCAGCGTCACGCAGACATTGCGCCGCTGTGCTATCGCCGACTTCTGTGCGTAGCGCAACAGCGAGCGGGTTTCGTCCTGAAAGCCGCGGTTATCGAAATCCGACCGGTCCGCCAAACGGGGAATCGCCACCACGGCCAGAATGCCGACGACAATCATCACCGTGATCAGTTCGATCATCGTGAAGCCGGCTTGGCAACGTGTCGGAATCCGCGGCGAGGTGAGCATGCGGGCAGTCTATCAAGTGCGTAGACCATGGTGCAAGAGAATGCGAACCTGGGGCGGCTGCCTGCCCGCCCGGTGGTATCTCATGAGCGACGAACGGCAGCGCAGGCGGCGAGGCTCGTCAGGCAATGGCCGCTGGCGCCGGTGGCGCTGGAGCGATGCCGTGGTTCGCGAGCCCGCTGGTTTGTTGCGCGGCATATTGATGGCGCCAGGCCCGAGGCAGTCCCTGAGTGGCAAAGACAGTGGCATCAATCGGCCCGCGTCTGCCGCTCTTGGATCCAATATTCGTATGCGTATTCGGATCTCCCGCAGCCGTTCCGTCCAGCCTTTTCGCAACCTTCGCGAACCATGACATCCGGGCAGATCCCGTGCCAAGACCAGGCGGATCATTGCCTCGCAACACCCCGGCCGGCATGCGCCTTGCGGCCCAAAGCGGCCCACGGGTATAATTCCCAGCCTTTCGGCACGCTGTTGTAGCTCAGTTGGTAGAGCAACTGATTCGTAATCAGTAGGTCGCCAGTTCGATTCCGGCCAACAGCACCAAATTCTGAGGCCTGCGCCGGTCGGCAGGCCTCGTTTGTTTGCAAGGGGCGCTCATGCAGATCAAGGGCAGTGTTTTCATCGTCACTGGCGGGGCCTCGGGTCTCGGTGCCGCGACGGGACGGATGTTGGTCAAGGAAGGCGCGCGGGTGGTTCTGGCCGACGTGAATGAGATGGCGGGGCATGCACTGGCGAGCGAACTGGGCGGTAACGCACGCTTCATCCTTGCCGATGTTGCCGACGAGACCGCTGCCAGGGCCTGCGTCGCGGCCACGGTTGCGAGCTTCGGCGGCCTGCAAGGGCTGATCAATTGCGCCGGCATTGCCACGGCCGAAAAGGTGCTGGGCAAGAACGGGCCTCATGGGCTGCCGTCGTTCGCCAGGACCATCACGGTCAATCTGGTCGGCAGCTTCAATATGATCCGGTTCGCCGCGGAGGTGATGAGTAGCGGGGAGCCCAACGCGGCGGGCGAGCGCGGCGTGATCGTCAGCACCGCGTCGGTGGCGGCCTATGACGGCCAGATCGGTCAGGCGGCCTATGCGGCGTCGAAGGGCGGGTTGGTCGCCATGACTTTGCCGATCGCGCGCGAACTGGCGCGCTTCGGCATCCGCGTCATGACCATCGCACCGGGGATCTTCAAGACACCGATGCTGCTCGGGATGCCGCAGGAGGTGCAGGACTCGCTGGGCAAGATGGTCCCCTTCCCGCCGCGTCTGGGCGAGCCGCCGGAGTATGCCGCCCTGGTGAGGCACATCATCGAGAACGAGATGCTCAACGGCGAGGTGATTCGCCTCGACGGCGCCATCCGCATGGCGCCGAAGTGACCGAGCCGCCCGGCTGCGTCATCCCCGCCTAGGCGGGGATCCAGACTGCAGGCCAGACCGGATTCCCGCTTGCGCGGGAATGACAAACTGATGCTCCAGGCCGACCAATCCTGTTACCACTGCGGCCTGCCACTTCCCGACGCGGGCGATGCCGCGGAAAGCTTTTGCGTCGAGATTGACGGCCAGCGGCGCGTCATGTGCTGCGCCGGCTGTCAGGCGGTGGCCGAAGCCATCGTCGGCAATGGTCTGGCCGGCTACTACCGCCACCGCGATGCGCTGCCGGAGAGTCCGCGTGAGGCCTTGCCGCGTGCGCTGGCCGACTTCAAGCTGTTCGATCATCCCGACGTGCAAAAGGACTTCGTGCGCCGCGCCGCGGGGGCTGCTGGCGAACACGAGCAGGAGGCGGCGCTGATCCTCGAAGGCATTACCTGCGCGGCCTGCGTCTGGCTCAACGAGTCCCACGTGCGCCGCCAGTCCGGCGTGACGGCCATCGACATCAACTACACGACGCGCCGGGCGCGGGTGCGCTGGGACGAGCGCGTCACCAAACTCTCGGCGATTCTGGAAGCGATTGCCGCGATCGGTTACCGCGCACATCCCTACGATGTTCGGCGTGCCGAACAATTGGCGCAGGCGGAGCGCAAGGCCGCGTTGTGGCGGCTTTTCGTCGCCGGCTTCGGCATGATGCAGGTGATGATGTACGCCGTGCCCGTGTATCTCGCGAAGGTGGGTACCGGGGGCGACATGACGCCTGACATCGCGCAGTTGATGCGCTGGGCCAGCCTGATCCTGACGTTGCCGGTGATCGTGTATTCGGCGGCACCATTCTTTTCGGGCGCCTGGCGCGACTTGAAGCAGAGGCGGGTCGGCATGGACGTGCCGGTCGCGCTGGGTGTCGGTGCGGCATTTGGCGCCAGCGTCTGGGCGACGCTGGCGGCGGCCGGCGAAGTGTATTTCGATTCGGTGACGATGTTCGTGTTCTTTCTGCTCGCCGGGCGCTATCTCGAAATGATGGCGCGACAGAAGGCGGTGCGCAGTGTCGAGACCCTGGCCCGCGCCATTCCGGCCTTCGCCACGCGTTTGGAAGCGTGGCCCGGCGTCGGCGCTGACCCGGCGGGACGGCGCGTGGCCGTCGCGACCTTGTGCGCGGGCGACGTGGTACGGATCGAGCCCGGCGAGACGGTGCCAGCCGATGGGCTCGTGCTCGCGGGCGAGAGCGCGGCCGACGAATCCCTGCTGACCGGCGAGAGCGCCCCGGTAGCGAAGCTCGCGGGCGACACCTTGACCGGCGGCAGCCTGAACACCGCCAGCCCGCTGGTGATGCGTGTTGAACGCGTCGGCGAGGCGACGCGCATTGCCGCCATCCAGCGCCTGATGGAGCGCGCCGCGGCCGAAAGGCCGCGGTTGGTGGACCTCGCGGACCGCGTCGCCGGCCGCTTCGTCCTCGCGTTGCTGGTGCTGGCGGTGGCCGCCGGGTTGGCTTGGTGGTGGATCGACCCGTCGCGCGCCTTGTGGATCTTTGTCGCGGTGCTGGTGGTTAGTTGCCCCTGCGCCCTGTCCCTCGCAACGCCCGCGGCAATGACCGTCGCGACCGGGGCGCTGGCGGCCCGCGGCGTCCTGGTGACGCGCGGCCACGTAATCGAGACGCTGGCGCGAGCGAACCATTTTGTTTTTGACAAGACCGGCACCTTGACCACAGGGTCCATGGCCTTGGCGGAGGTAATCCCGGTTCGGTCCGATGCCGCCACCGCGTTGGCAGTGGCGGCCGCCCTTGAGCGGGGTTCGGAGCACCCCATCGCCCGGGCCCTGACCAATGCCAGCGGGGACGTGGCGGTCGAGGTCACCGGATCGCGCTCCGCGACGGGCGCCGGCGTCGAAGGGGTGATCGCGGGGCGGGTTTGGCGCCTTGGGCGCCCGGATTTCGCCGGGTCGCTGCACGGCGAAGCGACTCCCGGCGGTGTCCAGACGACGCTCGCGGATGGCGACACCGTGATCGCGCTCAGCACGGCGGAGGGCTGGCAGGCGTTCTTCCGCTTGAGCGATCGGCTGCGTCCCGAGGCCGCCGGCATGGCGGCGCGGCTTTTGGCGGCCGGTATCAAACTGTCGATCTTCAGTGGCGACGCACCGGGGGCGGCGCGACGGGTGGGTCTGGCACTAAGTATTGTCGATGTGCGTGGCGGCCTTTCGCCGGAAGACAAGCATGCGGCGCTAAAGGTCCTGCAAGATAACGGAGCCACGGTGGCGATGGTCGGCGATGGCGTCAATGATGCACCGGTGCTCGCCCAGGCACAGGTTTCGATCGCGATGGGCGGAGGCACCGACCTGGCACGGGCAAATTCGGACGTGGTGCTGCTCGGCAACAATCTTCGGGCGCTGCCCGAGGCGCTGTCTCTGGCGCGACGCGCGCTGCGGATCGTGAAACAAAACCTGGCCTGGGCGTTCGTCTACAATTTCCTGGCGATCCCGCTGGCCATGGCCGGCTGGGTGACACCCTGGATGGCCGGCGTGGGCATGTCGGCCAGTTCGCTGCTGGTGGTCCTCAATGCCTTGCGTTTGCAGCATAGGTGATCGGCGGCATGGACATTCTGTACCTGTTGATTCCGCTGTCCCTGGCGCTGGTCTTCCTGATTGCCGCGCTGTTCTGGTGGTCGTTGAAGAATGGGCAGTACGACGATCTCGATGGCCCCGGCCATCGCATCCTGATGGATGACGACACGACTGATTTGCCGGGAAAGCGCAGCACTGTTGACCCAGATCAAAGCCCGGTCCGTGACAAGTAACGATACTGAAACTGGGTTTTGTGGTGACGGCTTCTCGCTGTTGCCGGAAGGCTCTCTGTTGGGGTTCGGGGTGCGCTTTGCGCACCCCTTTTTTCTTGCCCGATCGGGATGCGTACGGAACTGTCCAGCCGCTATTGGGCCATCAACGCGTGGCCGCCGCCGCCTCGAAAATACCGGTCGTCCAACGAATAGACCATACTAAAATTATTGTTAATTTTGTTTAGGTCAGATATATTTTGACCTGCATCAACCTTTGCTTATATTTCGCGCGCAATCTCGGAAAAAATTAATATACTGCACCGCATCAAAAACTGTGTCGTGATCAGTTCCTTATTTTCAATGTGAGGTGAATCCATCATGCAATCGCAAGCGACTTACAACTACAAAGTCGTGCGCCAGTTCGCCGTGATGACCGTGGTCTGGGGCATCGTCGGCATGCTGGTCGGCGTCATCATCGCCGCCCAGTTGGTCTGGCCGCAACTTAACGTTAACGAGTGGTTGAGCTACGGGCGCCTGCGTCCCTTGCATACCAATGCCGTCATATTTGCGTTTGGCGGCTGCGCGCTGTTTGCCACATCCTACTTCGCGGTGCAGCGCACAAGTCACGCGACCCTATTCGCTCCGGGTCTGGCGGCGTTCACTTTTTGGGGCTGGCAACTGGTCATCCTACTGGCGGCACTTTCGCTGCCCCTCGGGTACACCCAGGGCAAGGAATACGCGGAACTCGAATGGCCGATCGACATCCTGATCACGCTGGTTTGGGTGTCCTACGCGGTGGTGTTCTTCGGCACCATCGTCAAGCGCAAGGTCTCCCATATCTATGTCGCCAACTGGTTCTTCGGCGGCTTCATCCTTACGGTCGCCGTGCTTCATCTTGTCAATAGCGCGGCGATTCCCGTGTTCGAGGCGGGGATCTTGACGCCCAAGTCCTACTCGGCCTACGCCGGGGTGCAGGACGCGATGGTGCAGTGGTGGTATGGCCACAACGCCGTGGGCTTCTTCCTCACCGCCGGATTTCTCGGCATGATGTACTACTTCGTGCCCAAGCAGGCCGGGCGCCCGATCTATTCCTACCGCCTTTCGGTGGTGCACTTCTGGGCCCTGATCTTCACCTACATGTGGGCCGGTCCGCACCACCTGCATTACACCGCGCTTCCGGACTGGACGCAGAGTGTCGGCATGCTGTTCTCGCTGATCCTGCTGGCTCCGTCCTGGGGCGGCATGATCAACGGCATCATGACGCTGTCCGGCGCCTGGCACAAACTGCGCGACGACCCGATCCTGAAGTTCATGATCACGTCGCTGTCCTTCTACGGCATGTCCACTTTCGAAGGCCCGATGATGTCGATCAAGACGGTCAACGCCCTGTCGCACTACACGGACTGGACGATCGGCCACGTGCATTCCGGTGCTTTGGGCTGGGTGGCGATGATCTCGATCGGCTGCATCTACTATCTGTTGCCGCGCCTGTTCGGCAAGGCCGAGATGGCCTCGAAGAAACTGATCGAGGTGCACTTCTGGGTCGCCACCATTGGCGTGGTGCTCTACATCGCCTCGATGTGGATTGCCGGCGTCATGCAAGGCCTGATGTGGCGCGCCACCAACGTGGACGGCACGCTGACGTATTCCTTCGTCGAATCCGTTAAGGAGACCTACCCGTTCTGGACCATACGTCTGTTGGGCGGTCTGATGTTTCTGTCCGGCATGTTCATCATGGCCTACAACATGATCCTGACCATGGCCGGCGGCAAGGCTGTCGACGCGCCGGTACTCGCCCCCGCGGCGGCCCATTGAGCGGCACACATCAAGGAGCCAAATATCATGTTGACGCATGACCAAATCGAAAGAAACGTGGGCTTGATGATCGTGCTGACCATCCTCACGGTGAGCGTGGGCGGTCTGCTTGAGATCGTCCCGTTGTTCTTCCAGAAATCCACTACCACGCCCGCCAATGAACTGGTCAAGCCTTACGACCCGCTGCGCCTGGCCGGACGCGACATCTACATACGCGAGGGTTGTTACAACTGCCACTCGCAGATGATTCGTCCATTCCGTGCCGAGACGGAGCGCTATGGGCACTACTCGGTGGCGGGTGAATTCGTCTATGACCATCCGTTTCAGTGGGGCTCCAAGCGCACCGGTCCGGACCTGGCGCGTGTTGGCGGCCGCTACTCGGATCTATGGCATCGCACCCACCTGCTGAATCCGCGCGACGTCGTGCCCGAGTCGAACATGCCGGCCTATTTCTGGCTGGACCGTCCTCTCAAGGACGACGCGATCGAGGGCAAGATGAGAGCCCTGCGTCGGGTCGGCGTGCCCTACAGCGATGCTGAAATCGCCGGCGCCAAGAAGGCCATCGAGGGCACCACGGAACTCGACGCCTTGGTCGCCTACCTGCAAGGCATGGGCACCGCGCTCAAACAGACAAGGTAGGCAAGTGGACATCAACGACCTGCGTTCGCTGTTCACGGTGCTGGCGTTCATCGCCTTCATCGGCATCGTGTGGTGGGCGTATTCGGACCGGCGCAAGAAGACATACGACGAGGCGGCCATGTTGCCGCTCGACGATGACAGCCCGCTGGTCCCCATGGCGCCGCAGGCCAAAGAGAATCGGGAAAGGAAATCGTCATGAGTGATTTTGTCAATGGCTTCTGGAATGTCTTTGTGGTGGGCCTCGTGCTCGTCAGCATCCTCGGTTGCGGTGTCTTTCTCTGGATGCAGAGTACCGCCAAACACGTCCCGGGCTCGACCACGGGTCACGTCTGGGACGAGGACCTGCAGGAGTTCAGCAACCCACTACCCAACTGGTGGCGCTGGCTGTTCTACATCACGATCATCTATTCCCTGGTTTATCTGGCAATGTATCCCGGCTTGGGCACGTTCAAAGGCGGTTACGGGTGGACTTCCGCTGGTCAGTACGACGCAGAGATGAAGAAGGCGGAAGAGCAGTACGGGCCGATCTTCAAGAAATTCCAGAGTCAGGACGTCGCTGCGGTGGCGGCCAACAGCGAGGCGAGGGAAATGGGCCAGCGCCTGTTCCTCACCTACTGTTCGCAGTGCCATGGCTCGGACGCAAAGGGTGCCAAGGGTTTCCCCAACTTGACCGACAATGATTGGCTGTTCGGTGGCACCCCGGAACAGATCGCCGAATCCATCAGTAAGGGTCGAGATGCGATGATGCCCGCGAAAGGGCTCAAACCCGATCTGGACAGCGACCAGATCAAGGACTTGGCCAACTACGTGCGCTCGCTGTCCGGTCTTGCGTCGGATTCGATTCGGGCCCAGCGCGGCAAGGATCTGTTTGGCCCCGCTTGCTCAGCCTGCCATGGCCCGGAGGGCAAGGGCACCGTGGGCTTGGCGCCGAACCTGACGGACAAGGTCTGGCTCTACGGCAGTTCCGAGCAAACCATCATTGAGACGATCACCAAGGGCCGCACCAACCGGATGCCGGCCTGGGGCGAGTTCCTCGGCGACGCCAAAGTGCACCTGTTGACGGCTTATGTCTATGGCTTGGGCGGTGGCGTCAAGACCGCTACGCCGCCGCCCGCCGCAGCGATGCCAAAAACGGCAGCGGCAGAAGGCAAGTAGACTCACCCGAGCCCCCCGGCGGAGACTCCGCGCCGGGGATGCTGCTATAACTCTATTAGCATATAGTAATACATTTATCTATGGCATCAACGATCCCCGCAGGTTCCGCGGAGCGCAAGCCGATCTTTGTCGAAGAGAGCCTGTACGAGGTCCATAAGAAGGTCCACCCGCGCGCCGTCACGGGCATGTTCGCCACGTGGCGCTGGACGCTGGTTTGGTTCACGCAAAGCTTGTATTACGGTCTGTGCTGGTTGCCGTGGAATGGACGGCAAGCGGTGCTGTTCGATCTGGTCGAACGCAAGTTCTACGTCTTCGGCCTGATCTTCTGGCCGCAGGATGTGATCTTTCTTGCCATTCTGCTGATCATTTCCGCGTACTCGCTGTTCCTCGTCACCGCCGTGGCGGGACGTCTGTGGTGCGGCTACGCCTGTCCGCAAACCGTCTATACGGAAATATTCACCTGGATCGAGCAGAAGATCGAAGGCGACCGTCTCGCGCGAATCAAGCTCGATGCTGCGCCCTTTGGGGCACGCAAGCTGTGGCTGCGCACGGCGAAACATGGTCTTTGGGTGTTGCTGGCCGTATGGACCGGATTCACCTTTGTCGGTTATTTCACCCCGATCAAGAGCCTGTGGGACTCGGTATGGACTCTCTCGCTCGGGCCGTGGGAAACCTTCTGGATGCTCTTTTATGGAGCGTTCACCTATCTGTTCGCCGGTCACATGCGTGAGCAGGTGTGCAAACACATGTGCCCCTATGCGCGTTTTCAGGGCGTGATGTTCGATCCCGACACGCTCACGATCACTTACGACACCGAGCGCGGCGAGCCGCGCGGCGCGCGCAAGAAAGGCGTGGCTCCGCAATCCATTGCCAAGGGCGATTGCGTCGATTGCGGTATCTGCGTACAGGTCTGCCCGACCGGGATCGACATTCGTGCCGGCTTGCAATACGAGTGCATCGGCTGCGCGGCCTGCATCGACGCCTGCGACAAGGTCATGGAGAAGATGGATTATCCAAAGGGCTTGATCCGCTACTCGACCGAGAATGCGATCGCCGCGCACTGGGGCTGGCAGCAGATCGTCGGTCACATCGTTCGGCCGCGGATATTCATCTATTCGGCGATCCTGGCCGCGATCTGCATCGGATTTGTCTGGGGCATCGCCAACAAGGCAAGTTTGCGCGTCGATGTGATTCGCGACCGCACAACCCTGGCGCGCGAAGTCGACGGCGGCCTGATCGAGAATGTGTATCGGCTGCATGTCATCAACGTGTCGGAAGCGGCGCACCGCTATGCCGTCAGCGTATCCGGTCTGGCGGGAATCGACTTGGTCGGTGACCGGATCATCGAAGTCCCGGCTGCCGCCGCGAAGACCTTTGCCGTGCAGGTGCGCGTGCCGCCCGAGTCGGGCCGCAAGGGTTCGAATCAGATATTCTTCGACGTCAAGTCTGTCGCCGACGAAAAGGTGGCCGTGCATGAGAAGGCCAGTTTCCTGCAACCCTGATGGAGCACCGTATGGCCAGCGCTGCCGCTCGTCCCTGGTACCGTGAGCCTTGGCCCTGGATTCTGGCGGCCGGGCCGTTCATCGTTGTTGTCGCCGCGTGTTACACGGCGTGGCTGGCCGTGAAGAGCGACGACGGACTGGTCACCGAGGACTACTACAGGAAGGGACTGGCCGCCAACCAGACCATCGCAAGCAGCGAACGTGCCGCGAAGTTGGGACTGGTCGCAGGCATTCGGTTTGCCGACGGTGTTCTGTCGGTGCGTTTGGAGGCGCGGGACAAAGACTATCCGATGCCGCAGACGCTGGCGGTCACCATCAGCCATCCGACCCGGGCCGGCCTCGATCAATCCCGTGTGCTGATGCGGACGGGTGATCTTTATTCCGCTGAAATACACCTGCCGGCTGCCGGGCATTGGTTGCTGTTGCTCGAGGACGAGCCCAGCACCTGGCGTTTGATGGGGAACATGATTCTTCCTGCGAACGGCGAGACGCTGATCGGTGGTCCGGCGAAGTCGGCAACGGCCGCCGCTCCCGCCGACATCCGGCATTGATCGATCATGGACGAAGAGGCGCTCATGGAGGCCCGGAATCTTCAACTCCCCAGCGACACTCGTAGGCTGGGCCCGATCGCGATTTGATTAGCGGCGGACCCTATATCCGATTGGTTTAGACAGGCGGACGGCTCAGGAACATGCCGGCAGGGCGAAACAGGCTCCTGTGCCGACGCTGCGAAGGAGAGAAATGCACAAAATTTTCTGGGTGCTGTGGCCCTCGTTTCTGGTCGCCGGAATCGCCGAGGGCATTTTCTTCACCGTGATCGACCCGCAAGAACTCTATTTCTTCGGCGAACCGGTGCACCTCTCAAGGATCGCGACTTACTCGATAGGTTTCTTCGCTTTCTGGGCCATCTGCGCCGCGTCCAGCCTGATGACGTGGTTCCTGCTGCGCAGTTCCGCCGAAATCAACAAAGGCGTGGGCGCCTCGGGCAGACGCGAGGGCGACAGAATTTGATGCTGCTCCGATCGGAGGGCTGAACGCCTGGGCCGAGCCGGTTTTTTGGGCGGAGCATTGGTGCAGTGGTGAAGATGATCCCGGGCCTTCTGCGCGGCAGCCCAAGGCGTGCTGCATAGTAGTCCGCGGGTTCACGCGCTACTCAGCGGCCGCCTTGCGCTGCCAGCCAGGCTTCAACGCGCTCGTCGTGACGAGAATACTGCGCAGCATCGGGGCGCACCGTAGACAAGGAAGGGCGCCGTAGCCTCGCGCTATGGCGCCCTTCCCGTTACCCAATGTCGGGCCTCAGCTGCTCTTGGTTTCCACCATTTGCAGAGGCTCGCTGGCCAGCGTCGGCGCCGGCCTCGGTTTGCGGCCCAGCGCTGGCGCCGGGTCCGGGGCCGCGACCGGATGCGGGGCGGCGCTGCTGGTCTCGATCATGACCAGCCCGGCCTGTTCCAGCGATCCGGAAATATCGACTTCGGTAGCGGCCGGTACAGCCGGAATGATGATGGGATCGGTGACCGGTGATGGCGCCGGGAATGACGTTGCCGGCGATTGGTCGGCGTTGACAATGTCGGGAATCGGCGACGCGATCGGCGCCGAATCCCCGTTCCGCGCCTGGTTCGCGGTGACCGACTCGATTGGGGTGACCGGGGCCGGCTCGGCCGCGGCCAGGGCCGGTAGCTGTTCGATGTCCGGCAGTGGCGGCGGCGCGGCATCATCCCCAGGGATGGCGCTGCGCAAAGTTTCAGTGGCACCGGCACTCGCCGCTCCAGGCGGAGTTGCAATCGAATTCGCGGCCGTCGCGTTGGTCGTGCCGGCTTCCTCGCCGCGCCCACGGCCACGGCCCCGCCCGCGACTTCGGCGACCGCTGCGGGCCTCTCCGTCCTGGCTGGGCGCCTGGTCTGATTCGCCGGCCGACAGTGCGCGGGGCGACATCTCCTGAGACGCCAATGCGGCCGCGGCGCTTGGCGCGGCGCCGGAGTCGCCACGGGGCGCTCGCGGTTCCCTGCCTTCCCGGCCTTCCCTGGGTTCACGCGGCGGACGCGGCTCACGCGGCTCCCGCGTTTCGCGCGGTTCCTTCGGTTCGCGCGGCGGCCGGCGGTTGCCGCTTTCACCCTGGGTCTCCTCGCGCTTTCCTTGCGCGCGTGGCGCCTGCTCGGCCTTGCGTTCGGCGGTGTCACGGTTGTCGCGCCCATCGCGACGACCAGTGCGTTCCCGTCCGCCGCGACCCGCATTGCGTTCGCGCCCCGTGTCGCGACGTGGTGGCTTGTCCGTCTTTTCCTCCACGGCGGCGGGCACCGACGCCTTGCTGTCGCCTGTGAAGAAGGCGACGATTCGGTCGAAGAAGCCGCCGCGGCTGGCTGGTCCAGGCTGGGCAACCGGCGCCGCCGTCTTGGCCTGGACGATCGGCGCCGGCTGATCGGGGGTGATCCCCTTCACCGCGGCCTCCGATTTGACTGGCTTGACATCGGTTTGCACGGATGGTGGCTGGTAGGTTTCTTCGTTTGGCTTTTCCGCCATTTGATAACTGGCCACCGCGACGCCATCCGCGTTGAGCTGATCGTGGCGCAGGCGGATGATTTCGTGTGCCGGGGTCTCCAGGTGCCGGTTGGGCACGATCACCAGATTGACGCGATGGCGCATCTCGACACGGGAGATATCGACGCGCTTTTCATTGAGCAGGAAGGTCGCCACATCCACCGGCACCTGGCAGTGCAGGGCGCCGGTATTTTCCTTCATGGCCTCTTCTTCGACGATGCGCAGGATATGCAGTGCGGCCGACTCGGTGCTGCGGATGTGGCCGGTCCCGGTACAGCGCGGGCAGGTGATGTAGCTGGTTTCGGCCAGCGCCGGCCGCAGGCGCTGGCGCGACAGTTCAAGCAGGCCGAAACGGCTGATCTTGCCCGTTTGAACGCGGGCACGGTCGAATCGCAGGGCCTCGCGCAGGCGATTTTCGACCTCGCGCTGGTTCTTGGCCGATTCCATGTCGATGAAGTCGATCACGATCAGGCCACCCAGATCCCGCAGGCGCAACTGTCGGGCGATTTCGTCGGCGGCTTCGCAGTTGGTGCGAAATGCCGTTTCCTCGATGTCGCTGCCCCGCGTGGCGCGGCCCGAGTTAACATCCACCGAGACCAGCGCCTCGGTATGGTCGATGACGATGGCGCCGCCCGATGGCAGCGTTACCTGGCGCGAGTAGGCGGATTCGATCTGGTGCTCGATCTGGAAGCGTGAAAACAGGGGTACGTCATCGCGATAGCGTTTGACCCGATTGACGGTACCCGGCATCACATGCGCCATGAACTGCTGGGCCTGTTCGAAGATGTCGTCCGTGTCGATCAGGATCTCGCCGATCTCGGCGTGGAAATAGTCGCGAATGGCGCGGATCACCAAGCTCGATTCCTGATAAATCAGGAAGGTTCCGCTTTGCGCCTTGGACGCGCCATCGATCGCGCCCCAGAGTTGCTGGAGGTAGTTCAGATCCCATTGCAACTCTTCCAGCGTGCGCCCGATGCCCGCGGTGCGGGCGATCAGGCTGGCGCCGGGCGGGACCACCAGTTGGTCCATGACTTCGCGCAGGTCCTGCCGGTCATCGCCCTCGATGCGCCGTGAAACACCCCCCCCGCGTGGGTTGTTGGGCATCAGCACCAGGTAGCGTCCGGCCAGCGAGACGTAGGTCGTCAGCGCCGCGCCCTTGTTGCCGCGCTCATCTTTTTCGACCTGGACGATGAGTTCCTGGCCGTTGCTCAACGCGTCCTGGATGCGTGCCCGGCCGGGATCGACGCCCGGTTTGAAGTAGTTTCGGGAAATTTCCTTGAACGGCAGAAAGCCGTGACGCTCCGCGCCATAGTCCACAAATGCGGCTTCGAGACTGGGCTCGATGCGGGTGATCACCGCCTTGTAGATATTGCTCTTGCGTTGTTCCTTGTTGGCCGATTCGATGTCGAGGTCGATCAATTTCTGACCATCGACGATCGCGACGCGGAGTTCTTCTGCTTGCGTCGCATTGAAAAGCATGCGTTTCATGTCTGCTCCCGCGCGCATTCACTGGCAGGCGGGCACGACAAGTCACACACCGTGAGCGTCAGGACGCGGGCGGTGCAATTCGGGTTTGCGGGTGGTTTTGGAGGTTCGTGGCGCCCATGGCGTTGCGTGGCAAACGAGGTTGATGACTTGTCTTCGGTAAGGCGGAGGCTGCCTCAAAATCAGCGTCCGGCAATCTGTGCCCAAATCTGTGCGTGTGTTACGCGCAATCAAGTAGTATCGCTCTGTTGGGCGAGCGAAACACCCTGTGGTCGGCTGGGCGCGCTTCCGTCCGGAGTGCTTAGTTCCGGGCGGCAGTGTGGTTCCGCACCCGCCCCCGCGCTGCAAAAAGGATCGCTGACATGCGATTCTGCGGCGGCGGCGTCGTTCCGAGAACCATGCCACCGACGCCACTTCGGGCCGCCGGGCACACCGTTTCGGGACGGCTAACCAAGCAATCAGTATATTGCAGATGAAGGACTTAAGCAAAGAATCGGTTACCTGGCATGAGATCGGCGAGGGGGCCGAGGGTCAGCGCATCGATAACTTTCTGCTGCGCATCGCCAAGGGAGTGCCGAAGAGCCACATCTATCGTATTTTGCGCAGTGGCGAGGTTCGGGTGAACAAGGGCCGTGTGCCGGTCGAGTACCGGCTGCAACTCGGCGATCATGTGCGCGTGCCGCCGATGCGAACCGCCATGCGCCCATCGGCGGCGGCGGTTCCGGCGGGGGATTTTGACATTTCCTGGGAAGACGAGGCACTCCTGGTGATCGACAAGCCGGCCGGTGTCGCTGTTCACGGAGGTAGCGGCGTTTCCTTCGGCGTGATCGAGCAGTTGCGCCGCACGCGGCCGCTGGCAAGGTTTCTTGAACTGGCCCACCGGCTCGATAGGGACACCTCGGGCCTGCTGGTGGTTGCGAAAAAGCGCCTGGCCTTGACCCGTTTGCATGACCAGTTCCGCGCCGGCGATATCGGCAAGCGCTATTTGGCGCTGGTCAGGGGCCGTTGGCGCAACGAACTCCAACATATCCGCGTGCCCCTGCAGAAATATCTGACTGCGGACGGCGAACGACGGGTCTCCGTCGACTCCGCCGGCAAAGCCGCGCATACCGTCGTGCGGCTGTTGGCACGCTGGGAGAACTTCAGCCTGGTCGAAGTCGAACTCAAGACCGGGCGGACCCACCAGATCCGCGTACACCTTGCGCATCTGGGCTTCCCGCTCGCCGGTGACGACAAGTATGGAGATTTTCCCTTGAACAAGGACTTGCAGAAGGCCGGTCTCAAACGCATGTTCCTCCATGCGGCGAAACTCGGGTTGCCGCATCCCTTGTCCGGGGCGCCTCTGGAACTCGAATCGCCCTTGCCCGCCGAATTGCGCCGCTTTGTCGAGAAGCTGGATACGAACGAAGAAAGAGACTATGGCCAGGCGTTTTGAACTAATTGTCTTCGATTGGGACGGCACCTTGATGGATTCCACGACGGCCATAGTCGCCAGTATCCAGGCGGCGGCGCGGGATCTGGGCATTCAGGCGCCCAGTGACGAACGGGCGCGGCACATCATCGGCCTGGGGCTGCTCGACGCCCTGCGCCACGCCTTGCCGGACTTGCCGACCGAGCGCTACCACGAGGTGGCGGAGCGCTATCGCCATCATTACCTGTCGCGCGATCAGGATCTGCTGCTGTTCGATGGCGCGGCGGCTTTGATCGAGGAACTGAAGCTGGCCGGACACTATCTGGCCGTGGCCACCGGCAAGACGCGCAAAGGCTTGGATCGTGCCTTCGAGGTCAGCGGCATGGGGACGCGTTTCGATGCCTCGCGCTGCGCCGACGAATGTCATTCCAAGCCGCATCCGCAAATGATCGAGGAACTGATGACCGAGTTCGCAGTCGGGCCCGACGCCACGCTGATGATCGGCGATACTACCCACGATCTGATGATGGCCCGGAACGCCGGTGTGGCGGCTCTCGGCGTGGCCTATGGGGCCCATTCCCGCGCGGTCCTGGAGGCGCAGGCCCCGCTTTACTGTGCGGGCGATGTGGCGGAACTCGCGGCGTGGCTGCGGCGACAGTCTTGACCCGCCGCCCGATCTGCGCCAGCGACGAACTGGTGGACCAAGGATGCGGTGTGCGCTTTACGGTCGAGATACACGGCGTCAGCGAACCCGCCTTCGTCGTGCGATTTCGCGGGCAGGTACAAGCCTATCTCAACCGCTGCGCCCATGTGCCAGTGGAGATTGACTGGCAGCCAGGGGAGTTCTTCGATCATTCAGGCTTATACTTGATTTGCGCTACTCACGGTGCCTTGTATGCCCCCGAATCGGGTCGTTGCCTTGGTGGGCGCTGTAACGGCAGAGGCTTGGTGCGCGTGCCGGTGGCCGAGCAGGACGGGCGGGTTTTCTTGATCGAGGAAGGCAAGTAAGGTGTTGGAAAGCGACAATACTCCGTGGGAACGCAGGATTCTGGAACAACTGGCGCTTCAGGCACTGGTCGAACAGCGGCGGCGGCGGCGTTGGGGAATCTTCTTCAAACTGCTCGGGTTTGCCTATCTGGCGGTCATTCTTGGCCTGGTGGTGGACTGGGGGCAGGCGGATCGGCTTGCCGACGGGGCCAGGTTTACGGCGTTGGTGAATCTGAACGGAGTGATCAAGGCCAAGGGTGACGCCAATGCGGAACATGTCGTCAGCGCTCTGCAAGCCGCCTTCGACGACAAGCATACCGCGGGAGTCATCCTGCGCATCAACAGTCCGGGAGGCAGTCCCGTCCAGTCAGGAATCATCAATGACGAAATGCGGCGCTTGCGTGCGGAACATCCGGGCATTCCGCTGCATGTCGTGGTCGAGGATGTCTGTGCCTCGGGTGGCTACTATGTCGCCGCCGCGGCGGACAAGATCTTCGTGGACAAGGCCAGCATCGTCGGCTCGATCGGTGTGTTGATGGATGGTTTCGGGTTTACCGGAACCATGGACAAGCTGGGCGTCGAGCGTCGCCTGCTGACCGCCGGCGAGAACAAGGGCTTTCTCGATCCGTTTTCACCGCAGAACCAGCACCAGAACGAGCACGCGAAGCAAATGCTGGGCGAGATTCACCAGCAATTCATCGATGTCGTGAGAAGAGGCCGCGGCAAGAGGCTGAAGGAGACGCCGGAAATGTTCTCCGGATTGATGTGGAGCGGGGCAAAGAGTATCGAACTGGGGCTGGCCGACGGCTACGGCACAGTCGACAGCGTTGCCCGCGATGTCTTCAAGGCAAGCGATGTTCGCGATTTCAGCGTCAAACAGAATTTCGCCGAGAAGCTCGCCAGGCAGTTCGGCGCCGACATGGCCGAGAGCATGGCGAACGTACTGACTCGATTCACGTTGCGCTGATCGCGCGTGCCGCCATGTCGGCCAGCAGCAGTTCCTGGGCGCAGATGCGGGAGCGTCTGGTGGGCTTGATGCGATATTCGCCGTTGCCGTTCATCTCCCAGGACTGACTGTTGTCCGCCAGGTAAGGCCTGAGCCCTTCCCTGAGCACGCGCCGCTTGAGCTTGGGGTCCAGCACCGGAAAGCTGATTTCGATGCGGCGGAAGAAATTGCGCTCCATCCAGTCGGCGCTTGACAGATAGATGTTCTGCTTGCCGTCGGCGTGAAAATAGAAGATGCGGTGGTGCTCGAGGAATCGTCCGATTACGGAGCGTACCCGGATGTTGTCCGAGAGACCCTTGACGCCGGGACGCAGCGAGCAAACCCCGCGAACGATCAAGTCGATCGCGACGCCGGCGGCGCTGGCCTCATACAAGGCCGTGATGATTTCGGGTTCGAGCAGGGAATTCATTTTGGCGAGAATGCGGGTCGGCTTGCCGGCGCGCGCGCGCTCGGTCTCGGCGCGAATCGCGGCGAGCATTTCCGCGTGGAGCGAAAAGGGCGCCTGCCACAGGTGCTTCAGCGCGGTGGCCTTGCCCAGGCCGGTCAGCTGCTTGAAGACCTCATTGACGTCGTCGCCGATTTCCGGATTGGCCGTGAGCAGGCCGAAGTCGGTGTAAAAGCGCGTGGTACGCGGATGGTAGTTGCCGGTGCCGAGGTGTACGTAGCGGCGATAGCCGTGATCCTCGCGCCGTAATACCATCAGCATCTTGGCATGCGTCTTGTAGCCAACCACGCCATAGACGACATGGGCCCCGACTTCTTCCAGGCGCGCGGCAATCGACAAGTTGGCTTCCTCGTCGAAGCGTGCCATCAGTTCGACCACGACCGTGACTTCCTTGCCCTTTTCCGCGGCGCGCAACAGATGCTGCATCAGCACCGAGTCGGTGCCGGTGCGATACACCGTCATCTTGATCGCCACCACCTGCGGATCGTCCGCCGCCTGCTCCAACAACTGGATCACCGGGGAGAACGACTGAAACGGATGATGCAGCAGGATGTCCTGCCGGCGGATGCTGGTGAAGATGTCGTAGCGCTTGGCCAGTTCCTTGGGCAGGCCGGGCTGCAACGCGGGATACATCAGATCGGGCCGGGCGACCTGGTCGGGGACCGAATTCAGTCGCACCAGATTGACGATGCCCGGCACGCGATAGAGATCGTCGCGCTCGAGCCCGAACTGTTGCAGCAGGAAGTCGGTCATGGTCTCCGAACAGTTGTCGGCGACTTCCAGGCGCACCGCGTCGCCGAAGTGGCGTTGCGGCAGTTCGCCCTGCAGCGCGATGCGCAGGTTCTTGACCTCTTCGTCATCGACAAACAAGTCGGAATTGCGCGTGACGCGGAACTGGTAACAGCCGAGGACGTTCATGCCGGAAAAGAGTTCGCCGACGTATTCGTGAAGAACGGATGACAGAAAGACGAAGCCGTAGTCGACCGCGCAAAGCTCCCTGGGCAGCCGGATCACTCGCGGCAGGGCCCGCGGAGCCTGGACGATGGCAGCGCCCGAGCTGCGACCGAAGGCGTCCGTTCCTTCCAGTTCGACGGCAAAGTTGAGACTCTTGTTAAGCACCCGGGGGAAGGGGTGCGAGGGGTCGAGCCCGATCGGGGTCAGCACCGGCATGACTTCCTTGAGGAAGAAATCGTGTATCCAGGCGCGCTGATCGTCGCTCCACAGGCTGCGGCGGAAGAAGGCGATGCCTTCCTTTTCCAGCGCCGGGAGTATTACGTCATTGAGCAGGGCGTACTGTTCGGCGATCAGCCGGTGTGCCTGGTCTATGACGCGGTGAAAGACTTCCTGCGGCGGCAAGCCATCGGCCCCTGCCGCAAGACTGCGCAGCTTGATTTGTTCCTTGAGCCCGGCGACGCGGATTTCAAAGAACTCGTCGAGATTGGACGAGACGATGCACAGGAAGCGCAGTCGCTCCAGCAATGGCACGCGGCTGTCGGCGACCTGGGCGAGAACGCGCCGGTTGAAGGCGAGCAAGGACAGTTCGCGGTTGAGAAAATGCTCGGTGGGAAAGCGGCGCGAGACGGGCATGGGAGCTTTCAGGCGGTTGGGAGCAGACCATTTTCTGCAAGTGTGCTGGCCGGCCTCGTGGTGCGGGCAAGAGCCGGTCAGGCAGTAGAATTATAAGATGGGCTATGAACTGATCGCTGCCGTCGACCTGGGCTCCAACAGCTTTCGCCTGCAAGTGGGCCGCATCGTCGGCAACCAGATCTACCCCTTGGACGGCCTCAAGGAGGCGGTGCGACTGGCGGCCGGGCTGACCCCCGACAAACAACTCGACGCCGCCGCCCAGCAGCGCGGCCTGCAGGCGTTGTCGCGCTTCGCCGAGCGGTTGCGCGATTTCGATCACGGCGCGGTACGCGCGGTGGCGACCAATACCTTGCGTGTGGCGAAAAACGCCGTGCAGTTCCTCGACAAGGCCGAGGCCGCGCTGGGCTTTCCCATCGAAGTCATCGCCGGACGCGAGGAAGCACGCCTGATCTATCTTGGCGTCGCCCACACGCTCCCCAATCCGCAGACGCGCCAGCTCGTCTTCGACATCGGCGGCGGTTCCACCGAATTCGTCATCGGCCAGAACATAGAACCGATCGAACTGGAGTCGCTGTACATGGGCTGCGTCAGCTACAGTCTGCGCTTCTTTCCCGACGGGCGGGCCGACAAGCGCGGCTTCAAGGAGGCGGAGCTTGCGGCGCGGCGCGAATTGCAGGCCATCGTCCATGCTTACCGGCAGACCGGCTGGGACGAGGCCATCGGTTCGTCCGGCACCGCCAAGGCGATCGTCGATCTGCTGGAGTTGAATGGCTTTTCCGATCACGGGGCAACCCGCGAGGGCCTGGACAAGCTGCGCAATGAACTGCTGAGTGCCGGCCATGTCTCGCGCATGCGCCTGCAAGGCCTGCGCGCCGACCGGATGCCCGTGTTGCCCGGCGGCCTGGCGATCATGTCGGCCATTTTCAAGGAATTCGGTCTTGAGCGCATGGCATTTTCCGAAGGCGCCCTGCGTCTGGGTGTGCTCTACGACCAACTCGGTCGTTATCATCATGAAGATCTGCGCGAGGCCACGGTGGAGCGCTTCATGGGGCGCTATGAAGTGGATCGGCGGCAGGCGGAGCGTGTCGCGCAGACCGCGCTCGGCCTGCTCAACCAGATGGTTCCCGCCAGTCGCGAGGAAGGCAATCCGGACAGCCAATTCCTCATCTGGGCCGCGCGCCTGCACGAAGTCGGCATTTCCGTGGCGCATTCGAGCTACCACAAGCACAGCGCCTACATCCTCGCCAACGCCGACATGCCGGGGTTTTCCCGAAAGGATCAGGCGCGTCTGTCGCGGCTGGTGTTGGCGCATCGCGGCAAACTGGAGCGGGCCATGCCCCTCCACGGCGAAGCGCCGGAATGGACCCTGATCTTCTGTCTGCGCGCAGCGGTCTTGCTGCATCGATCGCGCGACGACCAGCCCTTGCCGCCGCTGGCCGCCAGTTTCACGCGCAAAGGGTTTCAGCTCAAGCTGGGCGCTTCCGGCCTGGATGCCTTGCCGTTGACCACGGCGGCGCTTGCCGACGAGGCTTTGCAGTGGGCAGGCAGCGGCGGCGAACTGCGGATCGTTCGCGACGCCTGATATCCCCTTTGGATAATGCACGGCCATGATCGAACTTCTCTTCCACCGCCGCTGCACTTGCCCGCCTGATGTCCGTCGCGCAAATTGAATTGATCGCCGGCGAAGGCGGGCGCATTGTCAGGCTCTCCGGACGCTGGACGCTGGCGACCACCTCGCGTCGCGTCGCGGAGCTGTCGGGCCAGCTCGGCCGCGTCGTGGACCCAGCCGTCTGCTGGGATTGCATGGCCCTCGAGGCGATCGACAGCGCCGGCGCGATGTTGCTCTGGCAGGTCTGGGGACGGGTGGCGCCGCCCCAGCTGTTGATCAAACCGGAGCATTGGCGGGTTTTCGCCCGCATCGACGCGGCCGATCACGAGGCGAGGGCGGTGAAGGTGCCGGTTTCGCCATTCCATGGCGTGATGATTGTCGGCGCCGCGGCGATCGGGCTCGGCCGCCATTTGACTGATTTCCTCGCACTGGTGGGACAGTTCGGATTGAATCTGGTCCACGTCCTGCGCAATCCGGTCGACCTGCCAAGCCGGGAAATTTCGGCCAATTTGTTCAAGAGCGGCGTGCGTGCGATGCCGGTTACCGCGCTGGTCGGTTTTCTGATCGGCGTCGTGCTGTCCTACCTGTCGGCCTTGCAGCTAAAGCAGTTCGGGGCGGATATCTTCATCGTCAATATCATCGGGCTGGGGATAGTGCGCGAATTGGGA
>WBZP01001359.1_pt1 | contig 30412 bp, 28 predicted proteins | sample 5204301 | NCBI WGS metagenome assembly WBZP01 (sample SAMN12412401, study PRJNA552823) | activated sludge metagenome | isolation source: activated sludge from nitrification reactor of wastewater treatment plant... | place: USA: Pennsylvania | collected 2017 | reverse complement strand
ACAAGGTGGCAAACATATTGTCCTGCATATGGTTTTCGGTAATGTAGTTATTGGTCAGTTGTACCGCATTCTTCAAAGCCATGGTGCCGGTCGATGGAATAGTGCGAGTTTGCTTGCGTTTAAATGGCTGGGCCGCTGTATCCGTCTCGAGTATGTCAGTCCAGTTGAACGAGTAGTTCTGTTGCGCGAAAGCGCGTGTCAGGCTGCGTACCAGCGCCATGAACAGAGCGGCTGGCACTCCTTTGTCCACCACGTCAGCGATCACGAAACCCAGACGACGGTTTTGGGAGAGCATGAAGGCATCGTAGAAATCGCCGGCCACCTCGCGTGCGGGTTGGAAGCGCGCGGCCACGTCCCACCCCCTCGGGTTGGGTAGCGTTTCAGGCAAAAAGCCAGCCTGGATACGCCTTGCGATTTGGATATCGTGCTCGATTTTCAGAAGTTCTTCGCTTTCAATCCGGTGCTCATACTTGTGGCGCAAGCGTTTGTGCTCGAGCACGAACTGCACGCGCGCTTTCAACAGTCCCGTACTGATCGGGGTTATCAAAAAATCGTCGGCGCCCGCCCGCAGGCACTGCTCCAATTCCGCGCCTTGATCTGGATCACCGATAACGATGGTGGTCACGGCGTCGATACCGCCGGTATCTTTCATTCGCGCCAAGAACTCTTGCGCCGCCATATCGGGTAAGCGCACGGAAAACAAAACCAGTTCGAAGGAGTTGACGCCAATCAGAGCCAGCGCTTGCCGCGCCTCGTTAGCTACCGTCACCTGTTGTTCCAGGGAGGCCAAGGTTTGAGCCAAGGTTTCATTCATGGCCTTGTTATCGACCACAAGCAAGATTCCACCAAGCTTTTCATTCATGAAACACCCCTCCAATTGGCAGACGCTCCGTTGTGAGTCGTTTGACCCATCTGGCCAATGCTATCCCTGATCGGTTCGTCCATAACATCCGCACCCTCAATCTGTCCCCTCTCCTCCCTGTCAAGGGGGAGAGGGCTAGGGTGAGGGGGTAAGTCTTTGAAACTGCGACCCTCACCCCCAATCCCCTCTCCCGCAAGCGGGCGAGGGGATTGATCGGATCAACGCTGAACGGGAAAGATGTACGGACCGGAGTAGAACGGATCCACGCCGTGGAAAGCCGTGGTGGTGATGACGCTGTCGAACAATCCCTTGACCGAGGTGATCAGGCTGCTGCGCGCGGTCACCATGATTTGCACCGGAATGTCATAACCACGGTTGGTTTCGACGGCGGTGCGTTGCTCGAAGGTGTTGGCAATGGCACGGTCGGCGCCCACGGCGACTTCCTCGATATCGAAAGTACGCGGGCGCGAATGCGATTCCTGATCGCAGAAGGTGCTCAGGGCGGCGGGAATACCCTGCCGGATCACGTCATCCGCGAATGGCAGCAGGTTCGGATCGCCGGCGAAACTGACGGCGATGTTGGGATCCATCACTTGGGCGATGTTGTTGAAAATGCAATCGTACGGCTCAGCCGTGTCGGCGGCGAAGCGAAAGAAGAAGTCGAAGACCGTGTTGAGGGTGGTGACCGGATCGGCGTCGGGGAAGCGCAGCGGTGTGATCACTGGATAGATGTCCGGATTGACGATCAGCCGGGGGGCGCCAACAAAGGCCTGGGAGGGGACGTAACTGTCATAGAAAAAATGCACATTGGAGATTTTGCCATCGCTTTCCACCGTCAGCCAGGCGACCACATCGAGCCGGTAGGTGCGGTGGGCGGGCTGATTGGCCGTGCGTACTTCCTGCAGGATGGCGGCGACCCTGTTGTCCTGGGCGATCAGGAAATCCGGAAACAGGCTGAAATCGACCGCATACGTCGTGGTGAGAGTCTCCCGAACCTGGAAAGACTCGGTTGTGGATTGATCACGGATGGCCTTCATCACATTGGCCACCCCGTCGTGGCCAACGAAAGTGCCCGCGAAGGGCAGCATTTCGCCCGGTTGTCCGGTGAAGGTCATTTCCACTTTGTCCGTCAGCAGGTTCAGCAACGCGGCGGTGGCGCTGGCATTAATGGTGGCCTGCTGGTAGGCCGCGAAGAAACTTTGCGCGGCCTGTTGGAGCACCGTGGAAGAGGCGGCGGGGCGACGAATGGAGGCTTGGATATCGAAGCCCGCCGCTTGCGCCGCAGCCATCGCTTGGAGTTCGTTGTAGGGCTGCTTCGCGTCGGCGCTGATAGGCAGCAGGACGCACAGGGCGATAGGTAGCGATAACGCCAGGTTACGCAGATGGTTCATGACACGACCCTCCTCAAATTGATGGGATGTTGAATTGTGGTCGATTCCGGCATCCACCGATGCACGGCTCCTTGACGCCGGACCGCCGTCATGGCGGCCCACTCCAAAATCGGTATGGCGGAAATCCGTGTATTCCGCCGGTTCGGGATGGTTGGGAAAATTCCGATGCGGTGGGTCGGGAGGCCGTTCAATGCAAGGCATCCTTGGCGAGGGCGACCGCGACCCGGCTACTCGGAATCTGCGCTTCGATGCTGCGGCACAGGACGTCCGCGACCGTCTGGATTTCGCCCATGGTTTTGTCGGGATCGAATTCGAGAAAGACCTCCACGAACACTTCACCGCCGGCGCGGCGCGAGCGGATACCGTGCAAGGCTTCATAGTCGTGGAAATGCTGGGCCAGCTCGCGCAGGATCACGATCTGGTCGGCTTCCTCCAGAGTCCGGTCGAGCAGGTCGTAGAATGAACTGGACAGCACGCCAATCGCCGAGATCAGAATGCTGGCGGCGATGACCAGAGAGGCCGCCGGGTCAATGTAAATCGACCAGGAGAAACCAGACAGGAGCAGGCTCAACCCCAAGGCCAGCAAAATGAAAACGTTGCCAAAGGCGCGGGTGAAAAACAATTGCGCCTGGGATTTCATCAGCGGGGAATTTTCGGCGCGAGCGGTTTGGAAGCTGCGCCAGCTCAAGGTACCGTTGATCACCCCAAAGACGATCTGGGCGACCAGGCTGATCCACACGCCGATGCCTGTGATATGAGACGGATTGAAAATGTTGGCGATGGCATTGATCACGATCACCAGCATACCCAGCAACATGATACTGCCCACAAACAGGCTGGAGAGATTCTCCAACTTGCCGATGCCATAGTCGAACTGGTGGTTGCTTCCACCGACGATGCGCCGGATCGCCAGCCACGACAGCAGGACGGCGACGAACTCCAGACTGGTCTTGAAAAAGTCGGCGAGCAGAACCGAGGAGTGCGCCGCGATCACGGCGCTCAAGGTCACGAGCACATCAATGGCGCCGGCGATTACCGCAGTGCGGGCGGCCTCTTCCTTGGAAGCATTGCCTGAACTACCGAACATCAATTTCTCCGATGGGGTCGTTTTAACGGGCGTTCGATGGCCGAAGCGGACTTGGCAACGGGGGAAGCTCCAGACGGCGTCAGACCGGCGGCGGTGCGGGCTCGGGTTCGAGCAGTGATTTGCCCTCGGCGGCCGTGGCGCTGATGGTCATGATGCTGCTAAACCCGGAGGTGTCGAACACACCACGCACGTTGGCCGACATCTCGCACAGGACCATCTTGCCGTTGAGCTTGTGCATCTTCTTGGCGAACCCCAGGAACACGCGCAGCCCGGCGCTGGTGATCAGGGCCAGCATGGCGAACCGGATCAGAAAACACCGCTCGCCCGAGTCGATCAGGCTATTCAACTGTTGTTCCAGTCGTGGCGAGGTCATGCCATCCAGTTCCCCGGTCAGGAGAACTTCAATCACCTCGCCAGACTTGGCCACGTTCACGGTTAACACGCTTTAAACCTCATGGATGGTTGATCGGGTCGCTCCCGGCGCGGGACACCGTGGTAAAGCCCCGAACCCGACCGGGCCGGCGGTCGCCGGGCGATCCGCGGAGCCGGAGGGTGGCCGGATGGACTCATACCGGCAAGGGGGGAGTGCCAGGGGCATCCGTATAACCCTGGCTGATCTCGATGATGTTGCCATCGGGATCGGCGATCCAGACCGTTTTCCAGCCGGGAATGAACGCATCGAAATCCAGGGGGCCGAGGGTGATCTTGGCATCCTCGCCCAGTTCGGCGAGTTTGGCGTCCACGTCGTCGACCTGAAAAGCCAGATGCCGCGCCCCAGGCCAGGGATAGCCGTCCACGCTCGGCGGCGGGACGGGACGCTCTTCCTTGGCCGGGAAGATTTCCAGGGTCAGGGCGCCGGAGCGGGTGTAGACGAGCTGGTCGTCCCCCAGGGGAACGACGCGAACCCGCTGGAACCCGAAATATTTGGTGTAGAAACGCTCGATCGCCAAGGGATCCTTGCAGGTCAGCCCGACATGGGCGAAGGCCAAAGTGGACATGATCGCTTTCCTCCAGAATTAGGCTAGGGACATGCGGTCGATGAGGGCGCGGGCGAACTGATGGCAGTGACCACCACTGCGGGCGGTGATCAGATCGCCATCCACCACCACATCCTCGTTGGTATAGATGGCGCCGTAGGCTCGCGCGTCGCCGATCAGGTTGTTATGCACGACGACCCGGCGCCCGCGCACCAGTTCTGGCATCGGGGCTACCAGCCACATGCCGTGGCAGATGATGCCCTTGAGAACGGTGGGTTCCGCGAACGCACGTTGCAGGAACTCGGTGGCTGGCGGCGGACGCTCCGGATCCTCGGTGTAGCGCAACCGGTCCGCCACCATGCCCGAAGGTACGATGATCACCGCGTAGCTTCGTAATTCGGCGTCGCTCATCCCCTCGAAGGATTCGCGACATTGCAAGGGCGCGCGGTACTCGTGACCGAGGAACTCCAGCATCGGCTGGCCCCAGAGGCGGGTGAGCAAATGCAACTCGATGCCCTCCTCGGCAAAACGATGCTGGTAGTACCAGATTTCCGGCTCGTAGTAATCACCTTCGATCAGGATGCCGACTTTTTTGCCGTGCAGGGGCATGGGGCGGTCCTCCCGCTCAGGCGACGCTGCCGTCGGCATACTGGACCACGCCGGCAAAGTGAATCTTGATCTTGCCGTTCTCGTCCAGCACCCAGTTGTCGTAGAAGCGGCAGGCGCCCTTGCTACCGTCCATGCCCTCGAACTCGATAGCCTCGACCATCATCAGGCCATTGGGCAGTTCCGCCCAGAACGCGATGTCGGTGGTGAGATCCTTGAGCGTGAAAATACGCGAGCGGAAAAACTCCTCAAGTTCCTTGTGGCCACGCACATAGAGGGGCTGCTTGTCCGGGGTCATGCTGCTAATCAGCACGCAGTCGGGAGCGTACTGGTTAAGCAGACCCTCGACGTTGTGGGCGATGATGAAGTCGATGTGTTCGTTGTACAGCTTGCCCAGCGGGCTGTCGGGCACGTTTTTCTTCATGGTTCGAATCTCCTTGGCGGTGGATGCGTTCAGGCGTCCCGCGCCCGGCGAGGACGCGGGGTTGGGATGGAATTTAGAGCTTGGCCGAACCTTCGTGGTATTCCAGCCGATCCACGATGTAGGTGCGAACCACCGGCTTGCCGGTGACCGGATGCGCCCGCACCACCCAGCGCTGGTAGGCGTCCAGCATGATGCGGGCACTGTACGGCGCCGGCGGGTTCCAAACGCTGGCTTTCCACTCGACCACCACGTCCAGGTTGTAGTCTTCGCCTTGGCGATCCACCGTGACCAACTTGACCCGGTGGTCCTCGTCGAAAAAGATCCGGATCACCCGCTGATACCAACCCTCAAACGCCGCCTTGCCATGCAAAGTGGCTTCGGGGAACACCATTTCCAGCCCCTCGTCGGCCAGCAGGGGCAGGATGTTGACCATGGGTTCGTGGACGTCCAGCGCCTTGTACCAGTCGGCTACGAACCGTTCGATTTCGCTATTGCTCAGTTCAGGCATGGAAAAATCCTCTCTGCGTGGGGGAAAGCACCGGGCGTCATTGGCCGCACCGGACGCCGATCAGTTCGGGGTGGGTATCGTTCTCCAGCGCCAGATCGATCAGGAAGCTGGTGGGGCTGTTCAACATCTGTTCGATGGCCGGAACAATCTGCTCGGGACGCTCGACCCGAATCGCCGCGATCCCCATTGATTCGGCCATCTTGACGAAATCAAGGGGTGGGTGGGACAGATCGAAGCTCAGGGGGTAGAGATGCGGAGTGATGTCCCGTTCCTGCCAGTAGGCTTGGATATTGAGTTGCAGCAACCGGTAGGACAGGTTGTTGCACACCACGAACTTGACGTTCAACCGGTGCCGCGCCGCTGTCCATAGCGCCTGGATGGTGTACATGCAGCCCCCGTCCCCGGAAAAACCGATCACCAGTTTGTCGGGATGGGCCAGCTTCAGGCCGATGGCGCCGGGAAAACCCAGGCCCAGCGAGCCGCCGCGCGTGAGGAAGTAATGCTCCGGCCGGCGCGGCGGAAAGTAGCGGGTGATCGGCGGCGAATTGGTCAGCGCCTCGTCGAAGATCACCGCATCCTCCGGCAGACGTGGGGCCAGTTCCTCCATGAAGCGGGCCATGTGCAACGGCAGATCCGCGCGGTTGGTCGCATCCTTGGCCTTCTGCTCGGCGACGCGCGCCGCTTTGGTCGCGCCGAGGGCCTGGGTCCGGGCCTGAGCCGCCGCGCGCCGCGATGGGTCGAGCGCCGGTTCCAACGCTTCGGCCAAGGCCGCCAACGCCAACTTCGGGTCGGCGACCGCGCCCAGGGTTACCGGGTGGTTCTTGGCGATCTCGTAGCTATCCAGGTCGAAATGGATGACCTGCGCCCCCGGCGCGAAAATGTTGCCCAACTCCGGGAACACCTCCGGCAACAGGTAAGTGCCGCAAACCAGATTGACATCGCCCTTGCGGGTGATGGGCAGGCTCTGCGCGGCGAACATGTGCCCCGTCGCCCCCTGATAGAGGGGATGGGTGGTATCCATGTTCAGTTCGCCGTTGTTGGCCTCCCAGACTTCGGCGCCGAGCAACTCGGCAACCCGGGTCAGTTCGGCCTGCGCCCGCGAATAGGCGACCCCGTCGCCGATGAAGATCATCGGTCGCTCGGCGGCCGCCAACCGCAACGCCGCCTCGCGCACCAGTCCGGGTTCGGGCGCGACCCGGGTGGAGGGAATGAAGGTGGGGAACACCTCCTCGCTGGCCGGAGCATCCAGAATATCCATGGGCAGACACACGTAGACCGGCCCCATCGGTGGCGTGGCGGCGATCTTGATGGCCCGGCGCAGCACCCGCAGCAGCGAGGCTGGGTCGTAGACGCAGGTCGCGTACTTGGTCACCGGCTCGGCGAACGCCACCAGATCGCCGGCCATTTGCGCGTCCATGCCAAAATACTTGACGCCGGCGTCGGCCCCAATCACCACCAGCGGCGCATGACCCCGTTTGGCCTGGTACAAGGCGCCGATGGCGTTTCCCAGGCCAGGAGCGCTGTGAATCTGCACCAAAGTGGGACGTTTGGTGGCGCGGGCGTAACCGTCGGCGGCCATGACCGCCACCGATTCCTGGAGGGTCAGGATGTACTTGAGTTCCGGGTAGTCGGACAGGGCGTCGAGGAAACCCTGCTCGACCGTGCCAGGGTTACCGAACATATAGGTCATGCCATCGGCAAGAAACTGCTCGATAATGGCGTGACGACCGGTCTTGGGGGCGGACGCTGTCATGGGGGTCACCAGCCGTAGCGGCGCAGGCCCTTGTCGAGCATGTTGACCAGTTGCTCGCCGAACTCGAAGGAACATTGCAACGAGCGGGCGGTAATGAATGGCCAGTCCACGATCACCGATGTGCGCCGCCCGAAATTGCCGTGATACTGGCCATCGGGTCCCGTGGCGTCGCGCAGCAGATATTCCAGCGGATAGGGCGGCGGCCCCATGTTGAGATCGGTGTTCAGGAAGCCGGTGCCGTCCTTGTAGTCGTATTCGATGCAGTGGCCGGTAACATGCTTGCCCCAGATCAGCGACTTGCGCACATCGATCTCGCGGGCGAAGGCCAGCGGAGTCACGCCGTAGCAGATGCCGGCGACCGGCTTGTCCAACTTATGGAAGCCCAGGATCGCGTCGTGTACCCGCTGGTTGTTGGCCATGTCGATCAGGGGACCGGAGCCGCCGACCAGCACCAGGCAGGCGTAATCCTCCAGCTCTTTCCAGACCTCGGCGCGGCGGTTGTAGTAGGCCTCAAACTGGCGCAGAAAATCGGGCTCGCTGAAGTAGGGGCGCTCCGGGAACCATTCCGACAGGTTGACGACCTGGTCGAGCCGGCTCGATTCGTCCAGGGCCTTGACCTTGACGGCGATATCGGGATCGGTGACGTTACAGCGCAGCGGCGGATCGAAATAGCTGGGATCGTAGCTAGGCGGCAAGGCATGGGCGCGCTTGCCCTTGGGAGTGGCGAACACCGCTTCGTAGCCGGCACCGTCGAGATGGGTCAGGGGTCCCAGCAACTCCACGCCCCAGTATCCGTATTCCGAAAGAATGTACAACGCTTTCTTAGCCATGTCGGTTGCTCCAAAGTGGTTAAGCCAGATTCATCCCAAAGATGTTACGGTTGACGTTGTCGGACCGCTGATAATCGAAGCAGTCCACGCCTTGGAGAGCCAGGAAAATTCCCAAGCCCCCAATTTCGCGATCCTCCAACGGCAAGTCGAGGTCTTCCGCGGTGGGTAGGGTCCGGGTACGCGGATCGTAGGCGGTGCCCGTATCTTCCAGGACCACGGTCAGGCGCTGGTCGATCCGTTCGATGGAAACCTTAATCTCACCGCTTAGACCCTGTTCCTCATAGCCGTGGGTAATGATGTTGGTGGCGATTTCGTCCACCGCCAAGGCCAGACGATAGACGGCGCCCTCACCCAGCCCCGCGTCCTGGCAAGCTTGCGTGACGAGCCGGCGGATGGCTTCAAGAGCCGCGAGGTTGGCCGGAATGCTCTTCTGTACCATGGGCGGATGCTCGCTAGGGGTAGCTCTCCTGAAGATAAACAGCCTGGTGGAAGCCGCTCATCTGCAAAGTGTTGAGGACAGGTCCGGTGGCGCCGATGACGTAAATGGCAACATCTCGTCCCATGCGCTGCTTGGCGAACACCAGCACGCGCAGGCCGGCGCTGGCCATGAATTGTAGTTTGTCCATGAACAATACGAGCTTCTGGGGTTTCTGCTGGTCAGCTCGTTCGACGGTTTGGCGGAACTGATCGGCTACCGCGGCATCGAGTTCCCCCTCGAGAGTGATCCGAGCCTCGGAGTCAACCATTTCAAGATTTGCGCTGAATGCCATGTATTGATCCCTCCAAACGTAAGGTGGTGGATGGTTGATTTAGGGGCGCCCGATCAGGATTACCGTGGCCCGTCCTCCGACCAGGAAGCTGTGCTGATACTGCTCCAACGGAGTCTCGTGACCGGGTTCGTGGATGTCGTGGGGTGCCGGCAGCGCCGTGTTGGCGAATAAATGCCAGCGATAGTTGACCGGGAGTTCGGGCAACTCGAAGGGCAGGGCATCCCAATAACCGTTCAGGGCCATGTAGAGCACCGGACTGGTATTGCCGGCTTGGCCGGCCTGACGTTCGCGGAACATGCAGGCCAAGGTTCGCGAACTTGGCGACCAATCGGCGTTCCAGGCTTGGGTGCCATGCCAGATGATGTCGGACTGGGTGGCGCTCGTCCCGAAATGCTCGCGGGTGCGCAACAACGTATGGGTCTTGCGCAAGGCGATCATCTGGCGGGCAAAGTTGAACAGGTCGGCGTTGCGTTCCAGCAGGGTCCAGTCGAACCAGTTCAGGTCGTTGTCGTGGCAGTAGGTATTGTTATTGCCCCGCTGGGTGCGACCGACCTCGTCGCCCATCAGGATCATCGGCACCCCATGGCTCATCAGTAGAATGGCCAGGGCATTCTTGATCATGCGCTTGCGCAGGGCGTTGACTTCAGGGTCGTCCGTTTCGCCCTCGACCCCACAATTCCAGCTATGGTTATCGTCGCCGCCATCGCGGTTCTGTTCGCCGTTGGCTTCGTTGTGTTTGTAGTTGTAGGCGAACTGATCGTAAAGAGTGAAACCGTCGTGGCAGGTGATGAAGTTGATCGAGGCCGTGGGACCCCGTTTGTTCCAGCCGTAGAGATCCGGCGAGCCTTGGATACGCTCGGCAATGACTGGAACCATCCCCTCGTCTCCTTTCAGGAAACGGCGGATGTCGTCGCGGTACTTGCCGTTCCACTCGGCCCACCGGCCGTAAGCGGGGAAGGAGCCGACCTGATACAGGCCACCGGCGTCCCAAGCTTCGGCGATCAGTTTGCACTTGGCCAAGACCGGGTCGAAGGCCAAGCTTTCCAGTAGCGGGGGATTAGGTAGCGGGGCGCCCCAGGGATCGCGTCCCAGGATGGCAGCCAAGTCGAACCGGAAACCATCAATGTGGTATTCCGCCGCCCAGTAGCGCAGGCAGTCGAGCACCATCATCCGCACCACGGGATTGTTGCAATTGAGCGTGTTGCCGCAACCGCTGAAGTTGAAGTAGTACCCCTCCGGCGTAAGCATATAGTAAGTCTGGTTATCGATCCCTCGGAAGGACAGGGTCGGACCTTGCTCGTTGCCCTCGGCGGTGTGGTTGAAAACCACATCGAGCATGACTTCGATCCCGTTGCGGTGCAACTCCTTGACCAGGTTCTTGAACTCGTCCACCTGCATTCCGAACGGCCCGGTAGCGGCATAGCCAGTCTTGGGGGCGAAGAAACCCACCGTGCTGTAGCCCCAGTAGTTGTACATGGTCTCGCCGGTGACGGGATTGGGACGGCTGTTCTCGAACTCGTCAAATTCGAAGATGGGCATCAGCTCGACGCAGTTCACCCCCAACTCGTTCAGATAGGGGATTTTGGCGATGATGCCCGCATAGGTGCCGGGATGCTTGACTCCAGCGGAAGGGTGACGGGTAAAACTGCGCGTGTGCAGTTCGTAGATCACCAGATCCTCGAGCGGCTTTTCCAGGGGACGGTCGTCCTCCCAGTCGAAATCCTCAAAGATCAGTCGGGCCCGGTGGGGGTATGGGTCGTTCCAGTCAGGCAGTTCGCCCCAGACATCGCGCCCACCGATCGCCTTGGCGTAAGGATCGAGCAGGATCTTGGAACGGTCGAAGCGCTGTCCCGCCGCAGGATCCCAAGGGCCATCCATGCGGTAGCCGTACTCGGTTCGCTCGTAGTCGAGATCGAACACCACCATGCACCAAGCGTTGCCTACGCGGAAGGACTCCGGGAAAGGAATCTCCGCCAGTGGCTCCGGCGCACCTTTCTCGAACAGAACCAAGGTACACGAGGTGGCGTGACGAGAGCAGATGGCGAAATTGACCCCCCCCGGCACCAGGGTAGCCCCGAACAGCACCGGGCGCCCCGGACGGAGCTTGTAGCCCTGGTGCTGGTGAGTTGGATAAAAGTCGATGCGAGTATCCATCTCAGGCCTGCTGGAGAGTGGTCAGCGCTTGATCGACAGTGTCGGCCACGACAAAGAACTTGAGAAATCCCGTGACCGCCATCGTATCCTTGATAGTCTCCGCCACCCCCGCCAGAGCGACCCGGCCGTTGCGCGATACGGCCTGGCGGTAGAGCAGGAGCAGCACGCGCAGACCGGCGCTGGACATATAGGTGACGCCGCCCAAGTCCAGGATCAACGAACCGTCCTGCTGCAAGAGGGACAGAATCCGGGCCTGCAGCCCCGGCGCCGAACCGCCGTCGATCTCGCCGGCCACGGTGACGACCGTCACCCCACCCCGGGTGGAAACCTCAACCTCAATCGCCATATGCTTGAATCCTTCGGTGAGATGAACGTTGGGTTATTTGACGGGAGTGAGGGTCGCCTTGACCCGCACTTCTTGACGGGAGTCTGGCAATTGGATGGACAGCCCCTCAGCGTCGAAAGCCGAATAGGGCCGCCCGTCGATCTCTACCGCAGTCAGGCGGACGCTGCCCTTGGGCAGAATATCCGGGGCCACCCGCAGGATCCGGCCGGGAAAACCGTCGGGCCGCGGCTTGAAGTAGAAAGTCATCGGCTGCTTGTTGATCAGCAGATTGATATAAGTCGCCGACAGGTAACACAGCTCCGTGGAGTGGTAGGCGCTCATCGAGTGGCTGCCCTTGAAGCGCTCGTTGCCCAGCAGATAAGGCAGGCCGTTAGCTAATACGTTGAAGTAGACGCCGCCATCGTCGTGGTCCAGGAAGAAGGCGTTGTAAAAAGCGGTCGCTTCGCGGGCGTGTTTCTGGTAATCCGCCTTGTTCAGGCAGCCTTGCAGGATCAAATAGGCCAGGATGGCCTGCTCCTGCTGCCACCAGGCCTTGCGGTCGTGCCAGACGAAGCGGTGAACCTCCTCGCCCGGGGCCAGCACCCGCTCGACCACGTCGTACCAGCCGTTGCGGACTCGATCGGAACCGACCTCGGGCATCAACTGGGCAATTTTCTCCGCCAGGGCGACATAGTCGGCATTGGGGCGAATGCTGTGAATGCGCATCAGGTTCCAGGCGATCTTGAGATTGTGCCCGACGACCGCGCGGTTCTGCTGCCAGCCCCACGTGGTATCGTGGCTCCAGTCTTCGAAGAAACGCTCCTGGACGAAGGGAGAATGCTCGTAATCCGGAAAATGCGTAACGATAGTGTCGGCGGTATACGCCAGGAAATCGGCGTATTTGTCCTCGCCCGTGGCCAGCCAGAGATTGATCAGGTAAGCCGGCGCGTGATCGCCGACTGAATTCCAGTTTTTCTTGGCGCGGTTGTTACCCTTGTCCAGCAGGGGCGAGCGCGGATCCAGGCTGATCGGATCGATATGGGAGAAATACCCCTCCTTCTCATTGTCCTTGTAATATTTTTCGAACAGTTCGATGGTTTTCTCGATGTCGTACAGAATGCGCGGGTCGCCGGTGATGCGATAGGTTTGGGTCGGACCGGCCAAGGCGTAGATCTGCTCGTACATCGGGAGCGAATCGTAGTCATCCCCGAACTCCGAGGTCAGCAGCTTTTGTTCGCGGTCGCCGGAAACCTGGACTCCGTGATACCAGTAGATGAGGTCTTCATCCGAGTCAAAGAAGCGCATGTGGGCGCGCAGGTATTCCGTGCCCTTCTCGGCCGCCTCCAGAAAGGACTCTTCACCCGTGAGCATATAAGCCGAGGCCATACCATAGATCATGCGGGAAATGGTGTCGGTTTCCTGCAGGTAGTCGCCCTTCTTGCCGCCGGCCAGGTGCAGGATGGTGCGGTAGTTGCGATAATCAATGGATTGATGGGGGTAGTTGAATTGCCAGCGCAGGTAACAGTTGGCAATGGAACGGATCTGCTTGACCCACCAGTCCGGTTCCTCGTGGCGATAAATTCCGGGGCCATCGCCCGGAAAGATCAAGGATTTTGCTTCCACGCGCAGATCCCCCGCCTGGGGGTAAAAGACACAGTACGCGTAGACATGCTGGCCAGGCTGGAGCATTTGCCCGATCCGGGACGTACAATCCTGGTAGGGATCTTCAAGGTTCTGGGTAATGCGCGCGTAAGTGGTAGGAGTGAGATAGATTTTGAATTCGCGGCCGTCACTGGTTTTGAGATTAAAACTGCGGGCGGCGCGATCCATCTGCGTCACGTAACCGGCGATGGTATCTGAATAGGTGTACTGTTGAATCGACATAACCTCTCCTCACCATAATCGAATTGAACTGGACCGCCATTTTTCCGACAGCCCTCAAGTTAACTGGCGGACGAATAAGCAAAACGGATTAAATCGGCGGCCTTTTCGCCGATCATCAAACAAGCGGCATTGGGATTGCTGCTTGGAATAGACGGCATGATGGAGGCGTCCGCTACCCGCAAACCCTGCACGCCATGAACCCGCAGTTGGGGATCAACCACCGCCAGGTGATCCCGGCCCATCTTGCAGGTTCCCACTGGGTGCCAGATCGTAAAGACGTTGTTGCGCACGTATTCGCGCAGCGCCTCGTCGCTCTGGACCTGCTCGCCGGGCATCGCTTCGCCGGCATGGAACGGTGTCATGGCGCGGGTGCGCACCATGCGGCGGGCCAGCTTGATGGAATGGACCATGACTTCGACGTCGGTCTCGCATTCCAGATAGTGGTGGCGGATGACCGGGGGATCGCCGGGATCGGCGGAACGCAAGGTCACCGCGCCCTGGCTCTGCGGCTGGCCCAGGATGGCGACGAAGTTATAGGTCAGGCGAGGGTCGCCAGGGTAGCTGGGCGGCACCAGCGCCGGCACGGCGGCGTTGAAGTTGATCTGGAGATCGGGTGCGGCGGCGGCGGTGTGGGGACGGGTATGCACCAGCAGGCCGGCCTCGGCCAAGACCATGGGAATGGGCTGGACCTGGGTATTCTTGAAGATGATCGGCATACGCAGGTGGTCGAGCAGATTCCCGCCCACGCCGGGCAAGTTGACCACCACCGGAATGCCGTGGGCCTGAAGCTGGGACGCCGGGCCGATCCCGGACAGCATCAATAACTTGGGCGAGTCGTAGGCGCCCGCGCTCACGATCACCTCACGATTGGCGCGCGCCTGCTTGACTTGACCGTCCTGGCGGTACTCGACGCCTACCACCCGCTGGCCCTGCATGAGCAAGCGGACCGCTTGGGCAAAGGTAGCGATCACCAGGTTGGGGCGGTGCTTGATCGGGTCGAGGAAAGCGACCGCGCTGCTGGCTCGCTTGCCGTCGCGGGTGATGGTGAACTGGTAGAAACCGGTTCCCTCGTGCTCGGCGCCGTTGAAATCCCAGTCCGCCCCCCCCTTAAAGCCCAGTTCGAGCGCCGCCGCGACAAAGGCGCGCGCCACGGGGGTGGGTTCGGGCAGGTCGATAACGGAAAGTGGTCCACCGGCTCCGTGATAACGCGAAGCCCCACCGACATAGTCTTCCGACTTATTGAAGTAGGGCAGGACATCCTCGTAGCTCCAGCCTTCGTTGCCCAGATAGTTCCAGTGGTCGAAATCGCGGGGATTGCCGCGGATGTGAATCATGGCGTGAATGGCGCTGCTACCGCCTAGCACCTTGCCCCGGTTGCAGACCATTTTACGGTTGTTGAGATGCGGCTCTTCTTCGGTGGTGTAAAGATAGTCCACCTCCGAACCCCATAGTTTGTAAAGGGCGGCGGGATCGTGGATCTCCGGTTTGGTATCGGGACCACCACCTTCCAACAACAGAACGCGAGAGCCTGTATCCTCGCTGAGCCGATGCGCGATCACGCAACCCGAGGTACCGGCGCCGATGACGATGTAGTCGAATGACTCGCTCATTATTGGTATCCCCCCTCAGGATCGGCTAGCGGTGATAACGATAACCGTAATGCCGGCGGTGGTTGATAATCCGGTCCTCCATCTGGCCGAACAGCAGCAGGCGCGAATAGAACTCGGGCAGCGCCGGGCTACCGTATTCCAGCATCGGATAGGGATAGGGACCGGCATCCGGCATGATGGAGGTCAAGGCGGGAAGCGAGGCTTGGTCGAGACGTTGCATTTGCTCGTCGGTCAGGCTGAACTCCACGCAGCCCAAATCCTCCTTGCACTGTTCGAGAGTTCGCGCCGAGAACACCGGGATGGTGACCGGCTTTTGCTGCATCAGCCAGCGCAGGGTCACCTGGGCCGTGGGCCGGTTGAGTTCGTCGGCGATTTTGACCACTTCGGCCATGACGCTGAGATTGCGCATGGTGATGGCATGCCAGTAATGCTGGCGCGCCGGGTCGATCTCATCGGTCAGGCGATGTGACTGGCCAGCGGGCAACGCGCCGCGATTGTATTTACCGGTGGCCATGCCGCCGGCCAGCGCCGACCAGCAGACCAGCCCCACGTCCAGTTCCAGGGCCATGGGCAGGAACTCGGGTTCGCAGGACCGTTCGACGATGCTGTACTCAAGCTGGGTGGCGATAAACGGATTCCAGCCATGCACATCAGCCAGGGTATTGGCGCGGGCGATCCACCAGGCCGGGAAATTCGAGGCGCCGACATAGAGCACTTTGCCCTGCTGGATCAGGTCTTCCAGGGCGCGCAACATTTCGTCGATGGGGGTGGAGTAATCGTAGATATGCACCCACAGCAGATCGATATAGTCGGTGCGCAAGCGCTTGAGGCTACCCTCGACCGAGCGGATCAGATTTTTGCGATGATTGCCCTGGGCATTAGGATCATGGTTGTTGGTCCCGGTCTGGTCAAACAGCGAGTACTTGGTCGCGGCCACGAACCAGTCGCGGCGCCCCTCCATGAACTCGCCCAGCCAATCCTCCGACTGGCTTTCCTGGTAGCGGTTGGAGGTGTCGATGAAGTTGCCGCCAGCCTCAACGAAGGCATCGAGAATCCGTCGGCTCTCCTCTTTATCGGAACCAATTGGCCCCCAGTTAACGCCGAAGGTTGCACAACCCAGACAGAGTTCCGAAACGCGCAAACCACTTCGGCCCAGCAGACGATATTTCATCATGCGAGTCTCAACCTCCTAAAGGTTTGGCTAAAATCCAAATTTTCCTTATGCCTCGGCTCAGTGGAGCTTAGCGAACCAACAAAACAAACCGCTTGCCGAAAACAATAGGTCAAGAACGGCTTTATCTATAGCTATCGCGACAAAATTTAATAATGCTGGATTACCCCTAAAAACAGTAACTTTATCAGAGTGTAATACTTAATTTACATCAAACTGTAAGGTTAGGGGTGTAATTTAGAAAGCATTTAACTCGGGAATTAGTCTAGCACTGGTCCAATATTTTGCTAAACTATTTTTTAATTGCCAATAGTTAAGACAATTTTCATGGGGTTTTTAGAAAATAAAATATATAAATCAATATATTATCTACTTACCAGCCTATTAGGTTTTTCGGGTTCCCGGATACAACGCAATAAGATTTTGATTTTATTTATTTTATCTAGAAATTAGGGAAATTATGGAACTGGAAAGGTTGGAACACAATCACGGTTTTGGGCCGAATAGAAATAAAATTATTTTATTTCAATTAGTTGTATGATGATCCGGCAGGTTACGCCAAAAACCGTCCGCGCCGTTAGACTAGAGGGATCCATGAATCCGGCGAGCGATATTGCGGAGAATTACGATCAATACTTTGCCAGCCAGTTATATGACGAGCGGTATCCTCGCCCGAATCGCTCAAGTTTCGCCATCGTTGCTCGCGAAATACGCCAGGGCAGGGGGAGAGTTCTGGACTTCGGCTGTGGTAACGGCCGCTATGCCGCGCCGCTGCTCGAGCAAACGGACGCGATGATTGTCGCCCATGACATCAGCCGGGAAGCGATTGACGAACTATCGTCGCGATATTCCAGGTATGTCGAAATGGGCCGACTGCGCCCGGTATGCGGCGATCTGCAAATCTTGGCCAACATGATTGGCCGGAGTGAGAGTTTCGACTTGGCGATCATGATGTTCGGGGTATTGGGTCACATTTTCTCCCGCGCGCTGCGCCAGAAAACGCTCGCGACCATCCGGGGCATGCTGCGACCCGGGGGCCGGATCATCGTTACGGTACCCAACGCCGCGCGACGTTTTTTCAAGCGGCAGGCCATGGCGCGGCGCCTGGTGCGAGAGGGACATCTCGAACCGGGCGATATTTTTTACGAAAGGATAGCTGACAATGTAGTGGTAAAAATGTACTATCATCTATACACTCTCGAAGAATTCGTGTTGGAACTCGAGCAACAGGGATTCCGCCTGATCCATGTTGGCGCCGAGAGTTTTCTGCCGGAGAGCGGCATCGTCAGATCGACGCCGTTGCGCTGGGTCGACCAAATGTTGGCGACCATCGTGCCACTGCGCTACGCCTATGGTTTTCTTGCCGTGGCAGAGGTTGCGACCGAGTCGGATCAGACCGCGCGCGCGCCTCACAACTCCGGTTGCGGCTTGCCGGGATAGGCCAGACCATGGGCAGCCGTCTGATATTCCGCGCCGCTTGCGTGTTGGCGTTGATCGCCATTCTAGGTGGTCGGGAGGCGCTGGCCGACCGACTCGACCTGATCCAGAAACGCGGGGCCTTGGTCGTCGGCGTCAAGTCCGACTATCCGCCGTTTGGCATGCTGGGCGCCAACGGTCAGTTGATTGGCTTCGAGCCCGATCTCGCCGCCGAACTCGCGCGCCGTCTTGGCGTCCGGTTGCAACTCGTCGCCGTGAGTTCCACCAACCGCCTGCAAAAGCTTGAGGAGGGCGCCATCGACATGGTCATCGCCACCCTGGGCGACACCCCGCAGCGCAGACAGATCGCTACCCTTATCGAGCCCAATTACTACGCCAGCGGTGTGACGGTAGTGGCGCCCCCCAGCAGCCGGCTGTCCAGTTGGACCGACCTGCGCGGCAAAAAAGTGTGCGCCACCCAAGGCTCGTACTTCAACCGATCCATGGCCCAGCGCTTCCTTCTCGACCTACAGGTCTTCAACGGCACGCGCGACACCAAGCTGGCCCTGCGCGATGGACGGTGCGTCGCCTGGCTTTACGATGATACCGGCATCGTGGGTATCCTGAATGATCCGGAATGGGCGAATTACCAGGCGCCGCTGCCTTCGACGATGATATCGCCATGGGCCATGGCCATCGCCGCCTCAGAGCATGGATTCCGACTCGAGCGCGCCATCTCCGATGCGATCGCCGACTGGCATCGGAACGGCTGGCTGGTCGAAACCGAGAAGCGCTGGGGCATCAAGCCGAGCCGGTTCCTCGCCGACATGCGCGAACTCTGGACCCGCGCCAAGCCCAATGGCGATACGGTCTGCGCCCGCCTGCCCAATGGCGAATGGCCGGCTGAGTGCCGGAACAAGCTTCTACTGACCTCCACGGACGTGGGCGGCCTGCAACATATCGGCCTGTTGATCAAGGAGCGGACCGGACTGAATCTGACGATCCTCTACGACGCCTACGATCGCGACCTGTTCCTGTCCGGCCTCTGGATGACGCTGCGCCTGATGTTCGGCTCCATCGCCGGAAGCCTGATCCTGGGTTGCCTGGGGGCGCTGGTGGTCGAGGGCATCCCCTTGCTTGGCGGTCTGGTGCGACTGTCGGCCGCGCTGGGCCGGATGACGCCACCCCTATTGCTGATCTACCTAGTCTTTTTCGGGGTCGGCCATATCGCGGTCACCCGCTACGGGTGGACTTTCGACGGCTCCGTGATCGCGATCTTCTGCCTGTCGCTCTATACCGGATGCGCCATCGTGTTCGCCCTGCTTGAGGCAGGCACCGTGCTTAAGGACCAGGAACCCGGCTTCGCGCTGGGCTGGTGCGGCCTGCCGCAGGCGCTGCGCCTTGCCTATGCCCCTGTGGTCGCTTCGCTGGTCAACGTCGTGAAAGCGACTGGCATGGCCAGCGCCATCGCTGTACCGGAACTCATCTCAGCCTCCACCGCCATCATGGCCGAACAGGGCAACGCCGCAGTCATGATGAACGTGCTGATGATTACGTATTTCCTGCTGGTGATGGGCGTCGTTCAGCTCTTCAACTACCTCGAACGCAGGATGCTCCAACATGGCGCCCATTGAGATCATCCACATCTTGTCGGTGTGGACGCCGTTCCTGGCGGGCGGCTTCGCCTGGAACATCCTGATCTCGCTGGTAGCCATGGCCATCGGTACCGTGCTCGGCGCGGTACTGGCGCGCCTGCGCCTGGCCAAGCGGAAGTCCCTCGCACATACGAGCCTCGCCGTCACCGAACTGACGCGCAACATCCCAACCTTCGTCTTCCTGTTCTACCTGGCATTTCTCATCCCGGCGGAATTCGAGGTTTCAGGTCAGATCTATTCCTTTCCCGCCTGGCTCAAGGCAGCGCTGGCGCTTTCCGTGGCCGTGGTCGGTTTCGTCTCCGACAATCTCTTTGTCGCCTGGCAACACTGGCGGGACCACAATCATGCGGCCGCGCTACTCTTCATTCCGAGTTGGACCATGTACCTGCTGATCATTGTGATGGCGTCGAGCACCGCCTCGGTCATCGGCGTCGGCGAAATCGTGTCGCGCTGCAACATCATTATCGCCGCGGTAGGCGGTGATGAAACGATGCTCTGGGTTTACGCTTACGCCGTAAGCTACTTTTTTTTACTTTGTTTCCCACTGAACTGGGCGATGGGTCATGTGAAAAAGCGTCTGCTGGCGCGGATCAACATGGGGCCATCGCAAAAGGGTGGCGAATTAATGGGAGGGGAACCTTGAAGCAGATTGCCGCGATTTTCCGTAGCTGGCTGCCGGGCGTGGCTGCGGTAGCGATGTTGGCTCTCGCCGCGCCGGGTACGGCATGGGCGGAGCACGTCCTCGACCGCATCGGGAACACCGGCGTCTTCAACGCCGGAACTCGTGCGGACGCCCTGCCATTTGCCTACCGCGATAAAAAAGGACGACTGGTCGGATTCTCGGTTGACCTGCTCGGCGAAATTCATAAGAGGCTCGAACAACGGTTCGGCCACCCCATTGAAATGAAGCTTCGCACGACCACGGCGAGCGACCGCCTGGAATTGGTGGCCGGTCACGAGATCGATATCGAGTGCGGCATCACCACGCCTACATGGAAGAGGGAAGAGTCCGTGGATTTCTCGATTCCATTCTTCGGCAACGGCACCCGAATCATGACTCTGCGCACCACCGCCATGCGGCTCGAAGATCTGCGCGGCAAGCGCATTGGCGTCGCCACCGGCACGACGACCGCCGGTATCCTCGCCGAGCATGTACCCGGTGCGGTCCTCGTCGAAGTGCCCGACATGAACGTCGGCCTCGCCATGTTCGAGCGTGGAGAGATCGACGGCTTATCCAACGTCGGCATCGTGCTGCGCGCCAAGGTAGAGGGCAGTCCGCTCAAGAGCAAGGTCGTTCTGCTGCCGCGCACCGAGGCACTCTCCCACGAATCGATGGCCTGCATCCTGCCACAGGACGATTCCGCATGGAGCGCCTTCGTCAACCGGGTGCTTGCGGACCTTCTCGACGGAGTCGATCAGTACCGGGGTCCCTATATCGAGATCCACGAGCGCTGGTTCGGACCTCGAGGGGTCGTCTATTTCCCCCTGGATTATGCCGTGGCCCAGCGACTGGCCGCCTCCATCATCTGGCTGAAATAGGGTCGTGACCATGACTCTGCGCCGCCGGCTTTTCCTCTTTGTCACGCTGATCATCGCCATCGGTCTGCCGAGTACCGCTGGAGTGTTCGCCTATGTCTCCTGGCAGTCCGTTCTGGCGCGGACTGAGCGGGACGGAACACTGGTTGCCCAACTGCTCGCTCAGTCCATCAGTTTCATCCAGCAAGTGCCGGTCGCCATCGAGGCGATCATTGGCAAAGACGTGCAGGCCCAAGCGGACATCGTCGCGCATCTGACGCAAATAGCTCGCAAGCGTAAAGCCTCCACGCTGGAAATCAATTGGGCTCTGCGGAACATCGCGGCCCAGAATGGAATCCCGGAGATCTGGGTAACCGACGCCCACGGCGCCCCGGTCTTCTGGTCGCTCGACGATATCGATGCAACCATCGCCGTGGATTCCGGGCTGACCCTGCAACCGGTCTTCCGTCCGTTGCTGGAAGGACGCGAGTTTAGTATCTTCACCGGTCTTCAGCGCCGCGACCTTGACGGTCGCGACTTTTACTATGGCGGGGTTGCCCTGCCGGATCAGAGCGGCATGGTTCTGATTGCCCGCCCGCCTGGCCGCGTCAACAAGATCATCCATAGCATCGGCCTCAAGCGGATGATGGATGCCGTCATGGCGGCGGCGTTGATCGATACGATCTGGGTGTTTGACGAAACCCTCCAGCCATTGGCCGTTACTTCCGTGGACAACGTCGACAAAACGACCGCGCTGACGGCCACCGAGCGCGATATTGTCGAGAATGTTATCAAGAGCAGCGCGCCCGCCTCGTATCTGGAAAATAGTGGGGTCCACAACGTGTTGTTCAGGCGTGCGCTGTTGTACGTGGCGGCGCCCATTTTCGGCGCGGACGGTTTACCCAATGGGGCGGCGCTCATGCGTTTGCCCGTCGACATGCGGGCGGAACTCAATTCCTTGCTCAAGATCGGCGGCGGATTGACTGTTCTGCTGCTGTTGTTGGGCATGGCTCTGTCGCTGCCCTTCCTCAATCGGATCGTCAGGCCGTTGGCTCGCCTTACCGTGCAGACCCACCGCCTGGTGGAGCGCAACTTCAACGCTGACCAGGAAATGCACGCGGAACTGCTCAAGGTGTCCGAGAACCGCCACGATGAGGTCGGCTACCTGGGCGGCGCGCTGTACTCGATGGTGACCACCCTCAAGGCTTATATCGCCGACCTCAAGGAAACGACCGCCGCCAAGGAGCGGATCGAAGGCGAGTTGTCCGCGGCGCGCAGCATCCAGATGGGTATGCTGCCCGACTCTTTCGTGTTGCCGGATCATGCCGAGTGCGACCTTCACGCGGTGCTGGAGCCGGCGAAGGCGGTGGGCGGCGACCTGTTCGATTTCTTCCTGCTCGACGAGCACCGTCTGTTCTTCCTGATCGGCGACGTGTCGGACAAGGGCGTACCGGCCGCGCTGTTCATGGCGGTTACCAAGACCCTGTTCACCGTGGAGGCGCGGCGCGACTCCGCTTCGGTCGGCCACATCATGGAGCGGGTCAACAAAGCCCTGTGCGAGAATAATCCGGAAGGCATGTTTGTCACGGTCTTCGCCGGTATTCTGGACCTGCGCACCGGCGAGATCACTTGCAGCGACGGCGGCCACGAACTGCCTTTTGCGTTGCGGCGCAGCGGCGGCGCGGAGATGATCGAGAAGAAAAACGGTGGGCTGGTGCTCGGCTTCTTCGCCGATTCCATTTACCAGGAGAATGTCATCCGACTGCTGCCTGGCGAAGGCTTGGTGATCTACACCGACGGGGTCACCGAAGCGATGAACGCCAGGCACGAGATGTTTACCGCGACACGCCTGAACGATGCCCTGGCTCCGGTATGCCGTGAGTGTCCCGCCCGCACCATCATCGATGGCGTCATAAACTCTGTCAGATCCTTCGTGGGCGGTCATCCGCAAAGCGATGACATCACCCTGTTGGCGCTGCGCTGGCGCGGCCCCACCGACGCCAGGGTTTCCTCGACATCCGAGGTAGCGAGCGAGATCGACGCCACACTCTGAAGTCGTTGTCGGGAAACCACCGGCGGAGGCCGGGCCACCCACCTTGGGCACCGTTCAACCGGGAAGATGGATGATACGCGGGGGGTGCCCGATCCCTTCGAGAAATCTCAGGAGATCGGCCGTGGCGATCGTGGTCGTGCGGTCGTTTCTGAGCGGGTGGCAATTCAGGAGATCGGTGTCGAACACGCGCTGGTCCAGGACTACGCAGACGCAGCCATTCACGTCGTTGACGGCCGCGAACGGAGATACCGCTCCGGGAACGACACCGAGGATCCGGCCGAGTTCCTCCTCATTTGCGAACGAGAAGCGCGGCGCTTCCAGCAAGGACGCTGTAACCCGCAGGTCGATCCGGGTTTGCTCCAGCGCCACCAGAAGCCAGAAGCCGCCTTTTCTGTCCTTGAGAAACAGACTCTTGGCGTGTCCCCCCTTCAGGTTGCCGCGCAGGCGCCGACTGTCCTCGATCGTGCGCAGCGGCGGATGTTCCACGGTCGTGGTCACGATGCCCAGTTCGTCGAGCATGAGCATCAGTTGTTGGCTGTCAATGCACAAGGAAGACTCCATCCTACACTGGGGCTGACAACGCTAATAGACTCATGCGGCTACCGGCCGTGAGTCCATGCACTTACTTGGCAAACCGCTAACAACGCTAATGGATTCATGGGTCGGGAGGCAGATCCTTTTTGGACCGTCCGGCGCGGAATCGGCTGGCCTGCGCGCTCAGACGCTGGAAGTACTCCGACTCCACGATCTCGCCAACCTGTTTGGCGCGCTTGATCTCGTCGATCTCGATGTTCAGTTCCTGTATCTTCTGCTTGAGTTGATTCTCTCGCGCACGTACTTCCTGGGCGTTTTGGATGACGATCGCGGCCTGCATGGCGATGCTTTCAAGCAGGCGCAACTTGTCGGCGTCAAAACCGTTTTGCTGTTTGCTGACCAACTCGATGGCGCCAATGGTCTTCCCCTTGATCTGGAGCGGTACGCCCATGTAGGACGGTGGTTGGAGATCTGCCCAAGTACGTACTGGCTGGTCTTGGTCTCCAGACACGGCGTCCAGATCGGACAGTAAAATACCCTCACCGCCGGCGAGCAGTTGCCCGGGCAATCCTTGATCCTTGGCATAACCCTGTTGAGTGTTCTCGACCGGATTACCCCCCACGGCCAGATACACAACCAGTTTCTGCTGAGTATCATCCAGCAGAGATAGCTCCATGGCGTCATACGGAACGACGCCGCGGATTGAGTTGGCAACGTAATGAAGGGTGTCGTCCAGGTCGATACTGGAACTGATCGATCGGCCTACCTGATAGATCGTGCGCAGTTCGGCCATGCGTGCCTGAAGCGCCAACACCATCTTGCTGAAAATGCGCGCTAGATGGCCAATCTCATCTCCCAGCGTCGTGACCTCGGCGACCGTATGTTGCTCAAACGGTCTGTCTTGTTCGACTTCGCCCGCCGTGGTTGCCAGTCGGTTGATGGGTTTGGCGATCAGCCGGGCCAGCAACAAGGAAATCACGATGGCCAGAATAGCCATGATGGCAGCGATGCCAAAGCCAAATAGCCGCTGCTGGTCGACCGCGCGCAAAAAGACTTGCTCCGGCAGGTCGACGATCACCATGAACTGTTGCATCGGCGCCGCGCCGCCGCCCATGGTTGCCGCCGACAACAGGACCGGCGCGTATGCGGCGATGTGCCAGGCGCCGCTGCATTCATGGTTTTGCGGCGCCGCGCCGAAGTTGGTTGGCCGGCAGAACCGCGTGCTGCCCGCCTGGCCGGCGGCAAACGCCTCCCGCACCTGATCGCCCAGGGATTGCAACGCCGGTAGCGGTTCAGGCTGGCGGACGGTCTTGTCCTTTGGCAGGCATTTCGCTTGGTTGTCGGGACAGACGCCGCCCAGTGGTTTTGCTTCCGCCACGCGCCGCGCCGCTTCAGGCGAGAGCGTTCCCAGACTGCGGTAGAGTAGGTCATCTCCCTGTGACTGACTCATGACAATGCCATTCGGATCGGCCAAATACAAAGTCATGGCTTTGGCATCATTCTGGCGGGCCGAAATGCCCAAAGTCTGTGAAAACATTTCGGTGAAGAGCTTTCCGTCGATATGCGTGGCCATTGCCCCAATGACGGTGTCTTTCTCTTTGACGGGCACCGAGAAGTTTATGCCAAGCTGATCGCTGACCAGATCGCGTCGTATGCTGGAGACAAAGGATTCGCCCTTCAACGCGGTCCCGACGAAATCGCGACCACTCAGATTCTTACCGATTAACCCACTGTCGGTATGCGCCATCGCCGTACCGTCCAGGTTGTAGATGCCAACGACATCGATCGCTGGGTTAGCCTGCTGCAGGTTGGAAAACGCGGCCTTCACCTGCTCCGGCGGCGCCGGTTGGGTGGGAGCTGGCGCCCGCAGATAGGCGGCGATGGCCGGATTGCTTGCGGAGACCTCCAGCAGGTTGTGGTTATCCAGCAGCAGATTCGAGAAGCGCAGCGCGACGCTGTGGCCGAGCAGCGATATATTGATTCGCGTCTCGTCGGTCAGCGCGTCCGAACTGGTGCGCACGACGATCCCGATCGCCGCCAGGAGCGGTGCCAGCGAGACCAGCAGCAAGACGACCAGCAGTTTGTTCGAAATGCGCCAGTGGCGAAACGAAAGTTTTTTCCAGCGCTTGGTCGGATTCTGGGTGTTCATGAAGGCTTATCGGAACCTTTGGGTTGGCGTACCACGGTCATCATTCGTCGCGTCAATCAGAGCATGTTCAACTCCAGCTTGGCGCGCATGGACATCAGCTCCGGCGTCCACGGTGGCTCCCACACCACTTCGACATGGACGGATTCCACGCCCGCGTTGTGGCGGACGGCATTTTCCACCCACTCCGGCATGGAGCCGGCAACCGGGCAACCGGGCGCGGTCAAGGTCATCTGGATATCCGCGTGATTGCCCAGCGGATCGACGTTCAGGCCATAGATCAACCCCAGTTCGTAGATATTCACCGGGATTTCGGGATCGTAGACCGTCTTCAGCGCCTCGATGATCTTGGCTTCCATTTCGTCGGCATCGGGCAAATCCATGGTGGTCGTAGTCATTGGATCAAACTCTCCTGCGGTTGAGGCTGTTCGCCCCCTCACCCCCAACCCCCTCTCCCGCCAGCGGGCGAGGGGAGTGCTTATTCGGTCGCCACCGGTTGCTTGCGTTCTTCCAGCGCGGCGCGCACCGCATGCCAGGCCAGGGTCGCGCACTTGACCCTGCTCGGATAATCGCGCACCCCAGCCAACACGCTGAGCTTGCCCAACCCGCGCGGACATTCGCAATCGGTGGTCACCACGGTGTGGAACGCTTCGAACAGATGTTCGACCTCGTCGACCAGTTTGCCCCGGAGCGCTTCGGTCATCAGCGAGGCCGAGGCGCTGGAAATCGCACAGCCAGCACCCTGAAAAGCGATGTCCTTGATGATCCCGTCCTCGATGTCGAGATAAACGGAAATCCGATCGCCGCACAGCGGGTTGACGCCGTCGGCCTTGTGGGTCGGCTGCGGGATGATGCGGAAATTCCGGGGCCGCTTGTTGTGATCCAGGATGACTTCCTGGTAGAGATCGCGCAGGTCGTTCATTATTCAAACAACTCCTTAACTTTCCAAAGAGCTTTGATCAGGGCGTCCACCTCGTCGCGGGTGTTGTAGACGGCGAACGACGCTCGTGCGGTGGCGGGAACGCCATAGCGTTGCATAATCGGCTGGGCGCAGTGATGACCGGCGCGGATGGCCACGCCCGCGCGGTCGAGGATGGTGCCGATGTCGTGGGGGTGGATGCCTTGCATGGTAAAAGCCACCAGCGCCGCCTTGTCCCGCGCCGTACCCATAATGTCGAGGCCGGGAATCTCGTTGAGTTGGGCGGTGGCGTACTCCAGCAATGCGTGTTCATGGGCGGCGACCGCGTCCAGACCGATGGCGTTCAGCCAGTCCAGCGCCGCGCCCAGCCCGATCACGCCAGAGATATTCGGCGTCCCGGCCTCGAATTTGTTGGGCAGATCGGCGTATTCGGTTTTCTCGAAGGTGACCAGCCGGATCATGTCGCCGCCGCCCTGATACGGCGGCATCGCTTCCAGCAACGCCTGTTTGCCGCATAGCACACCGACCCCGCTCGGCCCGTAAATCTTGTGGCTGGAAAAAGCGTAGAACTCGCAATCGAGTTCGCGCACATCCACCGCCAGATGCGGTACGGACTGCGCGCCGTCCACCAGTACCGGAATGCCCTGGGCGTGGGCCATCTCGATCAGGGTCTTGACCGGATTGAGCGTACCGAGCGCGTTGGAGAGATGAACTATCGCCACTATTTTCACCCGCCCACTCGCCAGCAGTCGCTCGTACTCATCCAGAATCAATTCGCCGGCATCGGTAAAGGGCGCGACTTTGAGCGTTGCGCCGGTCCGCTCACACAGCAGTTGCCAGGGCACGATGTTGGAATGGTGCTCCATGCCGGTGATGACGATCTCGTCGCCCGCCTTGACCACGCTGCCGCCGAAGCTGCTGGCCACCAGATTGATACTTTCAGTGGTGTTACGAGTGAAGATGATCTCCTGGGTGCTGGCGGCATTCAGGAACGCCCGCACCTTCTCCCGCGCGCCTTCGTAGGCGATGGTGGAACGCTCCGACAGCAAATGAACCCCGCGATGGATGTTGGCGTAGTAATGGCCATAGCAGTCGCTGATCGCGTCGATCACCACCTTCGGTTTCTGGACGGAAGCGGCATTGTCCAGATAGACCAGCGGCTTGCCGTGGACCCGCTGGCGCAAAATCGGAAACTCGGCGCGGATGCGGGCGAGGTCCAAATCTACCCGCCTGCTCCCTCCTCCCACCGGGGGGAGGGTTGGGGAGGGGGGAAGTGAATGCAGGGCGCTCATGTCGTTCATGCTACCTCCGGCTCTGCGAGGTCGAGCGCCAGACCAGCGGCCAACAAACGGGCAAACCGCTCGCGCAGCGGCGTCAGGCGAATCTGGTTAAGGCTGTCGTTGGCGAAGGCGTGAACCAGCATGGCCCGCGCCTGCTCGGCGCCGATGCCCCGGGCGCGCAGATAAAACTCGGCGTCGGGATTGAGAAAGCCGGTCGTCGAGCCGTGGCCGCATTTCACGTCGTCGGCCAGGATTTCCAACCGCGGATTGGAGTTGGCTTGCGCCTGCCGCGACAACAGCAGGTTACGGCTGACCTGGCGAGCGTCAGTCTTCTGAGCATGGGGGCGGACGTGGATCATGCCGTCGAACACGGTGCGCGCCTTGTCGTCCAGCACGCTCTTGAACAGTTGCTGGCTGCTGCCGTGTGGCTGGGCGTGTTCGACCCGAACATGGACGTCGCTGAATTGCTGATCACGCGCCAGCGTCAGGCCATTGAGCTTGCAACAGGCGCCCTCACCGTCCAGCAACGCTTCGAAATCGGTGCGGGCTACCAAGCCGCCGAAGGACAGCAGATGCACATTGGCCTCGCTATTGCGCCCCTGCTGAATGCGGTGGTAGTGCAACACCGCGCCATCACCCAACCACGCTTCGGTTACTGGCCCGTTCAGATAACGACCCGCGCCCTGATGCTCAACAATCACGGTCGCTTGCGTATTTTCCTCTAGCACTAGCAGCAGACGCGGATAAACGGTCATGTCGCCGCCAGTGGCGTGGAAAATGAGGTGAATCGGCGTTTCCACCACGGTTCCGCGTGGCAGATGAACGAACGCGCCGTCTTCCCAGAACGCGGTATTCAGCGCGGCGAACGGGTGCCACGTCAGTCCCGGCAAGCAGTCCAGATGCGGCGCAATCAATTCGGGATGGGTGAGCAGCGCCTGACCGAGGTTGGCAATCAGCGCTTGATCGGGCATCTCTCGCAACTGGGACAGCCCCGGCGCGTAGTGGCCGTTCACGAACACCAGCCGGTGCGCCGGCAGGCCCAGCGTCGGCAGCGCCCCGGCATCCACCGGAACGAGGGTGGGTCGCTGCGGGTTCCATTGCCACAGACCGCTCAATTCAGTGAGTCGCCAGGCTTCCTGCTGGCGGGTGGGCAGGCCGAGCGTCTCGAAGCGGGCGAAGGCTTCACGGCGCAAGCGGGCGATGGCGTCCGGTTCGCGGCGACCGGTCGTGAACTCAGCGAAGGCTGGACGGTAGCTATCTTGCAATTCAGGCGCGACGGCGATCATGGCGGTTTCCTTACGCCGCCGCCCGGCGCGCTCGGCCCGGCTCCTCGTTGTACAACGCATACCCTTGCTCTTCCAGTTCCAGCGCCAACTCCTTGCCGCCGGAACGAACGATGCGGCCATTGAACAGCACATGCACCTGATCCGGCACGATGTAATCCAGCAGGCGCTGATAGTGGGTGATGACCAGGAAACCGCGTTCTGGACTGCGCAGGGCGTTGACGCCGTCGGCGACGACTTTCAGGGCGTCGATGTCCAGCCCGGAGTCGGTTTCATCCAGCACCGCGAAGCGCGGTTGCAATACCGCCATCTGGAATACCTCGTTGCGCTTCTTTTCGCCGCCGGAGAAGCCTTCGTTGACCGAGCGCTTGAGCATGGATTCGTCCATTTTCACCAGTTCCATGCGCTCGTGAACCAGATCCCAGAAATCCATGGCGTCCACCGACGGCTCGCCGCGATACTTGCGCACCGCGTTGACGGCGGCTTTCAGAAAGTACAGGTTGGCGACGCCGGGGATTTCCACCGGATATTGGAAGGCTAGAAACAGGCCCTCGCAGGCGCGAGTTTCCGGGGCCATCTCCAGCAGGTTCTTGCCGTCAAAGTGGATGCTGCCCTCGGTGACGGTATAACCCTCGCGGCCAGCGATGACGTTGGCCAAGGTGCTCTTGCCGGAACCGTTTGGTCCCATGATGGCGTGGACTTCGCCCGGACGGACGACGAGATCGATGCCGTTGAGAATTTCCCGGCCCTCGACCGTGGCGTGCAGATTGCGGATTTCCAGCATGTTTCTCGATTCTCTTCTCGTTGCGACGATACAAAAAACCCTCACCCCAACCCTCTCCCGGAGGGAGAGGGAGATTCTCTAGCCCACGCTGCCTTCCAGCTTCAGTTCGATCAGCTTCTGCGCCTCGACGGCAAATTCCATCGGCAGTTCCTTGAACACTTCCTTGCAGAAGCCGTTGACGATCAAACTGACGGCATCCTCGGTGCTGATGCCGCGCTGCTGACAGTAGAAAACCTGATCTTCACTGATTTTGGAGGTGCTGGCTTCGTGTTCCACTTGGGCAGTCGGGTTCTGCACCTCGATGTAGGGGAAGGTGTGCGCGCCGCAGCGGTCGCCCATCAGCAAGGAGTCGCACTGCGAATGATTGCGGGCGTTCTCGGCGGTCGGCAGGATTTTCACCAGCCCCCGATAGGCGTTCTGGCCGTGGCCGGACGAAATGCCCTTGGAGACGATGGTACTGCGGGTGTTCTTGCCG
>WBZP01001357.1_pt1 | contig 30426 bp, 28 predicted proteins | sample 5204301 | NCBI WGS metagenome assembly WBZP01 (sample SAMN12412401, study PRJNA552823) | activated sludge metagenome | isolation source: activated sludge from nitrification reactor of wastewater treatment plant... | place: USA: Pennsylvania | collected 2017 | reverse complement strand
CGCTCGTGCTGGCCGGCGCCCTCGTGGCCGATCCCGGCGTCGTCGACCAGAGCGGGTCGAGCAACCAGGTGGGTGTCGTCCTCGACGTCGCGGCGAAGGATGCCGACCGCGCGGTGGCCGCGGCCCGGGCCGGCGACGTCGACCTCGTGCGCGTAGGCGGCTGACGTGGCCGGCGTCCTCGTCCTGCTCGGGCCGTCGGCCTGGGAGGGACCGCTCGTCGCAGGTCTCGCGCACCCGGCCTGCCCGGTCTCCATCGTGCGCCGCTGCCTCGACACCGCCGACCTCGTCGCGTCGGCGGCCACCGGTCTCGCCGCCGTCGCGGTCGTGGGTGCCGATGCGCCGCGTCTGGATGCCGACGTCGTCGACCGGGTGGTCGAGGCGGGCTGCGTGGTCGTCGGTATCGCAGGCGCCGACGACGACGCCGGGGCCGAGCGGCTGGTGCGCCTCGGCGCCAGCGACGTCGTGCGCATCGACCCGACCCAGCTCGGTGCAGCCGTGCGCCTGGTGGCCACGGCGGTCGCCGCCGCCGAGGCGGCCGACACCGCGGCCGTGGAGCAGCGGTCGGCGGCACCTGCTGCGCCGCGCGGCCGGCTCGTCGCCGTGTGGGGACCGTCCGGCGCGCCAGGACGCACGTCGACCGCGCTGGCGATCGCCGACGAGGCGGCACGAAGCGGTGTGCGCACGCTGCTGGTCGACGCCGACACCTGGGCGCCGTCGCTGCCCGTGGTGCTCGGTCTCGTCGACGACGGTGCCGGACTCGCCTCGGCCTGCCGGCGCGCCCTCGGGGGAGCCCTCGACGTCGCCGCCCTGGCCTCGCTCGCCCGCGAGGTCCACCCCGACTTGCTCGTGCTGCCGGGCATCCCGCGCGCGAGCCGCTGGACGGAGGTGCGGGCCGGGGCGCTCGTCGACGTGCTCGACGTCGCGCGCGAGCTCGTCGACCTCGTCGTCGTCGACTGCGCCGCGCCGCTCGAGCAGGACGAGGAGCTCGTGTTCGACACCGCCGCCCCGCGGCGCAACGCCGCGACCCTCGTCAGCGTCGAGTGCGCCGACGAGGTGGTGGTCGTCGGCGGCTGCGAACCGCACGCCCTCGTGCGGCTGGTGACGGGGCTCGACGAGCTGCGCTCGGCGGTCCCGGGCACGAGCATGCGCGTGGTCGTGAACCGGCTGCGCGAAGCGGTCGCCGGCCGCCGACCGGGAGCTGCCGTCGCGGACGCGCTGGCACGTCATGCCGGCGTCGACGACGTCCGCGTGGTCCCCGACGACGGTCCGGCGTACGACGCCGCGCTGCGCGAAGGCCTGACGCTGGCCGAGGTCGCACCGCGCTCGCCGACACGCGCGGCGCTGCGCGGGATCACCGCGGAGCTGCTGCGCGACCTCGCCCTCGACGGCGCGCGCGCCGCCGGCTGACCGTCAGGGGCCGCTGATGCCGCCCCCGCCGTCCGGGGTCTCGCTGCGCGGCACGGCGTTGGCCCGCGCGATGTTCTTGTGGGCGTAGGGATCCGTGCCCCGCTCCCCGGGGTTGCCCCGACGTCGGGTCCACCACAGGAGGCCGATCACGACGAGCACGACCGCGACGCCCCCGAGCACCAGCTCCATGCCACGAGCGTCCCACGGATCCGCCCCGATGTCCGTCATCGCTGCAGGCCGGGATCCGGCTCAGCCGCGCATCACAGGAACGAGATCTCGTTCCCGTGTTGCGAGCGCGGAGCGGGGGTCAGGGGTGGTGGCGGTAGGGCTTGAGGACGGAGCGGGCGACGGTGCGGACGTGCACCTCGTCGGGACCGTCGGCGATGCGCAGCGTGCGCGCACCGGCGTAGAGCTGCGCGAGCGGGGTGTCGCCGCTGACGCCGGCCCCGCCGTGCACCTGGATCGCGAGGTCGAGGACGTCGCACGCCACGCGCGGCGCGATGACCTTGATCGCTGCGACCTGACGGCGGGTCTCGGCGTCGGCGATGCCCTTGTTGTCGATGAGCCACGCGGCCTGCAGCACCAGCAGACGGGCCTGGTCGATGGCCATGCGCGACTCGGCGATGCGCTCCTGCCACACGCCCTGCGCGGCGACCGGCTTGCCGAACGCGGTGCGCTCGCCGGCCCGCCGGCAGATCGCGTCGAGACCGCGCTCGGCCATGCCGATCGCCCGCATGCAGTGGTGCACCCGGCCGGGACCGAGGCGCACCTGCGCGATGAGGAAGCCGTCACCCTCGGTGGCGAGCAGGTTGGTCGCCGGCACGCGCACCTGGTCGAAGAGCAGCTCCCCGTGCCCGTGCTGGTCGTGGTAGCCGAAGACCGTGAGGTCGCGCTCGACCGTGAGCCCCGGGGTGTCGCGCGGGACGAGGATCATCGACTGGCGGCGGTAGGGGTCGGCGTCGGGGTCGGTCTGCCCCATGACGACGAAGACCTGGCACCGCGGGTCGAGAGCACCGGTCGTCCACCACTTGCGGCCGTTGATGACGTAGTCGTCGCCGTCACGGCGGATCGAGGTCGCGATGTTCGTGGCGTCGCTGCTCGCGACGTCGGGCTCGGTCATCGCGAAGCCGGAGCGGATCTCGCCGGCGAGCAGCGGCTCGAGCCAGCGCTCCTTCTGCGCGTCGGTGCCGAAGATGTGCAGCACCTCCATGTTCCCCGTGTCCGGCGCCGCGCAGTTCAGCGCCTCGGGGGCGAGCTCGGGCGACCACCCGGTGGTCTCGGCGAGCGGCGCGTAGTCGAGCACCGAGAGCCCGGACTCGTCGGGCAGGAAGAGGTTCCACAGCCCGCGCGAGCGCGCCGCGTGCTTGAGGTCCTCGACCACCGGCGGCAGGTCGTGCGGCCGTCCCTCGCTGATGAGCCGGGCGCGCTGAGCGGCGTAGACCGGCTCGGCGGGCAGGACGTGCGAGGCCATGAAGGAGTCGAGGTCGGCGCGCAGCTCCAGCGCCCTCGCCGACGGCGTGAGGTCCATGCGCCGATCCCACCACGGCCCGCGCCGCGACGGGGTGCCGTCGCTAGGGTCGGTGGCGTGAGCGACCCCACCTCGCCCGCCGACCCGGCGGCCCTCGGCGCTTGGCTCGACGCGCGCGGCCTGCTCCCCGGAGCCGGGGATCCCGAGGTCGTCGCGCTCGGCGAGGGCCACAGCAACCTCACGTTCCTGGTACGCCGCGGCGGCGGCGAGCTGGTGCTGCGGCGGCCGCCGCGCGGCCCGCTGCTTCCGACCGCCCACGACGTCGTCCGCGAGGCGCGGGTCATGGCGCTGCTCGCGTCCGGCGGCTTCGCGCAGGTGCCGGCCGTGCGCGGGGTGGTCGACGACGACTCCGTCCTCGGTGCTCCGTTCTACGTCATGGACCGCTCGCCCGGCGTCGTGGTCCGCGAGGCGCTCCCGCCGTTCCTGGCCGACGACGCCGCCGCGCGCCGTGCCGTCGGACTCGACCTCGCGACGACGCTGGGCGAGATCCATCGCGTCGACTGGCGACCGTTCGTCGACGCCGGGATCGGCAAGCCATCGGGCTACCTCGAGCGCCAGCTGCGCCGGTGGGTCGGGCAGCGCGAGGGCATCCAGGCGGCCGTCGCGGCGGCCGGCGGGACCGCGCGCGAGCTCCCCGACTATGACGCCGTCCGCGACTGGCTGCGCGCGCACCTGCCGGCGGAGTCCGAGCCCGCCGTCGTCCACGGCGACTACAAGCTCGACAACGTCATCGTGGAGCCGACCGGTCCGCGCATCAGCGCCGTCGTCGACTGGGAGATGGCCACCGTCGGCGACCCGCGCGCCGACCTCGGCTACCTGCTCTCGTTCTGGCCCGAGCCGGGGGAGAGCGTGCCGCTGGCCGAGCTGGTCACGACTGCCGACGGGTTCCCCACCCGGGCCGAGATGGTCGCGGGGTGGGAGGCGGCGACCGGTCGCAGCGCGGGCGACACCCGGTGGTTCGTGGCGCTCGCCGTGTGGAAGCTCGCGATCCTGCTCGAGGCGTCGTACCACCGCTGGCTGGCCGGGATGGCCGACGACCCGTTCTTCGCCCGCCTCGACGAGGGTGTGCCCGCCCTCCTCGCCCGTGCCCGCCAGGTCTCCGGCGCCTGATCCGGTCCGGCTAGGGTCGCGGGCGTGACTGCGGAGCTGCGGGGACTGGTCGTCGACTGGGGCGGAGTGCTCACCGGCGACCTCGGGGCGGTGGTGCGCGACTGGGCGCGCGACGACGGCATCGACCTCGACGTCTACTACGGCATCATGCGCGACTGGTTCGGCGAGCCGGTCGGTGCCGAGGCGCGCCTGAACCCGATCCACGCGCTCGAGCGCGGGGAGATGAGCGTGCCCGACTTCGAGCAGCGGCTTGCCGCTGCCCTCACCGAGCGCACCGGCCGCGAGCACGAGGCGGTCGGCCTGCTCGAGCGGATGTTCGCCAAGTTCGAGCACGCTCCCGACATGGCGGCCCTGGTCCGCCGCGCCCGCACGACGGGGCTGCGCACGGGCCTGCTGTCGAACTCGTGGGGGAACGACTACCCGCGGGACGGGTGGGACGAGATGTTCGACGTCGTCGTCATCTCGGGCGAGGTCGGGATGCGCAAGCCCGAGCCGCGGATCTTCGCGCACACGCTCGACCTGATCGGCCTGGCCCCGGAGGAGGTCGTGTTCGTCGACGACCTGCGCCACAACATCGAGGCGGCCGTGGCCGCGGGCCTGGTGGGCGTGCTGCACACGTCGTACGCCGAGACCCGGACCGAGCTCGAGGCACTGTTCGACCGCGACCTGTCCTGAGGCGCTCCCGCAGCTGCGATCCGGGGGCATGTCCCCGGCGCCCGTGACACGATGACCGCCGGACGACGTACGGCTGGCGGAGGAGGTGCGATGGTCGACCGGCTCAGCCCCCTCGACGTGTCGTTCCTCTACCTCGAGGAGCCGACGACGCCGATGCACGTCGGCGGCGTCGTGGTGTTCCAGGCCCCGGAGCAGGGCTTCGACCACGGGCGGCTCCTCGGCCTGATCCAGGACCGCATCGCGCTCGTGCCGCGCTACCGGCAGAAGGTCCGCTGGGTCCCCGGCCGCATCGCGAACCCGGTGTGGGTCGACGACGAGGAGTTCGACGTCGCCTATCACGTGCGGCGCTCCGCGCTGCCGCGCCCGGGCAGCGATGCGCAGCTGCGCGACCTCGTAGGCCGGATCATGTCGCGGCCGCTCGACCGCAACCGGCCGCTGTGGGAGATGTATCTCGTCGAGGGGCTCTCGGGCGGCCGCTTCGCGCTGCTCACGAAGACCCACCATGCGATGGTCGACGGCGCGGGCGCGGTCGACATCGGCCAGGTCATCCTCGACGTCGAGCCCGACCCGCAGCGCGCGGCCGCGGTGCGCTGGACCCCGCGCAAGGAGCCGAGCGACATCGACCTCGTCGCGGGCGCTGTGAGCGAGATCGTGCGCAGCCCGGCCGCCGCCATCGACGCCGTGCGCAGCGGCGCCGTCGACGTCCGCGAGACGACCGAGCGTGTCCTGCGTCGCGCGGCAGGCCTCGCCTCCGCGGCACTCACGATCGCGCGGCCGCCGTCGTCGAACCCGCTCAACGCACCCATCGGCGAGGCGCGCCGGTTCGGCATGAGCGCCATGCGGCTCGACGACTTCAAGGCGATCCGCCGTCACCACGGAGGCACGATCAACGACGTCGTCCTCGCGATCGTGTCGGGCGCCTTGCGCGAGTGGATGATGACGCGCGGCGAGTCGGTGTCCTCGCGGTCGCAGGTGCGCGCCCTGGTGCCGGTCAGCGTGCGTGCCGGCGAGGAGTCGTCGGGCAACCACATCGCCGCGTTCCTCGTCGACCTGCCCGTCGGCGAGCCGCAGCCCGTCGTACGCCTGCACCGCATCTCCTACGAGATGGAGCAGCTGAAGTCGACCGGGCAGATGGTCGGTGCGCAAGCGCTCGTGGGCATCGCGGGCTTCGCGCCGCCGACGCTGCACGCCGCCGCCGCCCGCACGGCCAACGACTGGTCTCGCCGGATGTTCAACCTCGTGGTCACCAACGTCCCCGGCCCGCAGTTCCCGCTGTACGCCGGCGGCGCGCTGATGCTCGGGGCCTACCCGGTCGTCCCGCTGGCGAAGGGGCAGGCCGTGTCGATCGGCCTGACGTCCTACGACGGCGGCATGTACTTCGGCCTCAACGCCGACCGCGACGCGATGACCGACGTCGACGTCCTCGCCGAGTGCCTGGTGTCGTCGCTGCACGAGCTGCTCGACACCGTGCCCAAGAACAAGCGCAAGGCGCCGACCAGCCGCGGCCCCGAGCCCACCACCGCCCCCGCCACCAAGCGTGCGACCCCGCGGCCGAAGAAGGCTGCGCCGGCGGCCGAGCCCGCGTCGACGACCGCGCCCAAGAAGCAGAAGGTTGCCGCGCCCGAGCCCGCGGTGAAGCCGGCCCAGGTGTCGTCGGCGCCCTCCCGCTCCCTGGCCGGCGGCTCCCGACCCCCGAAGAAGCCCGCCCCGCCGGAGCCCGACGCCGGCGCACCCGGCCAGGCCTGAGCCCGGCGCACGCCGCAGCACGGCGCCGCGACGCGCCGACCCTCGCTGCGGCATGCTGAGGCCGTGCGCGTCTACCTGCCTCTCACCGTCGCCGGGCTCGGCCAGCTGCACCGGTCGGGCCGGGTCGCTCCGGCGCCGCTGCGGGCCCACGCCGTGACCGCTGCGCTGCGCGCGTCCTTCGGCACCGCCGACGACGAGGAGCTCGAGTACGCCGCGCTCATGGCAGCGGCGTACGACTCCCTGCTCGCCATCGCCGCGACCCAGGGCGAGCCGCGCCGGGTCGTCGTCGCGGCCGACGTCGACGACTCCGCGGTCGGCCCCGACCCGAGCGCCGACGACGACCCGACGGCCGTGGTCGTGGCGACCGAGGTGGGCATCGGGCTGTGCCGGTCGGTGCACGTCGACGACGCCGACGCCGAGGGCGAGCTGGTCCTGGCGCTGGCCCGTCTCCCCGAGGCCCAGGCCGGCGACGGCCAGGCGCTCGCGGCCGTCTCGCTCGTCGAGCACGAGCTCATGTGGTTCGCCACGCAGGAGATCCCCGACCTCCTCGGCTGAGGCGACGCCCAGGTCGCGACGAGGCAGGATGGGGCCGCGCCCGCAGCGCGCTGCCCGAAGCCCGGCCCCGAGCCGGTACGCCGCCACGAGGAGACACCTGATGGACTCCGTCACCCGCCCGCCGGCACCGACCAACGAGGTCGTCCGGATGTACGCGCCCGGGTCTCCCGAGCGCGCGAGCCTCGAGAAGCGCCTCGTCTCGATGGCGGGGGAGCGCCTCGACCTGCCGTGCGCGATCGGTGCCGAGCGCCCCATGGGCAGCGGCGAGCAGATCGACGTCGTCGCGCCGCACGCGCGTCACCAGGTGCTCGGCACACTGCGCGGCGCCACGCACGACGACGCACGCGCCGCGATGGACGCTGCGAAGAAGGCGGCGCCGGAGTGGCGTGCGCTGTCGTTCGACGACCGCGCGGCGATCCTGCTCAAGGCAGCCGACCTGCTCGCCGGTCCGTGGCGCGACACCCTCAACGCCGCGACGATGCTCGGTCAGTCGAAGACCTGCTACCAGGCCGAGATCGACGCCGCCTGCGAGCTCATCGACTTCTGGCGCTTCAACGTCGGCTTCGCGCGGCAGATCCTCGAGGAGCAGCCGATCTCCTCGCCCGGTGTCTGGAACCGCGTCGACCACCGCCCGCTCGAGGGCGTCGTCTACGCCGTGACCCCGTTCAACTTCACGGCGATCGCGGGCAACCTCCCGACCGCGCCGGCGCTCATGGGCAACGTCGTGATCTGGAAGCCGGCGCACTCCCAGCAGCTCGCGGCGCACTACCTGATGGAGCTGCTCACCGAGGCCGGTCTGCCGCCGGGCGTCATCACGATGGTCACCGGCCACGGCGTCGAGACGAGCGACGTCGTGCTCTCCGACCCCGACCTCGCAGGCATCCACTTCACCGGATCGACCCGCGTCTTCCAGCAGCTGTGGCGGACCGTCGGCGAGAACATCGCGTCGTACCGCTCCTACCCGCGCATCGTCGGCGAGACCGGCGGCAAGGACTTCGTCGTGGCGCACCCGAGCGCCGACCCCGACGTCCTGCGCACGGCGCTCGTCCGCGGCTCGTTCGAGTACCAGGGGCAGAAGTGCTCCGCGGCGTCGCGCGCCTATGTCCCGCGCTCGATCTGGAAGACCCTGCGCGACGACCTCGCCGCCACCGTCGAGGGCCTGTCGATGGGGCCGACGACCGACTTCAGCAACTTCATGGCCGCCGTGATCGACGACCGCGCGTTCGCCCGCGTCACCGGTGCGATCGACCGCGCCAAGGCCGACCCCGACGCCACGATCATCGCTGGCGGCACCTACGACGACAGCGAGGGCTGGTTCATCCGGCCGACCGTCGTCGAGCACACCGACCCCACGGCGGAGTTCTTCCGCGACGAGTACTTCGGGCCGCTCCTCGGCGTCCACGTCTACGACGACGACACGTACGACGAGATGCTCACGCAGATGGAGTCGGTGTCGCCGTACGCGCTGACCGGTTCGATCATCGCGCAGGACCGCGCGGCGATCGCCCACGCCACCGAGAAACTGCGCTTCGCGGCCGGCAACTTCTACATCAACGACAAGCCGACCGGTGCGGTCGTCGGTCAGCAGCCCTTCGGCGGCGCGCGCGCCTCGGGCACCAACGACAAGGCGGGAGCCCCGCAGAACCTGCTGCGCTGGACCTCCACCCGCTCGCTGAAGGAGACGCTGGTCCCGCCGAAGGACCACACCTACCCGCACATGGGGTAGCCCTCGCGCGAGATGTCGAACGCCGTGCGGCTCCGGTCGCACGGCGTTCGACATCTCGGCACGGGGTCGGCGCCGTCGCCCCTAGGGTGCTGGCGTGGCGGTGGACTGCGTGGTCGTGGGTGCTGGGTTCGCGGGGCTGCGCGCAGCGCAGCGGCTCACGGAGCAGGGTCGCTCCGTCGCGGTCCTCGAGGCCCGCGACCGGGTCGGCGGGCGGACCTGCCCCGGCGTGGTCGCCGGGCACGACATCGACCTCGGCGGGATGTGGCTCGGGCCGACGCAGAGCCGTCTGGACGCGCTCACCCGGGAGCAGGGGCTCGAGCGCTATCCGACGTGGCTCGAGGGGGAGTGCTCGGTCGGCTTCCGCGGCCGGTTCGGGCGCGCGCCGGGGGAGGAGTTCGACCGCGTCCTCGGCACGCCGAACCGGCTGCGCCTGCTGCGTCTGTCCAAGGCCCTCGAACGCGACGCCGCGGCGCTGGACACCTCGCGTCCGTGGGCGCACCCGAAGGCGGTCGAGCACGACTCCGAGTCGGTCGCGTCCTGGGTCGCGCGCAGGACGTCGAGCGCCGACATCCGCGAGCTGATGAACTCCGTCTGCCGGGCCGTCTTCTGCACCGAGTCGCGCGAGCTGTCGTACCTGTTCTTCCTCTTCTACTGCAAGGCGTCCGGCGGTCTCCTCGTGCTGCTCGCGGCCGGCCCCGGCGGTGCGCAGAACCTGCTCTTCCACGGCGGCCTGCACCAGTCGTCGGTGCTGCTGGCCGAGACCCTCGGCGACGCCGTACGCCTCGAGACGGCGGTCGTCGCGATCGAGCAGGACGGCGAGCGGGCGGTCATCACCACCGCGGCCGGCGACGCCGTCGTCGGGCGTCGCGCGATCGTCGCGGTCCCGCCGCCGCTGGCCACCGAGATCACCTGGGAGCCGGGGCTGCCGCAGGACCGCCGCCGGCTGCTGGAGCGGCAGGCGATGGGCTCGACCATCAAGGCGTGGATCGCCTACGACGAGCCGTTCTGGCGCGCCGACGGGCACAACGGCTTCCTCACCGACGACGAGTCGCCGTTCGACCCGGTCTTCGACGCGACCCCGCCGGGCTCCTCGGTCGGCCTGCTCGCCGGCTTCTTCGAGTCGGTGAAGGGCCGTGGCGTGGCGGCGGCCGGCCCGGAGGCGCGCCGGGCGGCCGCGATCGAGGTGCTCGTGCGCCACCTCGGCCCGAAGGCGGCGCACCCGGTCGACTACGTCGACCACGACTGGACCGCCGAGCGCTGGTCGCGCGGCTGCTACGGCGCCACCATGCCGCCGGGCGTCCTCACGACCGTCGGCCACCTGATCCGCGAGCCGCACGGCCTCGTTCACGTCGCGGGCACCGAGACGGCGACGGTGTGGAGCGGCTACGTCGAGGGCGCCCTGGAATCCGGCGAGCGGGCCGCGGCCGAGGTGCATGCGGCTCTCGGGTAGCCGGCGCACCGCGGGCACGCGCCCTGGCGCGGAGGGATGGACGGAAGGATTGTTGCTCTCGGAGCAACGAAGGGCACATTCAGCGAGAACGCGGAGGACGGGATGACGGTCGGACGACGGGTGCTCGGGTCGGGTGCGGCGGCGCTGGAGGTGTCGGCGCAGGGGCTGGGCTGCATGGGGATGTCGCAGTCCTACGGGCCGGGCGACGACGAAGAGTCGGTCGCGACCATCCACCGGGCCATCGACCTCGGCGTCACGCTCATCGACACCGCCGACATCTACGGGCCGTTCGTCAACGAGGAGCTCGTCGGGCGTGCGCTCGCCGGTCGCCGCGACCAGGTGCAGCTCGCGACGAAGTTCGCCAACAAGGTGGGGCCGTCGGGCGAGCGCGTCATCGACGGCCGACCGGAGTACGTGCGGCAGGCGATCGACGACTCCCTGCGACGCCTCGGCGTCGACCACGTCGACCTCTGGTACCAGCACCGCGTCGACCCGAGCACGCCCATCGAGGAGACCGTCGGCGCGATGGCCGAGGCGGTGCAGGCGGGCAAGGTCCGCTTCCTCGGCCTGTCGGAGTGCTCGGTCGCGAACCTGCGCAAGGCAGCGGCGGTCCACCCGATCACCGCGCTGCAGACGGAGTACTCGCTGTGGTGGCGCGAGGTCGAGGCGGAGATCCTGCCCGCGGCACGCGAGCTGGGCATCGGCTTCGTCGCCTACTCGCCGCTGGGCCGCGGCCTGCTCTCGGGCACGGTGCCCGCCCCGGACGAGCTCGCCGCCAACGACTTCCGTCGGATGACCCCGCGCTACGCCGGCGAGAACCTCGAGGAGAACCGGAAGGGTGTCGCGTCGCTGCAGGCGGCGGCCGAGGCCCGCGGCGTCACGGCTGCGCAGCTCGCGCTCGCGTGGGTGATGGCCAGAGGCGACGACGTCGTCCCGATCCCGGGCACCAAGCGCCGACGCTGGATCGAGGAGAACGCGGCCGCCTGCGACATCGCGCTGTCGCCGGCCGACGCCGACGCCCTGGCCGAGGCGGTGCCGGAGGCCGTGGGCGACCGCTACCCCGACATGTCGCACATCGACCGCTGACCCGCGGCTCGGCCGACCCGGTCGGCTGACTTCGGCCGGTCGCGAGGGTCAGGCGGCGGGCTCGACGTCGCGGACCCAGCGACCGGACTCCTCGCGGAAGCCGACGCGCGCGAGGTACTCCCGCTGCGCGCCGAGCTCGTCGTCGGCCACGAGCCGGGTGATGCCGTCGGCGGCGAACATCCCGCTGCGGCGGTAGACGAACTCGCCCGGCGTGAAGTCGCGGAACCGCGGCGTCACATAGTCGAGCTCGACCACGGCGATGCCCTCACCGGCCTCGCGCACCACGACGGCGCCGACCGTCTCGGCGTCGCGCTGCACGACGTACGCGCGTCGCTGCGTCGGGTCGGCGGGCAGCGCGTAGGTGGGCTGGAACCGGTGGATGTCGTCGAGGTGGCTGGTGACGACGTGGGCGAGGTAGGCGTCCGACGCGCCGACCTCGACGACCGAGTAGGCCACCGGGTCGTGCCGCTCGCGCAGCAGCCGGCGCAGCCAGTAGAGGTCGATCACGGCGATGACGGCGTTCATCGCGGCGAACGGCCAGATGCCCAGGACGCCGTTGTAGAGCGTCGCGAGGACGGCCCCGGCGAGGTTGAGCACCCGGAAACGCAGCACCCGAGCCTGGGCCAGGGAGAGGATCACGAGCGCGGAGCCGGTCCAGCCGACCAGCTCGAGCAGGGTTCGGGTCACCCCCGCATCCTGGCCCGTCGCGCCGCCGTCCCGCTGCAGGCATCAGGACGCGGCTCGCGGGAGTGCCCGGACAGCACACGGCCCGCGGTGCCTCGACGGCGCCGCGGGCCGCGTGGTCCGACGTGGTGCGCTGTCAGCAGCCGGCACCCTGACCGGCGATGCAGCCCTCGGTCTGGGTGAACGTGGACTGCACCCGGCTGCCGAGCAGGAAGACGACGCCCACGATGATCGCGGCGATCGCTGCCACGAGCAGGCCGTACTCGACGGCCGAAGCGCCCTCGTCGCGGCGCAGGGTCTTGCGGATACGGATGTTCATTGTCGAACCCCCCAGGGTCTGGTCGGTCTTCGAGCCAGGACTCTCGACGTGAACGGCCTCCCGGCGGGAAGCCGCAGCCGCGGGGATCCGTCCGGCGGGTCCCCCCTGCCCTTCCGCCCCCCGAGGCGTGCGCTCACGGTAGCCACGGGCCTGCGACGCGACCTCGGCCGAACGGCCGACGCGCGGGCCAGGGCCGTGGTGCTTCCCGAGGGTTCTCGCCGCGCTCCGGTGCCGACCGCTCACGGAGAGCGACGGGCAGGTCCGTTCAGGGGACGCTCAGGGCGGGCGGCGAGGACGGCGACGCGCAGAGAGCGCCTCGGGCGGAGAGGCGCTGGACCCGTGCGACCCAGGACGTGCTCAGCAGGTGGAGCCCTGGGTCTGCAGGCAGTCGTTGCTGGTGGAGAACAGCGACTTGGTCCGCGAGCCGAGCAGGAAGACGATGGCCACGATCACGGCGGCGATGAGCGACACGATGATGGCGTACTCGACCGCCGACGCTCCCGCGTCGCGCCGTACTGCCGTGCGCAGACGCATCAGCATGAGAGTCCTCCCAGGACACGAACCGACCCCGCTCCGCGTCTCACCGTAGCGGCGGGGCGCAGCGACGGACCCGTCCGAACGGATGGTTCGGCGGGGCCCGATCGTCGCGCTGCGGGCTGCGCCGCGGCCTCAGCAGGTGGTGCTGGACGCGCTGATGCAGCTGTTGGTCTTGGAGAAGGTGGACCTCACCCGGCTGCCGAGCAGGAACACGATGCCCACGATGATCGCGGCGATCGCAGCGACGAGCAGGCCGTACTCGACGGCGGAGGCGCCCTCGTCGCGACGCAGGGCACGGTGGATACGGACCATCATCAGAGCACTCCCAGGACGGTGACTGTCTGTCGACGGTACCGAGCCCTGGCCCCGGCCCAGTTCGGCCGAACGGCCGCACCGCGGCGGCGTAAGGACCACCCCCGCGGAGAGGGCGGTGTCAGCCGACGCGCTCCGCGGCCACGATCGCCTCCCGCGTGATCGAGGCGTCGATCTGGTCGGCGCAGAGGCGCTCGACCTTGCCGCCGACGAGCGGCACCGACGCCTTGACCGACATGACGACCTCGACGCTGCTCGTGCCGTCGCCCTCGAGCCGCATCGTGCCGGTGACGTGGGCCGGGGCGCCGCCGAAGGTGACGTCGATGGTGCCGTCGCGGCTGCCGTCGTCGGCCGCCGGCCCGAAGACGCGGGTCTCGTGGATCGTGACCGTCTCGCCGACCAGGGCCTTCGCGTACGACGGCAGCCTCGCCGGCAGCACCCGGTGGGAGCGGATCGTGGCGCCGCCGTCGTCGGAGGGCTCGACCGTGACCTCGATGTCGTGCCCGCCGGTGCGCTCGGCGACCTCGCGGATGTAGTCCGGGTCCGAGAGCAGCAGGAAGGCCGCGTGCGGGTCGGTGGGGATCGGCAGCTGGCAGGTGAGGCTCGTGGCCACGGGGTCCCTCCGGTTCGGACGGTGCGAGAGCCCCAGGATGCCGTAAGGGAGCGTCGAGGTCCGCGCCGAGGGGGTCCGGCCGGACTAGGCTGTGCGGGTCGCACAACGGCGTGCGGCGCTGATCTCGCGAGGACTGGTCGTGTCCGACTCCGTGGACGTCCCTGCCCCGACGACCCCGTCGGAGCCGCCGCCCCGGCGACCCCCCGTCACGGCCCCCGCGGCCAAGCGGCTCGAGGACGCCAAGGCCGACCTGCTCGACCGCGCGGTCGAGGCGGGCAAGGCCGACCCCGAGCTCGACATGCTGGTGCGCCGCTACTACCGGCACACCGCGCCCGAGGACCTCGTGGGCCGCGACCCGGTCGACGTCCTCGGCGCCGTGGTCAGCCACCGACGCGCCGCGGAGAACCGGCCGCAGGGCACCGCCGTCGTCCACGCCTTCAGCCCGAGCCTGGAGAGCAACGGCTGGTCCTCGCCGCACACGGTCCTCGAGATCGTCACCGACGACATGCCGTTCCTCGTCGACTCGGTCACCGCCGCGCTCGGCCAGATGGGCCGCGCGGTCCACAGCGTGATCCACCCGCAGTTCGTCGTCTCGCGCGACGTCGCCGGAGCCCACCTCGGCATCGTCGACGTCGACCACGGCGGCGCGGCACCGGAGGGCTCGTTCGTCGAGTCGTGGATGCACATCGAGACCGACCGCGAGACCGATCCCGACGACCTGCGCCAGATCGAGTCGACCATCCAGGCGGTGCTGCGCGACGTGCGCGAGGCGGTCGAGGACTGGCCGCGCATGGTCGTCAAGGCCGTCAGCGTCGCGGACACCCTCGAGACCGCGCCGCCGCCGAGCGTCGACCCCGCTGAGGTCGCCGAGTCCGTCGAGCTGCTGCGCTGGCTGGCCGACGAGCACTTCACCTTCCTGGGCTACAAGGAGTACCTCCTCAACGACGACGGCACCGAGCTCGACCCGGTTCCGGGCACAGGCCTCGGGATCATGCGGTCGGACCGACCGGCGAACCGCGCGCAGTCGCGGCTGTCGGCCGAGGTGCAGTCCCTCGCTCGCGAGCCGCACGTGCTCGTGCTCACCAAGGCCAACAGCCGCTCCACGGTGCACCGCTCCGCCTACCTCGACTACGTAGGCGTGAAGACGTTCGACGACGCCGGTGCGGTGATCGGCGAGCGCCGGTTCCTCGGCCTCTTCACGTCGTCGGCGTACCTGCAGTCGGTCACGAGCGTCCCGGTGCTGCGCCGTACCGTCGCCGATGTCCTCGACGAGTCGGGGTTCCAGGTCGACGGCCACTCCTACAAGGACCTCATGCAGGTCCTCGAGACCTACCCGCGCGACGAGCTGTTCCAGATCGACGCGCACGAGCTCACCGAGACGGCGCTGTCGGTCCTGCACATGCAGGAGCGCCGTCAGACGCGCCTGTTCATGCGCCGCGACCGCTACGGCCGCTTCGTCTCCTGCCTGGTCTACCTCCCGCGCGACCGCTACACCACCACGGTCCGCCTGCGGATGGCCGACATCCTCAAGGAGGAGTTCGGCACCGACCTCGTCGACTACACCGCGCGCGTCACGGAGTCGATGCTGGCGCGGTTGCACTTCGTCGTCCGCAGCCACCGCGGCCAGACCCTGCCGAGCGTCGAGCACGACCCGCTCGAGGCGCGGCTCACCGAGGCCACCCGGTCGTGGGACGACGAGTTCGCCGAGGCGCTCGTCGACCAGTGCGGCGAGGAGGAGGCCAGCCGGCTGCTCAAGGCCTACGACGACGCCTTCCCCGAGGCGTACAAGGAGGACTTCCCGGCGCGCACCGGCGTCGCCGACATCCGCCAGCTCGAGGGCCTCGTCGCCGACGGCGACGTCGCGCTCAACCTCTACGAGCCCTTCGACGGCGCGGCCGGGGAGCGCCGGTTCAAGATCTACCGCCGCGGCGGCGCGATCTCCCTCGCCACGGTGCTGCCGATCCTGCAGCAGATGGGCGTCGAGGTCACCGACGAGCGGCCCTACGACGTCGAGTCCCCCGCCGGCGTCATGTGGATCTACGACTTCGGCCTGCGGGTCGAGGCCGGGCAGGCCTTCGAGCTGAACAGCCTCAAGGGCCGCTTCCAGGAGGCGTTCCGCGCGGCGTGGGCCGAGCAGGCGGAGGTCGACGGCCTCAACGCCCTCGTGGTCGCCGCCGGCCTCACCTGGCGCCAGGCCGTGGTGCTGCGGGCCTACGCGCGCTACCTGCGCCAGGCGGGCACCTCGTTCAGCCAGGCCTACATCGAGCAGTGCATCCTCGCCAACGTCCCGATCGCCCGGATGCTCGTGCGGCTCTTCGAGATCCGCTTCGACCCGGCCTACGCCGGCGACCGCGCGGCCGACACCGACAAGCAGCGCGAGCAGATCGAGCTCGCGCTCGAGGGCGTCGCGTCGCTCGACCAGGACCGCATCCTGCGCTCGTTCCTCGCGCTCACCGGCGCCACCCTGCGCACGAACTTCTTCCAGCCGGCGGCCGACGGCTCGCCGAAGTCCTACGTCAGCTTCAAGCTGGACCCGGCGCTCGTGCCCGACCTGCCCGCGCCGCGGCCGAAGTTCGAGATCTGGGTCTACAGCCCGCGGGTCGAGGGCGTGCACCTGCGCTTCGGCTCCGTCGCGCGCGGCGGCCTGCGGTGGTCCGACCGCCGCGAGGACTTCCGCACCGAGGTCCTCGGCCTGGTGAAGGCGCAGATGGTGAAGAACGCCGTCATCGTGCCGGTCGGCGCCAAGGGCGGCTTCTACGTGAAGGTCTCGCCGGACCCGAGCATCGACCGCGACGCCTGGCTCGCCGAGGGCATCGCCTGCTACCGCACGTTCATCTCCGCGCTGCTCGACATCACCGACAACCTGGTCGACGGCGAGGTCGTGCCGCCCAGGTCGGTCGTCCGCCACGACGGCGACGACACCTACCTCGTCGTCGCGGCCGACAAGGGCACCGCGACGTTCAGCGACATCGCCAACGAGGTCGCGATCTCCTACGGCTTCTGGCTCGGCGACGCGTTCGCCTCGGGCGGCTCGGCCGGCTACGACCACAAGGCCATGGGCATCACGGCCCGCGGCGCGTGGGAGTCGGTCAAGCGGCACTTCCGCGAGCTGGGGGTGAACACCCAGGAGGAGGACTTCACCGTCGTCGGCGTCGGCGACATGAGCGGCGACGTCTTCGGCAACGGCATGCTGCTCTCGGAGCACATCCGGCTCGTCGCGGCGTTCGACCACCGCCACGTGTTCCTCGACCCGAGCCCCGACGCCGCGGCGTCGTACGCCGAGCGCAAGCGGCTCTTCGACCTGCCGCGCTCGAGCTGGGCCGACTACACCCACGAGCTGATCAGCGACGGCGGCGGCATCTACCCGCGCTCGGCGAAGTCGGTCCCGATCAGCCCGCAGGTGCGCGAGGTGCTCGGGTTGCCCGACGGCGTCGTCGCGATGACGCCGGCCGAGCTCATGCGGGCCATCCTCACCGCGCCGGTCGACCTGTTCTGGAACGGCGGCATCGGCACCTACGTCAAGTCGTCGCGCGAGACCAACGTCGAGGTGGGCGACAAGGCCAACGACTCGATCCGCATCGACGGCGGGCAGCTGCGGTGCCGGGTGGTCGGCGAGGGCGGCAACCTCGGCTTCACCCAGCTCGGTCGCATCGAGGCGTCGCGGAACGGCGTGCGCATCAACACCGACGCGATCGACAACTCCGCGGGCGTCGACACCTCCGACCACGAGGTCAACATCAAGGTCCTGCTCGACCGCGTGGTGCGCGACGGCGACCTCACCGCCAAGCAGCGCAACGTGCTGCTGGCGCAGATGACCGACGAGGTCGGCCATCTCGTGCTGCGCGACAACTACGAGCAGAACGTCCTGCTGGGCAACGCCCGCGTGCAGGCGCACTCGATGCTCACGGTGCACCAGCGCTTCATCGCCTCGCTCGAGGCGCGCGGCGACCTCGACCGCGCGCTGGAGTTCCTGCCCACCGACGCCGAGATCGACGCGCTCTACGCCGCGGGCGACGGCCTGTCGTCGCCGGAGTTCGCGGTCCTCGTGGCCTACTCCAAGATCACGCTCACCGACGACCTGCTCGAGACCACGATCGCCGACGAGCCGTGGTTCGGTCGCGTGATCCGCGGCTACTTCCCGGAGCCGGTGGCCGAGCGCTACGAGGCGATCCTCGACTCCCACCCGCTGCGCCGCCAGATCATCACGACCGTCGTCGTCAACGACATGGTCAACCGGGGCGGCATCACCTTCGCGTTCCGCGCGGGGGAGGAGACCGGTGCCGGTCCGGTCGAGATCGCGCGTGCCTACACCGTGGCGCGCGAGGTGTTCGACCTGCCGTCGTTCTGGTCGCGCGTCGAGGCGCTCGACAACCAGGTGCCGACCGCGGCGCAGTGCATGCTCTTCCTCGAGTCGCGCCGTCTGCTCGACCGCGCGACCCGCTGGGTGCTCACCGCACGCGGTGGCACGGTCGACGTCGAGGTCGAGGTCGCGCGGTTCCGCGACACGATCGCCCGGCTCGCGCCGCAGGTGCCCGACATGCTCGTGGGCATCGAGCAGGACCGCCTCGCGGCCCGCACCGCCGAGCTCGTCGCGCTCGGTGCGCCCGAGGACCTCGCCCGCGAGTCCGGTGCCCTGCTCGACGCGTTCGGGCTGCTCGACATCGTCGAGGTCGCCCAGGCGACCGGCGCCGACGCCGAGGACGTCGCGGCGCTCTACTTCCTGCTCTCCGAGCGCTACGAGGTCGACCGGATGCTCACCCGCATCACCGGCCTGCCGCGCGACGACCGCTGGAGCGCCCTGGCCCGTGCGGCGCTGCGCTCCGACCTCTACAGCGCGCTCACCGGCATGACCCGTCGCGTCCTGGAGACGACGCGCGGCATCTCCGAGCCGCTCGAGCGCATCGAGGCGTGGGAGTCGCAGCAGGCGGAGGGCCTCGCCCGCGCCCGCGCGACCCTCGACGAGATCGGCGCGCTGGAGGACTTCGACCTGGCGACCCTCTCGGTCGCGCTGCGCACCATCCGCACCCTGGTCGCCCAGGGCGCCTAGCCGTCGATGTGTGTTCACGCCCGCCTCGAGGCGGGCGTGAACACACATCAACGGTCGTCGCTACCCTGGCTCGCGTCGGTCGAGCCAGGGGAGCAGTGGGTGAAGCTCGCAGCGCGGCTCGACGCGCTCGTCGACCGCGAGCGGGTGCGCAACTACTCGATCGCGTTCCTCGCGCTCGGCGTCATCGCGAGCATCCTCAACGTCGCGCTCGCCCACTCGCTGCGCGTGCTCACCGGCAACGCCCTCTTCCCCGACTTCCTCGCGCACTGGACCGCGGGCCGGCTGCTGCTCGACGGCAACCTCGCCCACCTCTACGACGCCGACTTCCAGGCCAACCTGCAGCACGCGATCATCGGGCCCGGCGACGACGTGTCGTGGTTCGTCGGCCCGCCGTTCACCGCGCTCCTCTACGTACCCTTCGCCGCCCTGCCCTTCCCGGTCGCCGGCGTCCTCTGGACGCTGGTGTCGGTGGTCGCGATCGCGGCGTCGCTCGTGCTGCTCAAGCCTCTGCTGCCGCGCCTGGCGCAGGACTGGACCGTGACGGTGCTCGCCGTGCTCGCCTGCCAGCCGGTGCTCGAGGTGATCGGTGCCGGGCAGGACAGCGCGATCTCGATGCTCGTGTGGGCGGCAGGCCTGCGCCTGCTTGTCGCGGGCCGGGATGCTTTGGCGGGCCTGGTGTTCGGGGCGGGGCTCATCAAGCCGCAGCTCGTGCTGGTCGCGCCGCCGACGTTCCTCATCCAGCGCCGCTGGTCGGCGTTCGTGGTGTGGGTCGCGATGGCGCTCGTCGCTGCGGCGGCCTCGGTGGCGCTCGTCGGCGTCGACGGCATCCACACCTGGATCACGACGCTGACGTCGGAGCGGTACGACGAGCAGATCAACGTCGGCCAGGCCTGGAAGCAGCTCAGCGCCTCCGCGCTGCTGGTGAGCATCGTGCCGCCGGCGCTCGTGAACGCGGCGCAGACGGTGGGACTGGTGCTGTGCGCAGGGCTCGTGGTCGCGTTCCTCGTGGTCGCGTGGCGCGCGCCGCGCGAGCGATGGCTCGACGTCTGGACCCTCGCCGCCCTCACGACCGTCGTCGCGTCGCCGCACCTGCTCGTCTACGACCTGCTGATCGCGGTACCGGCCGTGCTCGTGCTGCTCGACCGCCACCCGTCCCGCCGCATCCGCCTCGCCCTGCTGGCCGCGTTCGTCCTGACCTACCTGAACCCCCTCGCGCACCTGCTCGCCCTCAAGGTGTCGTGGCCGTTCACGCTCGTCGGCGCCCCGTGGGCCGTCGTACCCCTGCTCTTCCTCTGGTACGACGCTCTCCGCGCCTGCCGCCAAGATCCGTCGCCAGCACCGGTGCCTGACCCGGCGTAGCCGCCGACGACCGCTCCTGCGACCGCTGTCACCCACACGGGTCTGCTGGTCTCAACAGCGGCTCAGGCCTTCATCCACAGACGGGGATCGGGACTGACGCCCGGGCTGCCGTCGTGCCTAGGCTCGGGTCATCACCCCGTGCTGCAGGGACGCCGCGGGATCCACCACCTGGGCGCGAGCCCCTGTCCCTGCCGAGGCGTGCCATGACGCTGCCAGCCGACGACCACGTCGTCGCCCGTGTGCGGGCGCTCGTGCGCGACCGCGGGACGGATCCGCTGGCCGACCCGCGCGGGGTGCGCGCGGCGATTCTCGACGTGCTCGACGACCTCGACGGTCCCGCGGCGGGCGAGGTCTCGGCGTACGCCGACGTGAGCACCTGGGCCGACGAGCTGCAGGCCGCGGTCGGCGGCTACGGCCCGCTGCAGCGGCTGTTCGACGACCCCGACGTCGAGGAGGTGTGGTGGAACGAGCCGTCGCGCGTGTTCTGCGCGCGACGCGGGCGCTCGGAGCTGACCACCGTGGTCCTCGACGAGGTCGAGGTGCGGCAGGTCGTCGAGCGCATGCTGCGCAGCAGCGGTCGGCGCGTCGACGTCAGCCAGCCGTTCGTCGACGCGCTCCTTCCCGACGGATCCCGTCTGCACGTGGTGATCCCCGACGTCACCCGTCGGCACTGGGCCGTGAACGTCCGTCGCCACGTCCTGCCCGCGACGCGCCTCGACGACCTCGTCGCGATCGGCACGCTCACCACCGCCGCCGCGCGGTTCCTCGAGGCGAGCGTGGTCGCGGGCCTCAACATCGTGGTGGCCGGAGGAACTCAGGCCGGCAAGACGACGCTCCTGTCGTGCCTGCTCAACGCCGTTCCGGCGCACGAGCGGGTGGTGACGTGCGAGGAGGTCTTCGAGGTCCGGCTCGACCGACCCGACTGGGTCGCGATGCAGACCCGGCAGGTCGGTCTCGAGGGCACGGGCGAGATCACGCTGCGGCGCCTGGTCGTCGAGGCGCTGCGGATGCGCCCGCACCGGCTCGTCGTGGGCGAGGTGCGCCAGGCCGAGGCACTGGACCTCCTCGTCGCGCTGAACTCAGGGATGCCCGGGATGACCTCGGTGCACGCGAACTCGGCCCGCGATGCGGTCACCAAGCTCTGCGTGCTGCCGATGCTGGCGGGCGAGAACGTGACCGCGTCCTACATCGTGCCCACGGTCGCGAGCGCCGTGGACCTTGTCGTGCACGCGAGCACCGGGCCGGACGGCCGACGTCGGGTCCGCGAGATCGTGGCGCTGTCGGGGCGGATCGAGGACGGCGTCGTGGAGACCACCGACGTCTTCACCACCCGCGGCGGGGATCTCATGCGCGCGCAGGGCTTCCCGCCGCACCGCGAACGCTACGAGGCGCACGGCATCGACCTGCGCGACGTCCTCGGGGCCGTGTGATGGGCGCCCTCGTCGGCCTGCTGGCGGGCCTCGGTCTCCTGCTGGTCCTGCAGTCGCGGACCTCGCCCCTCGCAGCGCCGTCGACCCAGCAGCGCGGCCCGGGACCGCTGCGCCGACGCCTCGACGCGGCTGGATTGCGCGACCTCTCCGTCGTGCGCGTCGTCGTGACCTGCCTCGGTGCGGGTGCGGCGGGCGGCGCGCTCATGCTCGTCGTCTCCGGCTCCGCGGCGGTCGGGCTGGCCTTCGCGCTGGTGACGGCGTGGCTCCCCCTCGGCGCGCTGGGGCGTCGGGCCGCGCGGCGGCAGGCGGAGCTCTCGGCGGCCTGGCCCGACGCTGTCGACGACCTCGCCTCGGCGGTGCGCGCCGGGCTCGCGCTGCCCGACGCGATCGCTGCGCTCGCCGACCGAGGACCTGAGGCGCTGCGCGAGGCGTTCGCATCCTTCGCCGCGGACCACCGGGTCACCGGCTCGTTCGACACCTGCCTCGACCGGCTCAAGGCCGACCTCGCCGACCCGGTCGGCGATCGGGTGGTCGAGGCGCTGCGGCTCTCGCGCGACGTCGGCGGCACGGAGCTCGGTCGGCTGCTGCGCACGCTGTCGGCCGTCCTGCGGGAGGACTCGCGCACGCGGTCGGAGCTCGAGGCGCGCCAGGCCTGGGCCGTGAACGCCGCGCGCCTCGCGGTCGCAGCGCCCTGGGCGACCCTCGCGTTCCTGTCGCTGCGGCCGGGCGCGCTCGCGGCGTACGACTCCGCGGGTGGGGTGGTCGTGCTGCTCGTGGCGGCGGCGATGTCGGCTGCGGCGTACGTCGCGATGCGCATGATCGGTCGGCTGCCGCGCGACGAGCGGGTGCTGGCATGAGTGCGCTCGGTGCTCTCGTCGGCGGTGCGGCGGCCGGCGGCGTGCTCCTCATCGGCGCATCGGTCATCGCGCGCCGGCCGCCGTCGCCGGCCGACCGGATCGCGCCGTACCTCGAGGGGCCGTCCGTGGCCCGCGACGACGCGGGCCGCACCCCGACGCTGCTGCGAATCCTCGGTCCGTCGCTGCGCGAGCTGGCCCGCCGGCTCGACGCTGCGCTCGGCGACGGTGCCGCCCTGCGCCGCCGGCTCGACGCCGCGGGGCGCACCGACGAGCCGACGACCTCGTTCCGGCTGCAGCAGGTGGTGTGGGGTCTGGTCGGCGTCCTCGTCGCGGCGGCGACGCTCCTGCTGCTCGCCGCGCAGGGCCGGCTCTCGGCACTCGGCCCCGCCCTCCTCCTCGTGGCGATCTCGGGCGCTGTCGGCGCGATCCTGTGCGATCGCGCGCTCACCCGCGCAGCGGCCCGACGCCGCGACGCGATCCGGATGGGGCTGCCCGCGGTGGCCGACCTGCTCGCGCTCGCGGTCGCGGCGGGGGAGTCGCCGGTGGCGGCGCTGGACCGCGTCGCCCGGATCGCCCGAGGCCCGCTCGCGTCGGAGTGCCGGCGGGCGTGCGACGACGCCGGCTCCGGTGTCCCGTTCGCCGAGGCGCTCGACGCGATGGCGGACCGGGTCGACGTCCCGGCCGTGCGCCGGTTCGTCGACGGCGTCGCGATCGCCGTCCAGCGCGGCACCCCCCTCACCGACGTCCTGCGGGCGCAGGCGGGCGATGCGCGCGCCGACCTGCACCGCGGCCTGCTCGAGACGGCCGGCCGCAAGGAGGTCCTGATGCTCGTCCCGGTGGTCTTCCTGGTCCTGCCCACTGTCGTCCTCGTCGCGCTCTACCCGGCCATCTCGTCCCTGTCCTCGATCAACCCCTGACCTCGTAAGCCCCTATCCCCGTTGGAGAACCGCCATGCTGTCCCGAATCCCGCTCCTGCTCACCGACCTGCGCAGCCGGCTGCGCGACGACCGCGGCGACGTCCCCGGCTGGGTCCTCGTGGCCGTGATGACCGCCGGTCTCGTGACGGCGCTGTGGCTCGTCGCCGACGGCCAGCTCACCTCCGTGCTGCAGCGCGCGATCACGTCGGTCACCAAGCCCTGATCGTGGCCCGGCTCCGCGGCGTACGGCACGACGAGGGTTCGGCGGTGGTCGAGTTCGCCGTCGTCGTGCCGCTGCTCGTGCTGCTCGTGCTCGCCGTCGTCCAGGTCGGGCTGGCGCTGCACGTCCGCTCGACGCTGCAGTCGGCGGCGGCCGAAGGAGCGCGGGTCGCATCGGTGTCGGGAGGCGATCCGGGGCTCGCCCGTCACCGGATCGAGCAGTCGCTCGCGCAGTCCTTCGCCGACGGGGTTGTGGAGTCGGTGTCGGTGCGCTCCGTGCGCAGCGGTGGCCTGGCCGCCACCGAGGTCGAGATCCGCGCACGGCTGCCGCTCGTCGGTCTGCTGGGACCGGCTGCCCTCGTGGTGCGGGGTCACTCGCTGGACGAGCCGTGACCGCCCCGCCGCGGGGGCCGATGCGCCAGACCCGGCCGCGCACGACCGCCGGGATCGCTGCGATGCGAGGGCATCTCCGGAGGCGCGCCGGCATCCGTGGTGAGCGCGCCGAGCAGGGGGCTGCGGTCCTCGAGGTGCTGGTTCTCGGTGTGGGGCTGCTCGTCCCCCTGCTGTATGGCGTGCTGTCGGTGATGGCCGTGCAGTCGGCGTCGTACGCCGCCACTGCTGCGGCCCGCGAGGCATCGCGCGCCTACGTCGCGGCCGACACCCCGGCGCAGGGTCTCGCCCGGGCGCGGGTGGTGACGCGCCTGGTGCTCTCCGATGCCGGGGTCACGAGCGGCGGGCCGACCGTGCGGTGCGTCGGCGGCTGCCTGGCACCCGGGTCGCGGGTCGACGTGACGGTGCGCGTGGTCGTGCCGCTGCCGCTGCTCGGTGGTCCGGGGATCACCGTCACCGGTCAGGAGTCGATGCCCGTCGACCGCTATCGGAGCGCGCCATGAGACGCCTGCGGGCCGACGACAGGGGGTCGGTGCTCCCCCTGGTGATCGGTGCCGTCGTCATCGTGCTCACGCTCGTCACGGTGGTCACCGACGTCAGCACGCTGTGGCTGCAGCGCCGCGCGCTGCAGGCGACCGTCGACGGCGCCGCGCTCGCCGGCGCCCAGGCGGTCGACCTGCCGTCGGTGTACGCCGGTGGCGCGCACGGCGACCTGCGACTCGACCCGCGAGCCGCGCGCACCGCGGTGACGAGCTATGTCCGCGTCGTCCCGACCACGCTGCGCTCGTTGCGCGTGTCCTCGGTCGCCGTCACCGGCACGACGGTGACGGTCCGCGCGACAGCCCTGGCCGCACCACCGTTCCTCAGCCTGCTCACCGGTCGCGGCATCACCGTCGTCGCCGAGGCCACCGCCGCGAACTCCGCCGGCTGAGCCCGACGTAGTTCGTCGAACATGATCATGTCTCGCGCACTACGCCCGCGCGGGCGGCACACGGCGACCGACGACGCGTCGGGCCGCTCGATCAGAAGCCGCTGGTGTTGATGAAGCAGCCGTCCGGGACGGTGGCGTCGGGGTCGGTGGGGTCCACGGCCGCGGTCGCGCTGCTCGTGCCGCCGGCCTGGGTCTCGTCGGTCCACGCCTCGGTGTAGTCCGGGTACTTCCACGTCGACCCGCAGACGGCTGCCGTCGACGTCGTCCCGAAGAACCCCGTCTGCAGCCGGGTCACCTTGCGCGGCCCGTTGCCGAAGAAGTAGGTCGTCCCGTCGATGCGTACGGCGATCGCTCGCTCGGCGCCCCCGGATCGCGGTTGAACCCAGTACGCCGCGACGTAGACGAAGTCGAGCTCGAGCGCTCCGTTCGGCCCCGGCTTCGCGGTCACCTTGCCTCGCACGCGGGTAGCCGCTGCGGCCCGCCACTGGCCGGGGACGAACCGCACGGCGACCTGGCTGTAGGGGTAGCCCTTCTTGCCGTGCGTCGAGACGAACAGCGCGTGCTGCTTCTTGATCCACGACACGGACCGGCCGTCCATCGTGGCGAGGACCGGGTCGAGCTTGCCGCGGAACTGCACGCGGGGGTCGAGCATGACGTGCTGGAGGTAGACCGCGAGCTTGGCGTAGGCGTCGGCGACCTGGCGGGGCTGGTAGATGCCCACCGTTCGAGCCTTCGGCATGGCGAGCCCCGCGACCCCGGGCTTCCACTTCGCGGCAGGTGTGTTCTCGAACGCGGCCTGCAAGGTCGGATCTGTGCCGTCGTCGTTGGCGGACGGGCTCGGGGCGGGCGAGGCGGCCTTTGGCGTGGTCGACGTCGGTGCGGGGGAGGCGGTCGACGTGGTCGGGGTCGCGCCGGAAGCGGTGGTCGACGACGTCGCGGCGGCGAAGGGGCCGAGCTTGGCGACGTAGCCGGCGCCGACGACGGCGGCTGCTGCCGCGACGACACCGACGGCGACGAGCGGGCCGCGGCCCTTCGACGACGACGCACGGCCGGACTGCTGGTCCCAGTAGGCCTTCGCAGCCTTGGCCCGTTCCTCCTCGGCCTTGCGCCGCGCCTTGAACTCGGCCTTGACCTCGCGCAGCGACTCCTTGCTCGGCTTGTCCGCGTCGGACACCCGCAGCCCCTTCCCCCGTCCGGCTCCGGGGAGGGTGCCACGACCGGCACCTGCGTTTCCTGTTCGGACTCCGGGCACCGGCCCCCGGTGCCGCGTTCAGGTGCGGGGGTGGGCGGCGAGGAACGACCAGATCGCGCGGCTGGAGTCGAGGTCCTGGTACGGCGTCCCGACCAGCGTGCGCGCGAGCGGCGACGACGGCGGGTGGCCCATCCACGCGTGCGCGGCGCCGGTGACGGCGAGGAACTGCACCGCCGTCGCCGCCGCGCACGCCGACCACGCGGTGAGCTGCAGGTCGGGGTTCGCGCCGTCGGTGGTCGTCGACGGTCCGGCGGTGCAGCGGTCGGCGGCTGCGAGCGTGGTCGCGGCATGCTTCGGCGGGGTGAAGGCGACGCCGGCGAGGCCGCTCCCGCGACCGCCGGCGATCGGGACGTTGGTGTCGGCCGTGCCGTGGATCTGGATCAGCGACACGGGTTCTCGCGGATCGCACGTCGCGATCTCGAGCGCGGAGGACTGCACACCGACGGCGGCGAACACGTCCGACGCCTCGCACGCCAGGCGCAGCGCCATGATGCCGCCGTTGCTATGGCCGGCGGCGTAGACGCGGTTCGGGTCGACGGCGTACGCCTTCGCCACGTCGGCCACGAGCAGCGTCAGGAACGCGACGTCGTCCACCTTGCGCGACGCCGCGGGGCCGCAGCAGTCGCCGCCGTTCCACGTGCGCGCGCCGCCCGAGCCGTCGGCAGCGCGGCCGACGCCGTCGGGGTAGGCGACGAGGAAGGTGTTCGAAGTCGCGAGCCCGTCGAAGCCGGAGTTGGTCTCGAACTGCGCGCCGCTGCCCAGGCCGCCGTGCAGCGCCACGAGCAGCGGCGCGACGCCGAGCCCGCCCGAGGGGACGAAGAGCCGGTAGGACCGGGTCAGCCCGTCAGGGGTCCGGATCGTGCGCGTCGTGACGGTGCCGCGCGGCGCGACCGCCGGCTCGGTCCCGGCGTACAGGTCGAGGTCCGCGGTGGACGCCGCCGACGACGCCGATGTCGAGGAGGAGCTGCTCGGGGCGGCCGTCGGAGTTCCCGACCCGGTCGACGTGGACGCGGGTGCGCTGCACGCGACGAGCAGGAGCGCCATCACCGCCAGCATCCCGGCTGTCGTCGAGGACCTCATGTCCGCAAGCCTGGCGCACGACCCTCGATCGGTCCTGACCGCACCCTGGAGCCTCCCTGGACGCCCGGAGCGCGCGTGATCTTGGTCAGTTGCCAGCTACCCGGCCCGGGAGACGAGCAACTGACCAAGATCACGCAGGATCGACGGCTTTAGGGAGGCGCCGAGCCGCGGGTCAGTCGGCGCCGAACTCGAAGGAGGCGCGGTCGAGGGACTCGACCTCGGCGTCCTCCTCCGGGTTGTCCGGGCGCTGCGAGATCGCGGGTGCCTCGCCCGGTTCGATCCGGCCGACGAGCTCGGCGTGACCGACGAGCTGGCCCTGCCCGGCGTAGAGCTCGAGCTTGGCGCGGGTGTCGGCGATGTCGAGGTTGCGCATGGTCAGCTGTCCGATGCGGTCCAGCGGGCCGAACGCGGCGTCCTCGGTGCGCTCCATCGAGAGCCGGTCCGGGTGGTAGCTGAGGTTCGGTCCGGCGGTGCGCACGATCGAGTAGTCCTCGCCGCGGCGCAGGCGCAGCGTGACCTCGCCGGTGACGGCGCCGGCGACCCAGCGCTGCAGGCTCTCGCGGAGCATGAGCGACTGCGGGTCGAGCCAGCGGCCCTCGTAGAGCAGGCGGCCGAGGCGGCGGCCCTCGGCGTGGTAGTTCGCGATCGTGTCCTCGTTGTGGATCGCGTTGAGCAGCCGCTCGTACGCCGCGAACAGCAGCGCCATGCCCGGGGCCTCGTAGATGCCGCGGCTCTTGGCCTCGATGATGCGGTTCTCGATCTGGTCGGACATGCCCAGGCCGTGCCGACCGCCGATCGTGTTGGCCTCGTGCACGAGGTCGACCTGCGAGGCGAACTCGCGGCCGTTGATCGCGACGGGGCGGCCCTGCACGAAGCGGACCGTGACGTCCTCGGTCTCGATGACGACCGACGGGTCCCAGAACCGCACGCCCATGATCGGCGAGACGACCTCGATCGACTCGTCGAGGTGCTCGAGGGTCTTGGCCTCGTGGGTGGCGCCCCAGATGTTGGCGTCGGTGGAGTACGCCTTCTCCTGGCTGTCGCGGTAGGGCAGCGCGCGCTCGACGAGCCACGCCGACATCTCGTGGCGTCCGCCGAGCTCGGAGACGAAGTCCGCGTCGAGCCACGGCTTGTAGATGCGCAGGCTCGGGTTCGCGAGCAGGCCGTAGCGGTAGAAGCGCTCGATGTCGTTGCCCTTGAAGGTCGAGCCGTCGCCCCAGATGTCGACGTCGTCCTCGCGCATCGCGCGCACCAGCAGCGTGCCGGTGACCGCGCGGCCCAGGGGGGTGGTGTTGAAGTACGACCGGCCGCCGGTGCGGATGTGGAACGCCCCGCACATGAGGGCCTGCAGGCCCTCCTCGACGAGCGCCTCCTTGCAGTCGACCAGGCGCGCGAGCTCGGCGCCGTACTGCAGGGCGCGGCCGGGGACCGACTCGATGTCGGGCTCGTCGTACTGCCCGAGGTCGGCGGTGTAGGTGCAGGGGACGGCGCCGTGCTCGCGCATCCAGGCCACCGCCACCGAGGTGTCGAGCCCGCCGGAGAACGCGATGCCGACCCGCTCGCCTGCGGGCAGCTGGGTCAAGACCTTCGACATGCCCGACAGGTTAGGGGGACGGCGTACGCCGGTGCCGGTCGGGCCACGTGCTGAGACACCCTGGCCGGTCCGCCGCACCCCGTCGCGCCGACTACCCTGAGCACCGTGGCCATCCAGGATCCCCGCGAGGCGCTCGCCGAGCACGACGCGACGCTGACCAGCATCGAGAAGGTGCTCGACGTCCCCTCCATGCGCCAGGAGGTCGAGCAGCTCGAGATCGAGGCCAGCGCGCCCGACCTCTGGGACGACCAGGCCAAGGCCCAGCAGGTCACCTCCCGGCTGTCGTTCGTGCAGGGCGAGATCGCCCGCGTCACCGGGCTCCGCTCCCGCATCGACGACGTCGGCGTGATGCTCGACCTCGCCGACGAGATGGACGACGACGACACCCGCACCGAGGCCGCGAACGAGATCGAGTCGCTGGGGAGGTCCATCAGCGAGCTCGAGGTGCGCACCCTGCTCTCCGGCGAGTACGACCAGCGCGAGGCGATCGTCACGATCCGCGCCGAGGCCGGTGGCGTCGACGCCGCGGACTTCGCCGAGATGCTGCTGCGCATGTACACCCGCTACTGCGAGCGCCACGGCTACCCGTTCGAGGTCATGGACACGTCCTACGCCGAGGAGGCCGGCATCAAGTCCGCGACCTTCTCGGTGAAGGTGCCCTACGCCTACGGCACGCTCTCGGTCGAGCAGGGCACGCACCGCCTCGTGCGCATCTCGCCGTTCGACAACCAGGGCCGCCGCCAGACGTCGTTCGCCGGCGTCGAGGTGCTGCCGATCGTCGAGCAGACCGACCACATCGAGATCCCCGACGACGAGCTGCGCGTCGACGTCTACCGCTCCAGCGGTCCCGGCGGCCAGGGCGTGAACACCACGGACTCCGCCGTACGCCTCACCCACCTGCCGACCGGCATCGTCGTCTCCTGCCAGAACGAGCGGTCGCAGATCCAGAACCGCGCGAGCGCGATGATCGTCCTGCAGTCCAAGCTGCTCGAGCGCGCGCGCCAGGAGGAGCAGGCGAGGATGAACGCCCTCAAGGGCGACTCGTCGGGCTCGTGGGGCAACCAGATGCGGTCCTACGTCCTGCACCCGTACCAGATGGTCAAGGACCTGCGGACCGAGGTCGAGACCGGGAACACCGCCGCGGTGCTCGACGGCGAGATCGACGACTTCATCGAGGCCGGCATCCGCTGGCGCCGCACCGGCGGCGAGTGACCCCCGGCGGCCCCGCCGCCGCCCCATCGCCACGTCACTGCCCGAATGCACGGGATCCGGCCCCGGAACCGTGCATCCGGGCAGTGACGTCGCGGAGTGGTGGCTGAGGGTGGTGGGTCGGTCACTGGGCGCGTTTCTGGATCGATTCCGGAAAGGGCGCTGCGGGCACGTCCGGCGGGGTTGCGACGTCGGTCACGGCGTACGGCGGCGCGCCGGGCGCCCGGTGGTGCGGTGGCCGGGAGCGCCCTCGGCCGCACGTAGACTCGACCGACGCCGGGTGCCCCGCAGCCGCGCGACCGACCGCCCCGCCCCCCGTCCGAGGAGAGCCGCCCCCGTGATCCGGTTCGACAACGTCACCAAGCTCTACGCGAGCCAGACGCGACCGGCGCT
>WBZP01001356.1_pt1 | contig 30427 bp, 31 predicted proteins | sample 5204301 | NCBI WGS metagenome assembly WBZP01 (sample SAMN12412401, study PRJNA552823) | activated sludge metagenome | isolation source: activated sludge from nitrification reactor of wastewater treatment plant... | place: USA: Pennsylvania | collected 2017 | reverse complement strand
CACCGGGACGTCGAGCTCGTAGATGAACTGCTTGAGGTTCAACGGCTCCGCGGCACCGGCAGCGGGGACGTGCTCCGCGCTCACCGTCGTACCGCGGATCACGAAGATGTCGACGCCGGCGTCGACCACGGCCTTGGCGAACTGCGCGGTACGCATCGGCGACAGCGCCGCCGCGACGACGTAGCCGCCGGCGCGCACCTCGGCGATGCGCGAGGCGATGAGGTCCTCGCGGATCGGCTGCGCGTAGATCTCCTGCATCCGCGCGGTGAACGCGTCGTCGGGCAGCCCGGCGATCTCCTCGAGCAGCGGCGCGGGGTCGTCGTAGCGGGTCCACAGGCCGTCGAGGTCGAGGACGCCGAGGCCGCCGAGCCGACCGATCTCGATCGCTGTCGCCGGCGACACGACGGAGTCCATCGGCGCCGCGAGGAGCGGGGTCTCGAACCGGTAGGCGTCGATCGTCCATGCCAGCGAGACCGCCTCGGGGTCGCGCGTGCGTCGGCTCGGCACGATGGCGATGTCGTCGAGCGCGTACGCCGGACGCGCGCGCTTGGCGCGGCCGATCTCGATCTCGGTCACGGGGATCCTCTACGGGTGAGCGACGTACGGCGGACGAGGGTGGTCAGGACGACGGGTAGTTCGGCGCCTGCGTCGTCATCTCGATGTCGTGCGGGTGGCTCTCCTTGAGGGAGGCCGCCGTGATGCGGATGAACTTCCCCTTCTCCTGCATCTCGGGGACGGTGCGGGCACCGACGTAGAACATCGACTGGCGCAGACCGCCGACGAGCTGGTGCGCCACGGCCGACAGCGGACCGCGGTAGGCGACCCGGCCCTCGACGCCCTCGGGCACGATCTTGTCGTCGGAGTCGACCTCGGCCTGGAAGTAGCGGTCCTTGGAGTAGGACTTCTTGCCGCGCGAGCTCATCGCGCCCAGGGATCCCATGCCGCGGTAGGACTTGTACTGCTTGCCGTTGACGAAGATGACGTCGCCCGGGCTCTCGTCGCAGCCGGCGAGCATCGAGCCGATCATCACCGACTCCGCACCCGCGACGATCGCCTTCGCGATGTCGCCGGAGTACTGCAAGCCGCCGTCGGCGATCACCGGTACGCCGGCGGGTCGCGCCGCGAGCGAGGCCTCGTAGACCGCGGTGATCTGCGGGGCGCCGACGCCGGTGACGACGCGTGTCGTGCAGATCGAGCCCGGACCGACGCCGACCTTCACGGCGTCGGCACCGGCGTCGACGAACGCCTGCGCGCCCGCGCGCGTCGCGACGTTGCCGCCGATCACCTGCACGTGGCGCGTGAGCGGGTCGGTCTTGAGACGACGCACCATGTCGAGCAGCAGCTGCACGTGGCCGTGCGCGGTGTCGGCGACGAGGACGTCGACGCCGGCCTCGACGAGCGTGGTCGCCCGCTCCCAGGCGTCGCCGAAGTAGCCGATCGCGGCACCGACCATGAGGCGGCCGTCGGCGTCCTTGCTGGCGTTCGGGAACTGCTCGGACTTCACGAAGTCCTTCACCGTGATGAGCCCGGTGAGGCGGCCGTGCGCGTCGACGATCGGGAGGCGCTCGCGCTTGTGCTGGCGCAGCAGCAGCGTCGCCTCGTCGCGCGAGATGCCGTCGTGGCCGACGACCAGCGGCATCGGCGTCATGACGTCGGAGACCAGCGTGTGCGACCACTCGGCGACAGGCGTGAAGCGCAGGTCGCGGTTGGTGACGATGCCGAGGAGCACACGGTCCTCGTCGACGACCGGGAGGCCGCTGACGCGGTACTGCCCGCACCGCTCGTCGAGCTCCTCGAGGGTCGCCTTCGGGTGGATCGTGATCGGGTTGGAGATCATCCCGGTCTGCGTCCGCTTCACGAGGTCGACCTGGTAGGCCTGATCCTCGATCGAGAGGTTGCGGTGCAGGACGCCGAGGCCGCCCTGCCGCGACATCGCGATCGCCATCCGGGCCTCGGTGACGGTGTCCATCGCGGCCGACACGAGTGGGACGCGCAGCGAGATCTCGCGGGTCAGCCGGCTGGTGGTGTCGACCTCCGCCGGGACCACATCGGTCTCGCCCGGCAGCAGCAGGACATCGTCGTAGGTCAGCCCGAGCGCGGCGAACTTGTCAGGGATGCCAGGGGTGTCCGACACGTGGGGCCTTCCGGTCGCAGGCGGTGACCCCCAATCTACCTGCGGCCCGCGGGACCCCGGTAATCCGCGGCGGCGCCCACGAGAACCCCCGGTCGGATCAATGAGCCGCGGCAGGGGCGCCGGCTGTGCCACCGTGGTGGCCTGCGATCACCGGGGGAGGCGTCATGTCATCGATCACGGATGTCCCGGTCCCTGCCGCGCCGGCGGCGGAGGACGGCCCGCGCGCGCGGTCGCGACGGCCCCTGGTGATGGCCCTCGGCCTGCTGCTCGTCCTCGGCCTGGTGGCCGGTGCCGTCGTGGCGACGCGCAGCTCGGCGGCCTCCGCCCAGGCCGCAATGCTGGCCGACCAGACGGTGACCAAGTCCTTCAAGGAGATCGAGCGGCAGGCGGCCCTTCCGGTCGGCCAGCGCAGCATCGACGCCTTCTCGTGGGCGATCGCGACCCCGCGCTCCGACCAGACCAGCCAGGTCTGGACCACCGAGGTCGGGCGGTCGGGCCTGGGAGGGCCGACCCTGTTCGCCGAGGTCACGGCCTCGCTGGCGGTCCCCGGCCAGGCGCCGTCGTACTACCTGGATTTCGTCGTCGCGACGACTCCCGACCCTGGCGGATCCTTCGACAGCTCGGTCTGCCTCGTGCGCAGCGGCTCCGCCGACGCCCCGCTCGCCACTGCGCCGTACTTCGTGACCAGCAGCCTGTTCCTCGCTCCCTGCTCGGCCGCCGTGCTGCAGCAGCGGGGCATCCGCACCTGATCGCCGACCGCGCCCGCCGCGCCGCCGGTCGTGGCACGGTGGAGGCATGACCGATCCCCGCGACCTCGACGTCGTCCTGCTCGGTGCCACCGGCTTCGTCGGCAGACTGACGGCGGAGCACCTCGCGGCCAGCGCGCCTGAGGGCACGCGCATCGCCCTCGCGGGGCGAAGCCAGGAGCGGCTCGCGGCGCTGCAAGCGGAGCTCGGTGACGCCGCTGCGCACTGGCCGCTGATCGTCGTCGACACGAGCGACGTCGACGCGGTCACGGAGCTGGCCGGCCGCACCCGGGTCGTGGCGACCACCGTCGGCCCCTACCTGCGCTACGGCATGCCCGTCGTCGAGGCGTGCGCACGAGCGGGTACGCACTACGCCGACCTCACGGGCGAGGCGCTGTTCGTACGCCGGACGCTGGAGGAGCTCGACGGCACGGCCCGCACCAGCGGGGCGCGCATCGTGCACTCGTGCGGCTTCGACAGCATCCCGTCCGACCTGTCGGTCCTCCTCCTCGCCGAGGCCGCGAGGGCCGACGGCGCCGGAACGCTGGAGGAGACCCGGCTGCTCGTCCAGTCCGTCAGCGGCGGGATCAGCGGCGGCACCATCGACTCGCTGCGCGCGATCACCGAGGCGGTGGTCGCCGACCGCTCGCTCGTCGAGGCGCTCGTCGACCCGTACACGATGAGCCCGCACCGGGGTGCGGAGCCCGAGGTCGCCCAGCCGTCGGACGGCGCCCCCATCCGGCGCAACGGCGCCGGCGAGTGGGTCGGGCCGTTCGCGATGGCGACGTACAACACCCGCGTGGTGCGCCTGTCGAACGCGCTGTCGGGCTGGTCGTACGGCCGGACCTTCGCGTACGGCGAGGAGATGGCGTTCGGTCGCGACGCCCTGGCCCCGCTGCGTGCCGCCGGTGTCGCCGTCGGCCTCGGCGCCGTCGCCGCCGGGATGGCGATCCCGCCGACGCGCGCCCTGCTCGACCGCGTGCTTCCGGCGCCCGGGGAGGGGCCCGACGAGCGGACCCGGGTCGAGGGCCACTTCACCACCGAGACGCGCACCCGGACGACGGACGGAACCCGGTACTCGTGCATCATGACGGCGCAGGGCGACCCCGGCTACCAGGCGACCTCGGTGATGCTCGGCCAGAGCGCCCTCGCCCTCGCCCTCGACACCGACCGGCTGCCCGGCGGAGGCGGCGTGCTCACGCCGGCGACGGGCGTCGGGACCGTGCTGGCCGACCGGCTCCGCACCGAGGGCTTCGCGATCGACGTCGAGCGCCTCGACCCGTCTGGCTGAGCCGCACAGCGCGGAGCACGGCCGATCGCCGACGGGGCGCTGGTCCGTCGACGCGCTCAGATCCGGAAGAGCTGCACCGTGATGAGGTACGCCGACCACGCCTCCTCGGCGTCGTGCAGGTCGCCCGGGTCGGCCAGGACAGCGTCGGCCCGCGCCCGGATCGCGGCCCCGGGGTCGGCCGCGCAGAGGTCGGCGCAGAGCGCCTCGACCACGAGCCGCTGGTCGTGGTCGTCGAGGCCGTCGAGGACGAGCCCGTCGTGGAGCAGGGTCGCAGCCTCCTCGAAGATCTCCCGGACCATCGCCGGATCGACGTCGGGGCGGGCCGCGGCGACCTCCTCGCCGGTGGTCAGGAGGAGGTCGTAGGGAGGGTGCGTCGGGACCACAGCCATGCCCCGACCCTGCGGCCACGGGGCGCCTCCGGCAACCGGGTTGAGCCGTCGGGGCGACCGGCGCGCTAGGCCGAACGGGTGGACCGGCAGCGGCGCGCCCGCACGATCGGGAGCCGGAGAGCCTGCCGAGAGGAACGGGGGCGGTGGGAGCGAGGCATCGGTCCGACCTTGGTCAGGACGCCGCGACCAGCCGGCGAACGCGGGCACCGCCCGCCCCGCGCACGAGGGGGACACCGCATGACCCACCACCGACCGACCACGACCCGGGTGATCGCCCTGGGCGCCGTCCTGGCGCTCGCCGCGGGGATCAGCGGGTGCGGTGCCACGATCACCTCCGGGCGGCCGTCGTCCGCGAGCCCGACCACCCGCGCCTCCGACGTCGCCCGGGCCTCAGCTGCCGGCGTCGCCCACTACAGCACCGCGGACGTCACGGCCGCGGCGAGCGCGGCGAGCAGCCGGATCGCGACGCTGCGCCAGACGGTCGCCGGGTGGAACGGCTCCTGCGCCGCCACGAGCAACGCCGAGACCTACCTGGCCGCCGCCCAGCGCGCGCTGAGGAACGACAGCCTCCGCGGGGCCAAGGCCCTCGTCGCCCTCGCCGCTGCGTCCGTGCAGAAGGAGGTCCGGCACGACCTGGTCACCCCGGCTCACGCGACCTGGCTCACCGATCAGGCGCGCAGCATCATCCGCAGCATCCCGTCGTCGGGCCAGGTGACGCCGACGGCCTCCTTCCCGCTGCCCGCGAAGGCGCTGCGCTGCACCGGGGCCACGCCGGAGAGCACCCCCACGGCGGCCAAGCCGATGTTCATGATGGCCGCGGCGGACAACCCGCTGAGCTTCCTGGGGACGCCGTCGACGGAGGAGAGCGTCCACACCGCGGTGGAGATCGGCATCGGCTCGATCCCGACGATCGTGGGGCTCCTGGCGCCTGAGACGGAGGTCCCCGAGGCGGCCATCGCCATCATCGAGGGGCTGACGAACCTGTTCTGGCCCAAGACCGAGCCCGACAACGTCACCTGGGAGGACATGACCACCTACGTCGGCAACGAGATCGACAAGGCGGTCACCACGATCCAGCAGCAGCTCGACGCCCAGCAGATCGCCACCATGGACGACGACCTGACCGCGCTGCACACCGCGATCGACCGATACACCCAGGACATGAACAACCTGACGAAGTCCGCCACGTCGTACGCCGGCGTGGCCGACGCCGACCGGTCTCGCGCCTACGCCGACTGGCTGACGCTCAACAACGAGTTCACGACGATGCTCCCGCACTTCACGAACGACCCCACGTCGTACAAGAACCTGCCGGAGACGATCAACCTCTACACGCTCTACCTGCTCACGCTGCGCGGCTGGGTCCTGTTCCCCGACGTGTTCAACAACAACGCCGCGCAGACCGCCACCTGGAAGGCGGAGCGCGAGGCCGAGCTCAAGCAGGCCATCGCGACAGCGCAGAAGGTGGTCGCCGCCCAGCTGCCCCAGCTCGAGGCCTCGCAGCCGACCGGGACCGGCTCTCCGCTGGACACGACGTGGAACCGGCACTGGGCCCTCATGGACGCGCTCTACTCCGCGGGCTACAACCAGGTCTACGACTGGACGTACATGGACCCCGAGGTCTACGTCCCCGACGCCACCACCGGGCGCATCGACGTGCCGGCGGACAAGACGGTCGTCTCGACCCCCTGCTACGGCGCCTACGAGGTCCCCGCACCGGCGTACTCGCCGAACGAGAAGGCGGGCCTGTACGTCGACGGCGATCCGTCGGCCCCCCTGAACGCGTGGCTGAACGACCCCACCGGCGCAGCCGGATCGGCCCCCATCGCGAGCCTGTTCGTCGGAGGGGCCGCCGACTCCAGCGGGATCGTCGCCCTCGGCGAGCGCTACCAGGGGCAGACGTACACGCACGCGATGGGCAACCACCTCGCGGGCACCTACAGCGCCGTCACCCCGAACGGGGGCCAGTGGCTGGTGAAGGGCTGGGTCACCCGCGTGCAGGGCGTGTACACGCCCGAGGAGGTCGACCTCCCCGCCGGCGACCAGTCGACGGAGTACGGCCCCACCACGCAGCTGCTCTACGGCGGCTTCGTCCACGTCAACTACTCGGCGACCACCGGGCTCGTGCTGGTCGGCCCCACGGCTGCCCAGACCACCACGCCGAGCACCGGCCTGGTGCCGGCGACGACGGACACCGGACCGGCGACCTTCGACGTCAGCTTCCCCGGCTACGTGCTCGCCGGCACGGCGTTCCTGCCGGGAGCCGGCGGCGTGATCGCCGACAGCGTCGACGACGACGGCAAGCAGGACTCGTGCGTCGCGTTCGCCTTCCGCCTCCAGGACAGCTACTGACGTCGCGGACCCCGCCCTCGATGGGTGATCAGGCGACGCTAGAAGGTCGTCTCATCACCCATCGACGGCACCGACCCGTCGGCACGACGAACGGCCCGCGTCCCCTCGGGGGCGCGGGCCGTTCGGATGTCGGGGTCTAGCGGAGGAAGCCCCATCGGAAGCCGAGGGCGACGGCCTGGGCGCGGTCGGCTGCGGCGAGCTTGCGGAACAGCCGGCGCGCGTGGGTCTTGACGGTGTCCTCGGAGAGGTAGAGCTCGCGGCCGATCTCGGCGTTGGACTTGCCGCGCGACATGCCGTCGAGCACCTGCTGCTCGCGCTCGGTGAGCGAGGGCGGGGCACCGGCGGGGCGCACGCGCGGAGCACGACCGCCGACGCCGTCACGGGTGGAGGCGAGGGAGAGGGCCACGGTCGCGGCGACCTCCTCGCGGCTGGCGTCCTTGGCGACGTACCCGCGGGCACCGCCGGAGACGGCACGGGCGACGCCGTCGGGGTCCTCGCCCATCGTCAGCATCACGACCGCGGCGTCCGGGTGGGCGGCCACGAGCCGGCGCGAGGCCTCGACCCCGCCGATGCCGGGCATGCGGACGTCCATGAGGACGAGGTCGGGACGCTCGATCGGGAAGCGCGCGAGCACCTCTTCGCCGCTGCCTGCGGCGGTGACGCGCTCGACGCCCGGGATGGCGCTGACCGCACGCACGATGGTCTGGCGTGCCTGCGGAGCGTCGTCGCAGACGAGAACGGTGGTCATGGCGCTGCGCCTGTCCTCCCGGTCGGTACCGGTCGCGGGGCGCGACTGGTGACAAGGAGTTGTTCGGCAGGTGCGTGACCGGACTTCAGTCGTTCGGCCCAGCGAATCCGCAGGTCAGGTCACGTCCGGCTGAGGCGACCCTCACCTGGCCGGGAGCGCGATCAGTCGGCGAGGAGGGCGGCGATGTCGGGGCGGGCCAGCCAGTCCTCGGCGTAGCGGCCCGGGAGGTCCTCGGCGATCTGGCGCACGGCGGCCCGCGCGGCCTGCAGCGACGCCCCGCCCTCGGCCGGGTTCGTGGGCGCGACCAGCGCGCCGAGCACGGCACGCGAGGGCCAGACGAGGGGTACGGCGCCCAGGCTCTCGGCCAGCGTGGCGGCGCGACGCAGCGTGACCGCGGCCTCCTCCAGCTCGCCGACCTGAACCAGCGCGACGCCCTCGAAGAGCAGCCCCTTCGCCACGTGGCGCGGTGCGCCCGACGCCTCGGCGAGGGTCACTGCGGCGTCCGAGCGCGAGACGGCCTCCTCGGGCCGGTTGCGCAGCAGGGCCACCTCGGCGCGCACCCAGTCCAGGCGCACCCGCTGCCGCCACCAGTCCGCGCGGCCGTCGACCAGGGTCGCGGCGTCGGCAAGCGCGGCGTCGGCCTCGGTGACCTCCTCGAGGCCCACCGCGTCGGCAGCGAGGCCGAGCACGGCGTCGAACCGCGCCTCGGCGGCGTCGCCCGCGAGATCCAGCGCGCGGAGGTCGAGACGTCGCGCCTCGCCGTGGCGGCCGAGCTGGCGGGAGACGCTGGCCAGGGTGGCCGAGGCGAGGGAGGCGAACAGCCGGCGCTCGGGGTCGCCGGTCTCCGCCTCGGCGAGCGGCTCGAGGACGACCATCGCGGCGCCGTACCGACCGGCCGCACCGAGGCAGACGCCGAGCAGCCAGACCGCCGCGGTCGCCTCCGCATCGTGGCCGGAGCCGTGGGCGACCTCGACCGCGCGCTGCAGGGGTGCGACGCCCGCGGCCGGACGTCCGTGGAAGGCCGCCCGCTCGCCCGTGGCGAGAAGATCGGTGAGCTCCTCGTCCACGTCCGGGCTCCCCCAGGTCCGCCGGTGCCGGTGCACCGCGCGCTGCGAGCGTATCGGCCGCACGGTCCCGCGACCGCGCACCCGCGCGGGTGGTGCGTCGTACGGCGCCGCGGACGGGGTCCCGGTCGTCCATGCGTGATGACGCCGGCTTCTCGCGTGGTGTCCTCACGCGTCGACGGCGAGGCGGTGCGTCAGACGCCGACGGCCGCGCAGATCCGGGCGAGGGCGCCGACGAGGTCGCCGACGCGGGAGACACCGGCCGGCAGCGACGCGTCCCACCCGGGGCCGGCGGCGAGCACCAGCGGCGCCGGGCGCAGCGACGGCAGGTCCGCGAGCCGGTCGGACCCCTCGGGCCCGGGCATGGTCGACCACACCAGGACCACCGCCGGACCGGTACGCCGGATCGCCGCGACGAGCGCCTCGCGCGGCACGCGGGCACCGAGCACGCGGGACCCGACGTGGCGCTCCGCGAGACCCGCGGCGACGGCGAACAGCGGGAGGGAGTGCATCTCCTCGTCGGCGCACGCGAGCAGCACCGGACGCGGGTTGAGCGGCCGGTGCATGCGGGCCACGACGCCGGTGAGCGCGCTGGTGATCGACTCCGACAGCACGTGCTCGACCTCGACGCCGCGGCCGGAGTTCTCCCACTGCCGGCCGACACCGACCAGCACCGGCACGAGCAGGTGGTCCCACGTCCAGACGACGCCGCGGTGGTCGAGCGAGTCGCGCACGATCGCGGTGCAGGCGACGGAGTCCAGGCTGCTCGCCGCGCGGGCCAGGCCGCGCACCGCCGGCGTCGCGGTCGAGAGCGGGACGACGCGGCCGCCGCCGGGCCGGGCCTGCGGCTCGTCGAGCAGCGCGGCGATCTCGGCCGGATCGCCGGCCTCGAAGCCGGCCAGCGCGGCGAGGTCGGCCGGATCCTGCAGGCCGAAGACGTCGGCCGACGGCGTCAGGCCGACGACGGGTGCGGGGCTCAGGTCCGCGGCGAGCGCAGCACGGGCGGCCTCGGCCGGCGGCGCGCCGGCGTTGACCAGGCGGCGCATGAGGTCCAGGCGCGCGACGTCGAGCGCGCAGTAGCGGCGGTGGGATCCGGCGGTGTGGGTCGAGGGGCCGACGCCGTACCGGCGGTCCCAGGTGCGCAGGGTCGCGGGCGCCACGCCGAGCCGTCGCGCGACGGCGGCGACGGTGAGGCCGGGGGCGCCGGCGGCGGGGGCGGGTTCCTGGCTTGCCATGACGGGCACCAGTGTCGTGCCGCGGGAGCGGTCCTGCCATTCGAGACGCGCCAGGCACGGGGAACGGATCGCGCCAGCCGGAGGTTGAACCTTCCGCGGCTCCGGCACGTCCTTGCCGGCAGGGAAGGTGTCCTGACCTGCGGTGACGCTCCCACACCTGCCCAGCGGGACGCCGCCTCTCGATCGCGCCGTATCTGGTCCAAGAGACCTACTTGACCAACTTATGGCGCGGTTGTACGTTCGGAAGCAACGACGAGAGAAGAGGTGCTGACATGGCCGACGTCTCCCGGCTCCCGGGCCCCAACGCCGACCTCTGGGACTGGCAGCTGCACGGTGCCTGCCGCGGCGAGGACAGCGATCTGTTCTTCCACCCCGAGGGCGAGCGCGGCCCGTCGCGCCTGTCCCGCGAGCTGGCCGCCAAGTCGGTCTGCTCCCGCTGCCCCGTGGTCGCCCAGTGCGCCGCCCACGCCCTCACCGTCCGCGAGCCCTACGGCGTCTGGGGCGGCATGAGCGAGGACGACCGCGAGGCGATCTACCTGCGCCGCCGCATCCCGCAGACCACCGCGACCCAGACCGCCTAGGTCCCCCGCACCTCCCGGTACGCCGCGGCGCCCACGGCCGCGGCGTACCGGGGTCCGGTCCCAGGCGCTGGAGACGAGCCCTGGTCGCACCACGACGAAGCCCCCGTCCGGATCCGGACGGGGGCTTCGTCGTGCGTCTGACGGGTGTCAGTGGCTGTGGCCGCCGGGGCCGTGCGAGTGGCCGTGACCGTGGCCCTCGTCCTCGGCGTCCTCCTTCTTCTCGACGACGAGCGCCTCGGTGGTGAGGAGCAGGCCGGCGATGGAGGCGGCGTTGGCGAGCGCGGAGCGGGTGACCTTGACCGGGTCGATGACGCCCGCCGTCACGAGGTTGCCGTAGGTGTCGGTGGCGGCGTTGTAGCCCTCGTCGTCACCGAGCTCGCGGACCTTGGAGACGACGACGTAGCCCTGCTCGCCGCCGTTCTCGGCGATCCAGCGCAGCGGCTCGGCGGTCGCGCGGCGGACGATGCCGACGCCGGTCGCCTCGTCGCCGACCAGGCCGAGGTCGCCCTCGAGCACCGAGGCGGCGTGGACGAGAGCGGCGCCGCCGCCGGCGACGATGCCCTCCTCGATGGCCGCACGCGTCGCGGACACGGCGTCCTCGATGCGGTGCTTCTTCTCCTTGAGCTCCACCTCGGTGTGGGCGCCGACCTTGATGACGCACACGCCGCCGGCGAGCTTCGCGAGGCGCTCGTTGAGCTTCTCGCGGTCCCAGTCGCTGTCGGTGTTCTCGATCTCGGCGCGGATCTGCGCGACGCGGTCGCTGACCGCGGTGTGCTCGCCGCCGCCGTCGACGATCGTCGAGTCGTCCTTGGTGACGACGACGCGACGGGCGCTGCCGAGCACCTCGAGGCCGACCTGGTCGAGCTTGAGGCCGACCTCGGCGCTCACGACCTGGGCGCCGGTGAGGATCGCGATGTCCTGCAGGATCGCCTTGCGGCGGTCGCCGAACGCCGGGGCCTTCACCGCGACCGAGGAGAACGTGCCGCGGATGCGGTTCACGACGAGGGTCGAGAGCGCCTCGCCGTCGACGTCCTCGGCGATGATGACCAGCGGCTTGCCGGTCTGGACGACCTTCTCGAGCAGCGGGAGCAGCTCGGAGACGCTCGAGACCTTGCCCTGGACGAGCAGCACGAGGGCGTCGTCGAGGACGGCCTCCATGCGCTCGGCGTCGGTGACGAAGTAGGGCGAGATGTAGCCCTTGTCGAACTGCATGCCCTCGGTGAAGTCGAGCTCCATCGCGGTGCTGCTGGACTCCTCGACCGAGATGACGCCGTCCTTGCCGACCTTGTCGAACGCCTCGGCGATGAGGTCGCCGATCACGCGGTCCTGGGACGAGATGGTCGCGACGTCGGCGATCTCCTCCTTGCCGGCGACCGGGCGGGCCACCTCGAGGAGGCGGTCGCTCACGGCCTTCACGGCCTTGTCGATGCCGCGCTTGAGGTCCATCGGCGCGCCGCCCGCGGTGACGACCTTGAGGCCCTCGCGGACCATCGCCTGCGCGAGCACGGTCGCGGTGGTGGTGCCGTCGCCCGCGATGTCGTTGGTCTTGGTCGCCACCTCCTTCGCCAGCTGGGCGCCGAGGTTCTCGTAGGAGTCCTCGAGCTCCACCTCACGGGCGATGGTGACGCCGTCGTTGGTGATGGTGGGCGCGCCCCACTTCTTGTCGATGACGACGTTGCGGCCCTTCGGGCCGAGCGTCACCTTGACGGCGTCGGCGAGCGCGTTGACTCCGCGCTCGAGGCTGCGACGCGCGTCCTCGTCGAACTCCAGGATCTTGGCCATGGGTGCTCAGATTTCCTTCGTGGTCTGGTGACGGGTCCGCCCCGGGGCCCGGAGGCCGCCGGGGCGGAACACGACGTGAGGAGTCGCTGTCGTTACTTGGTGACGACGGCGAGGACGTCGCGGGCGGACAGGATGAGGTACTCCTGGCCGTCGTACTTGACCTCGGTGCCGCCGTACTTCGAGTAGATGACCTTGTCGCCGACGTTGATGTCGAGCGGCAGGCGCTGGCCGTCCTCGAACCGGCCCGGGCCCACAGCGAGGACCTCGCCCTCCTGGGGCTTCTCCTTCGCGGTGTCCGGGATGACCAGGCCGGAGGCCGTGGTCTGCTCGGCCTCGAGGGTCTTGACGAGGATCCGGTCCTCGAGCGGCTTGATGGTGACCGACACGGTCTGTCCTCCACCTAGATGTTGAGTGGCTGGCTGGTGAGTCCGGGGCGTCGTCGCGGGTGCCGCACCGGGCTGGCGCATGGCACTCTCGGGGTGAGAGTGCCAACGGACCCACTCTAAGAAGCCGTTAGCAGTCGGTCAACCCGAGTGCCAGTTGCTGCCCTGCTGCGGCTCCACGCGGCGGGCCTGGCTGCGCTCGGCTGAGCCGTCCCCGCCGCGACCTCCTGCGTCGGCCCCGTCGTGGACAGCTCGCGCCGCGTCGCCGGCGCGCCCAGGACCGGTCGGCTCGGGCCCTGGCGGGCCGTCGCCGGCCGGTGCGGCCTTCGGCCGCGGGCGCGCATGTCAGGGGGCGGGCTCCGGGTTGACTCGCCGGGTCTCTGCGGCCACGTCCGGTAGCGGGCTCCGGGCGGACCGGCGCTGAGGCTGGCTCAGGCCTGGCTCGCGTCGTGGTCTGGCAGGCTCCGGGCGTGGATCTCGGGACCGTGGCCTGGCTCGCGGGGGACGAGGGGCGCGCCGCGCTGGTGGCGGCGACGGCGTACGACGACGACGCCCATGCCCGGGCCGCAGCCGGCGATGCGTCGGCCGTCGACCCGCTCCGGGCCGCCTCCGCGCTGCGCTCGGCCCGCCCCGGCACCGACCCGGCGCTGCTGTCCGAGGTCCTCACCCAGGTCCGGCTGCGCCGCCGCGCCCGGCCCCGCCTCGGTTCGCTCGTCGACCGGATCCTGCTCACCGAGGACGGGCTCGAGCAGGCCACCCGCACGGTGGTGGCCGACCTGCGGGCGCAGCGGTACGCCGCGGCGGGTGCCACCCACGTCGCCGACCTCGGCTGCGGACTGGGTCTGGACTCCGCGGCCTTCGCCCGGGCCGGGCTGGCGGTGACCGCGGTCGAGCGCGACCCGGTCGTGGCCGCGCTCGCGCGGCACAACGTCGCGGGGCTCGGCCTCGCCGACCGGGTGCACGTGGTCGAGGGCGACGTCACCGATGCCGCCCTGCTCGACCGGGTCCTCGCCTCTGCGGACTCGGCGTACGTCGACCCCGCACGTCGCGACACCGCCCGGCGCCGCGACGGCCGGAGCGCGCGCGTGACCGATCCGGAGGCCTGGTCGCCGCCGTGGTCGTGGGTCGAGTCGGTCGCCCAGCGGGTGCGACGGACGGCGGCGAAGGTCGCGCCCGGCGTCGACCACGCGATGGTCCCGGCGGGCGGCTGCGGCACCTGGACGTCGGTCGACGCCCAGCTGGTCGAGGCCGAGCTCGCCTGGCCGGCGCTGGTCACCGACGGCGCCCGACGACGCGCGGTGATGCTGCGCGACGGGAGGACCGTCACCTGGTGCGCGACCGACGACCTCGCCGACGAGGCGGCGCCTCCGACCGGCGACGTCGGCGGCTGGCTGGTCGAGCCCGATGACGCGCTCATCCGCGCGGGGCTGGTCGGGATGCTCGTGCACGACCTCGACGGCAGGCTCCTCGATCCTCGCGTCGCCTACGTGACGTGCGACCGCGACCCGCGGCCCCTCGGCCTGCGGGGCAGCGCGTTCCGCGTGCGGCACGCGCTGCCCTACGACCTGCGCGCCCTCCGCGACGCGCTCGTGTCGGCCGGCGTCGGGCACGTCGTGGTGAAGAAGCGCGCGACGTCGATCGACGTCGACGACGTACGCCGGCGTCTCGCGCTGCCGAAGGCGCCGGGCAGCGCGGTCGTCCTGCTGACGCGCATCGGCGACGAGCCGTGGGCCTTCGTCTGCGATCCGGGCTGACTCAGGCGACCGCGACCCGGGGCACCTCGGGGATCCGAGCCGTGGCGCACGCGACGACGAGGCAGAGCGCCACCGGCGCGAGGAAGATGCCGATGCTCAGCAGCGCCAGCACGCACAGGCCGCCGTAGAGCAGCGTGATCGCGCACGCGCCGACGAACTCGGCCCGCGACGAGCCGCGCCGGAGCAGCAGGGCCACGAGCAGCGTGACCGCGAGCGGGATCGCGACGAGGACCAGCGCGCCGACGCCGTTCACCTGCACCAGCGTCGCGGTGCTGCGCTCCACCGGCGCAGGGTCCGCGCCCTCGGCAGTGGCGGCCTGCGACTCGGTGCTGTAGGCCGGCGCGACCAGGGCGAGCACCAGCAGCGCGAGGCTGACCAGCGCGGCAGCGACGAGCGCCACGGTCGCGGGCAACGTCCAGGGTCGAGCCATGCCGACCACCCCCCTGGTCGCGAGTGTCCTCGCCGCGGCGGTGCGGCGCCAGAGCCTGCTCCGCCTAGATCCGGTAGCGGTGCCAGCCGCGGTCGACCTGGACCCGGAACGCGTGCGTGGCGCAGGAGATGCACGGGTCGTAGTTGCGGATCGCCTGCTCGCAGCGGGCCTGCAGCACGTCGTCGTCGAGCGCGATCCCCGCCTGCGCGACCTGCCAGAGGTCGCGCTCGACGGCGCGCTGGTTCTGCGACGTCGGCGGGACGATGGTCGCGCTGCGGATCGTGCCCTCGTCGTCGATCTCGTAGCGGTGGTAGAGCAGCCCGCGCGGCGCCTCGCTCGCACCGTGGCCGACGCCGGCCCGCGGCGCGACGGGCACCGAGGGCGATGCGGGCGGCACGTACTCGTGGACCAGGCGCAGCGCCTCCTCGCACGCGGTGAGCAGCTCCACGGACCGGACCACGATGGAGGCGAAGGGATTCCGGCACTCGCGACCGAGCCCGGCCGCGGCCGCCGCCTCGCGCGCCAGCGGCGGCAGGAGGTGGTGGTTGAGCGAGTAGCGCGCGAGGGGACCGACGAGGTAGGTGCGCTGGTCCCAGGACGCGTGCAGCGCGTTCGAGTGGGCGACGTGCTCCTCGACCGCGTGCGTCGAGAACTCCTCGATGGGGATCAGCTCGGGCGACGTCGACGTCGTGATGCGCCGGCCGAGGATCGGGTACTCGCCCTCGCCGGCGAGGGCCACGAGGTCCCATTCGCCGTGGTGCTCGGGGATGTCGAAGCCCGCCACCCACGACACGGTGTCGAGGGCCGCGCCCACGGCCCACTGGAGGTCCGGCACCATCGCGCGCAGCTCGTCGAGGTCGGGCAGCTTGTAGAAGCCGCCGACGCGCACGTTGACCGGGTGCACCGCACGACCGCCGACCACCTCCATCAGCCGGTTGCCGATCTGCTTGAGGCGCAGCCCGCGCTCGACGACGTCGCGGTGGTCCCGCGCCATCGCGATGCCGCCGTCGTAGCCGAGGAAGTCGGGCGCGTGCAGCAGGTAGACGTGCAGCGCGTGACTCTCGATCCACTCGCCGCAGTAGAGCAGCCGACGCAGCGCCGCGAGCTGGCCGTCGACGGTCACACCGCAGATCTGCTCGATCGCCTGCGCCGAGCTCATCTGGTAGGCCACCGGGCAGATGCCGCAGATGCGCGCGGTGATGTCGGGCGGCTCCTGGTAGCCGCGACCGCGCAGGAACGCCTCGAAGAACCTAGGCGGCTCGTAGATGTCGAGCTCCACCCCGACGACGAGGTCGCCGTCGATGCGGACCCGCATCGCGCCCTCGCCCTCGACGCGGGCCAGGGCCGCCACGTCGAGGACGCGCCCGGTGGTCTCGCGTGCGGTCACGGCGTCGCCTCCTCCTCCGCGGTCGCGCCGCGGAAGCCGGGCGCCTCCGTGGTGAACGTGTGCAGCATCCGGGTCACGTCGCGCGGCGACGTCGTACGCCGCAGCCGCTGCACGAGCGAGGCGACGTTGACGGTGTCGGCCGGGCCGAAGCACCCGAAGCAGCCGCGGTCGAACGACGGGCAGAGCGCGCCGCACCCGCCATGGGTCACCGGTCCGAGGCAGGGCGTGCCGTGCGCGACGAGCACGCACGTGCGTCCGGCGCGCTTGCACTCGACGCACACGGGCGAGGAGTCCAGGCGCGGCGGGCGCCCGAGCAAGTACGACGAGATCACGTGCAGCAGCTGGCCCTTGTCGACGGGACAGCCGCGGAGCTCGACGTCGACCTGCACGTGCGACGAGACCGGCGTCGACGTCGCGAGAGTCTTGATGTACTCCGGGTGCGCGTAGACGGCCGACGCGTACTCCGCGACGTCGGCGGCGTTGCGCAGCGCCTGGATCCCACCGGCCGTGGCGCACGCGCCGATCGAGACGAGCACCGTCGCCTGGTCGCGCAGCTCGCGGATGCGTGCGGCGTCGTGGGCCGTCGTGACCGACCCCTCGACGATCACGAGGTCGTAGGGGCCCGGCAGCACCGGGCCGCCGGCCTCGAGGAAGTGGACGATGTCGACCGCGCCGGCGATGCCGAGCAGCTCGTCCTCGCAGTCGAGCAGCGTCAGCTGGCAGCCGTCGCAGGAGGCCAGCTTCACGACGGCGACGCGGCGCGTGGGGGCGTTCACAGCTCACGCACCGTGAGGAGGGCGTCGACGACGTCCCACGTGAGGACGGGGCCGTCGGTGCAGGCGAAGAAGGGGCCGACCTGGCAGTGCCCGCAGGTCTTCACGGCGCACTGCATGTTGCGCTCGAGCGACACCTCGACCTCCGACGCCGGGACGCCGCGGTCGGTCACGTGCTGCGCGACCACGCGCATCATCACCTCGGGCCCGCACACCATGACGCGCGTGCGCTCGACGTCGAGGTCGAGCCCGACCAGCTCGCCGGTCACGACACCGACGCTGCCGGTCCAGCCCGGCGACGCGCGGTCGACGATCGTCCGCACGACGATGTCGCGGCCCTGCCACCAGCCGTCCAGCTCGCCGCGGAAGAGCAGCTCCTGCTCGGTGCGCGCGCCGACGACGAGCACCACGTGACCGAATGCCGCCCGGTCAGCGAGCACCGCGTGCACGACCGGCCGCAGCGGTGCGAGCCCGATGCCGCCGGCGACGAGGACGAGGTCGTGACCGCGCGCTGCGTCGACGTCCCAGCCGCGGCCGTAGGGGCCGCGGACGCCGAGCACCTGGCCGGGCTGCGACGCGCAGAGCGTCTTGGTCACGCCGGCGACGTCGCGGATCGTGTGCACCAGCACCCCGTCGCCCGGCAGCGCGCTCACGGAGATCGGGACCTCGCCCGCTCCCCAGGCCCAGAGCATCGTGAACTGGCCGGGCAGCGGCGCGGGCACGGCGTCGGAGACCGGCTCGAGCGTGAGCGTCACGGTCTCGCGCGTCTCGTGCACGACGTCGACGACCCGGTGCGGCACAGGCGTCATCGACCCGCGCACGGTCGTGGGCTCGGGACGGTAGGGGTCAGCGAACGCGGTCACGGTCCCTCCCGTAGACGTCGAGGAGGCGCAGCCGCGTGGACTGGATGGTCTCCTCCATCTCCTGGGCGAACATCCGCACCAGCAGGTAGCCGTCGGCCGGGTGCTCCTCGAGGTAGGGCAGCAGGCAGTCCGCGTGCAGCTCGATCGCGCGCACCTGCTCGGCGGCCACCGCGTCGATCTGCCAGCGGTACGGCGGGAAGAGCCAGGAGAACCCGATGACGTCGCCTGCGTGCCTCGTCTCGAGCACCTGCAGCCCCTGGTGCGGTACGTAGATGCCGACGTTGACGCGGCCGGACCGCAGCGCGAAGAAGCCCGAGGCATGGGTGCCCTCGACGCAGATCCGGTCGCCCGCCGCGAACACGACGTTCTTCGCGCACCCCGCGAGCCGCTCGCGCAGCTCGGACGGGATCAGCCGGAAGAACCGCTGGGCGGCAAGCTCGTCGGCCATCGACTGCACGGTCACGGCGACACCTCCTCCGTGACGGCACGGACCTCCTCGGTCACGTCGATCCCGACCGGGCACCAGGCGATGCAGCGGCCGCACCCGACGCAGCCGGACGTCCCGAACTGGTCCCACCACGTCGAGAACTTGTGGGTCGCCCACTGGCGGTAGCGCGCACGCGGCGACGGGCGCACGGCGCCACCGTGCAGGTAGGAGTGGCCGAGCTCGAAGCACGACGCCCACACGCGCACCCGCTCGTCGACGCCCACGAGCACGTTCGGCTCGTCGCGCACGTCGGTGCAGAAGCAGGTCGGGCACACCATCGTGCAGCTGCCGCACGACAGGCAGCGTTCGGCGACGTCGTCCCAGCGCGGGTGCTCGGCGGCCGCGCGCAGCGCAGCCGGAGCCCGCTCGCCGTCGACGGAGCGGGTCAGCCTCGCGGCCGCGGCGTCGACCACGTCCGTCGCCGCGCGGTCGTCGTCGTCCGTGGCCGGCGTCCCGGCGAGGCGTCGTACGACGGTGCGGCCGGCCTCGGTGCGCGCCTCGACGAGGAAGCGGTGCCGCGATACGTCGTCCGCGTCGAGCTCCGTCATCGCGATGTCGGCACCCTCGCCGACGCCGGGGCCGCAGCCCATCGACGCGCAGAAGCAGGTCGACGCCGGCGTGCCGCACGCCACCGCGACGAGCAGCAGGTCGGCGCGACGCGCGGAGTAGATCGGGTCGGGATGGGCGCCGTGCAGCAGCACGCGGTCCTGCACCAGGACGGCGGCGAGGTCGCACCCGCGGATGCCCAGCAGCGCACGGCGTCCGGGCCGTTCGACGGTCTCCTCGATCACCGGGGCGTCGCGGACCATGCGCGAGCGCCACAGCACCGCGTGCGCCGGGAAGAGGTGCCGCTTCCACGTGCCCGCGGGTGCGGCGTAGCCGAAGAAGGCGTCGTCGTCGCGGCGCACGAGGCGGTAGCTGCCGGCGTCCTGCTCGTCGCCCCTGCCGCGCGGGAGGTCGTCGGCGCCGGTGATCGGGGCGACCGTGATGACGCCGTCGCGCACCGTCGGTCCGACGACGGGCCAGCCCTCGGCATGGAGCGCGTCGAAGAGCCCGTCCAGTCCCGAGGCGGGCACGACCACACGGTCGGGTGCGACCGCCGATGTCGACGTCACCCGTCCAGCGTCCTCCACCGACTACCGGCGATGCCACCGCTGCAGCGTCCGGTCACGACGCCGGTCGCGGCGCCGCGCGGGGACGTGACGGATCAGACGCTGACGCGCAGGCGCTGCGAGCGCAGGGCGAGCACCAGCGCCCAGATCCAGCCGATGATCGTCCAGCCGAGGAGCAGGTTGATCCAGAAGACCGACCAGTGCCGCACGTCGCGCACGGCGGCGACGGCCCAGGGCGCCATGTAGCCGGCCGTGAGGACGGCGACGACGATCGCCACGATCTTCGTCACGGTCCAGGAATGGTCGATGTTCTCCACGCGCACGTCGCCGCTCATGGGCCCAGCCTAGACGGCCGCGCGGGGCGCGCTCAGCGGGCGGCGAGGACCTCGGCGAGGGTGCGGCGGGCCTGGTCGGCCAAGGAGCGGCTGCGGGTGCGGTAGTAGGGCAGCGCGACGAGCGCGGTCGTGAGCGCCCAGCCGCGGCCGCGCAGCCACGCGTCGTCGTCGTACCCCGCCGCGTCGCGCAGCACGTCGCGCTCGTCGGCCGAGAGCAGCGCCCAGCCGGCCGCCGCGTCGGTCGCCGGGTCGCCGACCCCCGAGGGACCCCAGTCGACGACGCCGACGAGCGCCCTCGTCGCGGCGTCGACCACGAGGTTGCCGGCCAGCAGGTCGCCGTGGAACCACGCCCCCTCGCTGTCGTACGCCGCAGCCGACAGCGACTCCTCCCACGACGCCAGCAGCGACGCCGCGTGCAGCTCGTCGGCCACCGCGGCGATAGCCTCGCGCGTCGCGTCGTCGAGCTCGACCAGCGGCACGCCGCGCGAGACGTCGACGCCCGCGCGGGGCGCACCCTCGGTCGGGACCTGCTGCAGCGCATGGCAGAACCGGCCCAGGCCGTCGGCGAGCGCAGCCCGGTCGTGCGGGTCCCGGCGGTCCGGCGTACGGCCCTCGATCCAGCGGCAGACCGACCAGCGCCACGGGTAGCCGAGCGCCGGCTCGCCGACCGCGACCTGCTCAGGAAGCGCGACGTCGAGGTATCGCGCGAGGAGCGGCAGCCAGCGCCCGTCGCGCTCGACCTGGTCGGTCGCCCAGTCGACGCGGGGAACGCGCACGACGAGCTCGGCGCCGAGACGGAACAGGTGGTGATCGGTGCCGGTGGCCGGCAGCTCGCGGAGCGCGAGCGACGACCACTGCGGCAGCTGCTCGCCGATCAGGGCGCGCACCAGGGCGAGGTCGACGAGCGGCTCGTCCTCGTGCAGCGTGCCCATCCGCGGGGTCAGACCGCGGCGGCCGCGACGACGGACTCGATCGCCTGCGGCCCGAGACCGCAGCAGCCACCGACCAGCGAGACGCCCGCGTCGAACCAGGACGACACCGCGGCCCCCGGCAGCACGTCGCTCCCGTCGCCGAGCCACACCGACGCGACGCCGTCCCACACGCGACCGGCGTTGGGGTAGACGACGACCGGCAGGCCGGGCGCGGTCGCCCGGATGCGCTCGACGAGGCCGGCGATGTGCTCAGGCTTGGTGCAGTTCACACCGATCGCGTCGAGGCCCGCCTCCGCGACGAGCGCAGCCGCCTCCTCGATCGGCTGGCCGGCGCAGGTGGTCTCAGAGTCCGCGCACGAGAAGGACATCCAGGCGGGGACGTCGAACCCGCGCAGCGCCTCGAGGATCGCGCGGCTCTCGTCGAGGTCGGGGATCGTCTCGATCGCCAGGAGGTCGGGCCGCGCCGCGACGAGCACCTCGAGGCGCTCGCGGTGGAAGTCGAGCAGCTGCTCGAAGCCGACGCCGTAGCGGCCGCGGTACTCCGACCCGTCGTGCAGCGTGGCGCCGTACGGACCGACGGATGCCGCGACCAGCATCGGGTGGTGCGCTCCGGCGCCGGCCGCGACAGCGCGCGCCTCGCGCACGAGCTGCACCGACAGCGTGAGCAGGTGGTCGGCGTCGTCGGCGGAGAGGCCGGCGCGCACGAACCCCGAGCGCGAGGCCTGGTACGACGCCGAGATGCCGACCGTCGCGCCGGCGAGGAAGTACGTCGTGTGCACGTCGCGGATCGCCGACGGGTCGTCGCGCAGCAACCGCGCCGACCAGAGGTTTCCCGTCAGGTCGTGACCGCGCGCCTCGAGCTCGGACGCGAGCCCGCCGTCGATCGCGGCGGGCCCGTGCCGCAGCAGCTCGTGCAGCGTGTGCGTGGCAGTCATGAGATCTCCGGGCGGAGGGTCTGGAGGTGCTGAGCGCGGGCGCGGACGAACAGGTCGTCGGGCGGCGCCTCCTCGAACACCGGCGCGACGTCCCAACGGGTGAGGAGCACGACCGAGGCCGGCGTCCCCTCGTGGACGAGGATCTCCGCGGCCATGCAGCCGGGCGTGAACAGCGCGCGCTTGACGAGGTCGCGGCGCACCCACTCGACGGCGTCGTCGTACTGGCCGGGGACGATGGTCGCCTCCCACAGGCGCACGATCATGCGGCTGCTCCTCGTCGTCGGTCCGGCGTCGTCAGGCCGACACCTGGGTGACCGGCATCGACGAGTCTGCCGGGAGCCCCAACGAGCCCGGCACCCGCCCCCGGGCGACCATCTCCGCGCCGAGAGCGGCGACCATCGCGCCGTTGTCGGTGCACAGCGCCGGACGCGGCACTCGCAGCGTCACCCCGGCGGCGTCGCAGCGCTCCTGGGCGAGTGCGCGCAGCCGCGAGTTCGCAGCGACGCCACCGCCGATCACGAGGTGCTCGACGTCGTTCTCGCGGCACGCGAGCAGCGCCTTGCGGGTCAGCACGTCGACGACGGCCTCCTGGAACGACGCGGCGACGTCGGCCACGGGCACCGGTTCGCCCGCCGCCTCGCGCGCCTCGACCCACCGCGCGACCGCCGTCTTCAGCCCGCTGAAGGAGAAGTCGTAGCGGTGCCGCTCGAGGTCGCGGCCGGAGGTGAGACCGCGCGGGAAGTCGATGACGATCTCGCCGTCGGCCGCGGCGCGGTCCACGTGCGGGCCACCCGGGAACGGCAGCCCGAGCACGCGCGCGACCTTGTCGAAGGCCTCGCCCGCGGCATCGTCGATCGTCGCGCCGAGCGGGCGCACGTCGGAGGTCACGTCGGGCACGAGCAGCAGCGACGAGTGCCCGCCACTGACCAGCAGCGCCATCGTCGGCTCGGGCAGCGGGCCGTGCTGCAGCTGGTCGACGGCGACGTGCGCCGCGAGGTGGTTCACGCCGTAGATCGGCACGCCGAGCGAGAGGGCGAGAGCCTTCGCGGCGGCGACGCCGACGAGGAGCGCGCCCGCCAGGCCGGGGCCCGCGGTGACGGCGATCGCGTCGACATCCGACAGCCGCACGCCCGCGGACCCGCAGGCGCGCTGCAGGGTCGGCACCATCGCGTCGAGGTGCGCACGGCTCGCGACCTCGGGCACGACGCCGCCGAAGCGTGCGTGCTCGTCGACACTGCTCGCCAGCGACTCGCCGACCAGCGTGGTGCCGCGCACGAGGCCGACGCCGGTCTCGTCGCACGACGTCTCGATACCGAGCACCAGGGGCTCGTCGGTCATGACGCCACCCCCTCGTGCGCGAGCCGGCGGCGCAGCACGACGGCGTGCAGCCCCGGTCCGTAGTAGTCGCGGCGTCGGCCCTGGCTCTCGAACCCGGTCGACTCGTAGAGCGCGATCGCGGGCGCATTGGTCTCGAGCACCTCGAGGAACAGCTGCGCGACGCCGCGGCTGCGCGCCTCGGCGACCAGCGCGTCGAGCAGGGCGCGGCCGAGCCCCTGTCGCTGCGAACGGGTCGCGACCGCGATCGTCGCGACGTCGCCGTCGGGCGGCACGGCGTACAGACCGACGTACCCGTCGATCCCGTGCTCGTCCTCGTGCACGGCGTACCAGCGGGTCTCGGGCACGTGCGCGAGCTCGCCCCACAGCTGCTCGGCGCTCCACGGGTCGTGCGGGAAGAGCTCGGCGTCGAGCGCCGCCACAGCGTCGACGTCCCACCAGCGCATCGGCCGCAGGCTCATGACGGCGTCACCCGCTTGCGGGCCGCGTTCTCCACCGCGTCGGGGCGGCGCAGGTAGAGCGGCGTGGTACCGCCGAGCTCCTCGCCGGCGGCGAGGCGGGCCACGGCGTACGACGCGAGCCACGCGGCCGACACGTAGCCGGGCTCGCGCGCGTCGTCGAACCGGTCCGGGTAGAGCCACGCGCCCTCGCCGACGACCGGTCCGGCGGCGAGCATCGGGTCGACGTCGGCCGGCCGCACGACGTGCGGACCGTCGGTGCGCTCACCCGCCGCGTCGTAGGTCGCGAGGTAGACCTCCTTGCGCCGCGCGTCGGTGGCGACGGCGAACGCGGTCGCGACCCGTCCCTCCCCCACGGCCTGCGCGGCGATGGCGTCGAGCGAGCAGACGCCGTACGCCGGGATCGCGAGCGCCTCAGCCATGACGCGCGCGGTGACCAGACCGACCCGCAGCCCCGTGAACGGTCCGGGGCCGGTGCCGACGACGACGTGCGTGAGGTCGCGCGGCGCGACGCCGGAGCCGCCGAGCGCGCGCTCGATCACCGGTGCGAGCAGCTCGCCGTGCGCCTGCGCACCGGGCTCGGTCACCTCGGCGAGCAGCCGCTCTCCGTCGTGGATCGCTGCGGTGACCGCCGACGACGACGTGTCGAGCGCGAGGAGCCTCATCGGCCCACCGCCTCGTCGAGGTCGACGTCCGACCACCGCGTTCCGACACCGACGAGGGACACGGTGCGCGGCTCGTCGCCGTCGTCGGCGACCACGCCGCCGACCGGGCGCTCGATCACGACGGAGAGCCGGTCCTCGGAGAGCTCCTCGACCTTGTCCTCGCCCCACTCGACGACGGTGACCGACGCGTCGAGCGATGCGTCGAGGTCGAGGTCGTCGACCTCGTCGAGCGACCCGAGCCGGTAGGCGTCGACATGGACCAGAGCCGGTCCTCCGGTCGTCGACGGGTGCACGCGCGCGATGACGAAGGTCGGCGACGTGATCGCGCCGCGCGCGCCGAGCCCCTCGCCGATCCCCTGCGCCAGCGTGGTCTTCCCAGCACCGAGGCTGCCCGACAGGACGACGAGGTCGCCCGCACGCAGGACGGCCGCGAGCCGCCGGCCCAGCGCGTGCATGTCGTCGCGCGTGGGCACCGCGACCGACGTCACGCGGGCTCCTGCGCCTCGGCGCGGAGGTTGGCGCGGACGCGCGCGACGAGCTCGCGCAGGTGCTGGTTGACCTCGGGGTACTTCTCGAGCATCACCATGTGCCCGCTGTCGGGGATCACGACGAGCTCGGCACCGGGCACGTGCCGCACGATCTCGTCGCTGTGCTCGGCCGGGGTGAGCCGGTCGTCGTCGCCGACGATGACGAGGGTGTCGACGCGACCGATCGCCGCGAGCGCCTCGCGCTTGTCGTGCGCCTCGAGCGTCGGGAGGAACTCCGCCACGACGTCGATCGGCGTCGCCGAGAGCATCCGGTGCACGAAGCCGGTGAGCGACGGCGGCACGTTCGACCCGAAGGAGTAGATCTTCGTGAGCAGGTAGGCGATGTCGCTGCCTGCCTTGCGCCCACGCTCGACGAGCTCCTTGCGCTGCGCGAGCGCGCCGGCGATCGCGGGGGCACGTCCGTGGAACACGCGCGCGAGCGGCGCGGGCAGCCCGAGCGGCACGTCGGCGAGGCCGCCGGAGGTGGTCGCCACGAGGGCGACGCCGCGGATCCGCTCGCCGAAGGCGTCGGCGTTGTGCGCGGCGTACGACATCACGGTCATGCCGCCCATCGAGTGGCCGACGAGCACGATCGGACCGGTCGGCGCGGTCGCCTCGATGACCGCCCCGAGGTCGCGGCCGAGCTGGTCGATGGTCGCGTTCTCCGGCGCACCACGGCCGCTGCGTCCGTGGCTGCGCTGGTCCCAGAACACCAGGCGCCCCAGCGCCCGCAGGTCGCGGCGCTGGTAGTGCCACGAGTCCTGCTCGAGCGCGTAGCCGTGGCTGAAGATGATCGTGAGGCCGTCGCCGGCGCGATCGGCGACCGAGCCCTCCGGCGTCTCCTCGACCTCGACGTGCAGCGGCACGCCGTCGTCGGCCGTCACCGGCACGACGCGACCGCGCAGCTGGCCGAAGGGCTCGTCGCGCTCGGTGTCGGGGCGCAGCGCGCGACGCACGAGCACCCGCTCCGTCGCGACGCCCAGCGCCGCGCCGACCGCCGCGGCCGCGCCCAGCGCGCCGACGACCCCCGCGACCCGTCCGGGCGTCGCGGCGGCAGCAGCGCGCGAGAAGTCGCTCACGCTCCCCCTCCCAGGACGACGCGGGGCACGCGGGGCCCGATGCGGGTGACGATCTCGTACCCGATCGTCCCGCAGACGGTGGCCCAGTCGTCGGCCGACGGGCCTTCTGCGCCGAAGATCACCACCTCGTCGCCGACCGAGGCGACCCCGTCGCCGAGGTCGACGACCACCTGGTCCATGCAGACCCGGCCGGCGACCGTGCGGACCTGTCCCGCGGCGAGCACCGGTCCGGCGTTCGTGGCCGCGCGCGGCAGGCCGTCGGCGTACCCGACCGGGACGAGGCCGAGCGTGGTGTCGTCGGCGGTCGTGTACTCGTGGCCGTAGGACACGCCCGACCCCGCAGGCACCCGCTTCACCGAGGCGAGGCGCGCGCGCAGCGACATCACCGGGCGCAGCCCCTGCTCGGCCGCGGGCGCGACGCCGGACGAGAGGCCGTACATCGCGATGCCGACGCGGACGAGGTCGTAGCGCGCGGCCGGGATGGCGAAGGTCGCCGCGGAGTTCGACAGGTGCCGCACCTCCGGGCGCAGGCCCGCCGACTCGGCGTACGTCACGGCGTCGGCGAAGGCACCGAGCTGCGCCGCCACCGACGGGTGCGCGGGCTCGTCGCCGCAGGCGAAGTGCGACCAGAGACCGGTGACGACGACGGAGCCCTCGGCCTCCGCCTCGACGGCGGCGGCGACCAGGTCGGGCCAGTCGCGCGCGGTCGCTCCGTTGCGCGAGAGGCCGGTGTCGGCCTTGAGGTGGACGCGGGCCCGGCGCCCGGTGCTCCGTGCGGCGGCACGGACCTCGTCGAGGGCCCACACCGCCGAGATGCCGAGGTCGACGTCGAGCGCCACGCAGTCGGCCCAGGGCGACCCGGGCACGCCGAGCCAGGCGAGGATCCGGCCCTCGACGCCGGCGTCGCGCAGCGCCACGGCCTCCTGCAGCAGCGCGACGCCGAGCCACTCCGCGCCCGCCTCGCGCGCGGCCCGGGCGCACGGCACGAGCCCGTGCCCGTAGGCGTCGGCCTTCACGACCGCCAGGAGCTGCGCACCGGCCGCGGCGTCGCGGCAGACGGCGAGGTTGTGCCGCAGCGCCTCGAGGTCGATGGCGGCCACCGCGCCGCGCGCCAGCGCCTCCGGCGTCCACGCGGACGCGAGGCTCGCAGCGCTGGGCTGGGCGGTCACCCGCCCAGTCTCTCGCACCACCGCTGCCACGCGGGCACCACCGCCCGTCGCGTCCCGCCCAGCCGGACGGCCGACCACGCGCGAGCCGAGCCGGTTGTTCGCCAAACATGATCATGTTCCGCGAACAACCCGGGTCTCGAGGAGCGATCGGTCCCGTCCGGAACGGGCACGACGGGGCGGACGGGGGGCCGAGCCCTCGCGTCAGCCGGAGCGGATGCCGCTGAGGGCCTCGGGCAGGGCGTGGACGACGTCGAGGGCGGTGACGCTGCGGCCCTCGCCCGCGGCCACCGCACCGGCGCGCCCGTGCAGGTGCGCCGCCACCGCGGCGATCCGCGCGACCTCAGCGGCATCGAGGGCTCCGACCGCCTGGTGGTGCGCGAGCAGCGAACCGGTGAGGCCCGCGAGGACGTCGCCCGACCCGGCGGTCGCGAGCTCCGGAGGAGCGGAGATCACGACGTACGCCGGTCCCTCGGGCGGCGCGACGATCGTCGAGGACCCCTTCAGCAGCACCACGCAGCGCAGCTCGCGCGCGAGGAGGCGGGCCGCGCCCAGCCGGTCGGGCCCGATGAGCGCACCCGACAGCCGGTTGAACTCGCCGTCGTGCGGGGTGAGCAGGGTCGGCGTGCGTCGCGACCCGATCGCCTCGCGGACCTCGGCGTCCTCGGCGAGCAGGGTCAGCGCGTCGGCGTCGAGCAGCAGCGGCACGTCGACGGCCGCGGCATCGAGCACCGCGAGCCGCGCGTCCTCGTCGGTGCCGCGGCCCGAGCCGACGACCCACGCCTGCGTGCGGCCGGCGACCCCGACGCGTCCCGGCCTCGCGACGGTGTCGGGCCAGGCCTCGACGACCTGCCGGTACGCCGGCCCGCTGTAGCGCACGTAGCCCGAGAGGCCGCGCCGAGCACCGCCGGTCGAGAGCACCGCAGCACCGGGATAGAGCTCGGAGCCGGTGCTGACGCCGACGACTCCGCGCGTGTACTTGTCGTCGCGCGCGCCAGGACGGGCCAGGACCTCGCGGGCCAGGGCGTCGTCGACGAGGACGACCAGCTCGTCGGCGGCGGCGAGGTCGAGGTCGAGCCCGATGTCGACGACCTCGAGGTCGCCGGACAACCGCGCACCGTCGCCGACGAGCAGGCCGGGCTTCAGCGTGCCGAGCACCACCGTGCGGTCGGCGTCGACGGCGCGCTCGGGGTGCAGCGCCTCGCCGCTGTCGGCGTCGACGCCGCTGGGCAGGTCGACGGCGAGCACGAGCGCGTCGGTCTCGCGCGCCACGGCTGCGAGCGATGCGGCCGGCTCGCGCAGGGAGCCGCGCCCACCGATGCCGAGGATGCCGTCGAGCACGAGGTCGGCGCCCGCGACAAGCTCGGCGGCGCCGAGGAGGTCGGTCGAGATCAGCACGGGCGCAGCCGGATCCGGCTCCTCGACATCGGGTACCACGTGCAGCCGACGCCCCTCGCCCTCGGGCGGCGGCACGGGTGCCTGGTGCAGCCGGCCGCCGGCGCGCGCGAGCGCAGCCGCGCCCTCGACGTGGTGGCGGTCCGCGACGAGCACCGCGTCGACCCGGGCGCCACGAGCCGCGAGACGGGCTCCCGCGTAGAGCGCATCCCCTCCGTTGTCGCCGCTGCCGACGAGCAGCACCACGCGCGAGCCGCTCACCCGGCCGACGGTGTCGCGGAGCATCGAACCCGCCGACACCGCGATCGCCGCAGCCGCGCGCTGCATGAGCGTGCCGTCGGGGAGCTGCGCCATCGCCGCCGCCTCGAGCCGACGTACGGCGTCGACCCGCAGTGCGACGGTGACCGGCGTGCGCGTCACGGGTGCTCACCCCTCAGCGACTCGGCGATCACGTACGCGACCGCGACGTCGTAGTCGTGCGTGAGGCTCAGGTGCCAGCGGTCCACGCCCTGCTCGAGCGCCTGAGCCGCGACCGTGCCGTGCATCCGCAACCACGGCCGGCCGTCGCTGTCGCCCACGACCTCGCAGTCGTGCCACGCCATCCCGAGCGGTGCGCCGAGCGCCTTGGCCACGGCCTCCTTCGCCGCGAACCGGGCGGCGAGCGACGTCGCTGTGCGCGGCCGGCCGTCGTCGTTCACCCGCTCCCCCGCGGTGAACAGCCGCTCCACCATCGCCGGAGTCCGCTCCAACGACTCGACGAAGCGGGGCACGCTGACGACGTCGACGCCGATCCCGATGATCACGGGCTCAAGTATGGCGGTGGAGCCGCAGGTTCACGGCGTGACGATGGCGAAGTCCGGGTCGGGGCGGGTGAGCACTCCGGCGAGGGCGCGCAGGACGGTGACGTCGCCCTCGACCTCGATGCCTTCCGACGGTCGGCCGGTCGAGGCCATGGCGGCGAAGGCGAGCCGGGGACCGCGGAGAGTGAGCGGTGCGACGTCGCCCTGGTAGGCGGTCGAGTAGGTCAGCACACCGTTGCGCAGCAGGATCCGGAAGGTCTGGCCGGTGTCGGTCACCTCCCAGTCCAGCCGCAGGTGCAGGTCCCACGCGCGCGGGCCGTCGACGCTGATCGCGAGCGAGTCGAGCAGCTGCGCCGCCGTCAGCGCCCCGACCATGTCCGGGGAGCCGGTGCCCGCGGGCGTGCCGAACGAGCCGTGGCGCAGCTCGAAGGCGCCGCTGAGGTAGACGTCGCGCCACGTGCCGTTCTCGGCGAGGTAGCCGAGCTGCTCGTAGGTGTCGGCGAGCAGCTCGCGCGCGGCCTCGTGGTCGGGCTGCGCGAACACCACATGGTTGAGCACCTCGGCGGTGAAGCGGAGGTCGCCGGCGTCGAACGTCGCGCGCGCCTTCTCGACCACGGCGTCGGCGCCGCCCATGAACTCGACGTACCGCACGGCCGCCGCCTCGGGCGGGTGCTTCCAGAGCTGGCTCGGGTTACCGGTGTACCAGCCGAGGTAGCGCTGGTAGACGGCCTTCACGTTGTGGCTGACCGAGCCGTAGTAGCCGCGCGTGTGCCACGCCTGCTCGAGCGCCGGCGGCATCTGGAACGCCTCCGCGATCTCCTCGCCGACCATGCCCTGGTTGAGCATCCGCAGCGTCTGGTCGTGCAGGTAGCCGTAGAGGTCGCGCTGCAGCCCGACGTACTCGCGCACCTCGTCGTTGCCCCACGTCGGCCAGTGGTGCGAGGCGAACGCGACGTCGGCCTCGTCGCCGAACAGGTCGAGCGCCTCGGTCAGGTACGACGACCACGCGTGCGCGTCGCGCACGACGGCGCCGCGCAGCGTGAGGATGTTGTGCAGCGTGTGGGTCGCGTTCTCGGCGAGGCAGAGCGCGCGGTGGTCGGGGAACAGGAAGTGCATCTCCGCCGGCGCCTCGGTGCCCGGCGTCAGCTGGAACACCATCCTGCTGCGCGCCTATGCGCTGATGTTGCGCGAGTACCCCTCGCTCAACGGCAGCTGGGGCGGCGACGGCGTCCGCACCAACCCGCACATCGGGGTGGCGCTGGCGATCGACACCCCCGCTGGGCTGTTGG
>WBZP01001355.1_pt1 | contig 30431 bp, 24 predicted proteins | sample 5204301 | NCBI WGS metagenome assembly WBZP01 (sample SAMN12412401, study PRJNA552823) | activated sludge metagenome | isolation source: activated sludge from nitrification reactor of wastewater treatment plant... | place: USA: Pennsylvania | collected 2017 | reverse complement strand
CAGCTGGTTGTCGACACGGCGGGACTCATGGCGCTCGGTGCCGATGATGTGCAGGCCGCCGGCCGTGACGACGGTCTCGTGCAACATCGGCAACGTGGACGCCGAATTTGCCAAAGGCGGCAAAATCCACGACCGGCATGGACAGGGCCGCCGCTACCGTGTGCTGCAGGGAAAATTTGGCCTCGTAGTCGCTTTGCGGCAGGGGCCGGTCGCACACATCCAACGCGGCTGGATAAGTTTCCACCTCCACCCGCTCGATCGTGCCCGCCACGATGCGGTGGCGCAACTCCTGCGCGGCGTCGATGGCCGGATGGGTGTGACGGCAGGACGGCCAGGGCTTGATCGAAGTCAGCAGCAGTTGCCAGGGACCGTCCGGGTCGCGCGTCACCGCATCGGGATCGGGGTCGGGACAGGTAGCGGCGAACCAGCCCTTCGCGCCTTCCAGCATCGCCGATGGCCCGGTGAAGCCATGGCGCGCCAGATCGGCCGCCAGTACGCCGGCCTCCGCTGCCCGGCCCGCGTGCAGGTGTTTGGTCATCGTGCCGGCCTCCAGAAATTGCCAGAGTCCGGAGGATTGGGCGCCAGCGTTACCCAAGGCGTGGATGGTCGCCCGCGCGTCGAGGCGCAGCAGCGCCGCCGTCGCCATAGCCGAGCCGTAGGGACCGCAGGTGGCGGTGTTGTGCCAGAGGCGATAGTGGGACGGCCCGACCGCCATCCCCACCCGGGTCGCCGCCTCGAACCCCCACAGCACCGCCCGGAGCATGGCATGGCCGCGAATGCCCTCCCGCGCCGCCACCGCCCAGGCCGCCGGCACCACCACGCAGCCGGGATGGACCACCGAGGCCCGGTGCAGGTCGTCGGTTTCCAGAATATGGGTCAGCGTCCCCAGCAGAAAGGCGCGGCGCGCGGCGTCGGTCGGTACAGTGGCCTCGGCCCAGCGCAGCAGGATGGCGCCCGGATCGCTCACTCGCCCCGCCATCGCGTTCGCCATCGCGTCTAGGGTCAGCAACGCCGCGTGCTCCAGGTCGGTGGGCGCGACCGGTTTTGAAGTGATCAGTTCGGTCAACTGCTGAGTCAGGGTCAGATCGCTCATACGGTTCTCCTTGGGGATCGGGAAAGATGCAACGACGTGTCCTGTGGGAGCGCGTTCTACTCGCAATGGGATTACCTCAAGTGTAGTCGCCGTGCCGGTGGTTGCCGGTCAGTCCTTCCAGGGCCGCTCGCAGGCCATGAAGCCCCGCCAGAGGTCGGAGAAGGCATGTTCCTGGACATCCAGCCGGCAACCGTACCAGCCCTCAATGACCTGGCGGGCGGCGGAAACGGTTCTCAGCCGCGCTTCGTCCAGCAGTCGGCGTGCCACCGCGATGTCGTTCATGACGCCCAGGCCATCTTGCAGCCGGGCCAGCGTGCTGAGATAGCTCTTGACCGCTGGCGCGGGGTAGAGGCTGGCGAAGAAATCCAGCGCGTAGCGCAGTTCCTTGATGCGAATCCGCAGCGCGTGTCGCTCTTCGGCGGACAGTTCGGCGAATGCCTCGCCTCGGTTTGTAACCCGCCGGTGGTCGCGATCGAGCAGCGGCGTGGCGAAGTCCAGCGCCGGTTGCGCCAGCCGCTCCCGCTGCTTGTCGTCCAGGCCATCACGCCAGGCGCGGTCGTCCAGCCACTCGGTGAGTCCCCGCGTCAGTTGCTGATAGCGGGGATCGTCCAGCGCCGCGCGCAGGGTGCGATGGTGGTTTTGGCGGATGCTCTCGGCTTTAATTCGGAACAGGGACAGGCCGCGCTTGCGGGGGAAGTGGGCGAACATCGGCGGCATCCCTTCCTCCAGGAATACGTCCCAGTCGCGGGCCGGGCCGAGGAAGCCATTCAGCCAGCGGATGTCCTCAACCCGCGCGGCGCTGGCCTCGTGGGGAATCAACGGGCGGAACACTTTGAGGCCGGAACGCATCCGGCGGAACGCCACCCGCATCTGATGAACGCCCTCCATTTGCCCGGCCAGCACCGCCGGTCGGTTGGCCTCGGCGTGGCGCAGGCACGCGCCGACAATGGCGACGAAGGCATCCTCGCTGGAGGCGCTGGCCGCCAGCGCAACCGGGCTGGCTTTGACGGGAGTGATGGGTTTCGGGGTCATGGGAAAGAGTCGAACAGGTGATGAAATCCGCAACCGTGGGTAGCCCCAAGGGGGTGTCGAGCGGTAAAGGCCGTATGGCAAGTATCAGTGGGATCACAGCACCTGCTTGAGAAACGTCTGCGCCCGTGGTTCCCTGGGCGCGGTGAAGAACTGAGCGGGCGGGGCGTCTTCCAGAATCCGCCCGAAATCCATGAACAGCACCCGGTTGGCCACCTCACGGGCGAAGCCCATTTCGTGGGTCACCACTGCCATGGTCATTCCTTCGCGCGCCAGTTGCTTCATCACGTCCAACACTTCGCCGACCATTTCCGGGTCCAGCGCGCTGGTCGGCTCATCGAACAGCATCACCTTGGGGTCCATCGCCAAGGCGCGGGCGATGGCGACCCGTTGTTGCTGACCGCCGGACAGGCGGGAGGGGTACTCCTGCGCTTTCTCGGCGATGCCGACCTTGGTCAGCAGTTTCATCGCCCTTTCGGCGGCCTCGGCGGGCTTGCGCTTGCGCACCACTCGTTGCGCCAGAGTGACGTTCTCCAGCACGGTCTTGTGCGGGAACAGGTTGAAGTGCTGAAACACCATTCCGACTTCGCGGCGCACCGTGTTGATGTTGGTCTTGCTGTCGCCCAGATCGACGCCGTCGATGATCACCTGCCCGTCGTCGAACGCTTCCAGACCGTTGAGGCAGCGCAGGAAAGTGGATTTGCCCGACCCGGACGGGCCGATGATGACCACCACCTCGCCCTTGCTGACTTGGGTGGACACATCGTCCACCGCCCGCACCGGCTTGCCGCGGCCCGCGAACACCTTGATCAGATTCTTGACCTTAATCACTGCGGGCAAACCTCCGTTCCAGCCAGAACAGCAACTGCGAGAGCAGCGAAGTGACCACCAGATAGAGCAGGGCGACGGTGAACCAGATTTCGAAGGTGGCGAAGCTGGAGGTGATGATCTCCCGCCCGCTCTTAGTCAGGTCGGTGATGGCGATGACCGAGACCAGCGACGAATCCTTGATCAGGCTGATGAACTGCCCGGCCAACGGCGGCAGCACCCGCTTGAGGGCTTGCGGCAGCACGATATGGATCATGGTTTCGGTGGAGGTCATCCCCAGCGAGCGCGCCGCCTCGCTCTGACCTTTGGCGATGGATTGGATGCCGGCGCGGATGATCTCGGCGGTGTAGGCGCCGACGAACAGCGCCAGCGCCCCCACACCGGCGACGTTCCGATCCAGATTCAAGACCGTACCGATGAAGAAATAGAAGATAAAAATCTGCACCAGCAGCGGTGTGCCCCGGATCAGTTCGATGTACAGCACCGCCAAACCGCGCAGGGCGGGGTTGGGCGACAGCCGACACAGCCCGGTGATCAAACCGACGACCAAGCCGATCAAACCGGAAACGAAGGAAATCCAGATCGTGACCCACAAGCCCCAGGTGAGCGGACCGATTTTCCAATGCCGTTCCGCGCCGATGTCGTCGCCATCCGCGACCGAATCACCCACCTTGACCTTCAAGGTATCGGTTTCGACTGGGACCACGACCGGTTGGCCACCGTCTTCCGGAGATATTTCCACCCGGCTGTAAGCGCCTTCCGGGCTGATCCTTCGCACCGTGCCGGTGACCGGCGCGGTTTGCGGCTCCTCGGCCCGGTAGGCGAAATACTGCGGCACCCGTTCCCAGCGCCACTCGTAGTTGACCCGCTTGGTCGCTACCCAGAGGCCGGCCGCCATGCCGAGCAGGATGACGGCCAGCAGCGCCTGCCAGGGCCACTGGACGGGACGTCGTTTCAGAGGCACGGCTACTGCACGTCTTTCAGCCAGTCGGTGTTTTTAAACCACTTCTGGTAGAGCTTTTCGTGGGTGCCGTCTTTTTTGACCTTGGCCAGAAAGCCGTTGAGCGCTTTTAGAAATGCCGGATCGCCCTGCGCGACGGCCCAGCCGATCGGTTCGTCAGTGAAGGGTTTGTCCAGGAACACCAGCTTGCCCTCGCCGCGCTGGACGTTGGCCACCAGATTGTAGGGGGCGTCGTAAACGAAGGCATCGACCTTGCCGTTCACCACTTCCATCACCCCTTCCGCCTCGGTTTCGTAGGAAAAGTACTTCGCCTTGGCGATATGTTTCTTGGCGGCGATCTCGCCGGTGGTGCCCAGCTTGGAGGCGATCTTGTATTCGGGCTTGTTGAGGTCCTTGTAGGATTTGACCTTGTCGGCCAAATCCTTGCGCAGCAGAACCGTCTGGCCGATCAGCATGTACGGGTCGGAGAAATCCACCTTCTGCTTGCGCTCGTCGGTGATGGTCATGCCGCTCATGATGATGTCGCACTTGTTGGTGATCAGCGCCGGGATGATGCCGTCCCAAGCGGTGCTGACCAGTTCCAGCTTGGCGGCGCCCAGATCCTTGGCCATCAGCGCGGCCAAGTCCGGGTCGAAGCCGATGATGGCGCCGCGCTTGTCGGTCATTTCGAACGGCATGTAGGCCGGTTCCGTACAAACCCGCAGGCCTTCCTTCTTGATTTGCTCCAGCTTGCCGGCCCAGGCGGGCGACAGGCTCAGTCCGAACAGGGCAAGCGTGGCGAGCGTAACCAGACGGTTTTTCATGCGGGGATTCTCCTTTGGGCGAGGGACGGATTGTTGGAATATCCAGCGTGGCGGCGTTCCGGCGGTCGCAGCCGGAACACTACGGTCATGATAGTACAAACTTCGTTTTTGAATGAGATAGCAGCCTTGAAGGCCGCTCAGGTCGATTTACCTTCGTCCAACAGTTCCCTGATGACCATGCGGATGCCGCATTTAGGGCAGCGCGGCATCTCCTCGATGGGAATGTAGATGATTTCAGTATGTCGGCACCGCGGACACTCGACCTGCACGGGTTCGGTTTTGTCGCGTTGCATGATCCGACTCCTCGCCTACGGGGTGGGTTGGGAGCACAGCCGGGCGATGGCTCGCTCGAAACGGTTCAGACCTTCCTCAATCAGATCGTCGGGGACGATCAAGGAGGGCGCCAGTCGAATGACGTCCGGCCCGGCTACCAGCACCAGCAGGCCCTCGTCCAGCGCGGCCTTGATGAAATCCCGGCTGCGGCCGTGCCAGGGTTCGGTCAATTCGCAGCCGAGCAGCAGCCCCTTGCCGCGCAGTTCCCGGAACACGCCGAACCGTTCGTTGATCCGGCGCAGGCCGGCCATGAATGCGTCGTGCTTGCGGCGTACTCCGGCCAGCAGTTCGGGACTACTGAGCAGTTCCAGCGCCGCGCCGGCAACCGCGCAACCCAGCGGATTGCCGCCGTAGGTCGTGCCGTGGCTGCCGACGTTGAGGCTGGCGGCAATCGCGGCGGTGGTCAGCATGGCGCTGATCGGGAAGCCGCCGCCGAGTCCCTTGGCGGTGGTCAGAATGTCGGGGGTGATTCCATAGCCCATGTAAGCGTAGAGATTACCGGTACGGCCATTGCCGGATTGCACTTCGTCGAAGATCAACAAGGCCCGGTGTCGGTCGCAGAGTTCGCGCACCCCTTGCAGGAATTTTGGGGTGGCGCTGATGACGCCACTTTCACCCAGTATCGGTTCCACGATCACTGCGCAAGTGCGCTCGGAAATAGCTTCGGCGAAAGCCGCTAGATCGTTGAATGGAATATGAGTGATGCCCGGTGGCAACGGTCCAAAGCCTTCGGTGTACTTGGGTTGGCCGCCGACGGTCACGGTGAATAGAGTGCGACCGTGGAACGAGGGCGTGAAGGCGATGATTTCGCGCTTGTCTGGGCCGAAATGGTCGGCGGAATACTTGCGCGCCAGCTTGAGCGCGGCTTCGTTGGCCTCGGCGCCGGAATTGGCGAAAAACACCCGCTCGGCGAAGGTCAGCTCACACAGCCGGCGGGCGAGTTTGAGCGCCGGCTCGTTGGTCAGTACATTGCTGACATGCCAGAGTTTTTGCGCCTGTTCGGTCAGCGCCGCGACCAGTTGCGGATGGGCATGACCCAGCCCGGTCACGGCGATGCCACCCGCGAAGTCGATGTAGTCTCTGCCGTCCTGATCCCATAGGCGGGAACCTTCGCCGCGCACCGGGATGATCGCCGCCGGGGCGTAGTTGGGAACCATGACTTCGTCGAACAAGGCGCGGGCGACGGGGAGGTGACTCATCGGGACGATCCTGGCTTTGAATATTGAGTGTGTGCTTGGGAAAGTCCATAGCATACCGGGTTATGGCGGTTTCTGGCAGCCTGTTCGGCTTTCTTGATTAACTACTGGAACAAACAATCAACAGGCTGCTAGAGGCGGGGCGTGATGGTCTCCATGAATTTCTTGACCAAGTCCTCGTTGTAGCCGCACCTTTTGAGTTCCCACATCAGGGTGTTGAGAAACTTGGATTTAATGTAGAAATTGAGCCGTTTTTCCTTGGCGAAGGTGAAGATTCGTTCCAGGATTCTCTCGAGTTTTTTGATGTCCTTGGGCCGGGTCAATTTTCCCAATTCCGGATTACCTCCCGGGGGAAAAAGGGCATGGATGTCCTCGACTACGGTTTTGGCGAAAGCCACCGCTTCACGACTATCAAACCAGCGTAGCAGCATAAAGGAATTCTCCGTGCTTATTGAATTTTAAGCGTGATGCGCGACTGATTGCGCCCCTTGGCGATAGGGATGTTGATCGCTCTCAAAATCCACCAGTTGCCCGCCGTGTTCGATAAGCACTTTGCCGGGGCGGATGCCTTCCCGTTCCATTTCCGCCACGATGTCCCGCGCCCGCCATTGGGTTGGGATGACGATCACGTCGACAGACTCGGCTTTCAGCGCATCGCGGAACACAATCTCCTGCCCCATGCCAGGGACGAAGGTACCGGCCTTGTCCGGGTCGGAGTCCACCACCAGCGGGAAGCGTGCGGCATCGGCGCCGAACTGGTGGATGAAGGCGGCGGCTTTGCCAGTCCCGCCCCAAATGGCGACACGCGCGCCGCTTTGCGTCAGGGCGTCGAGTTGCGCCTGGATCGTGGCGCGACTGACATCGGCCCGTTCGGCAAACGCTTGGGACTGTGCGGCTCGCGTCCGCATCGCGGCTGAAACTCCCAAATTCACCAGCGCATACACCACTTCGCCGTCGTAGCCGTGGGCCAGTTCCACTGCTTTACCGGCTCGTTCCATCAGGGTGCGGAAGGATTGCGTCGTGAAGTGGGCAACGTGTTCGTAGAAGAAATCCGCGAGTCGATCGGTCTCGAATACCCGGTCGATGCAGGGTGTTTCGGCAAACAAGCAGCAAGGCTTGTCCAGCGCCGCCGCGCTCCAGGCCAGTTGTTCGATGAGCGCCGCCGGTTCGGTGAGATGTTCCAGTACATGACGAAGCACCACCGCGTCCGGGGCAAAGGCGGGCATATCTGACAGGGGTTCGAACAGCCGGGCGTGGAACTCTACTCCCAAGCCGCTTTCCGGGCCGATGTTGGGATCAAATCCCACAAATCGTCCTGTCCCGTTCCGGGCATCGGCCAGTCCGCGCACGAAATGTCCTTCGCCGCAGCCGATGTCCACGACCACCGGATTTACTGGCAGCCGGGCCAGCAACAGTTCGCGGGTGGCCGCCAGATGCCCTTTCCAGATGCCGCCCCGGTTGAACATTCGGTTCGGGTGGTTGTGGTAGGGAATGGCGTCGTAGGAAAACGAACGATTCCAGACATGGGAACAACGCGGACATTGAACGAAATCTTGCGAGTGGCGCGGCATGGCTTGGGCCTCGGCGACGGAGGCGGGCCAGCCGAGCGTGGCCAGAGGGTGTTGGCCGCCGTTGAAGAACGGGACGGCGAGGGTGTGGGCGCAGATAGGGCAGAGAACGGGAAGCAATTGCGGATTCATTGGGATAGCCTCTTCCTGAAATAGGCAATCGTTTCCTGCAATCCATCCTCCAACGAAATTTTTGGCATCCAGTCAAGCCGCGTCCTGGCTTGCGTAATATCCGGCTGGCGTTGCATCGGGTCATCCTGGGGCAGGGGCAAAAACTCCAGCATGCTGCGTGATCCGGTGAGCCGCAGCACCGTTTCCGCCAAGTCGCGGATGGTAAATTCCGCCGGGTTGCCGAGATTTACCGGTCCGACGCACTCGTTCTGGTTCATCATCCGCGTCATGCCGTCGATCAGGTCGTCCACATAACAGAACGAGCGGGTTTGGCTGCCATCGCCGTAGAGCGTGATCGGTTCGCCCTTGAGCGCCTGGACGATGAAGTTGCTCACCACTCGCCCGTCGTTGGGGTGCATGCGCGGGCCGTAGGTGTTGAAAATGCGGATGACGCGAATGTCCACCCCAGCCTGACGGTGATAGTCAAAGAATAACGTTTCGGCGCAGCGCTTGCCCTCGTCGTAGCAGGCGCGAGGGCCAATGGGATTGACATGGCCCCAGTAGCTTTCCGGCTGTGGGTGGCGTTGTGGATCGCCGTACACCTCGGAAGTGGACGCCTGGAGAATCCGCGCCCGCCGCCGTTTGGCCAGACCTAGCATATTGATCGCGCCCAGCACGGCGGTTTTGGTCGTGGCGATGGGGTCATTCTGGTAATGGATTGGGCTGGCCGGGCAAGCCAGATTGTAGATGCGATCTACCTCCACAAACAGCGGTAGCCAGATGTCGTGGCGGACCAGTTCGAAACGCTTGTGGCCCAGCAGATGGCGGATGTTGTCCTTGCTACCGGTATAGAAGTTGTCCACGCACAATACTTCGTGGCCGTCGGCAATCAGCCGGTCGCAAAGATGGGAGCCGAGAAAACCGGCGCCGCCGGTAACCAGAGTAGCAGCGGTCATGGGAGGGAATCCTGTGGTTGAAGCAACGCGGCCGGAGTTTTCGGCCGCCAGCCCGGCGGTAGCTTCTCGCCGCGTCCGGCTGCCGCCACCGCTGCTTCGAGAAAGGTTTCAAACTCGCGCACCGCCTGCATGTCGGTGAACAGCGTCTCGGCGGCGGCCAGCGAGGCTTGGCGCAGTGCCCGCCGACGCTCCGGATCGCGCCCCAGCGCCAGGACGAGCGCAGCGTAATCCTCCAGTCGTTCGACCACGGGCGCGTCGGCAACGCCCATCTGCTGGTAGGCGCCCGCGACCAGGCGCCCGCGCATGAACCGCCCCGGCCAGGTCACCACCGGAGTGCCGTACACCATCGCTTCGTACAGGGTATTGCCGCTGCCGAAGTGAATGGGATCCAGCAGCACGTCGATGTGCGCCATCAGCGCCATGAAGCGGTCCAGAGGCAGGCGGGGCAGGAACAGCACTCGTTCCAGCAAGATGGGGAAGGTCTTGGTCCAGCGGGCCTTGAGCAGGTTCATCCATGCGGTATGCGAACCTTCCAGCATTACGATGCGCCCCGCTGGGTCGCCTTCGGCAATCGCGGCCAGTATGGCGTCGAACTCCGGGTGAATTTTGAACAGGGTTTGCGGGCAGCCGTAGAGAACACCGGTTTCCGGCAGGCCGAGGGCGACGCGGGTGGGAATCGAGGTCGGAGCGACCAACGCCTGGTAGAAGCAGGGCAGTCGGTTGAGGCGGATCAGCCGCTCGCTGTAGTGATCCTCGGCATCCGTTGGCTCGATGGACGCGGCGGAAACGAAGTAATCCATGGTGTCCAACCCGGTGGTGTCCGGGTGCCCCCAGCTCACCGCCTGTACCGGGGCGAGGCGGGCATAGGCGAGTAAATAGCTGATCGCGCCAAAACCGATGTCTGGGTAGAACAGTACGTCCAGACCTTCCGCCGCGATGGCCTGCTGTTGCGCCACAAGGCTGCTGCTGGGTGGCAAGGTCAGCGCCTTATTCGCCAAGGTATCCAGGTGTTGGCTAAATTCATCCTTCTGGGCGCCTCCCGCATGAATCAGCACCACTTCAAAACGGCGGCGGTCGAGATGGCGGATAAAACCTTGGAAGAGTTTGCCTATAGTGTGACTGTGCAAAACTTGGGATGAAAATCCCACTCGGATCCGCGAGCTCCGGGCTGATGAAGGTTGCCAATCCGACACATGGGGAGCCGTGAACGTCAAGGCCGGCAGCTTGGCCCGGAATAATTGGCACAGGGATTCCATGATCGGGCGGTCGTTTTGATTGTGGTAAGCGAGGTAAAACGAAAGAGCACTGAACTCGCCATGCAAGTCTCTTGTGCCCCGCACGTTGTGCAGCTCCGCAATTCCGGCCTGATAACGCTGCCGCCAGAAGGCGATATCGGGGAGCGATTCGGGAATAACCGGTAGCAACAAATGGGCGTGGGCAGCGTACTGGAAGTTATCCGGCTGCAAGGCAAGGGCTTGGCGGTAGCGGGATTCGGCTTCGGACATTTGACCCCGTCTGGCTAGTAGTAACGCAAGTTGGGCATGGCTGTCTCCATCGTCCGGCGTGCTGGCCAACAAATCTTCAAGATGTCGTTCGACTTCGTCCAGGCGCACGAGTTGCGTCAAAACGCGAATCAGATTCCGCCTCGCGGCGACAAAGTCCGGCTGAATCGCCAGCGCCTTCTGGTAAGCATCCGCCGCTTCGGCGCGGCGCTCCAGTTCTTCCAGCGCGCAGCCCAGGCCGACCAAGGCATCCGCCGAATCGGGCAACGCTCGAACCGCCATGGCATAATGCTCGGTGGCATTCCGATAGTCTTTCTGACCGAGATAGAGTCTGCCCAAGTTGGCGTGCGCCGCGCCGTAGCCCGGTTCCCGCCGTAGCGCCTCACGATAGCTGGCTGCCGCTTCACTGGGTTGTTCCCGCGCCAATTGGACATTGCCGAGATTAAGCCAGGCACGGGCGAAATCCGGGTGCAGATGCAGCGCCTCACGATAACGCAATTCGGCTTCGGCGAACTGGCTGGCATCCTCAAGCGTATTGCCTTCCGCAAGCAATCGTTCGGCCCTGGCCCGATGTTCCGCAGCGCTCGCGACCGGAGTTTCAGTCGCGCCACGGCCCAGCAACCGGTTCAGTAATCGTTTCATGAGGGACTCTTTGCCTGGGATATGTCCGATGGTTCGGGAAGAAGGTGGCCAGTTGGCGGTTCAACGTAACTGCCTGATTCTCGGTTACCCGACTCAATCAGGTTCTGGGTTTGGCCATAAAGCATGGGGGGTTGAACACGGATATTTGAGAGCCCATAGCATACCTTGAATCCAACCATCCAAGCCCAGTCATGACCAATCAACTACAGCACTTTTAGCAGTGGCATCAGCTTGTACTTGCGCTGGTGTTTTTCGCGCAAGGTCCCGAGATAGGTCTGCCATTCCGCTTTCTGGCCGAGCGCCTCATGCGCCTGTTTGGCCTTGCGCAGCCACATGGCCGCGTCTTCGTAGTGGCCGGACTTGGCCTCGTTCATGATCGGCTCCGCCTGCTGGCGGGCCTGCGTGATCACCCACTCGGGCCGGCGATTTACAGCGGCGTCCATGACCCGCGCCAGGGTGCGAGGCGAGGTGTAGCGCTCGGTCGCCTGGATGGCGTCGTCGACCAGGTTTTCGTGCAGGAAAATCTCGACCTTGGTTTCGGTGCTGACGCGGGCTTCCCGACGCAGAAAATCCAGCAGCCTTCGCCGCAAGTCCGGCCAGCCCGCTCCGGCCAGTTTCTCCACCCGCTGGTAAGCGACGAAACTGGGCACGATTCGGAACGCGATCACGCCCGCCGTCAGCGCCCGTTCGGTTTGGCCGTGTTCGGCGGCCCGGTCGCGTAGCCAGGCCGCCAGTTCGTTCTGGGAGTGCGAATCGTACAGGCCGAATTCGTTCATCCGTTCTGCAACCATGGAAAACACCGCATCTTTCGGCGCCGTTGTATCCAGCCGTTGCAGACCGCGCTCGGCGACTTGGAATGCCAGTTCGATCTCGCCGCGTTCGTACAGGGCTTTGGCGAGTTCCAGCGCTCCGTCATCGGAGAGCGGCTGTTCCAACCCGGCGCGCACGGCTTCCTGAACCCGGCCAAGTTTCAACAGATGCAGGGCATGCCAGTCATACAGCTTCTCCGCCTTGGCCAGATTCAGATAGGCTTCGTGCTGGCCGGTGCGCTCCAGAATTCGCAGTCGTGCCCGGTCGACCAGCACCCGCCAATCGTAGGGTGGTGGATCGGTTCCCCACAAGCCGCCCGGTACCTCTTCGCCGCGCAGGATGGCGCACAGCTTGGGATCGTCCCAACCTTGCTGGACGACGATTTGCAGGAGTTCCAGGTTCTCGGCGGCGGATTCGTCGAAGTCCTCTAGCCAGTCTCCCAGCCGGCTGATCCAGTGCTGGCGTTCCTCGGCGCTCAGGTCGGGGTCGAGCAACGCCTCGACCCAGAGCGACGCGGTTCCGTCGAAGAAGACATGGGTTTCCTCGCCGGTCTCTTCAAGAATTTGCCAGTGCTTGCTGAATTCATCGGTGACGGCTTCCAGAATCGCCAGAGCGGCGCGGCCGTTGCCGGCGTCCAGCCAGGACTGAGCCTGTTCCGCCAGCTCGACGATGTCGTCGACCGCGCCGTAACCGTCCTCGTCGTAGTCCTCGTCCCGGCCGCCGCGCGAGCGCATTGCATTGCGGACGCTTTGCCGCAACACGCGGGTATCCACCGCGGCTAGCACAGGGGGATGGCTGGCCGTTGGTGTGGCGGATCCGGCCGGCGCCACCAGGATGATGTAGGGCAGAGCGGCCTCGATCATGTCGTTCATGCGCGGGATCCGGTCCGCCAGTTCCAGCAATAGCGCCTGCAATTGGGCTTGGTCCAGCGTGGCCAGCTTTTCAACCAGCGGCGAGCGGATTTCCACCTGCCCGGGGTCCTGAGCGTAGGCCAGCAGCACGGCGACGATGTGTTTGCACCAGCCCTCGTAGTCGTAGGGGCAGGTGCAGGCGGTGTTAGCCACGCCCTCGGTATCGAATTCAATCCACACCCGATAGGGCTGGAGCGCGCTGCCCTGCACATCCGCTTCCAGTTCGTCGCCGCGCTGTACCAGCGCTCCAACCGCGCCTTCCTGCAGGTAGTCCCGGCCCCGCTGGATCGAGGCAGCGGTGGCGTAGTCGGGCAACTGGGTCGTATCGAAGGCCGGTAGGGTCATGGCAAGCTCTCAATCAATCTTTGAACATCCTCGGAAGCAGCGCCGCGAACCGCAGCAAGCCGCGCAGGCGATCTCCAAACCCGCGACCGTGCAGCAAGTGCAGCGCGCCTTTCAAGCCTTCGTACAGTTTAGCGTCATACGGATGCCAGAACAGGTTGCGTTTGGCGAAGTGCAGCAGTTCGGTGGTGACTACCTGCGGCTGGGTCATCTCGTCGAAGCCAAGTTCACCGTGACTGCGGCCGATGCCGGATTCCTTGACCCCGCCCCAGGGAGTTTCGGCCATACCGTGAGTCAACAGGTGATCGTTGATGGTGATGACCCCGGCATGGATGCGCCGGCCCAGCGTCACCGCCGCGCGGGTGTTGCCGGACCATACCGAACCGGTCAGACCGAGGGTGGAATCATTGGCCAGTTCGATGGCCTGTTCCATGTCGTCCACCTTCATGATGCCCAGCACTGGCCCAAAGGTCTCCTCGCGCATTAGCGCCATGGTGTGATCGACATCGGTCAGCACCGTGACCGGGTAGAAATTGGCGTGGGCGTGGGCGGGATCAATCTTGACCTGGGCGAGGATGGTCGCGCCCTTGGCCAGCGCATCGTCCACCTGGCGCTGGATGGTCTTGAGCTGGCGCTCGGTGCACATAGCGCCGATATCCACGTTGTGATCGGTGTTGGGTCCCTGCCGCAAGGTTTCCACCTTCTGTTTCAGCAGGGCGATAAACGGCTCGTAAACGTCCTGGTGAACGTAAATGCGCTCGACCCCGCCGCAGGACTGACCGCTGTTCTGCAAGCCGGCCCACATCGCGCCGTTGACCGCTCGTTCCAGATGGGCATCCGGGCAGATCAGCATCGGGTCGTTGCCGCCCAGTTCCAACGACACTGGAACCAGGCTTTCGGCGGCCTTGGCCATGAGAATCTTGCCGACCGGCACCGAACCGGTGAAAAACAGCTTGTCCACATGGTTGTCGGGTTCCAGCAGGATCTGGCCGATGATGGCGCCGGGAATGTTCAGATGGATGAACACGTCGTCGGGCAGTCCCGCGGCTTGAATCATCTCCTCGATCTTGCGCCCGACCATCTGGGTTTCCGGGGCGGTCTTGAAGATCACCGTATTGCCGGCCAGCAGCGCCGGCACGATCTCATGCATGGGGATGCCAAGCGGATAGTTCCACGGCGCAATGATGCCGATCACGCCAAAGGGCAGGCGATAGATCCGGCTGCGCTTGTTCAGGAACAGCAGCGAGCCGCCGCGTACCTTGCGCGGCTGGAGAAAACGCCGGGCATTCTTGATGTAATAAGCAGTCGCCAGCGCGCTGGTCACCACTTCAGTGGCCAGCGCTTCGATCCGGGTCTTGCCGACATCCTTGGAAATGGTGTCGCTGATCGCGTCGGCGTGGTCCACCAGATAATCGCGGATGCGCGCGATGTAGCGTTCCCGCTCCGCCAGTGGTTGCGCCGCCCAGGCCGGTTGCGCGGCGCGGGCGCGGCGGAGGGCCTCGCGCGCTTCCTCGGCCGTGTTCATTTGCGAATAGCCGACGATATCGCCGGTGGCGGGATTGACGCAGACAGTTTTGCTGAGATCGAAAGTCTGGGGTGTGCTCATGGGGTGTCCTCGACAAACGGAAGGGGAATGGTGCGATGATTGCCGATATAGCCAGACCGTGACGACGTTGGCTTGTAAGAGCTGGCTTTGTTGACGCGAATACTGGGTTTTTGAAGGATTTGGCGGTCGTGGGGATTTGCCCGCCGCGCCGAACGGGATTAGATTGACGCCTTTCCGACCGTGGCCCGACTGTCCATGTCCAAAATGACCAAAAGCATTTACCGTGTCCTGTTCGTCAATCAGGGCAAGCTGTACGAACTCTATGCCCGGGAGATCTATCAGGGGGAGCTATACGGTTTCATTGAAGTCGAAGAATTGATCTTCGGCGAGCGTTCGAGCGTGCTGATCAATCCGGCCGAGGAGAAATTGCAAAACGAGTTCGCTGGGGTGAAACGCACCTTCGTTCCCTTGCACTCCGTGGTGCGGATCGACGAGGTGGAGCGGGAGGGCGTCAGCAAGGTGCGTCCGGTGGAAGGCGGCGACAACGTGACGCCGTTTCCACAGCCGGCGTTTCCAGCCGGCGGCGGGCGCGGCAAGGACTGAGCAGTCGGGTTGGCAACACGTTTGCGCGGGGAGGCGACGATGGCGACAGCGGCATGGTGGGAAATTCTGCTGGGTGGATTGGTGGCGGTGCTGGTGATTCTGTGGTTTCAGCCCGGCATCAAGGCGGCGATCGAACGAAGCCGCACCGCCAAGAGGGATTGGCCAGCGGCGCTAATTCCACTGGGCCTGGTGGTGCTGTTCGTGCTGCTGCTGATCCAACTGGCGCGCGGCTAGCCAAGGCGTAGACCGGGCCGGGTATGAGTGGGGAATACAAACCGGCTCGGTTCGGCTGCTGAGCCGCCGCGATGAACAACGCCATTCCGTCGTCGGACGCGCTGGACGCCCTGGAGATACGACTGGAGGAACTGCTGACTGCCTGTCCCGCCGGGATCAGCGAACACGAACTGCTGAAAAGCCTGCGCCGGGAACTGCCGCTGTTCGCTACGTTCAGCGCCCGCGAACCGCTTAGTCTGTTCCGGGGCCACTACCTGCTGTTTCACGTTTTGTACCGATTGCGGGACCGGTTGGCGCGCGAGCGGCGCGGCCGCCTGGTGATCGATCCGCTGCGCGTCGTGCTAGCGCCGGCGATGATCGCCGAACCGGGAGAAGAGATCGCGGCGCTGGCGCCGGGTCCGTTCGATGGGGCGGGCTGGTATGCCGATTTGCAGCGCCTGACGACCGTGACCGCCGTCGATGTCGTTGAGTGGTTGCGCCAGTTCCATGCGGCCCGCCAGGCGAACGAGCAGAGGCCGGCAGCTTTGGCGGTGCTGGGGCTGCGGGATCCGGTGGACGCCGCCGCCATCAAGCGGCAATACCGGCGACTGGCGATGCGCCATCACCCCGATCGGGGTGGCGATGGTCAGCGGTTGCGCGAGATTCACGCGGCGCTGGCGGCGCTGGACTGCGGCGGCCACGCCGGGTCGGCCCGATTTCGTGGGTGATGGGCGGGCGCAGCCTCGACGGGCGTATCCTTGCGGCCTACTTGGCCAGGAATTTATTGATGGCCTCAACGAGCATGTCCTCGTCCACCGGCTTGGTGATATAGCCCTTGGCGCCTTGCCGCGCACCCCAGATTCGGTCGGTTTCCTGATCCTTGGTCGTGACGATGAGGACCGGGATATGGCTGGTGTAAGGGTTTTTGGTAATCTGCCGGGTGGCCTGAAAACCATTGACATTGGGCATAACCACGTCCATGAGGACGAGGTCCGGCAGTTCCGCCTTGGCCACCTCGACCCCCTCCGCGCCATCCTTGGCGGTCAGGACTTCGTGCCCATGTTTTTTGACGATTTTGGATAGACTCAGCGTCTGCGTCGGCGAGTCGTCGACAATCAATATGCGGGCCATATTGCTTCTCCTGGGATGATCTCGCGCGTACTTCGCGCGCTGGGTTAGGGCAGTTGTAGGGCAGTTGCGGGGCCGGTGTGATCCGTGCCGCCGCTGGATAAATCTGGCCGACCATGCCGGCCTTTGCCAGTGACCATGATAAGGCAAATTCAAATCAATCGTGGATGGTTTTCTTGCCGTTGGCGCTTCGCGGGCGCGTGATAGGATTTAGGTTGTTCAACAGATTTGATTCACCGGAGCTTGTTTCATGAGCGATTCACCACTGGGGTTTTTGGCCCGCCTGATCTTGGCGCTGCGCGCGTTCGGGCGAATTCTGGGCGACGAGGCGTTCGCCGGCGCCGTGTTGCGACTGGGACGAGGCGAGTTGACCGCGCCGGCGGCGGCCGCGCCGTCCCAGCCGCCGCTGCGGGAAACACCGCCGGATTCCGCCCTGCAATTGCTGGCGCTGTTGCAGCGGGAGGGGCGGTTCGTGGACTTTCTCGAGGAGAATGTCAGCGCCTACTCCGACGCCGAGATCGGCGGCGCGGCGCGGGTGGTGCATGAGGGTTGTCACAAGGTGATCCACGATTATCTGCGCATCGAGCCGGTGCGGGCCGAGGCCGAGGGCGCGCGGTTGACGCTGGCGGCCGGTTTCGACGCCGCGGCGGTGCGACTGACCGGCAACGTCGTCGGCCAGCCGCCATTTACCGGTGCGCTGATGCATCGGGGCTGGCGGGTGGCCGAGATTAAACTGCCCAAGCTGGCGGAGGGCCACGATGTCCGGGTACTGGCGCCGGCGGAGGTGGAATTATGAGCGAGGTCCGCTACGCCGTCGGTATCGATCTGGGCACCACGCATTGCGTGATGGCGGCGGTGGATCTGGCCGCCAGCGACCGCGATGACGTGGCCGAACGGATCGAGCCGATCCCGCAACTGACCGCGCCCGGCGCGGTTGAGGAGCGGATGATGTTGCCCTCGTTCCTGTACCTGCCGCATCCCGACGAGTTGCGGGCGGAGGATCGGGTGTTGCCCTGGGGTGAGTCGGCGCCGTTCGTGGTCGGCGAGCTGGCCCGCGCCATGGGTGGCCGCACCCCGATCCGGCTGGTGGCCAGCGCCAAGAGCTGGCTGTGCCATCCCGGCGTGGACCGGCGCGCGGCGATCCTGCCGGTGGAAGCACCGGAAGAGGTGACGCGGGTCTCGCCGCTCCAGGCATCGATATGCTATCTGGAATACCTGCGCGCCGCCTGGGATCACCAGCATCCCGATGCGCCGCTGGTCGAACAGGAGGTGGTGCTGACCGTGCCGGCTTCCTTCGATCCCGCCGCCCGCGAACTGACCGCCGAGGCGGCGGCGGCGGTCGGCCTGAGCCGCCATCTGGTGTTGTTGGAAGAGCCACAGGCGGCATTGTATCACTGGATCCTGGCGGCCCAGGGCGAGTGGCGCAAGCAGGTCCGGGTCGGCGACATCATCCTGGTGGTGGACCTGGGCGGCGGTACCGCCGACTTTTCGTTGATCGCCGTGACCGAGCGCGACGGTTCGCTGGATCTGGTGCGGGTCGCGGTCGGCGATCATATCCTGCTGGGTGGCGACAACATGGACCTGGCGTTGGCCCACGCGGTGCGGACCAAGCTGGCCGGGCAGGGCGTCAATCTCGATCCCTGGCAGTTGCAGGCGCTGACCCACGGCTGTCGCAACGCCAAGGAAACCCTGCTGGGCGACGCCGGCGTCGAGGCGGTACCGGTGGTGGTGCCCAGCCGTGGTTCCAAGCTGATCGGCGGCACCCTGCGCACCGAGCTGACCCGCGCGGAAGTGACCCGGAATCTGGTGGAGGGTTTTTTCCCATTGGTCGAAGCATCGGCGAGGCCGGCGAGCCGGGCGCGGGCGGCCCTGACCAAGCTGGGCCTGCCCTACGCCCAGGATGCGGCCATGACTCGCCATCTGGCGGCGTTTCTGGGCCGGCAGGTGGGCGCGACCCGCGATCTGGCCGGTTTCGACCGCCGGATGCCGGAACGCGCCAGCTTTCTGCATCCCACCGCCGTGCTGTTCAACGGCGGTGTGTTCAAGGCGCCCCTGCTACTGGCGCGGACCCTGGAGGTACTGAACGGTTGGCTGGAGGACGAGGAGGCGCCGCCGGTGCGCCTGCTGGAGGGCGCCGATCTCGATCTGGCGGTGGCGCGCGGCGCGGCCTATTACGGCTATGTGCGGCGCGGGCGCGGGGTGCGGATTCGTGGTGGCGCCGCCAAGTCCTATTACGTCGGGGTGGAGAGCGCCATGCCGGCGGTACCGGGCCTGGAGCCGCCGATTGAGGCGCTGTGCATCGCCCCGTTCGGGATGGAGGAGGGGACTCAGGCCGAGTTGCCGTCGCAGGAAGTCGGGCTGGTGGTCGGTGAGCCGGTGCGATTCCGTTTCTTCGGTTCCTCAGTGCGGCGCGCCGATCAGGTGGGCGCGGTGCTGGAGCAATGGACGCCGGACGAAGTCGAGGAACTGGAGGAGATCGAGGCCACCCTGCCGGCTGAAGGCCGGCAACCGGGCGAAGTGGTGCCGGTGCGGTTGCACGCGGCGGTCACCGAAGTCGGCACGCTGCGTTTGGAAGCGGTGCCGCGCACCGGTGAGGAAAGTTGGAAGATCGAGTTCGATGTGCGCGGGGAGGGCTGAGCCAAACCCTTTGGGAGACTGTATGACCATTCCGGGAGTGATGGACCCATGACCGATTCACAAACCCAGCACCAAGATGCCCGCCAGTTATTGCGCCGGGCGCTCGCTCATCCACTGGCCGATTTCCACGCCGGCCAGCGGGAAGCGATTGACGCCCTGGTCAATCACCGGGAAAAGCTGCTGGTCGTACAACGCACCGGCTGGGGCAAGAGCATGGTGTATTTCATCGCTACCCGTCTCCTGCGCGACCGGGGTTGGGGGCCGACGCTGATCGTCTCGCCCCTCTTGGCCCTGATGCGCAACCAGATCGAAGCCGCCGAACGGTTGGGCATCCGGGCGCTGACCATCAATTCCGCCAACTGCGACGACTGGCCGCCGCTGACCCGCGCCATTCTCAATGATGAGGCCGATGCGGTGCTGATTTCCCCCGAGCGGTTGGCCAACGATGAGTTCGTGCGAAACGTGCTGTTGCCCATCGCCCAGCGTCTCGGCCTGCTGGTGGTGGACGAGGCCCATTGCATTTCCGACTGGGGCCACGACTTTCGCCCGGATTATCGCCGCCTGGTCAATGTGCTGCGGCGAATGCCGCCGAACATGCCCTTGCTGGGAACCACGGCGACCGCCAACAACCGGGTGTTGAAGGATATCGGTCAGCAGTTGGGCGACATCCAGGTCCAGCGCGGCCCGCTCATGCGCGAAACCCTGGCCCTGCAAACCCTGCGCCTGCCCGATCAGGCGGCGCGGCTGGCCTGGCTGGCGGAGCATCTGCCGGAACTGCCGGGCACTGGCATTGTGTATACCCTGACCCGCCGCGATGCCGAACAGGTGGCCGACTGGCTGAGCCGGAATGGCATCCCGGCCCGTGCCTATCACAGCGATAGCATGGCGGATGGTTTTGCCGACGCTAACGCCTACCGGCAGCATTTGGAAACCCTGCTGCTGACCAATCAGATCAAGGCGCTGGTGGCGACTACGGCGCTGGGCATGGGTTACGACAAGCCGGATTTGGGCTTCGTCGTTCACTATCAGGCGCCGGGCTCCATCGTGGCCTACTATCAGCAGGTGGGCCGCGCCGGTCGCGCCATTGCTTACGCCGTCGGGATTTTGCTGGCGGGGCGGGAGGATGAGGAGATTCATGCCTTTTTCCGCGACAGCGCCTTTCCCGATGAGACTCAGGTCAATGCGATTCTCCACGCGCTGGAGCAGTCCGATGGCCTAACGGTCAGCGAACTGGAATCAGTGGTCAATCTCAGACGCAGCAAGCAGATCGAGCACGTTTTGAAATTCCTGAGCGTTGAAAATCCGGCGCCGGTGCTGAAGGACGGCGCACGCTGGTTGAGAACCCCGGTGCCCTATCGCCTGGATCATGAACGCATCCAGCGCCTGACCCGGCAGCGCGAGCAGGAGTGGCGGGAGGTTCAGGCGTATATCGACAGCCAGGATTGCCTGATGCGGTTTCTCGCCACGGCGCTGGATGACGAGAACCCGCAACCGTGCGGCCGGTGCGCCCAGTGTCTGGGTCATCCGGTGGTCGGGGAAAACTTCTCGCGGACACTGGCGGCGGAGGCGGCCCGTTATCTCCGGCGTTCCGAGTTGCCGCTGGAATGCAAAAAGCAGGTGGCCAATGGCGCATTCACCGCTTATCCCTTTCGCGGGAATCTGGCGGCGAATCTGCGCGCCGAAACCGGGCGGGTGCTGTCGCGCTGGGGCGATGCCGGCTGGGGGCGATGGGTGGCCGAGGACAAGCGGGCCGGCCATTTTCGCGACGAACTGGTGGAAGCCATGGCCGAGATGATCGAGCAACGCTGGCGCCCCCAACCCGCGCCGATTTGGGTGACCTGCATACCGTCCCGCAACCATCCTGCCCTGGTGCCGGATTTCGCCCGCCGCCTGGCCGTCCGGCTGCGGTTGCCATTCGTGTCCGCCGTTACCAAGGTACAGAACAATCAGCCCCAAAAATTTCAGCAGAACCGTTACCACCAGTGCCATAACCTCGATGGTGTGTTCGCCGCTGCCACTCCAATTCCGAATGGATCGGTGCTGCTGGTGGATGACATGGTGGATTCGGCTTGGACCCTGACGATCGTGGCGGCCCTGCTGCGACAGGCGGGGAGCGGCCCGGTGTGGCCAACCGCGCTGGCGACTACCGCCGGCGGCGGGGATTGACATGGACCCGCACGCGCAAACCCAGGCGGTATTGTTATTGACCGCCTATTTGTCCAAATCCGCCCAGGGCGAGCCGCGCCCGCTGTCGCCGATGGAATGGGGGCGCTTCGCCCGTTGGCTGAAGGAACAGGGGATCGCCCCGGAAATGCTGCTGCGCGACGATCCAGCCCGGTTGCTGGCGGGATGGACGGATCGCACGGTGACGCTGGAGCGCATTCATGCGTTGCTGAACCGCGCCGGTGCGTTGGGGCTGGCCGTGGAAAAGTGGCAACGCGCCGGACTCTGGATTCTGATTCGGGCCGATGCCGATTATCCCAGCCGCCTGAAAAAACATCTGCAAGCCGATTCGCCGCCGGTGCTGTTCGTCTGCGGTAACCGTCGGTTGCTGGATCAGGGCGGGATCGCAATCATCGGTTCGCGTCACGCCAGCCCGGAGGATTTGGCGTTTACGACCGGCTTGGGCGCCGAAGCGGCGTTGCAGGGACTGTCGGTGATTTCCGGCGGCGCTCGCGGTGTTGACGAGACGGCGATGCTGGGAGCGCTGGCGCGGGAGGGAACGGCGGTTGGCGTACTCTCCGATAGCCTGCTGCGCGCCGCCACATCGGCCAGGTTTCGCCCAAGCCTGCTGAACGGCAATCTGGCGCTGATTTCGCCCTTCAACCCGGAAGCAGGCTTCGAAGTGGGCAATGCCATGGCGCGCAATAAATACATCTATTGTCTGGCCGACGCCGCCATCGTCATCGCGGCGGACCGGGAGCGGGGCGGCACCTGGAACGGCGCGGTGGAAAATTTGAAGCGCGGCTGGACGCCGCTGTGGGTCAAGTCGCATCCCGAACCCACTTCTGGCAATGCCGAATTGGTCCGGCGGGGCGGGCGCTTGTTGCCGGAGGAGTCGTGCGATCTGGCGGCGCTGTGTGGCCGGGAGGCAACGCCTGCGGTTGACCGTCCACTCGCACTGGTCGCGGAACCCGCGCCGCCCACCCTCGAATTGCGTGGGACTTCAACTCCGGCGGTGAATGCCATGCTGGACAAGTTGAGTTTGTATCAGTTGTTTCTGCACCACCTGCGGATGTTAACCGCGGAGACGCCAGCTACCGATCAGGAGTTATTGGCCTATCTCGACGACGACATCGGCAAACTGCAATTGCGGGATTGGCTGAAACGAGCCATGGAGGAAGGACAGGTGAAAAAGCTCAGCAAGCCGGTGCGTTATCAGTGGCAGTCGGCGCGGCCAGAACAAAACTCATTTTTCGCTAACGAGTGATACGGAGAGGGCTAAGCCATCGCTCGATCCAGCACATCCCGCTATCTGGTGGGGATCGACTTGGGCACGACTCATACGGTCGTCGCTTACGCCGATCTCCGCGCCGCCGCCGACATCCACCTGTTCGCCATCGAGCAACTGATTGCGCCCGGCGCGGTGGCGGCCCGCCCCTTGTTGCCCTCGCTGCGTTATCACCCGGCGGCGGGTGAACTGGCGGCGGCGGATTTACAACTGCCCTGGATCTTCACCGATCCCGGCGAGGTGACCGACGTCATCATCGGCGAACTGGCGCGGGAGCGGGGTTCGCGGACGCCGGGCCGACTGGTGGCCAGCGCCAAGAGCTGGCTGTCGCACGCCGGAGTGGACCGCACCGCGCCGATCCTGCCCTGGGGCGCGGCGGAGGAGATCGCCAGAGTCTCGCCCGTTACCGCCAGCGCCAGCACCCTCGCCCATATCCGCGCCGCCTGGAACCAGCGGTTTCCCCGCCAGCCGCTGGAGCGGCAGGAAGTGGTACTGACCGTGCCGGCCTCGTTCGACGAAGCGGCGCGGGCGCTGACCGTGGAAGCGGCGCGGCTGGCCGGTCTGCCGCAACTCCGGTTGTTGGAGGAACCGCAGGCGGCCTGCTACGACTGGCTGCACCGCCATCACACCGACATAGCGGCGACGCTGGGTGAGTCGCGGCTGCTGCTGGTCTGCGACGTGGGCGGCGGTACCACCGATCTGACCCTGATTCAAATCGAGGCGGGAGAAGCCGGCCCGAAACTTACCCGCATCGGCGTCGGCGATCATCTGATGCTGGGCGGCGACAATATGGACCTGACTCTGGCGCGGACCATCGAGACACGGCTGGGCGGGGGGCGGCTGAACGCCGGCGAGCTGTCGCAACTGTGGCAGCAATGCCGGAGCGCCAAGGAGCGGTTGCTGGCGGCGGACGCGCCGGAGCGGGTGACGGTGACGGTGCTGGGCGGCGGTTCGCGGCTGATCGGGGGGGCCCGCTCGGCGGAATTAGGGCGCGATGAGGTGCGGGTGTTGCTGGTGGATGGCTTTCTGCCGCGGGTGGGGAGCGAGGAACGGCCCCAGGGCCGGCGGGCGGCAGTGGTCGAGTTTGGCTTGCCCTATGCCGCCGACCCGGCCATCAGCCGCCATCTGGCGACGTTTCTGGCGCAACACGCCGAGGCCTGTCGGCGGGCCCTGGCCGAGCGGGCGCCGGTGCAGGGTCCGGCGATGCCGGATGCGGTGTTGCTGAACGGCGGCGTGTTCCACGGCGCGGCGCTGGCCGGGCGGCTGCTGGAGATCCTGAGCAGTTGGCGCGGTGAACCCTTGGCGCGGCTGGACAATCCCGAACCCGATCTGGCGGTGGCGCGCGGCGCGGTGGCTTACGGACTGGCGCGGCGTGGCCAGGGGCTACGGATCGGCGGCGGATCGGCGCGCGGCTATTTTCTGATGGTGGACGGTAACAGCGACCGCCGGCAGGGCGTCTGCCTGTTGCCGCGCGGCGTGGAGGAGGGACGGGAAGTGCGGCTGGATCGTACCTTCTCGCTGCGGCTGGGGGCGCCGGTGCAGTTTCATTTGCTAGCCTCGACCGGCGACGCGGTGGTTCCGTCCGGCGAAGTGGTCGTACTGAAGGCCGGGGACTTCATGCCCCTACCGCCGATTGCCACCGTGATCGAGAGCGAAACCGGGGTTGGCGAAGTGCCGGTGCAACTGATCGCGCAACTGACCGAGGTCGGCACGCTGGAAGTGGACTGCGTCGCGATGGAACCCTCACCCCCGGCCCCTCTCCCAGCGGGCGAGGGGAGCGTAGATAAGGGGCGCTGGCGGCTGGCTTTTCAACTGCGTGGCAGTGATCCGGCGACGCTGGCCCGCCTGCATCCGCGCTTCCCGGAGGCGGTGGCGCGGATCGAACGGTTCTACGGTTCCCGCGAGGCCAATGTGGAGCCCAGGGAAATCAAGGGCCTGCGCAACGATCTGGAGCGGTTGCTGGGCAAGCGCGAAAGCTGGGAAATGCCGTTGCTGCGCGAGTTGTTCGGGGTGCTGTGGGCCGGCGCCCGGCGGCGGCGGCGCTCGGCGGATCACGAACGGCTGTGGTTCAGCCTGGCCGGTTATGGCCTGCGGCCGGGCTTCGGCTATCCACTGGACGATTGGCGGGTCGGGCGGTTGTGGGTGCTGTACGAGCAGGGCGTGCAATATCCTCAAGACGCTCAGAACCAGGCCGAATGGTGGACCTTGTGGCGCCGGGTGGCCGGGGGCCTGGACGCGGCGGCGCAGGCGCGATTGGGCGACGATCTGGTGGTGGAACTGCGTCCGCCGACCGGCAAGGCCGCCAAGGATAAGCAACCGGGCGTTGAGGATATGGCGCGGTTGGCGGGGGTGCTGGAGCGCTTGCCGGCCGCGCGCAAGGTGGAACTCGGCGAGTTACTCTTGGCGCGGCTGGCGCGCAGGGGCGAATCGCCGCAACTATGGTGGGCGGTGGGCCGGCTGGGGACGCGGATTCCCGTTTATGGCAGCGCGCACGATGTCGTACCGGCCGCGACGGCGACGGCGTGGCTTGAGCGGGTGCTGGCGCTGGACTGGAAAGCGGTAATGCCGGCGGCCTTCGTGGCGACGCTGCTGGCGCGGCTGAGCGGGGACCGGGCGCGGGATCTGGACACGGCGATGCGGTTGCGGGTGGTCCAGCGGTTGCGGGTGGCGAAAGCCCCGGCTTCGTGGTTGCGGATGGTTGAGGACGTCGTGGAACTGGACGGGGCCGACGCCGGGCGGGTATTCGGCGAGGCGCTGCCGCCGGGCTTAAGGCTGGTCGGTTAGATACCGTAAAAAAACGCCTCTCAATTGTGTCCACCCACCCGCCACGATGGTTGAAGGCAGTCGTTCCTGCCTCGAATCAGGCCACATAGAGCAGGATGGTCAAATAATGACTGACGCTGCCGGCCAGCACGAACAAATGCCAGATGCCATGGAAATGCCGAATTTTCTCATCGAACAGATAGAACACCACGCCGCCAGTATAAAAGAGTCCGCCCATCAGCAGCCAGACAAATCCCGCCCAGGGCAAAACCTGTAGCAGAGGCTTGAGCACCAGCAACACCAGCCAGCCCATCAGGATATAAACTCCCAGCGACAGAATGCGATTTCCCGTCTGGGGTACGGATTCCACCACGATCCCCACCACCACCAATCCCCAGATCACGCCAAAAATTGTCCAGCCCCAGCCGTCGCGCAGCGTGACCAGGGTAAACGGGGTATAGGTGCCGGCGATCAGGAAATAAATCGAATAGTGGTCCAGCTTGCGAAAAACCCGCTTGGCCCTGCCCCGCAGACTGTGATAGAGCGTGGACACGGTATACAGAACGAACAACGTGGTTCCGTAGATACTGAAACTGACGATTTTCCACGGATCGCCCTGCTGGGCGGCCACCACCACCGCGACCACCAAGCCCGCCAGCGCCGCCACCGCGCCGATCAGATGACTGATACTGTTAAAGCGTTCGCCGTAATACATTCGCACCATGCTTTCTGTCAGGAATGACGCGAGCGCCGTTTGCCGCCGCCGTGCTTTTGCCCCGCCGCGCTGGCGGTCGTCGCCTCGGTCAGGCGCACCGCCCCCACCGCGCCGACCCCGCTGGCCCGGCCGGCATCGGTGAGATACACGCGCCAGAACGGAATCACCTTGCCGTCGCGGCTGAACGAATCCTCCTGAATCGCAATCAGCCCGGTCCCGGCCATGCCCTCCAGCAGCCGCTCGAAGGTCCGCCGCTCGCCCGCGCCTTCCGCCAGCCGCTCGTGCAACTGGCGCACGGTCTGACCTTCACGCCCACCCAAGGTTTCCAGCACTTGCAAAGCCAGCCGGGATTCAGCGGCATTCAGCCGACGCATCCGCCGGATGGTGGAAGCTTGCGGCGCGCACACATCGCAAACCCCACAGGGCTGATCGTCGTCGCGGTCTCCGAAATGGCGAATCAGCCGCACCATTCGGCAAGCAGTCGCTTTATCAGCAAACTCCAGCATCTGCTGAGTTTCCCGCAGTTTGTGAGCCCTTTGCTGTTCGTAGGGTTGTCGCCAGTCGTTACCGCCCCGACTGATATTGCCCTCGCCATCGTGCCGGGCGCCGCCATGCACCAGCAGCTTTTCCACCGCAACCTCAAATACGTCCGGCTCCATGCCCATCTCATCGCGAAGTACGGCTTTCGGCAGAAAATTGGCGCCAAGCGCTCGGAAAATTCGCGCCAATTGATCCGGATCGGGATAGCCGCGCCGGTGAAAAAATTCGTGGGTGCGCAGATCGCCATAGGAGTACAACAGAATGGCGCGGGCCGGCTGACCGTCGCGGCCGGCCCGGCCAATTTCCTGGTAATAACCTTCAACGCTGCCCGGCAGCGCGGTATGAATCACGGTGCGAATATCGGCCTTATCAATGCCCATGCCGAAGGCAATGGTGGCGACAATGACCGTCAGTTCGCCGCTGCTGAACCGGCTCTGCACCCGTTCGCGTTCCGGCGGCGTCATCCCGGCGTGATAGGCGGCGCTGGGATAATCGGCGGCCAATGTCAGCGCCAGCGTCTCGGTTTCCTTGCGAGTCGGCGCATAGACAATCGCTGGCCGTCGGTTGGAATCGGCCAAAATCCGCTGAACGGCGGCATGACGATCCGCCATCCGGGTTTCCACGGTTTCGACCGCCAGATTGGCGCGGCGGAACCCGTGAATGTAGCGGGTGACTTTGCTCAGGCCGAGTTGGGCCACGATGTCGTCCTGTACTTGCGTAGTTGCAGTCGCGGTCAGCGCGATCACCGGCGCGGGCCGCAACAGCGGCAGCCGTTGCCCCAGCAGCCGATAGTCCGGGCGGAAATCGTGGCCCCATTGCGAAATGCAGTGCGCCTCGTCCACCGCGACCAGAATTGGCTTGCGCTTGGCCAGCATTTCAGGAAAGCCGGGAACGCTCAGCCGTTCCGGGGCAATGAACAGATAATCCAGATTGCCCTGCAAATACTCGACGCAGACCTGGCGCGAAGTCGCCCGATCCCGCCCGGAATGAATGCGGTCGGCGCGCAAACCCAGTTCGCAGAGCTTGGCGACCTGATCTTCCATCAGCGCGATCAGCGGCGAGACCACCAGGGTGGTTCCCGCCCGCGCAATGCCAGGCAATTGAAAGCACAGCGATTTGCCAGCTCCGGTCGGCATCACCAACAACACATCCTGGCCCTTGGTGACGGTGCGGCAGACCTGCTCCTGATAGGGTCGGAACGCCGGTAGGCGAAACACGGTTTGCAGCAGTTCCAACAGGCGATCCACCGGCACCGGTTCGCGGCGCGGCGTGGCTACCGCCGCGTCGGTTGTGACGAGAGGGCCGGCGGGCGCGGGTGAAGGCGGCGCGGTTTTTGCCGCCACGAACGCCTCGGTCACGGCGGCGCGGACGTAACCGGCGATGTCCGCCATGAACCCGTCCAGTTCCGCCTCGCCGCGCTGGACCCGCTTCAGCCGCGCCTCCCACTCGCCGGTCATCGCCGGGCTCTTGATCGGCGGCTGCACGGTCTGAATCAGGCTGAGACCGCGCTCGGTGGGGATCAGACTCTTGCCGTCGCGGGTCAGATACTGGCGCTTGAGCAGCGTCTCAATGGTGTCGGCGCGGGTGGCGGGCGTCCCGAGCCCGCTGTCCTTCATCGCCGCTGACAATTCCTTGTCTTCCAGCGTTCGGCCAGCGGTTTCCATCGCCGTCAACAACGTCGCTTCGGTAAAGCGTGGCGGCGGGCGGGTCTGCTTGGCGACAGCGCGGGCGTCGAGAACCCGTTGCGGCTGGTCGATGGTCAAGCCCGGCGGTAGCGTTTGGCTGGCGTCTTCTTCCACCGAGGGTTCGGTAGCCGTTTTGGACTTGCGCTTACCGGTCGTTTTATCCGCCGACTTGTCGGCGCCCACGTCCAGCACTTTCCAGCCCGCCTGTTCCTCCGCCGTGCCGCTGCTGTGATAGCGGTCGATGATCACGCCGCCGTCCGCCGCGGGTTCCGGGCTGCTGATCGCGGTAATCACGGTGGTGACGGCCCAGATGTGATCCTCGTGCCAGGCCATCAGCAAGCGGCGACAGATCAAGTCGTGGATTTTCCTTTCATCGGCAGCCAGCGCGGCGCGGACCGCGACCGGCGTGGGAATAATGGCGTGATGATCGCTGACCTTGGCATCGTCCACGAAGCGCGTACTCAACGGGCGCTGGCCGGTTCCCGCCGCCAGATGATCTTTGTAAGGTTCCTGAATCGCCGCCACCACCGCACCCAAAGTCGCCGCCACCGACGCTGATAAATGGCGGCTGTCGGTGCGCGGATAGCTGATCAACTTGTGCTGTTCGTAGAGTTTCTGGGCGATGTCCAGCGTGTTCTGGGCGCTGAAGCCGTACAGCCGGTTGGCGTGGCGCTGCAATTCGGTCAGGTCGTATAGCAATGGCGGCGGAGCGCGGCGGGTTTCAGCGCGGCGAGTTTCGATGCGGGCTGATCCTTGCCGGGCGCGGGCGACAATGTGCGCCGCTTCCTCGCCGTCGGCGGGCAGCCGTTTGGCCTTGGGTTCCGGGCGGTCGCCGCGAAACCAGACGCCTTGATAACGCGGGGCGGTTTCAGCGCGATCCGACCCTTCTTGCGGGGAGGAAATAGCCGGGGTAAAGGTCGCCACCACTTCGCGGTAATCCTCGACCACGAAGGCGCGGATCGCCAATTCCCGCTCCGCCACCAGCGCCAGCGTCGGCGTCTGCACTCGCCCGACCGACAGCACCTCGTCGCCGAAGCTCCCACGGGCCAGGGTGTAGGCCCGTGACAGATTCATCCCCACCAGCCAGTCAGCCTGACTGCGGCCACGAGCGGCGGCGGCCAGCGGATCGAAGTCGCGCCCATCGCGCAATTGCTGAAAACCTTGGCGGATGGCGTCGGGGGTCAGTGAAGAAATCCACAGTCGGCTGAATGGCTTGCGACAGCCGGCGGCCTCGTACAGATAACGGAAGATCAGTTCGCCCTCGCGGCCGGCATCGGTGGCGCAAATGATTCGTTCGATGGCGTCATCGTTGAGAATGCGGCGGACGGCTTCAAACTGATCACGGGTGCTGTCGCCGACGATTAGCGGCCAACGTTCGGGCAGCATCGGCAGCAGCTCGCGCCGCCAGCGTTTCCAGGCGGGATTGATTTCGTGCGGTTCGGCCAGCCGGGTCAGATGGCCGATGGCCCAAGTGACGACATAGCCGTTGCCGTGCAGAAAACCTTCGCCGCGCTGGCGGGCGCCCAATACCTTGGCGATGTCACGAGCCACCGAGGGCTTTTCAGCGACGACCGCGATGCTCATGCTGTCGCGCTGGTCTCGGTCGATGGTTCCATGTCGCCGCTCGTGGCCAGCCGCCAACATTCTTCCAGATACCGCCCGATCCATTCCACCACGGTGCCATCCAGGTGGTTGTCGCGGGCGAAGACGCGCAGCGTCTCCAGGATTTGCATGGGGGGCAGCGGTTGCCGGTAGGGTCGGCGCTGGGCCAGCGCCTGGAACACATCGGATACGGCGATGATCCGCGCCTCGATAGTCAATTCCGCGCCTCGCCGGTGGAACGGGTAGCCCCGGCCATTGGGCCTCTCGTGGTGATAGGCGGCCCACAGGGTAATGTCTTCCAGCCCGGTGATGCCGCGCAGAATCTGGTAAGTCTCGAAGCTGTGGCGCTGGATCGCCGCCTGTTCCGTTTGAGTCAGCGGGCCGGGTTTTTCCAAAACCTCGTCCGGCACCCGCAGCTTGCCCAGATCGTGCAGCAACCCCGCCACTTCGACTTTCTCGCAGG
>WBZP01001354.1_pt1 | contig 30439 bp, 20 predicted proteins | sample 5204301 | NCBI WGS metagenome assembly WBZP01 (sample SAMN12412401, study PRJNA552823) | activated sludge metagenome | isolation source: activated sludge from nitrification reactor of wastewater treatment plant... | place: USA: Pennsylvania | collected 2017 | reverse complement strand
GGTGGTACAACGGCGCTGGTAGGCCTGTCGCAAACGGGACGGACCCTGGGCGCGCAACTCATCGAGGCTCTGTTCCATTTCCATGAGGAGCTGAGCCAGCAACCGGTTGCGATCAACGAGCCGGTGGGTGGATTCGAAGAGCGACGTGGCAATCGGACGTAATTCGTCGGGGAACAGGTCCCGGGGGACATTCACATTCAGCCCGATGCCGATCACGACGACGGGGTTGTCCGGGCTGGTCAGTGAACTTTCACAGAGAATGCCGCCGACTTTGTGTTCGTCCAGTAAGAGGTCGTTCGGCCATTTCAGCGCGACCGATGTCGCGGCGACTTCCTGGACGGCTTCCGCCACTGCCAATGCCGTCGTCAGGGGCACCCACGAGAGCCAGTCAGCCAGGGATAATCCCCGGCCGACACCACGGACGATGATCGAACAATAGAGATTCAAGCCGGGCGGCGAAAACCAGGTTCGTGTTTGACGGCCTCGTCCTGCCGATTGGCTTTCGGCCACCACGACCGTGCCGTCCTCTGCGCCGCTCTGCGCGAGCACCATCGCTTCCGAGTTTGTCGAACTGAGGCTGTGATGGAGATACAGATGATGGCCCACGCGTTTGGTCGCAAGGGTGCTGCGAATGTCGTCGAGAGTGAGAGGAGAAGAGGAGGCCACGGCTTATGTGCGCGGCTGCCGCGGACGGCGGACCGGCGTCAGTTCAAGACTTATCGTGGCGGCAGGCGCCGAATGGGTGAGGGCGCCGATTGAAATACGATCCGCGCCGGCCTGCGCCATGGCCCGCACGTTCTTGAGCGTAATGCCGCCGGAGACTTCCACGATGGCCCGCCGCCGGATCAGCGTAACAGCCTGTTTGACCATCGCCGGAGTCATGTTGTCGAGCAAGATGATGTCGGCTTTTCCCGCAAGCGCCTGGCGAACGTCCGTCAGGGACTCCACTTCGACAATCAGCGGGACGGTACGAGTGCTGTCACGATGGGCCAGACGGCAGGCGGTACGCACGGCTTGTTGGCCTTTCTGGAGCAGCGCCAGATGGTTGTCCTTGATCAGCAGGCCATCGCCGAGGGAGAACCGGTGGTTCATGCCACCTCCCAACGCCACCGCCCATTTTTGCAACGACCTCCAGCCGGGGAGAGTTTTCCTGGTGTCGAGAATCCGCGCAGGCGTATGGCGCACGGCTTGGCAGAACCTATTCGTGAGTGTCGCGATTCCTGAGAGATGTTGGAGAAAGTTCAATGCCACTCGTTCCGCCTGGAGGATCGAGCGGCCGTCCCCCTCGATATCGAGGATCGCCGCACCGGTGGGGATACGGTCGCCATCGTGCGTGTGGGGCGTCAGCCGAAGCGAGGGATCGACCATCAAGAAGGTCTGTACCGCCGCCGCGAGCCCGGCGACCACCATCGGCTCTTGGGCGATGATAGAGGCTTGAGCCGGGACCGGTTTGGAGAACAGGGCTGTCGTGGTGATGTCGCCCTCGCCGAGGTCTTCTTCGAGCCCGGTACGGACGGCCCGGCGGATATCGGCGGCGGGGAGTTGGATCATGGATTAGGCTCCCAGCATGGCGCGGAGTTGCTGTTCGCTGCTCATGAGCATCGCCCGATCGCGGGTGAGACTGCGTACCCGCTCCTGATGTTCGGCAATCACTGCGGGCGGGGCGTTGGCGACAAAGTCCGCACTCTTCAGCTTGCCCTCGATCCGTTGCGCTTCCTTCTCGGCTTCGGCGATCTGCTTCAGAAGTCGATCGAGCGCTTTTTTGAGGTCCACGTCGCCTTCGACCGTGATCCCTACGGTGAGTCCTTCGGTTACGAGCCTAAGAATCTGGGTTGTCGGCCATTCGGTGTTGGGTGTCAGTGTCAACGATCCTTTTCCGAGATGGGCGAGGTCGGTCTTCAGTGTCTGGAGCGTGGAGACGGTCTCCCGGTCATCATGCGTCACGAAGAAATTGATTGGCTTGCCTGGCGGATAGTTGAGCAAGACGCGTGCGGTCCGCAGCAGGCCGATGCTGCGTTCGAGCAGACGGAAAGCGTCCTCGGCCGCTCCATCATGCCACTCATCCCGCGGCGTCGGGTAGGTCTGCAGCACAATCGTCTCGCCCTGGTGTGGCAGCGTTTGCCAGATTTCTTCCGAGAGGAACGGCATAAAGGGGTGCAGGAGGCGCAGCCAGATTTCCAGTGTTTCCGACAACGTGTGACGGGTAGAAGGGCCTTCAGGGTGCGCGGGGTCCTGGAGGACCGGTTTGATCAGTTCGAGATACCAGTCACAGTATTCGTGCCAGAAGAATTGGTAGAGCGCGCTGGCGGCTCGATCGAATCGATAGGCCTCCAGTTCCAGATCGACTGTACGAATCGTCTCGTTTAAACGACTGAGAATCCATCGGTCGGGGAAGGAGCGATCTTTCGGCGGTCGGGCCTCCTTCGCTCCGTCGAGATACATGTGGGCAAAACGGGCGGCGTTCCAGATCTTGTTGGCAAAGTTGCGATAGCCCTCGATCCGCTCTTCTGCCAGCTTGATATCGCGACCGGGCGAGGCCATGGATGCGAGGGTGAAACGCAAGGCATCGGTCCCGAACTGCTCCATGACATGCAAGGGGTCGATCACGTTGCCTTTGGACTTACTCATCTTCTGCCCTTCCGCATCGCGGACGAGCGCATGGATGTAAACATCGCGGAACGGGACATCGCCCATGAACTTCAAACCGAGCATGATCATGCGTGCGACCCAGAAGAACAGAATGTCCAGGCCGGTGACGAGGGTGGCTGTCGGATAGTAGGCCTTGAGATCCGCGGTCTGCTCCGGCCACCCGAGCGTGGAGAACGGCCAGAGTCCGGAAGAGAACCAGGTATCGAGGACATCGGGGTCGCGCAGAAACTCCTGTTCTTTGCACGTGGGGCAGGTGCTTGGGGCAGATTTCGCGACGATCGGTTGTGCGCCTTGGAGAATCGTCGTCCTGGTGACGGTGCTCCCGGAAGGCGATGTATGCGTTGTCGTCACGATGTGTTTAGCATTACAGGCCAGGCAGTACCAGGCGGGAATCTGATGACCCCACCAGATCTGCCGGGAGATACACCAGTCTTTAATGTCCCGCATCCAGCCGAGATAGTTGTTGGTCCAGCCTTCGGGGATGATACGGATACGCCCGTCTTCCACAGCTTTAATGGCTGGTTCTGCGAGCGGCTTAATGTCGACGAACCACTGGGGTGACAGGTACGGCTCGACGACGGTCTTGCAGCGATAACATTTTCCCACGGCCATCTTGTGGTCGTCGACTTTGGCCAGGATGCCCCGCTCGCGAAGCAGCGCCTCCACCTTCAGCCGGGCTTTGGTGACGGGAAGCCCCTGCAGCATCTCGATCACGGCAGGTTCGACTCCGGCTTTTTGCATGCCGGCTGGATCGAGCAGCGCTTGATGGTCCAGAATGGCAAGGCGCGGCAGTGTATGGCGTTCACCGGCTTCGTAGTCGTTGAAGTCATGCGCCGGGGTGATCTTGACTGCGCCGGTTCCAAACTCGCGATCGACGAGAATCGCGTCACCGACGATGGGGATGGTGCGGCTTGTGAGCGGCAGACGGACCTGTTTGCCGATCAAGTGGCGAAAGCGTTCGTCCTCCGGATGAACCGCCACGGCGGTATCGCCGAGGAGTGTTTCCGGTCTGGTCGTGGCGACGGTCAGGCGGATGTCTGAATTGTCAGCCAACGCATACTCGATGGAGTAGAGCTTGCCCTTGACGTCTTCGTGCTCCACTTCAATATCGGAGAGCGCCGTCAGGCAGCGGGGGCACCAGTTGATCAACCGTTCGCCTCGATAGATCAGCTTGTCTTCGTACAGCCGGACGAAGACTTCCAGAACTGCTTTCGAAAGCCCTTCGTCCATGGTGAACCGCAGACGATCCCAGTCGCAGGATTCGCCGAGCTGCTTTTGCTGGCTGACGATCTGGTTCCCGGACGTGGCTTTCCATTGCCAGACGCGCTCGACAAACCGCTCGCGGCCCAACGACTCTCGCGAGGCTCCTTCGGCCATCAGCTGTTTTTCGACGACGTTCTGTGTGGCGATACCGGCGTGATCGGTGCCGGGCAGCCAAAGGGTGTTCCGACCTTGCATCCGCCGCCAACGAATCAAGATGTCTTGTAGGGAATGATTGAGCGCATGGCCGACGTGCAATGAACCGGTCACGTTTGGCGGAGGAATGACAATGCAATAAGGCGCGCCGGGGTTTTGCGGCGAGGCCCGGAAGTAGCCGCGGCGGATCCATTCCTGGTACCAGCGGTCTTCGACGGCTTTGGGTTCGTAGGTCTTGTTGAGCTGTGATGCCATGGCACGCCCTTCGTCAAAAAATGAGGGCGCATCTTAGCATGTCTGCCGATGGCGGGGAACGGGCGGCCACTTGGCTTGTGGCTGCGCCTGGCTTGTGTTATACAATCGCCCGCAGCCAACGATTCATTTTCAGCATTAAGGGAGTCATCATGCCGCGAGGACGCGAGAAAGATCGGAAGACCCGCAAGAAACATCGGAAGAATGTGACGCGTGTGAAAGCGCTGGTAAAAGCACGCCAGAAGGGGAAGCGGACTGGAAAGAAGAGCTAAGCGGGGTAGGCCCAGGCCTACTCCGCTGCCGTAAGGCGGGTGAGTTCGGCCTTAATGTGTTGTTCCGCGAGTTCAGGAACGATTCGTTGCACTGCCTGTTCGACGGTCTGCTCCGCGGTCGCCCGGACAATATCGTCGGCGATGAGCGGGGCGTGTTTGAGAGTCGCCTGCCTGATTTCTTCTTTGACCAGCAGATCGATTGATCCCAGGTGTTCCCGTACCACCTCGGGGAGTTGTTTGCGCACGCTGGCTTCGGCCAATTCGCGCACTGATTGGTCCAGCACGTCTTTGATCACCGGAGTGGCGATATCCGACACGGCCTGACGGATCAGGACTTCGCTGGCGGCCATTTCCTGCTTGATGAACGAAGGAAGCTCCTGCATCAACAGGGGGTGGACGATCGTGGTCAGCTGCTCCTGTGAGAGAATTTCCCCCAGTTGTCCGTCCAGTTCCTTTTTCACGGCCGAGTGAATACGGGCCGTGAGTTCTTTTTCAATCGCTTGCGGGAGCAAGTCGGCGATCCGCTTTTCCGTCCGTTCGGTCATGGACTCCAACAGCTGTCCGAAAAGACCTTTCATGGCCTCTTCAGGGCCGGCGGCGGCTGGCGCGGCTTTCGTGGCGGTCGTAGATTCCGGCGGCTGGTCCATGGTGAGGTCCTCCTGCTCATCGGTGACGTCCAATTGGTCCATCACCGCGTCATCATCGTCTGTGTCGGTCGATGTGGAGTCCGGCGGCCAGACTCGACGCTTGAGGCGATTGCCATTCTGCTGTGGTTGTGCGTTTTGCTGTAGGCTTTTGATGACCCCGAGAAGATCTTCCGATTGAAACGGCTTATTCAAGAAGGCTTTCACACCCAGAGTTTTGAGGAGACTTTCGTCCGGGCGATCGGCCGGATTGACCAGCGAGATCAGATAGGTCTCGCTCAAGTTATCGAGTTTGTTCACTTCTTTGCAGAAGCCGGAGAACGTGATGTTGTCGAGATGGTAGTCGGCAATGATCAATGCCGGACTGATGCGCCGGGCTGCTTCGAGGGCGGCAGGGCCGTCCTGAAATCCCACGACATCAAATCCTTCAGGGGTCGAGATTTGCTCGACCATTCGCCTGACGGCCGGACTGCTATCGACGATGAAAATAGAAGAGGGCACGTAACTCTCCAATTGTATTGAAGTATTACGAAGCTAGCAGGGGGGGTATTCTTTGTCAAGAAAACGCAGGATAGTACTCCGTTTTGACTCTGCGTTATCAGCGCCTTACAATCCGGCACGTTTTCTGAGATGTGATGGCATTGAGGGGAGATGGTTGTGATGGCCTCGTACCAAGTCATTTTTTTCGACGCAGCCCAGACCTTGTTTCACATCAATGGATCGGTTGCCGAGATCTATTTGCAATATGCCGTGCGTCACGGGTTTCGGCAGACACCGACATCGCTGGTGTCCATCACGCAGGCCTTCAGTCGGGCCTTCAAGGATGCCTCGCCGCCGGTATTTGCACCGACGGAGCCGGCTGCCTTGAAGCAAAGCGAGCGGCTCTGGTGGTTTGATATCGTCCACAATGTGTTCTATCGCGTGGGAATGTTCGAAGGGTTCGACGAATTCTTCGAGGAAGTCTTTCAAGTGTTCGAAGATCCGAAAACCTGGAAGCTTTACCCGGAGACAGAAGCGGTGCTGCGTCAGCTCAAAGCTCAGGGATTGGAACTGGGGATTATCTCAAACTTTGACTCGCGACTGTTTCCCGTGTTGCGGGGGCTGGGCATCGAACAGTTTTTCGATACCATTACGATTTCCAGTTTGTCGCAGGCAGCGAAGCCCGCGCCGAAAATATTCCACCTCGCGTTGGAAAAGCACGCCGTCGATCCTGAAGATGCGGTGCATGTCGGAGACAGCTTGAAGGAAGATGTGGAAGGTGCGGCGAAAGCCGGATTGACGAGTGTACTGATTGACCGGTCAGAGGCTGACGTCGCACCGGGGATTCATCGCATTCGGTCGCTGGATCAGCTGCAGTCACTACTGACCCGCCTGTAGCAAGAGCGGGATGAGTTCTTTCGCGCGTCCACGCAAGGACATATCCACCAGATCTGATTGAGGCGTCTGGTCGAGATTCACTTCAATGACCAGGGCGCCGGCGTCCTTTGCGATCGAGGCGAAGCCAGCCGCCGGATACACGACGCCGGATGTCCCGATCACGAGCAGCACATCGCAGTTCTCCAGCTGAGTTGCGCAGCGGGCAAGATCCTCCTCCCGTAACGATTCACCGAACCAGACGATATGGGGGCGCAGCAGTCCTCCGCACGCTCCGCAGTAGGGCAGGAGCGAGAGCGGGACTTGGTGGTTCTCTGTGACCGCGCCACAGGCTGTGCAACGGACCATCCAGATGTTGCCGTGAATTTCCGAGAGCTTGGTGGATCCGGCCTGACGGTGGAGGCCATCCACATTTTGCGTGATGAGCCAGAAATCGGAGAGGCGCGATTCCAATGATGCGATAGCCACGTGGGCCTCGTTGGGTTGTTTCGTGGCGATCAATTCCCGCCGCCAGTTGTACCATTCCCACACAAGTCTGGGGTCCTGATCAAATGCCTCCGGGGTCGCGAGTTCTTCCGCGCGAAAGTTTCGCCAGAGACCGTCAGCACCCCGAAATGTCGGCACGCCGCTGTCGGCGGAGATGCCGGCACCGGTCAGGACTGTAATGGCCTGTGCGGATGCGATACGGGATTGCGCTTCACGCAGTTGGGCGGGATGCATGCGGCCTATTTTAACCCAGTTCGACGGCCTGCTATAGTACGGCCTCCGAAAATAAGGGAGTGCACATGAAGAACATTTTGATGGTCGGGGCTGGGTCGGTTGGCGGGTTTTTCGGCGCGCATCTGGCCAAGAACAATCCCAACGTGTCGTTTCTGCTCAGGCCGAAGACGCTGGCCGCGGTGAAGCAGAACGGGCTTACGATCAGGAGCGTGTCTGGCACCTTCACGGTCCATCCGCAGGCTGCGACGGATCCCAGAGAATTGCCCAAGCCCGATTTGATAATTCTCGGTGTGAAGGCTTTCGATCTCGACGAAGTCATGGGGCAGATCGAACCAGTGCTCACGGACAAGACGGTCATCCTGACCTTGCAGAACGGTATCGACACTGAAGACCGGATTATCGCACGCACCTCGCGTGATTGTGTCGTCGGCGGCGTGGCGTTCATCTATTCGAAAATTGCCGCGCCAGGTGTAATCGATCACTATAAAAAGGGCGCCGTGGCGATCGGCGAATTGATGGGGCATGAGAGCGAACGCGTGCTCAAGATCAAGGAGCTGTTCACGGCCGCCGGCATCCCCTGCCATCTTTCGAAAGATATCCGCCGGAGCAAGTGGGAGAAGATGTGCTGGAACTGCGTCTTCAATCCGATCACGGTGTTGATCGACGACAAGGTGGCCAAGGCTTTAGATCATTCGGAGATGATGCGGGTCATCCATCAGATTGTCGATGAAGTGGCAGCGATATCGGCGGCGGTGAAGGTGCCGTTGCCGGCGGATATGGCCGAGCGGGTCGTCAAGGCCACGCAGGAGATTCGGGACATCCATACGTCGATGTATGACGACTGGAAGGCGGGCAGGCAGACGGAAATTGAGTATTTGAACGGGTACATTGTGCGGAAGGGACGCGAGTTGGGCATTCCGACTCCGGTGAATGAGGTGATGACGGCCATGATCAAAACCATCACCGAGCAGGACAAGAAGGGTACAGGAGTCGTGCGAATCGACGGGGCGGTGGTGCAGCCGGTGTCACTCGATCCTGCGGCACTCCGGCAGCTTCCGGCGGAACTTCATGTGGCGGACGTGAGTACCGTTATGCCGGGTATGATGGGGAAGGCGATCAAGGTGAAGGGCCTGCTCGATGTGCCGGCCCTGGCGATCGAAGCCGATCACGTCACGTTTCATTCGCTTGACGGCAAGTATGCCGCCACGCTGACGCTACAACAGGCAAGAGATTTTGGCCTTCTGCTCTACGAGCTCAACGGGGAGCCATTGCCCGATGGGAAAGGCGGACCCTATCGCCTGATTACGCCGGGATTGGGCGACCTCTGCGCCAATGTGAAAGGTGTGGGTCGAATCGAAGTGCGTGTAGGAAACGGAAAAGATACGAGACCGCCGGCCGAGGAACGAACGAAGTGTTAGGTCGGGGAACTGACAACCATTCGACTCATGCTGTGCGCGCTGTTTTGATGACACGAATCGCCTTCCACCGCTCCGAGCGATAACGCCAGAGCAGTAACGCCATTCTGACCGTCCAGTCCGCGATCATCGCCATCCAGACATAGAACACCGGGAGGTGGAGCCAGAGGGTGACGAGCAGTGCCATCGGCACTCGGACGCCCCACATGCCCACCATGGTTGCGCCCATGATGAAGCGGGTGTCTCCGGCTCCGCGCAGTGAGCCGGCGATCACCATCGTAAGCGCGAGCGGGATCTGCAACAGAGCGACGATCTTGAGGAATACCGTCCCGAGTTCGATCACGGCTTCGTCGGTGGTAAAGGCGCGCAGGAGCAGATAGGGGAAGAAGAAAAACACGACGCCCATGCTGGCCATGATGACGAGGGCCAGGCGATTGGCTTCCCAGTTCTCCAGCTTCGCTCTCGTATATTTGCCCGCGCCGATGCTCTGGCCGACCATGGTGGCGGCGGCGATGGCAAAGCCATAGCCGGGTAAAAACGACAGCGACTCGATCGAGAGACCCACTTGATGGGCCGCATAGGAGACGGTGCCGTAAAGCAGTACCAGCTTCGTATAGATGAGGATGCCCGCCTGCTGCACGATCCGCTCGCCGGAGACCGGCGCACCGACATGCCACATGGTTCGAATGAGATCCAGCCGGAGATGCGAGGATCTTCGCAAGACGGACCGGCTGCGCCACCAGAGGAAGGCCACGCCGATCGCTTCGGCGATCCCTACGGCAATGGCTGCTCCTTTGACCCCCAGTGCGGGCAGGCCCCAATATCCATAGACGAGGGGGTAGGCAATCCCGATGTGCAGCAGATTCACCAGGATCATGGCGTACATCGGCGTGCGGGTGTCACCGGTGCCTTGCAGGATGGAGGATAGGACCTGCAGCAGCACGGTGAAGGGAATCACCAGAAAGATGATCGTCGAGTAGGGAACCGCCAGCGCGATCACGCCGGATTCAGCCCCCAGCCCCTCCATCGCAAACCGGTTCAGCGTCATCCCCAGTGCCGCCAGCACCAGCGAGACGGCGATGGACAGTCCAAGAAAGTGCCGGGCGGCTTCTCCGGCGTCGCGCTGCCGTTTAGCTCCCCAGAGTTGCGCGATGATTACATTCGAGCCCACCGAGAGCCCCGAGACCAGCGTCGTGGCCATGAACGCCAGGAGTTGTCCTAAGCCGACGGCGGCAATGGGAATCGCACCGAGTCCCCCCACCAGAAAGACCGCGACGATCCCTTCGGTTCGTTGAAGGAGGCTGCTGACAGTGACCGGCAGGGCCAGGGTGAGCACAGATTTGCGGATGTCCGAGATGCGGGAAGCCATAGGCGCCTATCGTACAGAACCGCGGCACTGCCCCGCTAGACAAATACACCTTCGTTCGTTAGGGTCAGACTATGGTGAAAAAATCCTCAGACCTTCCGCAAGGTGACGTGCAAAAAACACCCCGCCTGTCGAAGTCCAAGTATATCTCTGGGCTTCAGTGCCATAAGCGCCTGTATCTGGATATCTATCAGCCCTATCTTGCGACTCCGCCTGACGCGGGGACGCAGGCGATTCTGGACATGGGGACGGAAGTCGGTGAGCTGGCGCGCCGCCGGTTCCCCGGAGGGCGTCTGGTGACGGCCGGCTATCGACAAACCGAGGCGGCGCTTGCCCAAACAGCGGCGCTGATGGCCGATGAGTCCATTCCGGCAATTTATGAAGCGGCGATCATGGCCGATGGCGTGCTTGTCCGCGTGGATATTCTGGAGCGGGTAGCAACAGAAGACGGAGCCCCGGCGGAGTGGCGGCTGATCGAGGTGAAGTCGTCCACCAAAGTGAAGGATGTGCACCTGGATGATCTGGCGCTGCAGCGCCACGTGCTCGTGGGGGCAGGTCTCAACATCGTCAGCTGTCACCTCATGCGTATCAATACCGCCTATACCTATGCCGGCGGCGAAGTCGAGTTGAATGAGCTGTTCGCGATCGATGAACTCTCCACTATTGTCTTGGAGCGGCAAGTGAGTGTGCCGGACCGGATAGCCGCGATGAAGACCATGTTGCTTTCACCGGCCGCTCCCGTGATCGATCCGGATCGACATTGTTTCACCCCCTACGAATGTCCTTTCTGGGCCCATTGCACCAGTCAGAAGCCTGCACGGTGGATCTTTCACCTGCCCGGCGCCAAGCAGATCTCTGGCCAACTGGCTGAACAGGGTGTGGTGACCATCGATGAGATTCCCGATGGCACAAAACTGTCGGTGGTTCAGCGGAAGGTCAAAGAGAACGTGGAGTGGGTGTCCGAGAAGCTGGATGCCGCACTCAAGGCTGTGCGGTTTCCCGTTCATCATCTGGATTTTGAAACCGTCATGCTAGCGGTGCCCCGTTTTGCCGGCACGCGTCCCTATCAAGCGCTTCCTGTGCAATGGTCGAATCACATCGAGCAGGATTCGGGCGAGCTGGTGCATCACGAGTTTCTGCACACAGAAGGGACCGACCCCCGCAAGGCATTGGCGGAATCTCTCCTGGATTCCCTGGGAGGCAAGGGGAGTATTTGTGTCTATTCCCCGTATGAGAAATCGGTGATCGAGCAACTGGCCGAGTTTCTGCCTGAATTACGAACGGCGCTCAAGGCGTTGGTGAAACGGATTTGGGATCTGCACCCGATTGTCAAAGATCATTACTATCATCCGGAGTTCGGCGGCTCCTACTCGCTGAAGGAAGTGTTGCCTGCTTTGGTGCCGTCGTTGCGGTATGACGACCTCACTATCAGGGAAGGCGGACAGGCGGCATTCGAATACTACAAGATGGTCTTCGTCGAGTCCGACTGGATCGAGCGGGCAAGGATTCAGGGCGCCCTGCTGGCGTACTGCAAACGCGACACCCTGGCGATGGTCGAATTGCGGCGGGTGCTGGGGGAGAAGGCCAAAGGACACCGGGATGTGAATCCCTGACAGGGAGTAGCGGAAAGACTCCCGTCTTCATCCTTACTGAGGAGGGATTCGCATTGAGCAGCAGGGGACGGACAACACGTGACATGCACCCACCTGCGACAGTTCAATCAAGCGATAAAGAGCGGGCGGATCACACGAAGCGTGTTATGGCGGAGAGGGTGGGATTTGAACCCACGGTCCCCTTGCGAGGACGCCCGCTTTCGAGGCGAGTCCATTCGGCCACTCTGGCACCTCTCCGAAGTCTGTCCAGTTGTGAGTGAGGCGGAGTGTAGCGTGGGCCTCGCCAGTTTTCAAACGAAATCCTAGCCAATCATTTTTGTTTCCTTAAATTGCGAGGCCGGTGCCATTGTTTCATATCGGCTACGACCGGTTCCCCATCAAGGTATCTGGTGAAAACGGTTCGTTAACGTGGAATGCTGGATTTGGACTATACCGCTCCTGAAACCCGCGCGGGAACTCACTGAGTGTGCGACCTTGTTCCATTCGAGGGAGGAGAGCCAAGCCGAGCAGAAAGAGATATTTCCTTGGATTTGCTCCTTTGCCCATTTAGACTTACCACCGTTAGGGGGAGACTGGACTATCTTGCAAAGTTGGTTTGGAACAGCACACCGTCTGCTTCAATATGTCTACTTCATTGTTTTGACGCATTGTGATGCTAGAACGATCAGGGTTCACAGAGTTGGATAGATCCGTTCGGATACCAAGCTTGGTCGAGCTCCTGCGGTGGAGGGCCGCACAGGAGCCTGAGACTTTGGCGTATGCTTTCCTGAAGGATGGTATAGCGCCGGAGCAGGAGCTTACTTACGGGGCTCTCGATCATAAGGCGCGGGTTTTGGCCGGCTGGTTGCAAGCGAACTCCCATGTCGGTGATCGGGCGTTGCTTCTGTATTCCAGAGGGCTTGATGTCATCGTGGCCTTTTGGGCCTGTCTCTATGCCGGCGTCATCGCGATTCCCGCCCCGCCTCCGGATCCAGTGCGAGCCAGGCAAAGCCTGCCGCGGCTCAAAAGTATTGTGCAGGATGCACAGGTTCGGTTGGTGCTGTCTTCTCGTGAGGTCATGGACGCGTTCCTTCCCCATCTTCGCGCAGTGGGTCTGGATTCGACGCTTCAATGGTGCGACAGTGCGGGGGTAGAGCCGGAGTGGGTTGGTCGATGGAATGAGTACCGTCCCCCAGAGGACGGACTGGCCTATCTGCAATACACGTCTGGATCGACCTCAGACCCCAAAGGAGTAATGTTAACCCATGCCAATCTCTTGCGGCACAGCGAGATGCTGTCTCAAGCGGCGGCGTGCGGAGACGATTGCCGATCGTTGACCTGGTTGCCTTATTATCATGACTACGGCTTGGTTCATGGGGTCATCGTTCCGGTGTTTCTGGGTTCCCCTTCCTATCTGATGTCTCCGGTTGCGTTTCTCAAACAGCCGTTGCGATGGCTGGAAGCCATTTCGCGTCATCGGATCACGCATAGCGGAGGTCCCAATTTCGCGTATGACTATTGCGTGCGGGCGGAGGCGACTGCACGGGGGCTTGAGTTGGATCTGTCGTCTTGGCGGGTCGCCAGCTGCGGGGCAGAACCCATTCGCGCTTCTACGATCAAGGCATTTCTGAATGCTTTCCAGGGTTACGGTCTAAGAGCAGAGGCCTTTGCGCCGGCCTACGGCATGGCGGAGTACACGCTGTTAGTCTCGATGAAAGCAACTCCTCTGCTGCATACGGTCATGAGCATGGATGCCAGGGCGCTTGAACGCGGCGAGGTTGTAGCATCGAAGGAATCAGACTCGCCGATTCGGCCAGTCGTGGGTTGTGGTGCGCCGATCGGCGATACGAAAGTCGCGATCGTCGAGCCAGCGACGATGAGGCGATGTGCGCCTGATCGTGTGGGAGAAGTGTGGCTGGCTGGGAGAAGTATGGCTCAGGGATACTGGAACCGTCCCGAGGAGACGGCGCAGACATTCGGCGCCATTCTCGCAGATACGGGAGAAGGGCCTTTTCTTCGGACCGGAGATCTCGGCTTCATCAAGGACGGCCAGGTGTTTATTACTGGACGGCTGAAAGATCTCATTATCGTCAGGGGAAGAAATCATTACCCGCAGGATCTCGAACGAACCGTCGAAGAGGCCCATCATGCCTTGCGCGCCGGCGGCGGCGCTGCGTTCTCGATCGATGAAGATGGCGAGGAGCATGTAGTGGTGCTCCAGGAGGTGTTGCGCAATGTAAGAAGCTTCGATTGTGAGGAGATCGCCGCTAACATTCGTGAAGCTGTGGCGGCTCAGCACGAGCTGCAGGTCTACGAGGTGGTATTGATCAAGGCCGGCAGCCTTCCGAAGACCTCGAGCGGAAAGGTGCAGCGGAGAGCCAGCAGGGACGCGTATCTCTCGGGGCTTCTGACGGTCGTCGGACGAAGCCGTTTTAAACACGGCGCAAGCGTGCCAGCGGCAGGAGTTTTGACGCGTGAGATGCTGTTGGCAATGCCCGCAGAGGCGAGAGTCGGGGCGATAGCGCAGTATCTCCAACAGCTCGCGGCCGGGGCGCTTTCCATTCCGTCTGAACGCGTCTCGCTCCAGCATCCATTGACATCCTTGGGGCTCGACTCCCTGGCCGCGGTGCAGCTGAGGAATCGGGTAGAGGAGGCGCTCGGCGTGAGCGTCTCGCTGTCTACGTTGTTAGAGAATACCTCGCTTGAACAATTGGCTAACCGTATGGGCGCTGATTTGGGCGATCATGTTCAAAGTGTTGAAGCATCGACGCGAGCATCCGAGTCACCAGCGCAGCTGGGTGTGCACAGCGCGTCGATTCCGTCGGAGTGTGCCATGCGACCGGAGAGCATCCCGCTGAGCTTTGCACAAGAGCGGGTATGGTTCTTACAACAGCTTGAGCCCGGCAACCCGTTTTATAATGTTCCGATGGCTCTGCGCCTCAGTGGCCCTCTTGACGTTGCACTGGCCGAACAGTGCCTGCGAGAAATTCTGCAGCGACATGAATCGCTGCGTACTACATTCCCAGACGTTTCGGGGACACCGCATCAGGTCATTGCCGCTTCGAGTGAGTGGTCGATACCGTTCGTCGATCTCCTGGAGTTTTCGGAAGATCGGCGGCAGGAGGAGTGGCGCAGGATTGAGCAAGAAACGCTCGCCCTGCCGTTTGACCTGGCTCAAGGACCGCTGAAGAGGGGAGTGCTGGCTCGGTTTAGTGCAGAGGACCATCTGCTGCTGCTGTGCATTCACCACATCATCATGGACGGGTGGTCGGCGGGCGTGTTGTTGCGTGAGTGGTGTGCGCTTTATCAAGCGGGATGCGCCGGAACTCGAGCGTCCCTGATGGCGTTGCCGCTGCAGCCAGCCGATGTTGCCATATGGGAGCGACGGCGCGTGAGTGAGGCCTCCTCTCAACATGATATGGCCTATTGGACCCGGCAACTGGCCGGCGCGCCGCCACAGCTGGATCTTCCGACGGATCGTCCGAAGCCGGTGCGCCGCCGTTATCGGGGGACAACCTATACCAGAGTCTTGCCCCGCGACCTCATCGCTGCGTTGAAGGTCTTCAGTGTGGAGCAGGGTGCGACGCGGTTCATGATTGTGCTGACCGCAGTGGTCAGCCTGTTGTCTCGATATACCGGTCAGACCGATATTGTCGTAGGCAGCACGGCGGCGAATCGTCACCGGGTGGAAGCCGAGCCCCTGATCGGGATGTTCGTCAATATCCTCGCCTTGCGGGTCGATCTGACCGGAAACCCCGCCATGTCGGACCTGCTGCAGCGAGTTCGGAAGATCACATTAGAGGCGTACGATCACCAAGCAGCGTCATTCGATCATATCGTTGAGGCTCTTCACTTAGAGCGAGAAGGCGGTCAGACACCGCTGATCCGAGTGATGATCGCGTGGGAGCCCTCCATTGAAATTCCGAAGAAGTGTGGGGAGATAACCTGTACGCGTCAAGACATCGGAAGCCGGACGGCTCTGTTCGATATCACTTTCTTTTTGCGGGATCATGAAGAGGGGTTGCAGCTCACAGCGGAGTACGATACGGACCTGTTTGACGAGGAGACCGTAGCCCGTCTGGTGCGGCATCTCGAAGTCATTGTCGCGGGGGTCATTGCGAACCCCAATCTGCGTCTGTCTGAACTGCCACTTCTTACCGGGCAGGAGCAACGACAACTCGTCGAAGAATGGAATCGCACCGAGCAGGCCTATCCATCGCACCAGTGCGCACATCAACTTATTGAACACCAAGCCAGACAGTCTCCTGACGAAACGGCGATCTGCAGTGGGGAGTGCAGGCTGACCTATCGTGAACTGACCGAACGGGCGGATCATGTCGCCGGACTGCTGCGTGATTTGTCCGTGCGTCCCGGCCAGTTGGTCGGGCTGTATGCCGAACGGTCGGTGAATATGGTGGTCGGAATGCTGGGGATTTGGAAGGCCGGCGGGGCTTATGTACCGGTCGATCCGATGTGGCCGGAGGTGCGGCGATCGTTCATGCTTCAAGACGCTCACGTGACGGTGGTCGTCGCCGAGCCGGCTCTCTCATCCAAGCTGGACAATTATCGGGGCGTCATCGTGAAGCTGGACGATTGTGCGGAGCCTTCCGCACCGGCCGGGACTGGGCTTCAGGGTGTTGCGATCAGCCCTGACTCTCCCGCCTATGCGATCTACACGTCCGGATCGACGGGAAACCCCAAAGGCGTGGAAATGTCGCACCGTTGTCTGGTCAACCTCGCGGCCTGGCAACGCGCGCGCTCGTCATCGAGAGGCGTTCGACGGACGTTGCAGTTTGCCTCGATGAGTTTTGACGTCTCTGTTCAAGAAATTCTTTCGACTCTCTGTTCCGGCGGCACGCTCTTCATCGCCACAGACGAGGTGCGGACGTCGTCCTCCGCACTTCTCACGTTTCTTGCTCGGCATCAGATCGAGAGAGCCTTTCTCCCGCCAGTCGCCATGCATCACCTGGTTGACGCCGCGGTGTCGGAAGCCCGTTCACTTCCGCATCTGAAAGAAATCATCTGCGCCGGTGAATCATTGGTCGTATCACCGGCGGTCCGGCAGTTCTGTCGTCTATGTCCCGGCTGTGTGCTGGAGAATCAGTATGGTCCGACCGAGTCCCACGTCGTCACCGCATGGACGGTCTCCACGCCGCCCCCGCTGGGGCCTGTTCCGATCGGTCGTCCGATTGCCAATGCGCGGGTGTATCTTCTGGATGGGGAGATGCAACTTGTTCCGGTGGGAGCTGTGGGAGAGGTCTATATCGGGGGCCCGTGTCTCGCCCGCGGGTATGTGTATCGGCCGGATCTGACAGCAGAGCGATTTCATGCGGACCCGTTTGTACCAGGCGAGCGCCTGTATCGAACCGGTGACCTCGCACGGTATCGCCCGGACGGTGTCATTGAGTTTATCGGCCGACGCGACCATCAGATCAAACTTCGCGGGTATCGAATCGAATTGGGAGAGATTGAGCGGGTGCTGGGCACCTATCCGGAGGTAGAACAGGCCGTGGTTTGCCTGCGGGAGGACGCGGGAGCGCAGCCGCGTCTCGTGGCTTACATAAAAAGCCGTACCGGAGAGTCACCATCCGGCGCGCAGATAAAGGCGTTTCTGGCGGAACGGTTGCCCGGTTATATGGTGCCGGCCACGTTCGCTTGGATGGAGCAGTTTCCGTTGACCGGATCGGGCAAGATTGATCGGCGGGCCCTGCCGGCGCCATCCGAAATGCATCACCCAGAGCGGCCGGTTGGTGTGGCTCCCAGGAGTCCCATCGAAGCATCCTTGGCCGAGATGTGGAAGTCGGTTCTGAAAATCAGAAGCCTCGGCGTTCACGATCAATTCTTCGAGTTGGGCGGACACTCACTTCTGGCGACGCAGGTTGCCTCACGGATACGTGAAACGTTCGGGGTCAGCCTGCCGTTGCGGCTGCTTTTTGAAAAAACGACGATTGCGGAACTTGCGGAAGAAGTCAAACGTGCTCGGACGCAGGGACAGTCAGGAATGGTGTTCCCGCCGATCACGCGGACGGATCGAGATCTGCCAGTGCCGCTGTCGTTCTCCCAGCAGCGCATGTGGTTTATGCAACAGTTGGCTCCGGATGGGACCGCGTACAATATGCCTGCAGCTATGAAGTTGAGCGGCCGGCTGAACCGCTCAGCTCTCGCGCACGCGCTTGCTGGAATGGCCCAGCGCCATGAGTCATTCCGGACTACGTTCGCGGTGTCGACTGACGGGCCGGTGCAGCTCATCAGGCCTGCGGAGACGCCCACTTGGGAGGAAGTGGATCTTCGCCTGCTCCCCGAGTCCAGTCGGGAAGAGGAGGCGGCACGTGTGTTAGCTCAGGAGTCCGCACGTCCCTTTGATTTGGTGAACGGACCAGTCGCTAGGTACTTGCTGATTCAGGTTGGAGAACAAGAGCATATCCTGCTGTTGCACATGCACCATATCATTGGCGATCAATGGTCGTTTGCGATCATCGCCCGCGAGTTCACCGGGCTGTATAACGAATATTGTCATGGCCGGACAGCTGTAGCAGCGCCGGCAACGATACAATACGCGGACTTTGCGGTGTGGCAAAGACGATGGCTTACCGACGATGTCCTTCTGCCGCAGCTTGTGTACTGGCGGAAGCAGCTCGCTGGGCTTCATGTGCTCGCGCTTCCAACCGACTCTCCGCGTCCGCAAGTGCAGCGGTTTACTGGGTCATATAGAGCTCTTGACCTATCTGAAGGCCTCTTGGCAACGTTGAGGCATGTCAGCGCCAGACGCGGGTGCACATTGTTCATGACGCTCTTGGCGGCGTTCAAGATGCTGTTGGGCCGTTATGCCGGGCAGGACGATGTTGCCGTTGGCGTGCCGATTGCGAGTCGAACCCGGCTATCGACAGAAGGGATTATCGGCACGTTCGTGAACACACTGGTTATGCGCACGGACTTGTCCGGCAATCCGACATTCGATGCTCTTCTCCAGCGAGTTCGTGAAACGGCGCTCGGTGCTTTCGATCATCAGGATCTGCCGTTTGAACGCCTTGTTGCAGAGTTGGACAGAAGGCGAGATCAGAGTTACTCCCCCTTGGTCCAAGTGTTGTTCAATGTAGCGAATGCCCCCATAGAGAAACCTGCCTTCGAGGGATTGGCATGGGAGCCGTTCGATTTCGACGGAGGGGCGGCGCAATTCGATTTGACGATGATGGTTGATACGGAGATAACGAACAGAGCCCTGCTCTCGTTCAGAACGGATCTTTACGAGGGAGTGACCATCGAGTCCATGCTCGCACAGTATCGCGCCATTCTCGAAGCCGTTGCGATCAACTCTGACAAGCCTATTGCAGAGTATCAGGTTCTTAGCCAGTCCGATCGCCGCTTGATGCTCGAGCAGTGGAACGCGACGCAGGCGCCGTATCCCGCCACGAAGACAGTGGCCCAGCTGATTGCGGAACAGGCTGATTCAACGCCGGACGCGATTGCAGTGGCGATGGATGGACAGATCCTTACCTATCAGGACTTGCACGGGCATTCGAACCGTTTATCCCATCATCTTCGCCGATTAGGTATCGGCAGGGGCGATCTCATTGGCGTCTGTTTGAGCCGTTCCCCATCCATGGTTGTCGCGTTATTGGGGATTATGAAGTCAGGCGCTGCCTATGTTCCGCTCGATCCGAACTTTCCCCCTGACCGGGTGGCATTTATGGTCGAGGATTCCTGCAGTCGCGTCATCGTCACATCGTCGGATCTCCTCGATCGCGTTCCCCTGAACGGCCGGCATGCGATCTGTCTGGATCGTGAGCGAGACACCATCGAGCGGGAATCGTCGGCCACACGATTGGACGGGCCTGGCCCGGAAGATGTGGTTTATGTGATGTACACATCGGGATCCACAGGTAAACCGAAAGGCGTCGAGATTTCACATCGGGCACTGGTGAACTTCTTATGGTCGATGCGCGGAATACCGGGGTGTACGAATCGCGATGTGCTTTTGTCGGTGACGACCCTGTCGTTTGACATCGCGGGGTTGGAGCTCTATCTGCCGCTCATTGTCGGAGGACGGGTGGAGTTGGTCAGTCGGCAGGTGGCCTCGGATGGTCGCCTCTTGAAAAAGCGCGTGGACGACATTCGCCCAACAATAATGCAAGCCACGCCGGCCACGTGGCGTATGTTGCTTGATGCAGGGTGGGGGGAAGCGAAACAGATGACGGCTTTATGTGGGGGGGAGGCCCTACCTCGGGCCCTAGCTGATCAGTTGTTGCCACAAGTGGGCGCTCTTTGGAATATGTATGGACCGACGGAGACGACGATCTGGTCGACTCTCTCGAAGGTCGAGCCGGCCCCGTCCGATATTACCATCGGCAAGCCGATTGCCAATACGCAAGTGTACATTCTCGATGCCGCACGCCAACCGGTTCCCATCGGAGTTCCCGGTGAACTCTACATCGGGGGGGAAGGATTGGCCGGGGGCTATCGTCACCGTCCAGAGCTGACGGCGGAGCGTTTTATTCTGAATCCCTTTTCGGAAGACCGAACCGCGCGGCTCTACAGGACGGGTGATCAAGCTCGTTACCTGAGGGATGGGCGGATCGTCCATCTCGGGCGCCTCGATCATCAGGTAAAGGTTCGTGGGTTTCGAATTGAGCTTGGTGAGATCGAACAGTCGCTCAGTGCTCATCCCCATGTCCGACAATCCGTCGTGGTGGCTCGTCCGGATCAGTCCGGAGGGCAGCGGCTGGTTGCGTATGTGGCTCCTACTGCGGGACAGGGATTGTCCATCGGGGACCTGCGGGCACATCTGCGAGTACATCTGCCTGACTACATGATTCCGTCAGCATTCGTGCCGATGGAGGAATTTCCGCTGACCGCAAACGGGAAAGTAGATCGTCTGGCGTTACCGGACCCGCTTCCTGAGCAGGCAAGTGCGGCGGCTCAATCGGTACTTCCGACCAGCCCCTTGGAGGTTCAACTGACAGCATTGTGGCAGCAGGCGCTGGGGCGCTCGGATGTCGGCATCCATGACAATTTCTTTGAATTGGGCGGACATTCGCTGATCGCGGTTCAGTTATTTGCCAACCTGGAACAGCTGTTCGGCAAGCAGTTGCCTCTCGCCACCCTCTTCCAGGCCCCGACGATCGCCCAATTGGCAGAGGTGTTGACCCGATCGGAGTGCGTAACCCCCTGGAGATCTCTGGTGGTGATTCAGCCGGTGGGGACCGCCTTGCCCATCTTTGCCGTGCCCGGCGTGGGAGGCAACGTGCTGGCATTTGCCAGACTGGCTATGCAGCTTGGTCGAGAACAACCGTTTTATGGCCTGCAAACCATCGGCCTGGATGGGCGGCAAGTGCCGTTGATTTCGGTAAGGGAGATCGCGAGTCGCTATCTTGAGGAAATCAGATCGGTGCGGCCGGAAGGCCCGTACATCATCCTGGGCACTTGTACCGGCGGTGTGATCGCGTTTGAAATAGCTCAACAACTGAAGTGTGCCGGACAAGCGGTGGAACTCTTGATTCTTGAATCGTGGCATCCCAGGTCGTTTCGGTCGTATCGGACTCCGCTGAACAGTAGCTGGCGGGTGGGATTGCGGATGGCAGTCAAGTTGTTGTCGTCCATCACGGTACTCAAGTCATTGCCTGTATTCCAATGGGGAACATTTATTCGGCACAAGCTGGCCGCTGCGCGGCACATGGTACATGCCCATACCGGGACAGAGACTCAAGATCGGGACATCATTCGTGAGCGGGTCTCGCAAGCCACCTTCCACGCGGTGGCCACATATCAAACAACCGCCTATGCCGGCTCTCTGCTGAATATCATTGCGTCTGATCGTGTCTTGGGCGAGGGTGTGGAAGACACGCGGACTGTCTGGACCGAATTGGCTCAGGCGGAGACATCGACGGTTCAGGTTCCTGCCGAGAATTCTGGACGGCTGTTTGTTTCTCCTCACGTTGAAGTAGTGGCCGATGTGCTTCGAACGTACCTGGATCAGCGAAGGCAAGAAGCCACGAGTGAGGCGCGCCACAGCATCGGGTAGCTACCGCAGTCTGGTAAAGGAGTTCGGCGCCCGCCGGTATACACGTCGATGAAGATGCTGCAGCTCGTTGGATTTTTGTTCAGACATGCCCCTCGCACGGCCGTACTGTTGGTGGGAGCCGGGCTTGTGTCTGGTGCCGCCGGCGCAGGCGTGCTGGTCGTCATCAATCAGTTCCTCCATCGTCCCGATGAGGGCGCGTGGCTTCTGATGCTCTTTACCCTCTGTGTTCTGGTCAAGATTGCGGCCACGGCGCTGTCGCAAATTCTCGTGGTCCGCTTCTCCCAAGACGCCATTATCAAGCTGTCACTTTCGCTCTGTGAGCGTATTTCCAGTGCGCCGCTCGAGGTCATCGAACGGAGGGGACCTGCACAACTGTTGACAGTTCTGACGGATGACGTGAGTTGGGTAGTGTGGGCGATGCAATGCACGCCCCAACTGGTGATGAACGGAGCCGTGATCATCGGGTGCGGGCTCTATTTGACGTGGTTGTCATGGGGAGCAGCTCTGGGTGTTGCGGGCATTACGGTCATCGGGGCGATCGGGTACCATCTGTTGCACCGCCGGACGTTTCTCTATATTGAGGCCGCCCGTGATGCCCGCGCTACCCTGTTCCGGCATTTCCGCGAGCTGACGGATGGGGTCAAGGAGTTGCTGATGCATCGACCCCGCCGGGATGAATTTGTCCTGGATGAGGTGCATCAGGCCGCGGCGGAGTACCGCCGGGTGAACGTATCGGCTGCCGCACATCAGGCGATTATGGATGCCTGGGCTCACGGGCTCTTTTATCTGATGATCGGTTTGCTGATGGGGGTATTCGCCAAAGCCGCCAATCTCCAAGGCGAGGCGCTGACCGGATACGTCTTTGCGATGCTCTATATTATGGGGCCGATTTGGGGGGTGATCGGGATAGTGCCGACACTCAGCCGCGGGCAGGTGGGCCTCGAGAAAATCCAAGAACTCGGGGGGGCGTTTGACTCCATGTTCGTGCGTGGCGACGCGAAACCCATGGCGCCGGTGGATGCCGGCTCGGGGATGATGCTGGAGCTGGCGGGCGTGACCTATAGGTACGCGGCGGGACGCGACACCGAGAACGGATTTCACCTGGGGCCGATCAATCTCCAGTTCAAGGCCGGCGAATTGGTGTTTGTCGTTGGCGGCAATGGAGGAGGAAAGTCTACCTTTGTGAAATTACTGGCCGGTCTCTATGCGCCGAGTCTGGGTCAGATTGTGGTGGACGGGCGTGTCGTAACGGATGAAACCCGAGCGTGGTATCGCCAACATTTTTCGGTGATCTTCTCAGATTTCATCATCTTCGAAAAGCTGTTCGGAATTTCCCAGGAGCAGGTGACCCAAAATGGACAACGGTATCTGCAGCTTCTGGAAATTGACCGGAAAGTCGCAATCGCTGGGAAGACGCTTTCCACACTGGCGTTGTCACAAGGACAGCGCAAGAGGCTTGCCCTCGTCACCGCCTTTCTTGAGGATCGCCCTGCCTATATCTTTGATGAGTGGGCTGCGGATCAAGACCCGCATTACAAAGCGATCTTTTATCAGACATTGCTTCCTGAGCTGCGGCGGAGGGGGAAGCTGGTGGTCGTGATTACCCATGACGATCGGTATTTTCATATGGGGGACCGTTTGATAAAAATTGAAGACGGGCAAGTGGAAAAGATGTGGAGTCCCAGTGCGGAATCGGAACGAGCCGTTACAGATCGTTGATCGAAAAGGAATTGCTATGGCTTGGCCATTCCGGCGCTGCTTCAATGGGCCACGGGCTTTCTGATGCGTCCGGTTTGCCCCGGCTTCGAGGACGTACACGCCTGGGTCTTTTCGCTGGATCTGCCCTCAGCGATGCAAGAGCGGTTTTCCACGTTCCTCTCTCCTGCTGAGCAGGCTCGAGCGAAACGGTTCAAGTTTCCGGATGATAGAAGGCACTATGTCGCCGCGCACGGGTATCTTCGTAGAATCCTGTCTCACTATTGCCAGGTCGAACCGCACGCACTCATCCTAGAATCTCTGCCTTCCGGGAAGCCGCGAGTGATCGGTGCTGGCAAGCTTCCTGAGATGGAATTCAATCTCACGCATTCGCACGGCCGAGGCGCCGTGGCCGTGGCTTGCGGTCGGGCCGTGGGGATTGATCTCGAAAAAGTCCGGGTGGAAGTGGATTGCCGACGGCTTGCCTCCCGATATTTTTCGGCACAGGAGCAATCCTCGGTATTCGCCGCTTCGGAACAGCGGTTACCGGGAGTCTTTCTCCGGCATTGGGTGGGGAAAGAGGCCTACTTGAAGGGAATCGGAGTCGGACTCCAATTCCCTCTGGATCAGTGCGAGGTCATTCTCACTGAGGCGGAAGAGAGAGCGGTTATACGCTGTCAGGGGGAGACAGGGTTTTCTGAGGCTTGGACTGTACGGTATTTGCCGTTGGAGGAAGAGTGGATCGGAGGGGTGGCGTCTCAGGGAGATCAGTGGATGGTGACGGTGTGTTCTGTGTCCACGCTGGGTGAGTAGAGCGTTACTGCGGCGGCGTCTGGGAGGGCTCAATTGATTTGCGCCGCAATTGGAAAAAGTTCTGTAATAATTGTGCGCTTTCGTCGGCCAGTACCCCGCCGGTTATTTGAACCCGGTGGTTCAGCCGGGGCTCCGCAGGAATGTCCATCAGTGAGCCGCAGGCGCCGGCCTTAGGGTCCCAGGCGCCGAACACAGTCCTGGCGATGCGTGACTGGACAATGGCGCCGGCGCACATCGGACAGGGTTCCAGCGTGACATAGAGCGTGCAGTCGATCAGCCGCCAGGTTCCCAGTTTTTCCGCCGCTTCTTGAATGACCACAATCTCCGCGTGCGCCGTCGGGTCCTGCCTTGTTTCACGGAGATTGTGGGCCAGCGCCAGCACCTCTCCATCATGGACCAGCAGCGCGGCAATCGGGACTTCTCCCTGTGCCGGAGCCAGCGCCGCTTGCTCCAGCGCCATGCGCATGAATGTTTCGTCCTGTGCGGGGTCGATCGTCATGAGTGTATGGCTTCCATCTGCCCAGTCGGTTGTCGACGCTCAAGGCCTGGGTGGTGAAGCCGGTCGGGCGGTGTGACGGGCGTCTTTACGATTGGCTGACCAGATAGATCGGACCGGTCGGCGTGGCACGCCCCCCTGAAGGCTCAAGGCTGACGGCAAACTTTTTGGCCTTGGAGAATTCCGGGACCCGGCTGACCAGGAGATGCGCGGTCTCGCCGCTGTCCATATGGAAGGTTCCCACGCTGACCGGCTTGTCATTGATGGCCCAGAGTTGATAGGTGGTGCCGTTGGGGCATTCCGGAAGATTCATCGCGTAGAGCCAGGCTTTCTTGGTTCGGGCATCGTAGACGAGCATGCCGGACGCTTGCTTGGCCATGTCTGATCCATTGAGTGAGACGGCTTTCGCGTTCGGAACGCGGAGCAGGGCGGCGAGCTCATCTTCCGATTCACGGTTGGCTGGCGGCACTCCCCCGCGCGCAGCAAATTGGAACTTCAGATCTTCGAGCTCCGCCTCGCGTTGAATGAGCTGATCCTTCAGTTCTGTTGAGTCGGTCGTGCGTTGCTGCAACTCTTCCTTCATTTGGATGATCGTGCGTTCCCGCTCTTCCAGTTGCTGCTGGAGCGCGGCGACTTTCTTCGTCTGGTCATCCGAAGCCGCTTGGAGCTGCTGGACAACGGCGGTGCCGGTGACGTTTTGAGTGTAGGAGGTCCAGGCGAGGTAGCCTCCGATGGAGAGAATGGCCAATGCGGCGAAGCTTAAGGCCCACCCAAAGGATCTCGGCGCGGTTGCGGATTCCGGAGGGAAGAGATGGTTCATCCATTCGCCCGGTTCCAGGCTTGGCTTCACGTCGACTTTGTCTTGAGTATCTTCGGCGATGGCGGTCGGCGTCCGCGCGGCCATGATTTTCGCTTTCAGGGCACGCGGAGCCGGCGTCGAACTCAATCCGAACGGCAGAATGGCCGCCACCGACTGGAATTCCTTGAGCGCCGTATGGCACGAGACGCAACCCGAGAGCAGATGGGCTTCGAGCGCCTGCCGCTCGGAGCGTTCGAGCGCGCCGGCAGCATACAGCGGGACGGCTTCTTCGAGTTCTTCGTGGGTCATACGTGTTCACCCTGTTCCCAACAGCGCCGGAGCGACTCCCGGAGCTTGGACATGCCCAGCTTGATTCTGGTCTTCACGGTTCCGAGCGGCTGATTCAGCCGGGCTGCGATTTCTGCGTGGGACAGCCCTTCGTAGTAGGCCAATTCCAGCGCATGTTGTTGGGCTTGCGGGAGCGCCGCCAGAGCGCCTCCCACCAAGGTTCTGATTTCCTGATCGGCTTGTGCGTCAAAAGGGTTCGGACCTCGATCGGCGATCTGGGAGGCCGACGAGCTGTCCAGGGATTCCGTCGACTTATTCAGGCCCCGGGAGGCCCGGGCCCGGAGTCGATCGATGGCCCGGCTCCGCGTCAGCGTGACCAGCCAGGCTACAGGGGTTCCCCGTCCGACATCGTAGCGGGAGACTTTCCGCCAGACCTCCAGGTAGACATCCTGGAGGAGTTCAGCCGCTTCATCGCGATTGCCGAGAATGCGCAGTGCCATCGTATACAAGAGCGTACTGGATTGATCGTAGAGCTGACTGAATGCCTGGTGGTCTCCCTTGACCACCCGGGCCAGCAGCTTTGGGTCAATGTTTGAGGCGGCGTGTTGCGACGAGGGGTCCATAGTGGATCAGTTGGATAACAACATTCTGACGTCGGTCTGAAACACGCCCCAACTATAACACTCTACGGAGCGATCGGGCAAAAGGATGTGTGATTCAACTCTGCAAAATTGAAAGTGATGACCGGGAGGATGGTTGTCGTCAGGAGCCCGACCGATGCCGCAGCGCTTCTCGGAGGGTGAACTCCAGCCTGGTGCCGGCTAGGACGGGCCGAATGTCCAGTCTTTCCGTAGATTGATGAAAGGTCCCCAGCCAGACCGGGCCAAGGCGGATCCCGAGGATCATCCTTGGATCGGGCCGCCCGTCCTGAATTGATTGGGGTTCCGTTGGATTGGGTACAAGGGCCTCGTGGAGCGACTGTACCGGGCTTGCCGTCATGCGTTCAACGGAGGTCCATCGGACCGTCTGGCTGGCCAAGAACTCTCCGAGCCAGGAGTGCTGTAACCCCAGTCGAATCAGGCGGCGGGCTCCTCGTCGACTGCGATCCAGAATGGTTACGCTCAGGTGGTCGATGATGCGGCGCCACGGCGGCGGAGGGGGCAGTGTTGCCAGATCAGCCGTGACGACGCGGGTCGATCCACGCACCACCGCGACGACGATGCCGAGCACATCTCTGAGCATCACCGGCTCCGGGTCCCCGGAACTGGCATCGCCTTTTGTCAGTAGAACTTGCTCTTGCCGTGCGACCAGCCTGTGGCAGACCAGTCCGAACGGTCTCCGGAAGACCACTAAGTCACCCACATGGAGCGGCTCAGTCGGACCCAGTTCAAGGCGATCGCCTTTGCAGAGTGTCGGATACATGCTCCAGGACGCAACGCGCGGAGTCAGTAGATGTTGCAAGGCCGGTCCCTGGCAGTTTTCAGGGAGTGCGCTGCCGGCAAAGCGGCCCGAGGTGCGAGGTGTGAGTGTGACGATCATGCGGGGGCTCGCAAGAGCTGTTGGAGCAGTCGCCGAACAATTCGGGTTGCCAGGGTGAGCATGGCCCAGCCAAGGCCGATGAAGCGGCGGCTGCGGGTGATCAGAGGCGCGCGCACTGCGGTGGCTCCGTAGCGGTATCCGAGAAATATCTTGGATGGAAAGAAAGTTCGACACAGCCACGACCACTTCTTTCCAGCCGGCCTGGTCAGCCAGATCAGGAAGTGACCGAGCTCGGGAATGGACTGATTGGTGACCAGTCGTTGGAGCAGCCGATAAAGACTGTTCTCGAAACATCCGACCGGAGTCATAGTCCTGAGAAACGCGTCCGGAATAGGAAGCGTCGGCATGCGGTGACGAAGGTACGTGAGCCCATAGAGCAAAGGGATCGAGAGCGAGTACTGTCTGGCCTTGCGGGTTAGGGCCGTCCAATCGATTGATTCGTGTAGGAGCAGCAAGCGCATATCCTGCTCCCATGCCGGGGTGAACGTGCCGCGATGAATGACCGCATAGGAGGTCAGGTGAATCAAGAGATCGTCGGCGGCCAGGAGTGAGATGGTTCGTGTATGGAGGACATGCGGTTGGGCGTTGGCCCACAACTCGGCCAGGCCCTGGTCGTCGAGATACCAGAGAGTGGTGAGGATATCGAAGGCTAGTGCATTTCCTGGGGACCGATAGCAGGGGTTTCCATCGATCAGTCTGGCGTACCCGGCCTCTGTCAGGATGCAGTCAATCGCATCAAGATCGGTTTCATGAACGAGCAGATCGACATCTGACAGTGGCCGCGTCCCACGGATTCCATAACACCTGACCAGGACATCCAGTCCTTTGAGGACCAGAAAGGGAATCTGTGCCCGTTCTAGGAGTGTGGCGAAGGCATGAAATTGTTCGAGTACGGCGGCATTGCCGGCGCTCACGCGGGAGTAGGCGTCAGCGAGGTCGTCGAGGGTCGAGGAGAGCATGGGTACGGTGCTCCAGTGTGGCCCACTCTTTAAAGTGCGGAAGACAAGCACTCATATCGCCGGTCTCCAACCAGGCATCGCTGCGCCCCTGGCGGCAGAAGCGGTTCACCTCACAAGTCGGACATTCGTACCGGCTATTGGGCTGTGCCCGGTCGACGGTGTCTTTGAGGATGGCCCATCCTTCGCGTAGGGTGCCGGTTCGCAAATTATATGCAGGTGTCGGAAAGGCCACGCAGAGATTCATCTCACCGTAGGGCGTCACGGCAAAGCGGCTGCGGCCGCAGGCGCAGGAAATGAAGGGTTCGTCGGCGGTGCAGGTGTCCGGAGATACCTCCGGCGACGCTTCTCCCAGTTTCCGAAGGTCGAGTTCAGTCTTTCGATCAGGGGCCAGCCGATAGGATAGCGGCGCGGCGCTGCCATCGGTTCGGGGGTGGATGTCGAGGCTGTATTGAAACTTGAATCCTCGGGATTCCACGAGGTCCTGGCAAGCATCGACTTCTGTCCAATTGATCGTGGTCACGGGCATTCTGACGGTCACCGGGAATGGACAGGCGTTCAGCGTATCGAGTCCGTGAAGAAAATGCGCAAATGAGCCGGCCACTCCCGTCATGGATTCATAGGTGCTCACGTTCGCGCCGTAGATGGATACGAACACATGGGCGATCGGGATCTCTGTGAGGAGCGACACAAATCTCGGCGTCATGCGCGTGGCGTTCGTCAACATCCAGATAAGCAGCCCGGCCCGGCGCGCGTGGCGAAGGATCGGTTCGATGTCAGGCCTCAGCGACGGTTCGCCTCCGCTGATGCTGAGCGTCAAGACACCGAGCTCGGCTATCTGCGTGAGGATGGTACAGACTTCGGCCGTCGTCAGTTCATGGGGCAAGGCTCGATGGGTGGGATTGTAACAATGGACACAACGAAGATTGCAGCCATAGGTCAGCTCGAAGGTGGCGCTGTCCGGCCGGCGGTCTTGCCCGGAGCGGGCCGAGATGGAGTCGAGAAAAGTCTGGGCGTCAAGGTGTCGCATTAGACGGTTGTGAGCGGGGCGGTACGCTGATGATCCATGATCGCATCGACGACGTCCGGGTTCTTTAAACACGCGAGACTGATGCAGGGAATCTGTCGTGTCAGCGCGATCAGACTGTCGACGGTCGCGTCCATGGCGGGGCGATCCCAATAGGGGAGAAACGTTTGTTGCAGAAGAAACGCCACGATGCGCGAAGCCGGGAGTGGCTCGAAGCGATGCCGGTCCTGTCCATGACGGATACAAAAGAGCCGGGACAGCGGAGCTGAGGCATTGGCGGCAAACTCTCCCGAGCCGATCCAGGGGGTGCCGTACAGTGTCACCGATGAATGGGTCCGGCGCATAATCATGCGTTCATCGCTAAGGATATGGGCGCCCTGTTCGGCAAACCATCCGGCTAAGGTGGACTTACCGGTTCCTGATGCGCCGGTAAAAACGAAGCCTGTTTTCTGGTAGGTCAATCCTGAGGCGTGGAGCAGAATCCCTCCATCCCGCGCCAGGATGGATAGCAGGCAGACCTCGAGAATCGGATTGAAGAGATGCATGGGGGACCAGCCCACTTGCCCGTTCTGGAAATCCGGCAACACCCAGGCTTCCACATGTCGGTAATCGGGCGACAACCGAGCGCGCGCTCGTGAGGCGCCGGTTTTCGGACTGAGACTATCGAGGACGAGATGGTCGGGTGATTGAAAGAGTTTCCAATGCCCGTGATCTGAATCGAAACGCAGCCGGTCCATCGGGAGGTCGGGGAGAGTCGGAACCACGGCGGCGGTAACCGTGACATCGGCAGGATGGTGGTCGTCCACGAGAAACACGTCGAAGGGACGAAGCGGCCACAGGAGAACGGGATGGTTCTTGGGTTCGCCGACCGCGATACGGTATCCGCCGATTTCAAGTGTGAAGTGCATTCTGGTACCTACGACGCGCGTGGGCCGCTGTCATGACAGGTTCGCCCCATGTAGGTGATCGGAATAACTGATCGTTTGCAGCCAACGAGACTGGCGTTGGGGTAATTGCTACATCCAGTAGGGGGCCGGCAGCCATTGGTGCCTCCCGCTGATGTGGCAATCGTGGCGGTGCTGCAGGAGGTCAAGATGGCTTGCTCCTG
>WBZP01001353.1_pt1 | contig 30439 bp, 39 predicted proteins | sample 5204301 | NCBI WGS metagenome assembly WBZP01 (sample SAMN12412401, study PRJNA552823) | activated sludge metagenome | isolation source: activated sludge from nitrification reactor of wastewater treatment plant... | place: USA: Pennsylvania | collected 2017 | reverse complement strand
CACGCCGCTCAGGGAATACAGTCCGAGTTGGGCGAGTCCGGGGAAACCCGAAAGGACCAGCGCGCCGAATCCGCACACCGAGGTCAGCACGCCGAGGCGGATCGTCGGCCAGAAGCGTTCGCGCCAAGCGGCGACGCCGATGCGGCCGGACTGCACGAAGTAGTAGATCGAGTAATCGACCGCCTCGCCGATCAGGGCCGAACCGAAGCCGACGGTAATGCCGAACACCATGCCGTAGGCGAGGCTGACGGCGACGACGCCGGCCAGGGCGCCGGAGGCGACCGGCAGCAGGCCGAGCAGCAACAGCCGCGGCGAGCGATAGACGAACAGCAGGACGGCGATGATGGCGAAGGTGCTGATCAGCGACAGGCGGGTCGCGTCGCTCCGGATCGTCTCGCGCGAATTGACCGCGAAGACACCGGGGCCGGACAGTTGCAGCCGGGCGTCCGCGATTCCGGCGACCGCGGCGGCGGCGGCGAACTCCCGGCGGATGTCGGCGATCGCCGCTTCCTGGCCATCGGTATCGGAACCGAGCGCCCGCGTCTGTACCAGCAGCATGGCCCGCTCGCCGTCGCGCGAGGCCCAGACGCCTTCCCGGCTGCCCGGCTGGGCGCCGCCATCCAGGCTGCCCAGCAGTTCGACCAGTTCGCCGGTCGGGTCGCGCGCCAGCAACGGTTTCAGCATCAGTCCGGCGGGCGACGCCACGAGGTCGATGCTGTTGGCGATGGCAGCGCGCAAGCCGTCGACCGTGAAGCGTTCCGGGCTGACCGCCGGGCTCAACAGGTAGCGATGGCGGATCAGGAAGTCGCGGTCGCTGTCGATGCTGCCGGCTTCGCCGTTCTGGACCGAAACGAACTCGGGCCTGGCGGCCAGCCGGCGCCGCAGGTCGCGCGACAGGCCGGCGCGCTGGCGCGCATCGCCGCCGGCGATGGCGAGCATCAGCAGGCGGGAAACGGCGCCGGTCCGGATCTGGTCAACCAGGACCTGTTGCGCCGCGCCGGGGTGGGCGGGCAGGAAGAAGGACATGTCGGCGACGAAACGGCTGTTCCAGACGATCGCCACGCCGGCCAGCATGGCCAGCAGCCAGATCAGGACGGAGCGCCGCGCGACCCCGGTCATCGCGACTCGATCGGTTCTATGGTCAGCAGCGAGCGATCGCCGTCCGCCTGCAGATATTCGATGCTGCGCACGCGGCCGCGGCCGCCGCTGACCGTGATGCGCTGGACCAGCGCGGCGATCTTCGGTTCGCTCGGCAGCAGGGTCAGCGTCCATTTGTCGGAACTGCCCGCCAGGTGCAGCAGGTAGTTCCTTTCCAGTGCCGCGCGGTTGCCGGTCAGCGTTCCGCGTATGCTGTCGATGAACGCCAGCGCCTCCGGCTGGCTGGCGAGATCGACGGTCAGTTTCTTCCTGTCGCGCTCGATGCTCAGCACCTCGCCGTCGAGCACCATGGTTTCCGGCTTCGGCGTCAGCGTCCGCCTTTCCAGGCGGCCGGAGGCGCTGTAGGTCATTTCGCCGGTGGACACCAGCGGCTGGTCGAGCAGCGCGATGGTCTTCTTCTCGACGAATTTCGCCCGGCCGCCGCGGTGGCGGGCAAGTTCGCCCATCAGTTCGCCGACATCGAAGGCGGCGAGCGCCGGCATGGCCAGCAAGACCAGCAGCAAGCAGCAGAAAGATCGCCTCATCGCTCCTTGCGCCAGAAATCGAAGAAATTGAACCAGTTGTAGGGCGCCAGCCGGCAGTAGTGCGTCAGTCGCGCGGCGTAGTGCCGCTGCGCCGCGCCGATCGCGGCGGCGGCGTCGGCGCGAGGGGTTGCGGAAAAATCGGCCAGCGGCTCGAAGTGGATCCGGTAACGGTTGCCGCCGAGATACAGCCCGGCCATGAAGAACACCGGCCGCCGCAGCATCGCCGCCATGCGCCAGGGCCCGACCGGGAACGGCGCCATTTCGCCGAGAAATTCGCAGTCGACCGTGACATCGTCGCCCAGGCCGCGGTCTGCCAGCATGCCGACGACGTAGCCCTGATCCAGCCGGTCGCGGGCCAGCAGCATTGAGTCCGTCCGCCCGAGTTCGATGATGTCCTCGGTCGCGGCCGGGTTGATCGCGGCCAGCGTCGCGTTGATCTTGCGCGCGTTCTCCGCGTACATCAGCATCGCCACCTTGAGCCCCGCCCTGCCCCGGCCGACCGCGCGCAGCACTTCGAAGCTGCCGAGATGGGCGCCGATCAGCAGCGCGCCGGGCTGCCGCTGCAGTGAAGCCAGCAGCGCCTCGGCGCCGATCACCTCGATGTCGAAAAGGTCGAAGCGGTCGTTGAGCAGGTAGATGCGGTCGTGGATGGTGCTGGCGAAGCTGAGGACATGGCGGAAGCCGTCCGGCCATTCGGCCCAGCGCCCGAGCGCGCGCCCGAGGTAGGCGCGGCTGGCGCGCCGGGCGGCGGCGGCGAAAAGCACGTAGTAGGCAGCGATGCCGTAGAGGACGATGCGTCCGGCCCGGCGACCGAAGGTCAGCGAAATCCAGACCATCAGCTTGAGGATCGCCAGATGGCTCTTCTCCTGCTGCTGCCGCCAGTCGGCGGCGGGCGCCTGCTGGCGGCTCATGGCGGGGGTGGCGTCAGGCTGCCGGAAGCGACAGCGCGTCCGCCAGCGCGCACGCTGAAGGAAACCGCGCCGCCGCCCCCGACCTCGAACCGGAACGCGAGTGTTTCCCCCGGCCCGACCGGACTCAGGAACTTGGCGTTGGCGATCTCCCAGCAAACGCCGGCGCAACCGGGGAGGCGCTCGGCGAAGAGGATGGCACGGTCGATCAGGACGACGCCGGGCACGATCGGCCGGCCGGGAAAATGACCGGCCAGCGCCGGATGGTCCGGCGGAACGACCCAGGAAAACTCAGCGCAGCGCATCGGACTGGTGGCTGGCGTAGAGCGCCAGCAGGCGCTCGCGCGGCAGCTTGCCGGTGGCGTTGCGCGGCAGGGCATCGACGAGGATCAGCGGCCGCGGCAGGAAAACCGGATCGATGCGGTCGCGCAGCGCCGCCAGCAGTTGCCGGCGCTCGACGCCGGGCGCGACGACGAAGGCGCACAGGCGGCCGACGCCGTCCGCCGTCTCGTCATCGGGAAGGAAGAAGACGGCATCGGTCACCCCCGGCAGCGCGGCGATCTGGTGGTTCAGGTAGGCGAGCGAAGAGCGCTTGCCGGCGATGTTGACCACATCGGCATGGCGCCCGTGCAACAGGAAGCGCCCGCCGCCAAGGATCTCGATGCTGTCGGACAACGCCACCCGGCCTTCGACATGCCCGCCGGAAGCGGTCGTCCACTCGCCATCCTGATCCAGCCGGACATCGGCCAGCAACTCCCAGGCCGGATCGGCGGTCGTCCGCCGACTGGCGATCTGGCCGGCTTCGGTGCACCCGTAGATCTCGTGGAGCGGCGCCGCGAAGCGCCTCTCGGCGGCGGCGGCAAGCCGCGCGGAAAGCGGGGCGGTGGCCGAGAGCAGCAGGTCGACGGGCGGCAGGTCGACCCCCGCCGCCAGCAGCCCGGACAGGTGGAAGGGTGTGGTCACCAGCATCCGCGGCCGGGGAATCGCGGCGAGGGCGGCGACGATGTCCTGCGGATAGAACGGCTTGCCCGACCAGAACGGCGAACCGCCATGCAGGGCGAGCAGCACGGTCGATTCGAAGCCGTAGCTGTGCTGGGCCGGGACGGTGCCGACGATCGCGTGCGGGCGGGCCAGCATCCCCAGCCGCTCGGCCCCGGCCCGCCCGCTCCTGACCAGGCTGCCCCAGGTCTTGGGGTGGGGCATCGGCAGGCCCGTCGAGCCCGAAGTGAACAGGCAGGCGGCAATGTGGTCCACCGGAATCTCCGGGATTTTGACCACCTTTTCCGGGTCGACCGCAGCCAACGCCGGAAAGTCGCAGCGCGGCAGATCACCGCTGGCGAAATCGCCGTCGCACAGGCAGAACACGTCCGGGTAGGCGGCCCGCACCTGACGCAGCGTTTCCGCCGCTTGCGCGGCGGGCTGCAGGCTGGTCCGGCCGCTGATCAGCCCGGCGGCCAGCCCCACCGTGAAGCGGTAGCGGTCCTGGCAGACGTTGAGGAAATGGCGGCCGGCCGGCAGTTGCGCCGCCAGCGACGCCGCGTCGGCAAGAAATTCGCGCACGCGGACCGGACCCGACGGCCGCCAGGCAAGCACGTCGTCGAGGCTGGCGTGCCCGAGCAGCGGCACCGCGCTCATCGGTGGTTGGCCAGCGTATCGGCGCGCCGCTGGCTTGCCGCCCGGTAGGCGCGAATGGTGTCGGCGACGCTGGAGCGGTCGCCCGGCGCCAGGAGGCGATAGCGGAAACAGTGCTCGACGGCGAACATCAGCAGGATCAGCGGCAGCATCAGCAGATTGGCGAAAACCGACCAGGCCGCCAGCGGGGCCAGCCAGAACAGCACGGTCGACAGCAGCGCCGTGGCGAGGAAGAAGACGCTCCAGGCAGCGGTCACCTGCCGGGTGTACCGTGCCTTGGCGGCGGAGATGACGCCGCCATGCGCTTTGCGCGAGAGCCGCGTGACCAGGGCTTCGCGCGGGCCGAACAGGCTGCGCCCGAAGAGAATGGCGAGGGCCAGGTTGGTGGCGAGATGCTGGACGAAATAGAGTAGCGCCACGTTCTGGCGCAGCGCCGGCCACAGCCAGGCAAGCAGGCCGAGCACGGCGAGACCGCCGCCGGCGAGCCACAGCGGGTTGCCGGCGCGCCACAGCAGCATGACGACAATGGCGACGACGGGCAAGGTCGCCAGCGCCGCGGCGAAATCGGGATTGCCCTCCCCGGCGCTGCCCTGATGCGCCAGCCAGGCCCATGCCGCCGCGAGGGCGAACAGGGCGAGGCCGCGCGCCAGGTTGGCCGGGGTCATGATCACTTGCTGCGCTGGGCGGCGATGTGCGAAGCCAGGGCGCGCAGCGAGGAAAAGATGCGCACGTTGTCCTCGTTGTCCGAGCGCAACTGGAAGCCGTAGCGCTTGGAAATGACCAGCGCGATTTCCAGCACGTCGATCGAGTCGAGTCCCAGGCCTTCGCCGAACAGCGGCGCATCGAGCGCGATTTCGCCTGGCGGCATTTCCAGGTTCAGGGCCTCGACGATCAGTTCGGCGACCTCGGGAAGCAGGGCGTCGACGGTTTCCGGGGAGATTTCTTGTGGCATGAGGCGATTCCTTGATTCGATCAGGCAACGGCGCGGAAGGCGAGCACCGCGTTGCTGCCGCCAAAGGCGAACGAGTTGGAGAGGGCCGCCCGCAGGGTCTGGCCACGGCGGGCGGCGAGGACGTGGTCGACACCGGCACAGTCGGGGTCGAGGTCAACGAGATGGGCGGTCGGCGGCAGCGCCTGTTCGCGCAGGGCGAGCACGGTGACGATGGCTTCGACAGCCCCGGCGGCGCCGAGCTGGTGACCGTGCAGCGACTTGGTCGCGCTGACCGGCAGCCGCGCGGCGCGTTCGCCGAACACGGCGCGCAGCGCCGCCACCTCGACCGGATCGCCTTCGGCGGTCGCCGTGCCGTGCGCGTTGACGTAGTCGATGTCGCCGGGACCCAGCCCGGCATCGGCCAGCGCTGCCGCGAGCGCGCGCACCTGCCCGGCCGCCTCGGGGCGCACCAGGTGACTGTGGTCGCAGGTCGTTCCGTAACCGAGCATCTCGCCGTGGATGCGGGCGCCGCGGGCGACGGCGTGATCCCAGTCCTCGAGCACCAGCGCCGCCCCGCCCTCGCCGAGGACCAGACCGCTGCGGTCGACGCTGAACGGGCGGCACGATTGCGGCGCATCGTTTTCGTCGCCGCTGGCGAGGACGCGCAAGGCCTCCCACGCCCGCGCCACGGCGTACGCCTGCGGCGCATCCGAACCGCCGCTGACCATGACCGGCGCCTCGCCGCTGCGTACGCGGCGAAAGGCTTCGCCGATGGCGATGGCGGAGGAGGCGCAGGCGACGGTATGGCTCATGCTGACGCCCCCCAGCCCGAACTGGATCGAGAGTTGGGCATTCGCCGCGTTGTTCAGGCCCTGAATCAGCGAGAGCGGCGACAGGCGCTCGCGGCCGCGTTGCCAGAGGTCCCGGTAACCCTTTTCGTAGGCGAGCGTGCCGCCCAGCGCGGTGCCCCACGCCACCCCCCAGCTTTCCCGATCCGGCCCCTCTTCCTTGCGCGGGAATCCGGCATCGTCCCAGGCCGCGAAGGCCGCGGCGACGCCAAGCTGGGCGAAGCGGTCCAGCGTTCCCGCCAGCGCCCGGCCGAGCACGGCCTCGGCCGAGAAACCAGCGCAACTGACGAAGGGCATGGCCAGCGGGCGGGGAATGTCGTCGGTCCGCAGGAAGCCGATCGCCGACTCCCCGGCCAGCAGACGGGCAAAGAAATCGCCGGGATCGCCACCGTAAGGGCTGACCAGGCCCAGGCCGGTCACCGCGACTCGCCGCCGGGTCATCGTGTCAGCCCTGCTCGCCGCGCAGCCGATCCATGAGCGCAACCAGCTCGCCGACGGTGCGGGGACTCTTGAGGTTCCTGGGGAGAGTCAGATTGAAGCGGTCCTCGAACTCGAAAACGATCTCGGCCAGCCGCAGCGAGTCGACGTCGAGATCGTCCAGTTTCGCTTCGGGAAGCACCCTCTCCGGAGCGATTTCCAGGCGGCTGTCGAGAAACTCGCGAATAATGGTCAGGGAATCCATGATGGCCGGCATTATAGGTCAAAATGGTGGCCCAGCCGGCGCGCGCCGCACTGGCGGCGGCCGCGGCGGTCACCGGCGACCTTCTTCCGGAGTCGATTTGCGCAGTTCTTCACTCAGTCCAGTCCCCGTCGGGCAAGGCCGGACAGATCCCTGGTACCGGCAGGCGGCACTGCGCGCCTCCCGATTGCGCGCACTCAAGGCGTTCGGCACCATGGCCTTCATGCTCCTCTTCTTCGCCGGCTACTTCGGCGTGATGCGCCACCCGCTGGCGGCGCCGGCGGTGATGCCGTTGACCGCCATCGACGAATGGATTCCGTTCACGCCGGCCGCCTTCGGCGTCTATGTCTCGCTCTGGGCCTACGTGTCCCTGCCGCCGGCATTCCTGCCCGACCGCCGCCAGCTGCTCGGCTACGGAATGTGGATCGGCGCGCTCTGCCTGTTCTGCCTAATGCTGTTCTGGCTGTGGCCGACGACCATTCCGCAGGACGCCGTGGATTGGGCGGCGCATCCCGGACTGGTCATGATCAAGGGCATCGACCTTTCGGGCAACGCCTGCCCTTCGCTGCATGTCGCCACCGCCGTGTTCTCCGCCGTCTGGCTGCAGCACATCGTGAACAGCATCAACGCGCCGCGCTGGCTGGCCGTCGCCGTTTGGCTGCATTGCGCGGCCATCGCCTGGTCGACCGTGGCGATCCGCCAGCATGTCGCGGTCGACGTGCTGGCGGGCAGCGCCATCGGCCTGGTCTTCGCCGCGCTGTCGCTGCGTCATCTGGCGCGCCCGCGATGACGCCGGCGTCGGTGTGGCAGGCGGCGGCCGTCGCGCTGATCGGCGGCGATGCGCGCGCCGCGCGCTGGGTCAACCTCGGCGGCACCCCGCTCAACGCGACTTGGCGGCTCGACGCCGGCAGCGATCGCTTCTTCGTCAAGACCAACAGCGCCGCGCGCCTGACTATGCTGGAAGCCGAGGCCGACGGCCTGCGCGAACTGGCGCGCGCCGGGGCAATCCGCGTACCGGCGCCCGTGGCCTACGGCGACGCGGGCGGCGTCGCCTTCCTCGCGCTCGAATGGCTGGAGTTCTCCGGCGGCGGGCGCGATGCCGCGCTCGGGGCCGCCCTCGCGCAATTGCACCGGACCACGGCGCAGGCGCACGGCTGGCAGCGTGACAACACGATCGGCACGACCCCGCAGGACAATGCGTGGACCGACGACTGGACAAGGTTCTTCCGCGACCGGCGCATCGCCCCGCAACTCGCGCTGGCGGTGGGCAACGGCCACGGCGGGCGGCTGCGGCGCGACGGCGACAGGCTGCTGGCGGCGATCCCGGCGCTGCTCGCCGGCCACGCGCCGGCGCCATCGCTGCTGCACGGCGACCTCTGGTCGGGCAACGCGGCGCGACTCGCGTCGGGCGAGCCGGTGATCTTCGATCCCGCGGTCCATTTCGGCGACCGCGAAGCCGATCTCGCCATGACGGAGCTCTTCGGCGGCTTCGGCGCCGACTTCTACGCCGCCTATTCGGAAGCCTGGCCGCTCGCCCAGGGGTATACAACCCGCCGCACCCTGTACAACCTCTACCACGTGCTGAACCACCTCAACCTGTTTGGCGGCGGCTATCGGGCGCAGGCGGAGGCGATGATCGCCGGGCTCCTCGCGAGCGTTCGCTGACGCCGGAGCGCGCCGCCATGATCGCCGGCAGATTCCGTCCGCCAGGGATTTTGCAGGCAGCCTTGCCAGGACCCGCCCCTACCCCCAGGCCTCGCCCAGCGCTTCCGCCTGCTGCAGCACCAGTTCGATCGCCGCAGCCTGCTGGTCCGGCGGGTACTTGTACTTCTTCAGGATGCGCTTGACCATGATGCGCAGTTTCGCCCGTACGCTCTCGCGCACCGACCAGTCGACGGTCAGGTTCTGGCGCAGGCTTTCGGTCAGCTCATGGGCGATCCTCTTCAACGTTTCGTCCAACAGTTCGCGCACCGCCGAGTCGTTGTCGGTCAGCGCGTCGTAGAAGCGCACCTCGTCGTCGGTCAGCCCGAGTTCCTCGCCCCGGTTGGCGGCGGCGCGGAACTTCCTCGCCATCTCGATCAGTTCCTCGATCACCTGCGCCGTCTCGATCGCCCGGTTCTGGTAGCGGCGGATGACGTCGGCGAGCAGCTCGGAGAATTTCTTCGCCTGCACCACGTTGCCGGCGAAGCGCGACTTGATCTCGCCCTCGAGCAGCCGTTCGAGCAGTTTCACCGCGAGGCTCCTCTCCGGCAGGTTGCGCACCTCGGCGAGGAAGGCCTCGTCGAGGATGCCGATATCAGCTTGTCGACGTAGAGCGTATGCACGCAGAGCGCGTCGAACCCGGTCAGCCACATGTCGCGCACGATCACCATGCGTAGCGGGTCGTCCGGGTCCATGAAGCGCTTCTCCAGCCGCTTCTTCACCTGTCCGCTGTAGAGGTGCGGGCGCAGCCGGACGATCGCGTCGTAGAGATGCACGCAGATGTCGCGGCTCATCGCCACCACCATCGCCTTGCCCGCCTGCGCCCGGCTGCGTTCCGCGAAATGCGCGACGAGATCGGCGGCCACGGCGGCGACGCGCGGCTGCACCCCGACCACCTTCTCCAGCGCCGCCCAGCGGCTCTTCAGGCGCGACTCGAAGTAGATGGCCACCGTGGCGCCGTCCTCCTGCGCCTGCTGCATGTCGTAGACATGGATGTAGTCGCCGAACACCGCCCGCGTGTCGCGGCCTTCGGCGGCCACCGGCGTCCCGGTGAAGGCGACTGAGGTGGCGTTGGGCAGCGCATCGCGCAGATGCTGCGCGTAATCGAGCAGGAAGGGCGGCGCAAGCAGCCCGCGCACCAGCGCTTCCAGCTCGCTGAATTTCCCGAGCGGGTCGATCGTCCGCCCGTCTGTCGTCGTCCGCCACTGCATGAAGCGCTCGCCGCTGGCGGACAGCGAACCGAAGCGCGCCTCGCTGCCGTCCGAGATGACCAGCAGCTCGTTGGTCAGGAACAGGTCGGGGATCTGCTTCCTGTAGCCGGCCTCCGCCAGCCAGACCAGGACTTCCTGTTCGAGTTGGTCCTCGCTCATGGCCGCGACTCGCCGGCCAACGCAGCAACAAGCCCGCCTGCGCCAGGCGGGTCAGCTCCTTGTGCAGCGTGCCGGCGCTGGTACCGGTCAGGCGCGCCAACTCCCGCACGTAGTAACTCGAATCGGGATGCAACAGCAACAGGCTCAATACCCGCTGGCGATAACTCCCGAACAACAGCTCCGTCCGCATGATCGTAGCTCCATTGACTTCGAATCTAGCCTTATTGGCTACGTAACGGAATGTGGATTGCCGGAATCGATTGCGACGTGTATTGAAAATCTGCCTTTTTGTGCAAGTCGACCGCGGCAGCCGGGCATCCTCCGGCGGCGCCTTCCGGCAGTCGTCACGCTCCGGGCGCTCGCCAGCCGAGGCGACAACCCCCCAGGCGGCGCCTGCGCTATGATTTCCAGTATGTGGGAAAGCCGGGATCGTCTCGTCGCCAGCGGTCCCGGCGCATTCCACCCCGTTGGCTTCCAAGTTGCCTTGACCGCCGCAACGTCGCGAACTTCAGCAGACACTTGCCAGGGAGAACGTCATGAGAGAGTCAGCCCCGATCCGGATCAACAAGGGAGACGGCAGCGAAGAATCCCGTCTGCACCGGCTCCTTGTCGAGTTGTTCGAGCAGGCGGATATCCGGATCGGCGGCGATCGCCCGTGGGATATCCGGTTGATCGACGCGAATGTTCCCGAGCGCGTCTTTTCGCTCGGCAGCCTGGGCCTTGGCGAGAGCTACATGGACGGCCACTGGCAAGCCGAGCGGCTCGACCAGTTTTTCGAGAAGATCCTGCGCGCCCACCTCGATCGCGAGGTCCGGCCGTTACGCCTCGCGTTTCATGCCCTGCGCACCCGCCTGCTCAACCGGCAAAGCCTGAAGCGGGCGTGGCGCGTCGGCGAGGTTCACTATGACCTGGGCAACGACTTCTACGCCGCCATGCTCGATTCGCGCATGACCTATTCCTGCGCCTACTGGGACGGCGCGCACGACCTGGAAGCAGCGCAGAAAGCCAAGCTCGACCTGATCTGCCGCAAGCTGCGCCTGCAACCGGGCATACGCCTGCTCGACATCGGCTGCGGCTGGGGCAGCCTGATGGGCTACGCCGCCGAGCGCTACGGCGTCGAATGCGTCGGCATCACCGTTTCCAGGGAACAGACCGCCTGGGCCAAGGCGCGCTACGCCGGACTGCCGCTCGAGTTCCGGCTGCAGGATTACCGTTCGGTCAACGAGCGCTTCGACCGCATCGCCAGCGTCGGCATGTTCGAGCACGTCGGCCACAGGAACTACCGCACCTACATGGAAGTCGCACGGCGCTGCCTGGCCGACGACGGACTCTTCCTGCTGCACACCATCGGCAAGAACGAGCGCCACACGGTCACCGATCCGTGGATCGACAAGCACATCTTTCCCAACGGCGACCTGCCGGCGATCGGCCAGATCGCCGAAGCCGCGGAAGGTCTTTTCGTGGTCGAGGACCTGCACAACTTCGGCGCCGACTACGACACGACGCTGATGGCCTGGCACGCCAATTTCGAAACGGAGTGGCCGCGCTTTCGCGACCGCCTGGGCGATCGCTTCCACCGCATGTGGCGCTACTACCTGCTGGCGTGCGCGGGCGCCTTCCGCGCCCGTGACATGCAGTTGTGGCAGTGGGTGTTCTCGCCGGAAGGCGTCGCCGGCGGCTACCGGCGCCCGCAGCCGCAGGCCGCGTGACGCGCCCCAGGCAGCCAAAATCGCCCTTTCCTGACCGTCGACCGCGACCGAACCGGAGCAGGCCGTCACCGGCTTTTGCAACGTCCTCAACCGCATTGATGCGCAACGCCGGCTCTCCCTGACTTACGATCAGGGACGCGAAATGGCACAGCACCACCGACTTTCCGAGATCACCGGCGTCAAGGTCTACTTCGCCGATTCGCACAGCCCTTGGTAGCGCGGCATCAACGAGAACACCGACGGGCTGCTCCGTCAGTATTTCCCCAAGGGCACCGACCTCTCCGGGTTCAGTCAGGTCGAACTCGATGCGATTGCCTAGCAGCTCAACACCCGGCCGCACAAAACCCTCGGCTAGATGTGCCCCGCCGAACTGTTTATGCCAGAGTCCTTCGACTTCTTTCAGCATCATCATCAACTCGTTGCACTTCGAACTTGAAACCGCCTTGATTTAACGCCTTTCGTACCGGCTTGGGTTGTCTGGACACGGTTTTGCAACTCAGGCCGCTTTTTGCATGGCATAGGCCTGACGGGCTTCGCGGGGTGACATGAAGCCCAGTTTTTCGAGACGCCAATGACGATTATAACGATCGGCGAACGCGGTGACGGCGGTACGCACGGCCTCCAGGTTAAAGAGAACCGAGATATTCAGTAGGGCGGAAGCGAGATAATTCCGAAATACTGGGGGATATAGGGGAACGTAATGGCAGCGCCGGTTAAAACATGTTTCCTGTCAGGAAAGTAGCGCGGCGCCTCAATTCTCGACATCCGACACGTCAGATTTCAGCGATAAAGAGCCGATTGTTAACAACTTCGGGTGTTGCCGAGGTGCGAATTTGGGTAGCAGTGCCCGTACGTAAATCGACGACTATCACCATGGTTGACTCGACGGAATACGCAACCAGGTCATCCTTTGAGCGCAGACGTTGCGCGTGCCTACCGAGCGCCGAGCGGGACAAATAAATCCCTTCTGATTCTAGTTCGGACACCACAAGATCGAAGCACCCATACGCGAGCTAGACGACCGTGCTGCGCGTGAATTGCCCGATCTGAAACGGTTCCGGCTGCCGTGAGAGCGGCGGTTCGTGATTCGTGGATCGTGGATCGTGGTTCGTGCGTGTTTCCGTGATCGTCTCCGCCTTCCGTAAACCCCTTGCCGGCTGGAACGCCGGCATTGTCGCCGGCGCCGCCGAGGGCGCAATCACCGGGCTAAAAATCCGGCCATTCAAGGGAGCAACATGAGCCGGGAAGAAATCACGCTGGGCATCGCGATCGCCAACTTCGTCCTCACCTGGGGCGTGGCGCTCTACATGTACCTGGCCAACAAGAACAAGGCGACCAACGAGCGCATCGGCAAGCTGGAGGACGACCTCTTGGAGCAGATCGGCGACCACGGCGGGCGCATCGCGCACCTCGAGACGGCGAGCGAAAACGCGATCACCCACCGCGATCTGGCCAAGGTCTTCGAGGCGCAAAAGATCTCCGACGAGAAGCTCAGCCGGCTGGTCGGCGAAACGCGGACGCAGAGCGACCTGCTGCGCCTGATCATGGCGCGCATCACCGAGAAAGGCATGCAATGAACGACGAGCGCGAATACAAGCGGCGCAGCGCCATCCTGGCGACGCTGTCCTTCGACCCGGTGGCGACCGTGCGCACCCTGCGCGAGGAACTGGAGATAGTGCACGGCATCGCCGCCAGCGCCGACCTGATCCGCGCCGATCTCGACTGGCTGGCCGAGATGCGCCTGGTGCGCGTCGCCGGCGGCGGCATCGAGCAGGCCATGGGGCGCATTATCGCCGCCGGGCTGATGCGCTGCGAGGCGCTGCTGGAAAAAATCGCCGAGAGCGAGGACGTGGCCGGCGCCATTCAGGCGTCGGCCACCCTGGGCGACACCGTGGCCAAGCTCAAGGCCGCCGGCAAGGGCATGATGCCCGAGGCCGACCAGCTGGCGATCGAGAACGGCGCGATCAAGGCCTTCGCCGACCTGATGATCAAGCGCCACCCGAAAACGGCAGACCAGGTGCTGGCGACCGTGGAAGCCTGGGCCGGGGGTCAGCGCTGATGCTCGGCCTCCCAGCCCTTGCAGGCCAGCGCGACCACCTTGGGGATCGGCCGGCTGCCGGTGCGGTAGCCGATGATGCTGCGCCGCGTCATGCCCAGCGCGTCCGCCGCCTTGCTGGCGGAAAAGCCGTGCCGCGCCATCCACGCATCAAAGCGCCTGGCCTCGTCGCCCGACTGCTCGGCCGCCAGCCGGTACAGGGTGGTCGCCGCGATCGACAGCGGCCCCTCGCCGTCCCAGGTGACGCCGGACCCCCATTCCTCGACCGTCGCCCGGTCGAAGAGCGCCGGGTCGGCCAGAGCCGCCAGGCTGGGGAAGCCGGCGACGAAGCGCGACAGATCGACGGTCGTCGTCCAGTCGCCTTCAAAGCGCAGATCCAGACGCAAGCCATCCCGGGCAGTGGCCGCTTCGATTCGGGGCAGTTTTTCGCGCATCGTCATTCTCCGTTCAGTTTTTTCCATTCCGCCTCGATCAGCGGTTTGTTGGCCATGGCCCAGGCGATAGCCCGGGCCAGCAGCCTGCGGTCGGCGGCGCCGGCGATTTCCGCCATCGTCGCCAGATCGACCGCCGAATCCCCCTGCGGGGTGCGCACATGAAAGTGCGGCGGCGCATGGTCCGCGTAGACCGAAATCTTCAATTTGCCGTCGCGGTAGATTGTGTTCATGGGCTAATTATAGTGAAATCATTTCACCATGCCAAGCTCGTTTGAAAAGGTCATCCTCGCCAATGGCCGCGCCACGCCGAATCACGAGGACTACCGGAATGCGCATGGCGAGCGTTAAAAACTGACGGCCAAGGAGGCGGTTAGACGTGGGCGACATCGGCGACCAGGCCGCGGAAGCCGCCGCCGGCCTTGTCGACACTGGAGCCGACCTTGCCGACGCTGTTGGCCGCCTGTTCCGACGCCGCCTAGAGGCCGGACGTGTCGCCGGAGAAAACGATTTTGACTGCTAGGTTTTCCGCCATGGTCTATACTGGTTTCATGATCGACGACAGGCTCATTTTCAAACTGCAATTTCAGGCCGCCATCGCCGCCGGGTTGATGGCCCTCACGCTATTCCTGTACGGCCTGATCATCCCGTCCGGCGCCCTGCTCGCGCTGGCGGCATTCTTCGCGCTATGCGTGCCGCTGCCCTTTCTCGCCGCCATCCTCTACGTCATCTACCGAAGGGACTGAGGCCGGGGTTTTCCCCGGCCTCCTCGATGGCGCTGACGAAGACGCCCAAGGGTAGTTCCAGGCGTTCGCGTGGCCGAGGCGGATGATCCCGGCCACGCTCTTCTCCAACGTCAGGAGGCCGCGCCCATCGCCTGCAGCGCCGTCCCGACGTTCGCCAGACGGCTGCGCATCGCGAAAAAACGCCCGTTGACCTCCTTGGCCAGCGCCAGCACCTGGTCGAGTTCCGACGGTGTCAGGCCGCTCATGTCGGCGACCGGCAGGTCGGTCATGCGCGCCAGTTCGGACAGCGCCAGTTCCTCGAACAGCGCCTGATCGGTGACATCTGGCGGCAGGTCGGCGAGGCTGGAGATCCATTCGCGGATCTCGCCAACCGTCAGTTCGCGCACCTGCACCTTGCGCCCGCCGACCTCGATCTCGCGGATCACGCGCATCAGGAAACGCCGCCGATCTCGAAGAAGTAGAACGGCGATTCGGTCACCGGCTTGGTGTCGTCGGCCAGGCATTCGGCTTCGCAGTCGAAGCCGGCGAACTCGTCGCCGATCAGTTCGATGTTCGTCGCCGGGCCGAAGACCAGGCGGTAGAAGGTGCCCATCGCCGGCTTGCCGCTGCGCTCGTTGACCCCGTCGAATACGCCGGAAAACTCCTGCGACGTGTACATCAGGCCGTCGACGCGCGACGTGGCGAGCGCCGTGTAGTCGATCGTGATGTCGTCGAGGGCAACCATGGTGCCGGTGGCCAGCGGGATGATGCCGGCGCGGACGCGCTGGTAGTCGGTGCCCTCGACAAAGGTCGTCGCGCCCTTCTTGACGGTCATCGTCGCGGCGCTGTCCGCCGGCTTGACCGTCTTGATCAGGCTGCCGATGACGATGTCGTTGTGGGCCTCGTCGGTGATCGCGCCGCCGGTGACGGTGGTCACCTTCGCGCCGAAGGCGATCTCGAGCACCTCCTTGCTCATGTTGCGGAACTGGCACGCCAGCTTGACCGCCTTGACGCGCTTGAACGAGTCATGGTTGCCGCCGCCGGGGTTCTGCATGTTGGGGATCGTCTTTTCCTCGATCTCGTGCGACAGCGTCAGCTTGGTCGCATTGCCGGTCGACAGCAGCTGCGTGCCGCCGCTCGTCTTCTTGAGGTAGAGCGGGCCCTTGAGGATGGCGGTGGGTGCGGACATGGCGGAATTCTCCTGGTGGTCTGGATGGATGACCCCCCAAGTCTTTCACGCGCGCGCGGACCCGGTCAGGGGGACGGGGTTGGACGGGGGGTCGACGTTGTCTCGCCGCGTTACACCCAGCCCGACCCGTTCCAGCGTTTCAGCGGCGCCGTCACCCACGCCGACCCATTCCAGCGCTTGAGCGTGCCGGTCGCCCAGGCGCTGCCGGTCCACGCCTTGAGCACCATGCCGCCGGCGGGTGGCGGGGTCATGAAATCGACGGCGTACCAGCCCTTGATGCCGGCGACCTCGCCGAACCAGCCGTTGAGCAGCAGCGTCTTGTGCCACTGGCCGGCGGTCCCTGAGAGCACGGGCGGCGCGGCGGGCGCCGGCACTGGCAGTACAACCCGCGGCAGCGGCGAGAAAACCTGCCATGGGTTGCGCAGCACCTCCATCACTTCCGCTTTTGACAGCGCTCTGTCCCACACCATCGCGTGGGTAACGATGCCGTTCAGCGGCTGCGATCCGGCGATATTGTAGGAGCCGACGATCAGCGAGACGGTGGATAATCCAACGCTGTCGTTGGAGTAATTGTCCGCGCTATTTGAAACCGCGCCGCCTTTCCCGACATAGAGTTTAAGCGGCGCGCCGGCTGTGACGACGACTACCCGTGCCGGCGCCGACGTTGAAGTCGTTGGTCGACAGCGTCAGGCCGTTGCCTGCCGTGTAGTTCTGGCCGCCGGAAAACTGGACGAAAGTGAGGTTGGTCGACCCCAGTGTGATCGTGCCGGTGACGTTACAGACCCAGCGCGTGCCCTGGTTCGCCGTGCCGTTGGTGACGAAGACGGCGGCGCCGTTGATCTCCCCGGACGAATCGGCGTCGGTCGCCCGCGTCGGCGCGCCCGAGGAATTGACGGTATAGATGCCGTTTTCCGTCTGCGTCGTCTGGTCCTTGAGCAGGATGCGGTCGCCGGTCGCCAGCACCGTGCCGTCGACCGTCTGGCCGTTGGCGAAGGCCGACGCCAGCGCGCCGTTGGCCGTCGTCGCCACGCGCACCTCGTTCTTCCACGACAGCCCGGCGACGGCGTCGTCGACGTAGTTCTTGTTGGCCGCGTCGGTGCCCGCCGTCGGCGTCGCCAGGCCGGTGATCTTGCGGCTGTTGAGCGCGACATCGGCGGTCGGCGCCGCCATCTGGTCGAGGCGGCTGGTGCGCACCTGCGTGTCGAAGTCGGAGATCGTGCTCGCCGTCTGCGTGCCGGTATGGTTGGCGCGCGCCAGCGGGTTGGTCGCCAGCGCCGTGTTGGCGATCGTGCCGTCGCTCAGCTTGGCCGCGTCGACCGGGCGCCAGGCGCTGCCGTTCCAGACATAGGTCGCATGGGTCACCGTGTCGTGGTAGACCTGCCCTTCGACCGGCGACCCCGGCGCCGAGGCCAGGTTCTGGATGCGCGCGTTCTGCAGTTCGTTCTTGGCGAGGTCGATGTTGACGAGGTGCTTCATGGAGTTCTCCTTAGTTCAGGTAGGCGGAACCGCCGAAGGCGGCGGTGAAATGGACGGCGACGGCGGTGTTCGACAGGTACTCGACATCGCCGATGACGGTCGACCCGGCCGAGTCGATGACGGTCACCGACGGAAAGCGCGCCAGGTTGTGGGCGATGTTCCAGGTGGCGGCCGGCACCGCCTGGTTATGGACGTAGTTGGCGCCGGACAGCCCCGGCTCGCCCCGCGGCCCCGGCGCCCCGGTGGCGCCCGGCGGCCCGGCCGGCCCCTGTTCGGCGATCTCGACCAGGTCGAGCGTGGCGGAGGGGACGGCGATGGTCTCGCTGATCCCCGGCGCGACGACGACGATCCAGTCGCCGCGGCCGATCTCCAGGACTTCGACGCCGCTCATGCGTCCTCCAGGAGCACGCCGAGCCGGCCGCGCAGCAGCAGGGTTTCCCTGCCCAGCGCGTCGGTCAGGTAGAGGCGGTAAAGGGCGCGGTCCGGGATGTCGGCCGTGTCGCTCTCGTCGAGATCGATGGCGACCGTTCCCAGCGCGCCGCCCAGCGTGACATGCCCGCTCGTCGTCGTGAATTCTCGCGGCGCCGGCGGCTCGGCGCTTTCCAGCAGGCCGCTGATCACCAGGCGCACGGCGCAGCCGGTCAGGTCAACCGGCGTCTTCTGCGCCCCGGCCAACCGCGTGAAGCGCAGCGACCACGGCAGCCCGCGCACCAATGCGTGCGGCCCGAGCAAGTCGAATTTGGCGCCCAGGCTCACCAGAAGACCCCTTTTCGACGCAGATTGCGCGGATTTCCGCAGATAAATACCGCCTTGAAATCTGCGTTCATCTGCGGCATCCGCGTCAAGGCTTTTTCCATCGTCATTCCTCCGCCCCGGCTCACCAGAAGACCCCTTTTCGACGCAGATTGCGCAGATGAACGCGGATGAAAACCGCTTTTGAATCTGCGGCAATCTGCGCAATCCGCGTCAAGGCTTTTTCCATCGTCATTCCTCCGCCCCGGCCGTCACCGTGTCGACCGCGAACGCCAGCGGGAAGTAGCCGAAGCCGGCGGTGACCAGCGGCGCCGGCGGGTCGCTCGCGCGCACCAGGCCGACGGCGCCGGGGCAGCGCCAGCCGTCGAGCGCCGCCATGACCTCGGCCAGCAGCGCCGCGGCGGCGTTACGGATCGCCGCGGCGCCGACGTTCTGGCGCACGTTCTTAACGCAGGCGACGACCAGCCAGGTCTCGCGCCACAGCGTTCCCGACCCGGCGTCGTCGTCGAGCTTGCGGTAGTGGTGGAGGACGACGTGCAGCGCCGGCGTCACCTGCCCGGCCTCCTGGACCGCGGCCAGGTCGGCGGCGGCGAAGACATTGCCGGAAACGGCCGGGCACGCCGCCTTGAGGCGGTCGACCAGCAGCGGTTCGGCGTCGAGGAGGGCCATCAGTACCCCAGGTCCGGGCCGAAGATGCGCTCGGGAGCGCGGACGGCAACCGGGTTGCCGCTGTCCGCCGCCGCCGGCGGCTCGGCCAGCCCGAGCGTGGTGCGCCCGGCAGCGAGGTCGGCCAGCAGCCTGGCGGCGGTGGCGCGGCGTTGCGCGACGATCTCGGTCACGGCGTCGGTATAGAGGGCGAAGCGCGCCAGGTCGCAGGCGATGCGCACCAGCAGCGGCGGCACCGAAGGCAGCGGCAACTGGTAGCGCCCGGCCAGCGCCGCGTCGATCTCGGCGTCGGCGTCGGCCAGCGCCCGCGCGATCAGCGCCGCGTCGATCTCGCCCGAGCCGTCGGTATCGGCGACCTGCGAAATCTCGACCTCGCCGAAACGGGCGATCAGATCGGCCTGCGTGGCGTAGCTCATGACCCGGCTCCCGGGAAACCCCTTTTCGACGCAGATTGCGCAGATGAACGCGGATAAAAACCGCTTTTCAATCTGCGGCAATCTGCGCAATCTGCGTCAAAAACGCTTTTCATTTTTCGGGGTAACCATAGGGACAGTCCTTGTAAAAAACCCCGGCGTTCCCGCGCAGGGGGGACGCGGCGCCGGGGCAAACCGCCCTTGTGAGGCGGTTTGGGGGGAGAGACCTTAGGCGACGACGGCCGAGATCAGGTAGCCGGCGAGGTCGGCGGCGATCACCGGCTTGACGGCGTCGGCGACGTCGTACAGCCAGGTGCGGGTGTCGCCGTCGTAGCGCGCCGGCGAGACCATCGGGTAGCCGCCGAGCTGGTAGGTGTAGCCGAACGACGGCCGGCCCATCTCCGCCTGGCTGCCCAGTTCGGTGTAGGCGACGACGACACTCTTGCCCCAGACATCGGCGAAGGCGCCAGCATCGCTGGCTGCCACCGCGTCGCCGACCAGCACCCGCTGCACCCCGAAGAGGCTGGCGAGCAGTTCGACGGTGGCGACATCGCGGCCGGTGTACTTGATGCGGTCGAGCACCTTCGGGTGCATCTTGAGCTTGGCCAGCACGCTGGCGCCCATGACGACGACGTTGGGGCGTTTGCCGACCTTGCCGCGGATCACCTCCTTGGCCGTCTCGATGTCGTTGATCGGGTCGGAGGTGGCGCCGAAATCGCTCCACTGGCTGGTGCCGGACAGCGTCGTCTTGTTGCTCGCCGCGTAGTTGCCGGCGGTCGTCGCCAGCGTCGCCTGCTCGACCTCGAGGCGCAGCGCCAGCGCGTCCTGCACCGTGCGCACGGCGGCCGAGGCGAGATTGACGCCGGGCACCGCCTGCGCGTCCTCCATCACCTCGATTGGCACCGAGGCGGCCAGCGCGTGGTCGACCAGCGCGTAGCTGGCGCTCGAATAGCCGAGGTTGATGCGCTTGATCTGCGACCCCGGCGCGCGCGCCGTGTCGTAGGCCAGGAACGACTCCTTGCCGAAGGCGAGGATCTTGCCGGCGCGCGCGGCGACCGCCACATGCGGGAACAGCGCGTTGCCGACGAACTCGGCGTTCTGGTAGCCATGGGCGACGGTCGACAGGATGGGGTCGATGACGCGGGCCTGGGCGGGGGTCATTTGCGGCATGGTGCGGCCTCCTTAGGCGACGTTGGGGATGAGCAGGACTTCGATGAAGGCGCCGGCGCCGCTGGCGGCCTGCAGCGCGAGGCCGACCTTGGCCCCCGAGGTCGCCCAGGCGATGCCGCGCCCGGAGGCGTCGGCCTTGAGCGTGGCGCCGGCCGCGACGGCGGCGCCGGCCGGGGTGACGAAGCGGTTGGCCGTCACCGTTCCGGTCAGGACGACCGGCAGCGCGAGCAGCGAAATGTTTTGTTGGCTCATGGGTTCCTCCTGGGGCTGAGCGTTACGGGGCAACCGCGCGGACCGCGGTCAGGTAGTCGGTCTGGTGCCGCGCCTGCCAGGCGAGCGCCTTGTGGTGCAGCGCCAGCGAATCGGCGTCGACCCGGTAACCGGCGGGCGTCGAGCAGCGGCTGCGCGTCATCGCCCTCGCCGAACTCGACCGGGGTCTCCGCCGCCGCCAGCGTGTCGAGCAGCGCCACGGCCACCGCGCTCTGCGCCGGCACCAGTTGCCCGGCGCCGACCAGTTGCTCGGCGAAGGCGGCGTGCCCGGCGTGGATCTGCGCGGTCTTCACGGCGCGGGCGGCGGCTTCGGCCGCCGCCAGTTGCGTCTTGAGCTGGGCGTTCTCGGCCTCCAGCGCGGCCTTTTCTTCAGGGGTCACAAGCAGGGTCTCCTGGTGAATGGATTCGGTGAAAGCGATTTCGAGCGTGACAGCCTCGTCGTCCGCGGCGAACTCGGGGGAGCGCAGGCCCTTGACGGCGGGCGCCGCGGCGCCGAGGAAGCCGACATGACGCAGATACCAGACGCCGGGCGCCGGGTTGTTCTTCGCCGCGGGCGGGTGGAACGACGCGGAAATCTTCTTGAAGCGGCCGGCGGCGACCATCTCGGCGAAGGCAGGATCGACCTGGTCGGGCTCGGCCTCGAGCCCGCCGTCGGCGAACGCCAGCGATTTCACCCAGCCGTAGGCCGGGGCGTCGAGCGCCGGGTGGCCGACGACGATCGGCGCCTCGGACAGCGCCGGGTCATAGGCCGCCGCCGAAGCGGCGAGGTCGGCCGCGGAAAACTCCAGCGCGGCCCCGCTCAACGCGGTGTGCCGGCCGGGCTTGAAAATCTGCAGGGGTTTTGAATTCGCCATGCCGCCGATTGTCATCGGCGGGGAGCGGTCCGGTCAGGGGGACGGGGTTGGACAGGCGGTAATTTGTGGCTTGTGGCTGGTGATTCGAGGCACGAACCCCGAACCGCGAGTCACGAACCGAGGGCCGCCCTTAAAGCAGCTTGACGAGCGCCGCCACGGCGCCGACGGCAACGACCATCAAGCCGCCCAGCTTGATGGTCATGCGCTGCTCGAGCAGGATCAGGTCCTGCTTGGTGGCGACTTCCTTGAAATTGACCTCGAAGACCTCGGCCAGCGCCTCGGCTTCCGCCTCGGCCTGGGCGGGCAGCACCCCCGCCGATTTGAGGCGGTTGGCGAACTTGAGGGTGTCGAAGGTCAAAACGGTCATGACCGAACTCTAGCACATCCCCGCCAATAGCGTTAAAGGCGCGTTAAATTTGTGTTTCGCGCCACCGGGAATACCTAGGGCGCAACCGCACTTTTTTAACGCGTCCTGGCGCGATTCCGGGGCTCGCCGCTTTTTACCCGACCGCCTGCCGCAGGAAGCGGTCGAGGATGTCGAGCACCGCGCGCTCGTCGCCCGCCGAGAAGCCGAGGAAGGGGCGGGCGGGAATCGCGCCCTTCTTGTCGCCGAACTGGTGCACCGCGGCGTCGCCCGTCCACAACCCGGCGGGTTACTTGTTCCGGCCGCCCTTTTGCGGAGCATCGAGTTTCTTCATTTCCTTGGCCGCGGATTTCAGCCGGCCCTTGATCCTCGTCAGATCTTCTTCAAGTGGCAGGTTTTCGGGTGCGACCCCACTCGACTTGAGCCATGCGAAACAGACGTGGCAGGCGCCTCCGAGAGCGATCAGGTCGGAGGCAATCAGCGCGGCCGGCTCCTGGTCTGGAACTCGTCATACCAGCCGGCAACGCGAAAAATCGCAAAGCCGGCTGCCGCCGCCAGGCAGACGCCGTAGATGAACAGCCAGTAGCCGACCAGGCCGCCCAGCACGCCGAGCCACCGGAATAATCCAGAGAGTTGTGGCCAAGGGAGATCGAAGTATAGCGCGCCGCCGGCGACCGCCCACAAGAGCGCCAGAATCTGGATAACGACGAAGTGCATGAACGTCGCGCTGACCATCAGGTAAGGTGAGTGGTCATCATCGCCGGCGTCGTTACCGGCAATCGTCGTTTTGAAGCGCTCGTCGCCGAATCCGAGGAAGATGGCGAATCCGCCGAGGGTGAAGCCAAGCAGATTCGGCACAACGGCGGTGACGGTCAGCCACCACTTGTAGTTAATCCACGAGTCCGCCGTAACGGCGACGAGCACGACGGAAACGTGAAAATACGGCGAGCGGAGAAGGTCTCTCCACCCACCGTAAATGCGCCAGTACCTGAGTACCGACTCGAAGACCCCGCGGTAGGGGTTAGTTTCCTGCGCCATGCGCTCCTTGCGTCCGGGCGATCATGACGTCCTCGCGAAGCTCGACGTCCGGATCGTATCGGATCGTATCCCGCCACGGGTGGTCGACGGTCGACTCTAATAGCCTATCACCAGCCGCCGACATTCCAACCCCCTGCACGCTGCCATTGTGCGACGCCACTCTGGCCATGAGCCTCACCTCGTCATCCGGCTTGATGGACTCTCCACGCTCCGCGGTGTATTGCTGGTACAGGCGGCGTGCCCCCATCGCGTCGAAGCGGGCAAAAACCTTTTGATCCTCGTTGGCCAGATCATCGGGATTTGGTCGCTTGACGTCGATTGTCAGCTTGGACAGGCCGGGCAGGGTGAGAATTCGATCGAGCTGTTCGTGCTCCGGAACGATCGTGGCATCTACCTTACCGAACTGCTCGATGATTTCCGGGGCGCTGAACAGGGCTTCGAAAAAGCGTTTCACGGTGGTCGGTCCCAGCGAAGCCCGATCCGCCACAGTCTCGAAATAAAGCCAATGTCCGACTGGATGGAAGACGAAATTGAACATCACCAGATTCGGCTTGAGCGACGGCGGGATCTTGATCTCGGACAACTCTTCCGAGGTGGCCGCAACGTTGCTGACGACATTGAACCACTGTGCGTCCGGGTCGATCTGGTCAAACCGATAGATCCGGCCGAATACACCCGCGGTGTGGTGACTGCGATTCAGATACCGTAGCTCGCCGATCATCAGCTGCTGCGCCCTGCGCACGGCGATCGACTGCCTCAAGCGATAGAGGCGGCGGAACAAGTCGACATAAGTCTCCGGCGAGTGCGGATGCGTGACGATGTTCAAGGCGGAAATCTGAATTTTTCTTTCGTTGCTCACGAACAACCCCCTGTAGAACCCCCTGTAAGAATAAGAGCCCGCTAACCCAGCGATACGGCATCGTTGTTTTGCGGGTTTTGCGCCCCCTGGCAGGCCCGATTTCATTCTACATAAAATAGCCGTCCGCCTGGCCACAGGAAATACCCACTTAACGGGGGTTTAACGCGGGCTCCTGCCCCGATCTAGCGCCGCGGTATATCTCGGGGCGCCACCCGGCCAAAAAAAACCTGAGCACGTCCTGTGCAACCCCCCCGGCCCCGCGCCGGGGTTTTTATTCCCCGATCGCCTGCCGCAGGAAGCGGTCGAGGATGTCGAGCACCGCGCGCTCGTCGCCCGCCGACAACCCGAGGAAGGGGCGGGCGGGAATCGTGCCCTTCTTGTTACCGAACTGGTGCACCGCGGCGCCGCCGGTCCATTCCCCGGCGAAGCGGTTGCTGCCGATCTCGACGCCCTTGCCGCCCGGCAGGAGTTGATAGCGGATCGTATCCTGCAGCATGCCGGTATCGACCAGCGGACGCATGGCCATGACCGCCGCCGTTCCCTTGCCGGCGAGCTTGCCCGCCTGGTCGTAATACCCCTTCTTGTCGCCGGCCCGCACCTGCCCGGCCTGGCGCGTCTTCAGGTTGGTATAGTCGGCGTAGTGGCCGCTGACCTGCGCCAGCCGGGCGAGGACGGTCGCCTTGGCCAGCGCCGGCCAGCGCTGCCCGTCCGGCCCGGTGCTGGTGGCGAAGCGCTCCCTGGTCGATTCGGCGATCAGCTCGCCGATCCCGCGCAGCGCCGGCGTCAGGTCGTCGACGCGGCGCGCGATCTCCGCCAGGCGGGCGAGGACCGGGGCGCTGTCGAAGGTGACGGTGAAGGCGGCGTCGGTCATGGCGGAGAGGCGGCCGCGAAGCGTGCACGGCGGTTACGGAAGGCGGCGTCGCTCATGGCTCAGGTCAGCAGCGCCTGCACGGCCGCCTTGACCGCTTCCTTGCCGGCGGCGCCGGCGAGGTCGGTGGTGATGCCGAGCATGCGGTCGCCGAGCGTCTTCGCCGGCGGCTTGAGCGCCTCGGGCACCCGGTTGAGCGCGGCCAGCCCCTTGCTGGTCAGACGGGCGCCGGCGAAGGCGCTGCACCCGTCATGCTGGCGGGTGATCAGGTAACCCTCGTCGGCGAGAAACCGCACCGTCGCCACGTAGACGCCGACCCGCTCCGCCAGCCTCGCCGGCCGCTCATCGGTGAACAGATCCTCGCCGCCGTCGATCCCGTCGACCTCGAGCACGACCGGCCGGGGAAAGCTCTGGTAGAGCCGCGCCATGATCAGCACGCAGCCGCGGTTGAAATCGTCGATGTTCTGGCACATGGGGGGCTCCTTGGTCAGGCGTCTTCCAAAACCCGGCGTTTTGGCTTATATTGAGTGTGCGCACCAGGGAAAATCAGCGCAACCGGAAAACCTTCGGGCCCGTGCGGGATAGAGCGCTTCCGCAACTGGTGCGTTTTCATTTTGCTGCCCGCACCAAAACCCCTCTGTTGCGAATGTTCTCTACATCGACGGGGTTGGTCCTGCGGAACGACTGCAAATAGACGGCCTTGCCGGTCGCCGTGGCCTTGATGACCGCGTAGTACCAACTCCCCTGATCCTGGACAAGACCGAGATGAAGCGCCCTGTCGCGCCGGACCTCGCCACTGTCCAGCATGCTCTGCAATCGCTTGTAGTCCGCCGGGAGGATGTCCGGATGTTCGCGATATTGCTTCCCGGCCGAGTATTGGGACAAGAGCAGAACGTCCACCTCGGCCGGCAGCGATTCCTTGAGATCGTCCGGGATGATGGCGATCGGTCGATGGCCCTTGATTTTTCCTCGCGAAAACTCGGGGAAGTCGGGTGCGTCGAATGTGTCTGGAATGGCCATCGTCATCGCCGTATTATCCGGCGTTGCCACGCCGCCAACAACCGGAGCCACCTCCGCCTTGAGCGCCCCGGCGATCTCCGGCGGCAGCTTCGCCACCTTCTGCTCGACCAGCGCCCGCAGTTCGTCGCGCACGCTGGCCCCCGGCGCATAGCCCCAGCCTTTGTCGATCCCCGCCGGGGCGCCGGTCTTGCCGTCGATCGCGTCCCAGCCGGCCGGCGGCGCGGTGGCGTCGCCCTTGCGCGGCGCGGCGACGGCGGTGACGCGGCAGCGGCAGCCCCAGCCGTTGGGCGGCGAGTGGGTTTTCCAGAACGGGTGGTCGTGGGGCAGGGTCAGGCCGTTCCACGCCAGGTGCAGCGGGCGCGGGTGCAGGACGCTGTCGTTGTGCACGTAGCGCCGGTACGGCAGCAGGGCCTGCAGGCCGGGGTCGGCGAGCTGCGCCTCGCGGCCGGCGGCGTAGCTGGCGCGCAGGTTGGTCTCGTAGATGACCTTGGTGCGCCAGGCGAAGCCGCCCGTCGTGCCCTCGCCGGTCCACCCGTGCCAGCCGCGGTTGAAGACGATCTGCCGGAAGTCGTCGCGGAAACTCTGCAGCGTCGTGCCGGTGGCGATCGCCTGATCAACGGCGCGGCGCAGGTCGTCGAGCAGGTCGGCCTTCATCGCCCCGGCGACGACGAAGGCGCGGTCGTGCGCGGCGTGCCGGATGTCGTCCCAGGCGGCCGTGCCGAGGTTGAGCTTCTGGCGGAAGAAGTCGATCTGTTCCTGGAAGGGCAGGTCGAAGCGCCCGAGCGGGTTGGACGGATCAGCCATGGCCGGCGGTCGCTAAACTAAAAACCCGTTTTCGACGCGGATTGCGCTGATGAACGCAGATAAAAACCGCTTTTGAATCTGCGGCAATCTGCGCAATCTGCGTCAAGGTCTTTTCCTCTTGCCTCATCTCGCGTTCGCCGCCGCCAGCACGTCGGCGCGCCCGCGCAGCTCGATCGCCGCCAGCGCGCTGGCCATGACCTCGACCAGGTCGCCGGCCGGCAGGTCGCTGTAGCGGGCGAGCAACTGCTCGCGGAACTGCTCGAGGCTGTCGGCATTGGCCAGCATGCCCTCGATCTCGGCGACCCACTGCCCGACCTGGGCGTCGGCCGGTTCGGCGAGCGCCGGGGTCAGCAGATCGGCGGCGTCGGGCTGGCCGGCGGCCGGCGCCGCGGCGAAGGCGGCCTGCGGGTCGGACGCGGGGTCGGCCGTGGCCTGATCCTGTCGGGTCTGGTCGGGCTTTCCCGGAATTGACACGGTTGCGCCGGCGGCGGCCGGGTCCGGCGCGGCGGCCGGATCGGCGAGGTCGCCGTCCTGGTAGCCATACGCCCGCATCCAGTAGGCGTTGGTGAAGCGCGCCCCGGCGTCGTAATTCGACTTGTCGCGCTCGGCCTGAATGCGGTCGCGCGCCTCCTGGTCCCAGAATTCGAAGCGCGGCGCCGGCTGGCCGCCCCAGTTGATGTCGACCACCCAGCGGATGAGCTGGTTGATCGCCGCGGCGACGATCTCGGCGTCGCCGTCGCGCAGATCCTCGGCGACTTCAAGCCCGGCGCTGGCGCTTGCCTTGTTGCTGTTGGCCTCGGTCGTCTGGTTAGTTCCGGTCAGGGCGATGCTGACCTCGCTGCGGCAGTACATCACCAGCCGCTCGTAGAGGTCGGCGCTGGCGCTCTTGCCGGCCATCTCGACCAGTTCGATGCTGCCGTCGTCGGGGATTGTGGCGACGCCGTCCTGGATCAAGGCTTCCAGGCTGTCGAGCAGTTCCGCGCGCTCCTCCGGCGTGGCGCTGCGCGGCAGCTTGCCGACGCTGAAGGCGCTGCCGAACTTCTCGGTGAACGCCAGCCAGAACCTGACGCCGCCCTTCTTGAAGACGATCGGCCAGAAGATCATGCTCAGGTCGGCGAAGCCGTACGGGTTCTGGTAGGTCGCGTCCTGGCGCGGCAGCAGGAACTTCATCGCCGGGATTTCCTCGCCGGCGAAGGGGTTGTCGCGGGTCTTGAAGCGCAGGGCGTTGTCGGCGTCGAAGTGGAACCACTCGGGCGGCTTGGCGACGATCTCGCCCGGCACGATCAGGCTGCCGGCCTTCTGCCACAGGATTTCCACCGGCTGGTAGCCGTAGAGCACCGCCTCCATGGCGTCGCCGATCAGGCGCTCCATATCGAGGCCGGCGAGGATCGCCTCGATCGCCTTGCCGGTGCGGGCGGATGCCGGGCCGCGGTCGACCCCCCATTCCAGCGACTTGACCGCGCTCTTGCGCCGCCGGATGCAGCCGCCGACGTGGGCGTCGCCGCGCAGCTCGCGATAGACCTCGATGCGCCCGCCGCGGGCGCGCAGGATCGGGTCGGGGTTGGGCAGGTTGAAGCCGAGCGCGGCGAAGTCGATCGAACGGGCGCGGAGCGCGAGGTGGTCGGAGAGTTTCATGGGGCGGCACTCACAAAGGCGTTGACGCAGATTGCGCAGATGAACACAGATTTCAAGGCGGTTTTTATCTGCGGAAATCTGCGCAATCTGCGTCGAAAAGTGGTTTTCAGTCTTTCTGCGGCATCTGCGTCAAGGTTTGTCATCTTCAGTAGCCCTCGAGGTTGACGCGGTCGCGGCGCGGGCGGGAATCGGCGAAGACGGGGCCGGACGGGCCGGCGGCGGCGTTGAGGGCGAGGAACAGCGCCCAGGTGCGGTCGGCGTGGCCGGCGGCGTCGGATTCGGCGACGAAGCGCGGGGCGCCGGTGGGCCCGGTCAGCTTCTTCAGCTTGTGCAGGTCGGCCCGCAGCGCGCCGTCGCCCTGCGGGATGCGGATGCGGCGGTCCTCGAAGGCTTCCTTGCCCAGCGTCGCCAGCGTCAGCTTGGCCGGGCCGGTGAACAGCACGCCCTCGACGCGGCTCGACCCGTGCCGGCGCTGCGCGTCCTCGACCGGCTTCTCGCCCATGCCGGTCTGGTCCATGCAGCAGCGGATGACGTGGTAGGTGTTAAAGACCTCGGCGAGCAGCGCCTCCTGCTCGGCGAACTTGACGCGCTTCTTGGCGATGATCTCGCGCGTCCACAGCACGTCGCCGACCTGTTCCAGCACGGCGATGACGAACAGGTCGTTGCGCGCGCCGATGTCGACCCCGACGAAGCACGGATTCCAGGTGTAGCGGGCCGGGTCGCCGGCCTGCGCGTGCTCGGCGCCGTCGATCAGCTCATAGCTCAACCAGGCGCTGGCTTCGTCCAGCCATTGCAGCTCGAATTCCTGCGCCCAGCTGTCGTCGTCGTTCATCGCCGCGCGGAAGGCGGCGATGTCGAGCGGCAGGCCGTCGGCGACGGCGCGGTGGATATCGACGCTGTGCCGGCTCCACACCGCGTCGAGCTTCTGGTCGGTCATCAGTTCGTAGAACTTGTTGCCCTTGCCGTTCGGCGTGCTGGTGACGATCAGCCGCCAGCCCTTGCGCGTCACCGGGAACAGCGCGCGCCAGATGGCGTGCGAATCCTGGTGGAAGGCGAATTCGTCCAGGAAAACGTTGGCGGAAAAGCCGCGCGCGGTGTCCGGGTTGGCCGGCAGCGCGGTGATGCGCGAGCCGCCGGGGAAGACGACCTCGAGCTTGGTGACCTCGGTCTTGCCGATGTTTTCCCGGCCCTCGATCACCCGGCAGGCGGCGCCATAGGCTTCGATGTGGCGCTTGACCCCGGTTTCGATCGCCTCGCGCGCCTGGCGCTCGCCACGCGACAGGATCACCCAGCGCGCCCGCTTGCCGGAGGCCTCGGCGGCGAAGCAGTCGTCGACGATCTCCAGCGTGGTGGTGAAGGTCTTGCCCGTCTGCCGCGCGAACATCCCGATCTTGAACCGCGCCTTGTCCGCCAGCCAGGCGCGCTGGTAGGGGTAGAGGGCGAGCGCGGGGGCTTTGACGCTTGACATATGGAAACCATTTCTATATCATGGACGTATGACGACGAAACAGCGCTTCCGCAATAAATTCACCCTGCAGGTGCGCGAACGCGATCACAACCCGCCCCACGTGCATCTGTTCGGCGGGGGCTTCGACGTGACGATCGATCTGCAGACCCTTGAGTCGGCCGGCGCCTGGCCGGCTGGCCTGAAGGCGGAAGTAACGGCCTGGGTGATGGAAAACCGGGCGGAATTGATGGAGGATTGGATACGATGGCACTCATGAAACGCCCGCGTCTGGCGGCGGCGCAACCCTTGCCCGGCCACTTGCTGCGGCTGAGCTTTATCGATGGCAGCGTCTACACCGTTCGCTTCGCCGAGTTTTTCGCCGAGTCGCCGGGCCTGGCGCCGTTGCGGGACGAAAGCGCCTTTCTGACCGGCGCCGCCGACGAATGGGGCTGGACGGTGGTGTGGCCGGCGCTCGATATTCAAATCGGAGCCGATACCTTGTGGCTGGATGCGCAGGCCCAGAACGCGCCGGATGAAGACACCCGCGCCTTTGCCCAGTGGCGTGCCCGGCATGGCCTGAGCCTGGCCGAAGCGGCGCGGGCGCTGGGTATGACGCCGCGCACGATGAGCGCCTACGGCACCGGCGCCCGCCCCGTACCGCGCTATATCGCGCTGGCCTGCAAGGGTTGGGAAGCCGAGCGCTCGCGTTGACTCAGGCACCGTAAATCTCCTCCCGGACGATGCGCAGCGTCTCGGCGTCGAGGGTGCGCCGGCCGCTGCGGGCGTCGGCTTCCAGCGCTTTCAGGCGCTCGGCGGTTTCGTGCTGGTGTTTCTTGAGGGCGATGCTGGCGCGCGTCAGGTCGGCCATGCCGCGGGCGGCGGTGGACATCAGCTTCAGGCGTTCGCCGGGATCGTCGGATTCCTCGGCTTCCGCGAGGTTG
>WBZP01000243.1_pt1 | contig 30444 bp, 23 predicted proteins | sample 5204301 | NCBI WGS metagenome assembly WBZP01 (sample SAMN12412401, study PRJNA552823) | activated sludge metagenome | isolation source: activated sludge from nitrification reactor of wastewater treatment plant... | place: USA: Pennsylvania | collected 2017 | reverse complement strand
GAATAGATAACGCATAGTTTACTGAACGTTTTAGTAACGGAAGCGAAAATACATTAACGATTGTTAAGCTTTTGTTGCAAAACAGCGCAGGTGGAAGCAATCGTTTCTTCCATGGGCCTGTACGTAAATGATGGCAGGAATTTTTTCAGTTTACGGTTATCATATTCCGAAATGGCCAAGGCGGTAGCTGCCGTTTCGCGGGTTACAAGCGGTTTTTTCCCGGTAAAGCCGCTTTTAATTTTTTCCAACCGCCAAACCAAGGATGCGATAAACGGCGTTACTTTCTTAACCGGCCTTTTTTTCCCAAACGAATCCGCAATGATGTTGAACACATCACGGTATGTCCTGTTCTCTGCACTTAGGATGAACCGCTCCGAACAGATATCCGATTCCATCAGCATGATCATAGCTTTTGCCACATCACGCACATCCACAAACCCTGTTACACCTTCCGAATACCAGGGAAAACCGTCAAATACTGATTTGAATATTTTCGTTGACCCGTTACTGTAATCTCCGGCACCCAGTATGATGGAAGGATTAACGATCACCGCATTCAGTCCTTCTGCCACCCCACGCCATACTTCCAGTTCGCCAAGGTATTTCGACTGGCCATACCTGCTGTTGCTTGTTTCTTCCGTCCACTGCATGCTTTCATCAATTAACTGCCCTGGCCTTATCCGTCCTAATGACGCAACCGAACTAACATGCACCAGCTTTTTCACTCCGGCATCAATTGCCATATTCACTACATTGGCCGTTCCTTCCACGTTAACTTTATATAATTCACCGGTATCCTTACCGGTAAATGAAACCAACCCGGCACAATGATATATTTCTTCCACACCGTCCATCAGTTCCTCCAAACCCAAAACGTCCAGGATATTGCATTTAACTGTTTGCAGGTTTTCCGATGAAAACCCTTCAGGCGGATTGCTGTTATATAGAGCAACCACTTTCCTGTTTTGTTTCAATAACTGGCTTACCAGTTCACGGCCAAGCAGTCCTGCACTTCCTGTTACCAACACCTTACCCCCAACCGTTGATGCTTCTGGCATTTGTTGAATTTTATTTACCGGTATTCGTTTATCCTCCGGTGTTATACGTATAAAACCCTTTCCCGGTTTTCTTTCCAAGTTCTCCTGCGGCAACTTTTCCCTGTTGCAGGGCTGAGGGTTTAAAACGAAGTTCCTGTGCAAAAGCGTCATATAATGACTGAGATACTGCCAGGTTAATGTCCATACCTATCAGATCCATGAGCCGGAAAGGCCCCATCTTAAACCCGCTTGCTTCCATAATGGCATCCACATTTTCAAAACCGGCAATACCTTCTTCCACCAGCTTCATGGCTTCCAGGTAATAATGCCTGGCCACCCTGTTTACAATAAATCCGGGTGAATCTTTACATAATACGGCTGTCTTATTCATTCTTTTACAAACCTGCACCAGGGCATCCGTTGTTTGGTTACTGGTCTGTTCCCCCGAAACCACTTCAACCAGTTTCATGATATGGGCTGGATTAAAAAAATGCATGCCGGCCACCCTGCCTGGATTGGTTACCTGCAATTGTATGGCAGTTATAGATAGCGATGAAGTATTGCTGGCCAGTATGGTATCTTCCGCATTGATAGCTGCCAGCTGGTTAAACAACGCTGCTTTAACAGATGCAATTTCTACGATAGCTTCAATCACCAGCCCTGCCCGGCATTGGTCTAATGACGTGGTGAAACGGATGCTATTAAGCAGGTTGGCAAACTCCGTTTCCGATATCTTGTTTTTCTCTAACAGAAACCCAAGGTTTTTCTTTACTGCCGCTGTTGCCCTTTCAATTACCTGTTCATTGGTATCATATACGGTAACATCAAAACCGCCAAGGGCAGCCGCCAGGGCAATACCGCTGCCCATGGTTCCGGCGCCCGCCACGCAAATGTCCTGTATCATGATGATGAAGCCTGCCGGTTAACCCGGTCAGTTATTTTTTTTTAAGGTTATCAATTCGTCTACCCGTTTACGATAGTACCATGTATTAGAATCCACTTCTTGTAGTCCGGTCAGGTAGCAGCCGTGAATTGTGACAGGAAACGGAGATCGTTTTCACTGAACAACCGCAGGTCCTTCACCTGGTATTTTAGCATGGTGATACGTTCAATGCCCATACCGAAAGCAAAGCCGGTATACTTGCTGCTGTCTATTCCGCAATTATCCAAAACAGCGGGGTGTACCATGCCGCAACCCAGTATTTCAACCCATCCTGTCCGCTTGCACACATTACAACCCGCACCACCGCATATCAGGCAACTGATGTCCATTTCTGCACTTGGTTCAGTAAACGGGAAATAAGAGGGGCGGAACCTGATTTTTACCTTATCCCCGAACATTTCCTGTACAAAAAAGTACAGGGTCTGTTTCAGGTCGGCGAATGATACGTTTTCCGCAATATACAATCCTTCCACCTGGTTGAAAAAGCAATGGGCCCGGGCGCTGATGGTTTCATTCCGGTATACCCTGCCCGGGCAAATAATCCTGAGCGGTAATTCAGCTTTTTCCATCTCCCTGATCTGCACGCTGCTTGAATGGGTGCGCAGTAACCAGGCCGGATCCTGGCTGATATAAAACGTATCCTGCATATCCCGCGCCGGATGATTTTCCGGAAGGTTCAGTGCAGTGAAATTATGCCAGTCGTCTTCAATTTCGGGCCCTTCGGCAACCGCAAAGCCCAACCGGTGAAATATGGAAATAATCCTGTTCTGTACGATGCTTACCGGGTGGCGCCCGCCGGGGGCCTGGCCAGTACCCGGCAATGAAATATCCAGGCTGTTCCCCATATCGCTTTTACCAGTTCCGCTCCCGATCGTTTGCTGAAGTTTCTCAAAATAATTCTCAGTGAATAATTTGAATTCATTCAGCAACTGGCCTGCCTCTTTCTTTTTTTCAGCAGCTACGTCTTTCATCTCAGACATAATTGTTTTTACCAGGCCTTTAGATCCCAGGAATCTGATACGGAATGATTCCAGTTGCTCCCTGTTGCTAACAACGGTTTCATTGATCTCGCTTTTGTATGCGGCTATCTTGGCCAACAATTTTTCCATGCTGCAAAGATATGATTCTGGCCGAAAGATATCGTTCTGAAAGGAGGACTTAAAGGGCATGTTGACATAAAATAACAAGGTTGCCCGGGTAAGTACCGGTGAATAATAAACAGAATTTTAACCCATCGTGAAACATTTATTCCCTAATTTTATTACCTAAATTCAAGCAATATGTCATTATTCAAATCCGGGAACCCAACCCTTTCAGAAAACAAATTCAGGGATACCGTGCTGGCTGACGTTATTACACAGGAGAATGCCATGACGGTAAAAGGCACACTGAACAAATTCGGTTTCCTCTTCCTTATGGTTTTGGGAACATCCTTTTATTCCTGGAAAGAATTTGCAGAAGGAGGAAATGTTGCCCCCCTGATTTGGACGGGAGCCATTGGTGGACTGATACTGGCCATCGTGCTGGTCTTTAAAAAAGAATGGAGCCCATACCTGGCCCCGGCCTATGCGCTGCTGGAAGGATTGTTCATTGGTGCCATTTCTGCCATGTATAATTCGGCATTTGCTGAAAAAGCCCCCAATATCGTTATCAATGCAGTAGGCCTTACGTTTGGTGTGGCCATTGCCATGTACCTGTTATACAGTTTCCGCATCATTAAGGCAACTGAGAAGTTCAAATCTATTGTAATCTCAGCCACCATCGGTATCGCTCTTTTTTATGTAATTGTTTGGGTATTGCGCATGTTTGGTTACGATAATATGCCGTTCCTGCATGAAGGAAGCCCGATGGGAATATTGTTTTCCCTTTTTGTAGTGGCTATTGCTTCCCTAAACCTGATACTTGACTTTGACATGATTGAAAAAGGATCAGAAATGGGGGCCCCTAAATATATGGAATGGTATGGCGCCTTCGGCTTGCTGGTTACCATCATTTGGCTTTACCTGGAAATATTACGGTTGTTAAGTAAAATCAGCGGCAGGAAATAATTATCAAGGCCGGCCTAATCTGGCCGGCTTTTTTCATATTAATGCAATAAGTTCCTTTACTTTTTGTTCAATCAGGTCCCTCACTTTATTGAATGCTTCCGGTTCCATTTGTTTGGGATCGGGAATTTGCCAGTCGATAAATCTTTTTGCAGGCATCCAGGGGCAGGCATCCCCGCAACCCATGGTTACAACTGCATCGAAAGGTGCATATTGTTTCACATCATCCAGGCTTTTACTATCATGCACAGACAAGTCGTAACCCAGTTCCTTCATGGCAGCGATTGCCTTCGGGTTAACCATTCTACTGGGTTTGCTGCCAGCACTGTAAGCCATCAGGTTAGGCCCGCCATGCATGATGGCAAATGCCTGGCTCATCTGGCTGCGGTTACTGTTTTCGATGCAAACAAACAGGATTTTCTTCTTCATGGATGGTATTATTCTTTCATGTTTTTTATTTGATATTTTTCCGAAGCAAGAATGCAATATTCACCAGTCCTTAAGGAAAGAATGTAAAAGAATGCTGAACAGGTTATGCGAAAAAGTGACAACCATAATCCTATCCTTTCCAAACAATTTACAGTAAGCTTAACAGCAACCACTTCCCGGTTCGCAACAGTTCCTGCTGTCTTTGGCAGGTTTTTCGGCATATACGGTTATACTGCTAATCTTCGTATTCCCTTTTTTGTATACTTCTATTTCGGCAGGTGAAAGGTATGCGGCCAGTATATTATCCGGAATGACAATGGCTTTTTCTTTTTGCAGCGTGATGTTGGTAAACCCTGCAGCCTGGATGATTTCCAGGTAAACCTGCTTCTGGATGGCTCCGGAAACACAACCTGCATACAGTTCCGCCACTTCTTTCCATTTTCCGGGCAATTCACCTTCCAGTACGATGTCTGATATGGAAAAATGGCCCCCGGGTTTTAATACACGGAAAATTTCGCTGATCACCTTATGTTTATTGGGAACAAGGTTAAGCACGCAATTGCTTACAATCACATCTGCGTAATTGGAAGTAACGGGCATATCGTCAATATCGCCGAGCCTGAATTCCACATTGTTATACCGGAGTTTCTCTGCATTCTCCCGTGCCCGGGCTATCATGGCACTGGTAAAATCTATACCAAGCACTTTGCCGTTTTCGCCTGTTAGTTTCCTGGCAATAAAAGCATCATTACCGGCGCCGCTTCCCAGGTCTATAACGGTATCGCCCTCCTTAATCTTTGCAAATGCTGTGGGTAACCCGCAACCGAGGCCCAGGTCTGCATCCGGGTTATAGCCTTCCAGTTTGGTATAATCATCTGCCATAATGTTATACACTTCATCTCCGCAACAGGATGCTGTGGCACCACAACAGGATGTGGCATTCCGGGTATTACTTTGTTCTGCAATGGCTGAATATTTTTCTTTAACCATCTCTTTTAGCTGCATTTCGTTGTTCATGACTTTATATTTTTTATTTACAGAATGGAAATTTTATGCTTAACAACAGGCTTTCTCATTTTGCACTTTCAGTTTATTGAAGAGCAGGTTGAAATCAACGGTGAATTTTTCAAATGCCTTCCAGTTGATACAATAGCAACTGCGGGGACCGACTATGTTCCCATCTATTAGCCCGGCATTTTTCAGCTCTTTCAGGTGCTGACTTACGGTGCTTTGGGCCAGCGGAAGCACATCAACAATCTCCCCGCAAATACATTCGTTACGCTGCGCAAGCACTTTTAAAATAGCTATTCGTGCAGGATGTGATAAGGCTTTTGCAAAAGCAGCCAAATCCTGCTCTTTCTGTGTAAATGATTCTTTCTTATGTATTGCCATTCATTAATCTTATATCGCAAATATACGATTAATGAATTTGCAAAACCAAATCCCGTACAAATTATTTTTATGCCATGTCAGGGAAATGATTAACTTCCTGCAATAAATTATTGTATATGAAACTTTTATCCCTGCTTATTACAGCCATCTTTAGCCTGTTGTGTTATATTTCTCATGCCCAGAACGATACCTGGGTGGCCATACAGCAAAAAATTGATGCCAAACCATTTGCCGGAAAGAACCTTAAATTTTCGGGTGCCGTTAAAACAGAAGGAGATAACGGCATGGCTTTGCTGATTGTACGTGTAGATAAAAAAGACAGAAAAATGGGATTCTTCGACAATATGCAGGACCGGCCTATACAACTAACGGAATGGAAGACCTATTCTATTGAGGGAAAGATAGACGATGATGCCGATTCGTTGTATATAGGCGGAATCTGTATCAACAATGGCAGTTTTTACTTTGATGACCTTTCACTCCAGATTGAAACGGAAACGGGTAAATGGCTACCTATAAAACTGGTAAATGCCGATTTTGAAAAGAACAACCTGGCAGACGGCCTGCCGGAGGGATGGAAATATTTCATGTCTCAATCACAGAAATTCAAATTCAGCTTTATTTCTTCCGGCACATACCAGGGAAACTATAGTCTTAAGGTAACCGGCAATGAAATAGAAGACAATGAAGGTATCAGCGGTTACCTCAAATTACAAAAATTCGTGAAGGCCAACTATAACAAAATGGAATACCGGGTGCCGATGCGAGATGGCATCCATATTTATACCATCGCCTATATTCCCAAAGATGCTTCGGAAACAAACAGGTACCCGATCATGCTGAATCGCACTCCTTACAGTGTTGGTCCATATGGTAAAGATAAATACAGCGGATTCATTGGCCCCAGTGAAACCATGATCATGGAAAAATACATTTTCGTAAACCAGGATGTGCGTGGCCGCTATATGAGTGAAGGGGTGTGGACTAATATGACACCACATATTACCAATAAAAAAACCAATAAAGATGTTGATGAGAGCAGCGATACCTATGATGGCATTGAATGGATGATGAAAAATATCCCTTTCAACAACGGTCGTGTTGGACAATCAGGAATTTCTTACCCTGGGTTTTATTCATCTGCCGGGAGCATTGATGCACATCCGGCCTTAAAAGCCGTAAGTCCGCAGGCCCCTATCGCAGATGTATTCTGGGATGATTTTCATCACAACGGCGTATTCACACAGGGATATTTCTGGAACCTGCCCATCTTTGGAACAAGGCCGGAGAAACCTACAGAACAGGACTGGTACAACCTGTTTGAAAAACCAACCCCGGATGGTTATGATTTTTACAAGCGTAACGGAACATTAAAATCGCTCGGAGAAAAATATTACAAAGACAATTTTTTATGGAAAGAACTGGTTGAACATCCCAACTATGATGAATTCTGGAAAAGCCGCAGGATTGTTTCCCATTTACGTAACCTGAAACCGGCTTACCTGGTTGTGGGCGGTTGGTTTGATGCGGAAGACCTGTACGGGGTACTTACCACATACAAAGAAATTGAAAAGAATAACCCGGGCGTATATAATATCATCACCATGGGCCCTTTCGGGCATGGCGACTGGGCATCAGAAAGCGGCCACCATAAACACCATCAGTTATACTGGGGAGACAGCCTGGCTACTTTTTATCAGCGGGAAATAGAAGCCAAGTTTTTCCGCCATTTCCTGAAAGATAACGGTGACGGTAAAACGAACCTTCCCGAAGCCTATATGTTTAATACCGGGAAGAAAGTATATGAACAATTTTCCAGTTGGCCACCAACCAACAGCAGCAGGAAAAAACTATTTCTTGACAATAATGAAAAACTCAGCTTTACCGCTCCACAAAAAACAAGCTTTGCTGAATTTGTAAGTAACCCTGCCAAACCTGTTCCTTACACGATGGATATTGAAGGCTCATTCGGTATCACACCAAGGAATTATATGAGCGAAGACCAGCGTTTTGCTGCCAGCAGGCCGGATGTTCTTGTATTTGAAACAGAAGAATTGACGGATGATATTACCCTTGCCGGTGAAATCTTTGTAAAATTATCTGTGAGTACAACGGGTACAGATGCCGATTGGGTGGTGAAACTGATAGATGTTTACCCGGGCAATGAACCCAACTCAAAACATACAGATAAATCGGTTACTCTGGCTGGTTACCAGCATATGGTGCGGAGCGAAATCATGCGGAGCCGTTTCAGGAATAGTTTTGAAAAACCGGAACCGATGGTACCCAATAAGGTTACGGAAGTAAAATTCAACTTGCAGGATGTGCTGCATACCTTTAAAAAAGGGCACCGCATCATGGTACAGGTACAAAGCACCTGGTTCCCTGTTTTTGACAGGAACCCGCAAAAATATATTCCCAATATTTATAAGGCGGAAGCAAAAGACTTCATAAAAGCTACGCACAGGGTTTATAATTTAAGTTACCTTGAAGTAGGTATTATTAAATAGCCGGGAAGAATTGTTGCCGGGAAGGCGGGTAGGTTTTATTGTATTGCCGGGAAGACGGGAAGGTTTTATTTTTTGCCGGGGAGACGGGAAGGTTTTATTGTATTGCCGGGAAGGCGGGAAGGTTTTATTTTTTGCCGGGGAGGCGGGAAGGTTTTATTTTATTTCAAGATAACCTTCCCATCATCCCGGCAAATTTGACCAATATCATAAAAATTACTCCCGGCCATCCAGTAAATTTCCCAAACCACCCAAAATGCTTCCTTCCTCTTTTCTCTTATATGTTCCATATTGCATGATTCTTCCTGCCAGGCGGCTGATGGGCAGCGATTGCAGCCATACTTTACCGGGGCCCTGCAGTTTGGCAAAGAATAATCCTTCGCCGCCGAACATAAAGTTCTTGATTCCGCGTACCATTTCCACATCAAAATCAACACCAGCCGTATAAGCAACCACACACCCGGTATCTACTTTTAACACTTCTCCAGCTTTTAATTCCCTTTCCACCACATACCCACCGGCATGGGCAAATGCGAGACCGTCGCCTTCAATTTTTTCCATGATAAATCCTTCTCCACCAAAAATACCGGTGCCTAATCTGCGCTGAAATTCTATACCGATACTAACCCCTTTGGCTGCACAAAGAAACGCATCTTTCTGTGCTATGATTTTTCCACCCAATTGGCTCAGGTCGAACACGATGATCTTACCGGTATAAGGCGATGCAAAGCAAACTTTCTTTTTTCCCTGGCCGGTATTGGTAAATGCAGTCATGAACAAGCTTTCGCCAACCAGTAACCTTTTACCGGCGCTGAATAATTTGCCGAGAACGCTGTTATCTTTTTGCTGGCTTCCGTCGCCAAAAATCGTTTGCATTTCTATGCCGTTATCCATCATCATAAACGCACCACTTTCTGCAATGGCCGTTTCATTCGGGTCCAGTTCTATTTCAACGAATTGAAGTTCTTCGCCGTAAATTTTGTAGTCAATTTCATGATTTGTTTTCATCGAATTATTTTTTTGCAAAATAGTTCATTTATATAATTACATGATGGCAATTTTTATGAACGGAAACGTACAAAAAAACCCGTCAATTCAGACGGGGTTACTTTTATAACTAATTCTATGAATCTTCATAATCTAACCAGCACAGCAATACCATTACCCGTTATGCCAACCTGTGTTTTATCCATCAGCCTGTGCAGCTTTTTACTGTTGTTATTATGAAGCGCAAACATTACACCGTCTAACACAAATAAAGCAGCTCCCTGTAAAATGATACTTTCTCCGTAACCTTTAAATTTCTGTGCATTCTTTAAGGTATTTTTTGACCGCTCCTTTAAATAAAACCCGCTGGCCACATAAGCGGCATCCAGCCCGAAATTAAACAGGTACGTTTTTTCAACACCCGCCATTTTCTTTAGTGTTTCTGACAAGGTAAGCCCGTCTTTATTTTTTGTACCCATGTATCCAAGAGCTGCAAGCCCGAGGTTGATTCCGCCCCACATCACGTTCATTTGATGGAAATATTTTGTAGTACCGGAAGTTTGTCCTGTTGCAATACCACTGTAAACCAGGTTGCCTGCAGCCCAACTGCCCAATGCAATCATACCAGTGCGGGTAATTTTATTTTTCTTCCGGTTCAGGCTGTTCAGGTCGGCCTGAAGCTGTCCAAAAGAGGAAACCGACAAAATACATATGCAGTTGATTAAAATGAATTTTTTCATATCCATATAACACTCCTTACTTAAAAAAGGTTTATTCCATTTTGAAATTATCTTTTCTTCAAAAAAAAATGCCGCCCATATGGCGGCATAAAGTATCAGGATATAAGCGGGTATATAATTACTTTTTTACAGTTTGTTTATGTAAACCGTTCCACACTTTCTTTCCCTGTATTTTCCTTACCAGGTACATAATTCCCACAAACAGGAAGAATAGCGGGCCGGCAAAGCCAAGTACGGCGATATACCTTGTTCCATAGAATCTTTCCATGGGCCTTCTTAGTCTTTCAGCAATGAGATACATGCTTGGTACCATGATCAGTGTAAGGAAGAATGCAAATATCAACCCATAGATAATTGTCCAGCTTAGTGGCCCCCAGAACACCACACTATCACCACCAAAAAAGATATGCGGGTTCAGATGCTGGAACAGGGAAACGAAATTGATATTGAACCCAACGGCAAGGGGTAGCAGCCCCAGCATCGTTGCAAGCGCCGTAAGCAAAACAGGTATGATACGGATCTTTCCTGCCTGTATGGCCGCTTCCCTGGTTTTATAACCGCGGGCGCGAAGTTCATCGGTGAATTCGATGAGCAGGATACCGTTCTTGATTACAATACCAGCCAGCCCGATGATACCTACGCCCAGCATGATGGTTGCAATGGTCATCCCTGTAAAGGCATACCCCAGCAACACGCCGATGATGGAGAAAAATATCTCAGTAAGTACGATGAATGGTTTACTCATTGAGTTGAACTGTAACACAAGGATGAGGAAAATAAGCCCCAGCGCCAGTAATAGTGCTGTAAACAGGAATTGCTGTGTTTCCGCTTCCTGCTCGCCCTGGCCTGTCTGTTTGATGGTAACATCTGCCGGTATCTTATATTTTGATTTGAATTCAGCAATTTTCTGTGCCAGCTCTTTGTTCACTTTTGCCGCCATGGTTGGGTCAAGTACATTCGACTGCAACTGGATGGTACGTTTTACATTTTTCCGGGCAATGGCGCCGCTGGTGTTGGTATAATCAACACTGGCCACTGCACTAACGGGCACAGATTTTATCATCATCGTATTCATATCCATAAATGTGATACGCATGTTCATAATATCGGTGATATTGCTGCGGGTAATATCAGTATACCTCAGTTGTATCTTATACTCATCTTCACCTTCTTTCAGTTTGCTTACTTCTTTTCCAAATACGGCTGTTCGTATTTCCATTCCTATCTGGCCGGTACTCAGCCCTTCCATCATTGCCCGCTCACGGTCAATATTAATCGTAATTTCCGGGCTGTTGAGGTCAACATCCAATTTCAGGTTTTCAATACCGTAAATCTGGTTCGTATCCAGGAAATTAGACAGGTTGCTGGCAACTTTTGCCAGTTCTTCAAAATTATCGCCGGCAATTTCAATATTCACCGGGGGATCGGTTGGTGGTCCGCCATCTTCCTGTGCCACCTCCACGCTTGCACCTGGGATACCTCCCATTCTGGCACGTATCTCATCCAGGTAAGGCCTGGTATGTTTGCCATGCCTTTTTTCATACTCCACGAATGATACCTGTATCCTTCCCAGGTTCGGTTGTACGCTCCTGTTATTATCACGCGGGTTGTTGGCACTGTTGGCCACATTGGTGATGATGCTTTCCACTATACTGCCCGGCGTTCCGGGATTTTCCTTTTCAAGCACTTTGTATACACGTTTCTCCAGCACATGCGTAATGCTGTCAGTAGTTTTTACATCTGTTCCAACCGGCATTTTCAGGTACACATAAATGAAATTCGGATCACCGCTGGGAAAAAATGTAGATTTGTTTCCCCGAAGCATCAGCAAACCGGCTGACAACGGAAACAACAGGAACAAACTAACCAGGAACCATACGGGCCTTGTTCCCTTCAGTACCCAGCGTAAAAGGTTTTCGTAATGATTCATCAGCCATGGCAATACTTTATGCTGGAAAGCATACACGATATCCTTAAAAATAAACCGGTTCAATAATGACAGTATTACCATGAATAGCAGGAAGTTTCCTGTACCATGCCAGCCTGCAACATTTAACAGCACACCGAATATGATAGTCACCCAAAAGAATGGTTTTTTAAAAATGGCCATTTTAGGTTCATCATACTGTTTCCCTTCGGGCTTCATAAAACTAACGGCAAAAACGGGGTTGAAAACGAAGGCCACAATAAGCGATGCCGCCAGTGTAAGTATGAGCATGGTGGGCAGATAGATCATGAATTTCCCAATAATCCCTTTCCAGAACAGTAACGGGAAAAAGGGAGCCAGTGTGGTGGCTGTACCGGCCAGTACCGGTATGAAAATTTCTCCGGCTGCTTCCTTGGCACTTCGCACTATGGGCACTTTACCATTATTATATATACGGTGTGTGTTCTCAATAACCACGATGGCGTCATCTACGATGATACCCAACCCGAAAAGCAACGCAAACAGCACAATAAAATTGAGCGTTACCTGTGTACCTACTATGCTATCAGCAATGGGCAAAAACAAAAAGGCAACAAAAACGCTCAGGGGTACACTTAATGCCACAAAGAATGCATTGGTAACGCCCATAAAGAACATGAGCACTACCAGTACTAATATGAAACCAATAATGATGGTATTAACGAGGTCGTTGAATGATGTGGCGGTTGCTTTGCTTTGGTCGCCTGTTATAACCACTTTCAGGTCTTTAGGCAACACTTCATCAGACTGCATCTGAGCAACAATATCTTTTATTTTTCCTGCTGCGCTGATCAGGTTTTCACCGGCCCTTTTAACGATATTGATCGTTATCACATTTTTTCCGTCGAGGCGGGCATAACTTTCTTTCTCCTTGATAGTATCCTTTATTTCTGCAATGTCGTGGAGATAGACGGAAGCGCCGCGTGCACTGCTGCGCACGATGATATCCTGCAGGTTGAGGGCGCTGGTAAACTGCCCTTTAATTTTGATGGTTCGCTTCATGTTGCCCACTTCCAGCAAGCCGCCTGTGATGTCGCGGTTTTCGCGGCTGATGGCATTTTCTATATCCATGAAGCTTATACGGGCTGCCTGCATCTTATAAGGATCAACATTTACCTGTATCTCCCTTTCAGGCGCACCTACAATTTCTGCGCGGGTGATTTCCGATAATTCTTCAAACCGGTCCTGCAGTTTTTCTGCATAGGATTTCAGTTTTATGCCATCATAATCACCGCTAACATTCACGAACATGATGGGCATTTCGCTGAATGCGAATTCCTGTACATTAGGCTGAACCGTAAGGTCTGTAGGCAGGTCGGATTTAGCTTTGTCGATGGCATCCTTCACTTTCACTTTGGCGATATCCGTTTTAACATCCGTATCAAACTCAATTACAATGAGGCTGAAATCTGTCTGGGATGTGCTGGTGATTTTTTTCACCTTGGCGCCGCTGATGCCTTTCAACTGCTTTTCAATAGGCCTTGTTACCAGGTTTTCAATGTCTTTTGGCGAGTTACCCACATAGATGGTGCTGATGCTGATAGTGGGCACTACAATATCCGGGAACTGTTCTTTAGGTAAGGTGTTGAACTTGACCAGGCCATACAATGATATGAGTATGGCAATGATATATATGGCCGTACGGTTATCCACCGACCAGCTTGTAAGTTTGAATTCCTTGAATTTTTTACTCACTCCTTCTATAAAATTCATAGTGCTATGTTTGTGGATATGGCTTGTACCCGGTATCCATTTATAATCTGGTTATTATCCTGCTTAAATTTCATTTATCCATTACAGTTAGTATCTTACCTGGTGGCTTCCGTGCCAATCAGTTGTCCGTCGTATAGGTTCTGGTAGCCTTCAGTAATAAGTTGATCGCCTTCTTTAAGGCCGGTCTTTATTTCCACGCTGCTTCCGTAAACCTCTCCGATGGTTACTACTTGTTTCCTGGCTACGGTACGGCCGTTACCCAGTTTTACCATCAGGTACACATACTTTCCGGTTTCGTCACTCTGCACGGTATTAACCGGTATCACAACGGCTTTGGGTGCCGAATAATCCAGTATGTGCAAAACAGCCGATTGATTTGGTTTCAGGGCCGGGTCGCTGGCTATCCTGGCTTCGGCCACAAAACCCCTGTTAGTGATATCAATTGCCTGGCTGATGAGCGATATGGCGGATGTTATTTTTTTATTGGCATCCGGAATATTTATTTCAACCACCGAACCCTTATGAACCCGGGTAAGGTAATTTTCCGGTATAGTAGAAACCACTTTCAGGTTGCTGGTATTTACAATCTTTATCTGCGGGCCCATGGCAGTCATGCCCTGGAAAATCTCGCCCACTTTTATATTAACGATATCGGCAATGCCGGTAACATCGCTGTATACATTGGTTGTCCGTTGCTGTTCAACGGCCACCTGCACCTGCTCCTGTGCAGCTTTCAACTGGTTCTCCAGGCTTTCTGCATTTGTTTTAGATGTGATGAGCTGCACTTCGGTGCCGATGCCCTGGTCCCAGAGGTTTTTCTGCCGCTGGTAGAGGTTTTTTGCAAAGGCAAGCTGTGTTTTGATACCTTCCAGTTGCTGCCTGGCCGCCGTTACCTGCTGGTTCACGATAGCGTCGTCCAGTTTAAGCAGCAGTTGCCCGTTTTTAACCATCTGGCCCTGTTTTACAAATACGGCTTTTACCTGCCCGCCCATGCCACGCGGAGAAATATAGGATATGTTTTCTGCGTCTACATGTCCCTGTAAGTCTATATAATGTTTAAAGTCCTGTATGCTTACCGGAGCCGTTGCCACCAGTTTTATTTTATTGGCGGAAGCTGCATTGCTGTCAAGCTTTTCCAGTTCAGCCTGGAGTTTGCTGATCTCGTCATCTGTTTTAGACCTTTCAGATTTAAGTTTTTCCAGTTGTGCCTTTTTATCGTTCAGGAGGGCTGAGCCTTCTTTTTTGGCATCGCCGCAGGAAGTGATGAAGGCAGCCATCAATACTACAATTGCTATTTGAGTTATCTTTTTCATGTTCTGTTTAGTTAGTCTTTATAGTTATAGTTTGCCGGTTGCTTTCAGGAAATCTGTTTTTGCAATGATGGCTTCATATAATGCCGTGATATAATTGGTTTGTGCGGTTTTCAGGTCAACCTGTGCGGTATTGATCTCAGTGGCTGAGCCTGTTCCTATCTCATATTTCTTCTTTGTCTGGTTGTACACCTGTTCTGCCAGTGCCATGTTCTTTTTCTGGAAATCCATGGAAGCGATGGCTACTATAAAATTATTTTTAGCCATATCAATTTCCCTGTCGATATTTATCTTCAAAGCTTCTGTATTGTTCTGTGTTTTCTGCAGTTCATACTTTGCTTTCTGTACCCTTGACCTGAGTGCGAACCCGTTGAAAATGGGCACTTTCAATTGCAGGCCTGCATAGGATGAAGTGAACCAGTCGCCTTTACCGAAAAAATCGAACTTGTCGCGCTGCGCCTGTTTGGCATAACCTCCTACCAGTACCAGGCTGGGGAGCTGGCTGAGCTTATACCTGCGTATATTAAGCGCATTCAGCTTGTTGGTTATTTCAGAAACCTGGTAGTCCCTTCGGTCAGAATACTTAAACTGGCTGGCTTCCAGTACACCATCCCTTATCATATCATCTGTAAGGCTGTCGGTAAGTACCAGGCTGTCTTTCAGCGGCATGCCCATCAGCACTTTCAGTCCGGTATAACCGTTGCTGATCATGTTTTCCGCTTTTAGTTTTTCGGTAGACAGGTTGGCAAGCTGCACGGTAAGTTTGTCGATATCCACTTTCTCGGTAAACCCGTTGTCGAACATCACCTGAACATCGTGCTTCAGTTTTTCCAGCCTCGCAATGTTGGCATCCAGCAATTGAACCTGGGTTTTGGCAGTAACAAGCTGGTAGTAAACCTTCATTACGTTCGCCCGGATATTTTCTTCCGTAAGTTCGGCTATGCGTTCCTGTAAGCTAATGGTGCCGTTACGGGCTTTCAGGGCAATGAAAACCTGTCCGTCGAAAATGATCTGCGTCAGGGTTACCGAGGCATTGGTATTCCATGGCGTACCCAGCGGAAAATTAAGGTCGTTGAATCCACCTGCAGGAAAGGTAATCGGCTGCCCGCTTCCATCAACTACGCCGTTATCTATCAGCACCTGGTAGGTAGACGGGCTGATGAAATCGGGAATCTTCTGAACAGCTATACTGAAATTATGCGTCATTCCGGCGCTGGCATTTACCTGCGGCATGGCAATGGAAGTAACGTCCCTGTTTACCTGCTTCTGTATGAGCACATCAATTAAAGCATTTTTTACATGTACAGAGTTTTTCTTTGCATAATCAATTGCCTGCTGAACAGAGAACTGGTTAACCTGCTGTGCCTGTGTTTTACCGGTTAAACCCAGCAAAACAAGGAAGAACAGCCTTCTTATACTACTATTATTCATCGTCGTTATTTTAATACAGATCCTAAATATTTTATTTTTTTTCCAGGTATTTCAATACCATTTTATATCCTTTCATTGAAACGAGCCCGTAGAGGTAATGGATGATGATTTCCTTTTCAATTTCAATCAAACCGGCTTTCACATGGCGTTGAAACTCGGGGTTCAGCGAAGTGAGCATGGTTTCAACGCGGTACCTGGCCATGATATCCACATTTATTTCGGGCCGGTAAAGTTCTTCGGCAATTCCCTGCTCCAGGTTCTGTTTACAAATATTATACAGGTAATCGTTGCGGTGTTGCTGGAAGCGCCGGTATGCGGCCGGGTGGTATTTCTGCATATCAAACAGGATGGAGGGGTTCATGGTCCTGAACATCTCCACCATCATATCCATTACCAGGAAGATTTCATGTACAGCATTATCTGCCTTTACCCTGTCGAGGTTGCACTGGCACTGGTTGTTATGAATCACTTCTTCCACCACCGAATCAACCAGTTCATCCTTGTCTTTAAAATACAGGTAGATGGTTTTCTTGCTCATGCCCAGGCTGGCGGCAATATCATCCATGCTCACGCTGCGAATGCCATACTGCATCACCAGGTCGTGCGCCGCTTTCTGAATACGTTGTTTGGTTAGTATGTCTGTCATATGAGGATGCAAAACTATGGAAACTTTTAGTGTAACCAAAGTTTCTATCATCTTTTTTTACCATTCGTAACAATTTTATAATATTTCTTCGGCCAGGGTGAATAAACTTATGGGCAAAAGGGCAGGCTTGCATAGCCATTGGGTTATCTTTGGTTATTAAATGCTTAACATGGTAAAATCCTTCAGTTACAAGAAATTGCTGCAATATTTCCTGCAGGGGATGCTGGTGGTAGCCCCGATTACTGTTACATTATATGCGCTGTATGCGGTGGTTACCTCTATTGACAGTTGGATACCCATTTTTACCACCGTAGATGAAAAAGGGGTAGTACATGTACAGAATTACGGTGTTGGTATTGTGGTGCTCATTACGGTAATCATCCTGGTGGGGTATTTCAGTTCATTTTTTATTACCGGCCGCATCATCAGTTTCATGGACAAGTTCATGCAGAAGGCGCCAGGTATCAAGCATATCTACTCTACCACGCGGGATTTTTTTGAGGCTTTTGCCGGCGACAAAAAGAAGTTCACCCAGAACGTACTGGCCAATGTGGACGACAACGATGTGTGGCGGCTGGGGTTTGTAACGCGTGAAGACATGGAGGAGTTCGGGTTGCCGGGTTTTGTATCTGTATATATACCGATGGCCTATTCGGTTGCCGGTAATGTATATGTAATACCCAAATCGAGGGTGAAACCGATCACACATATCAGCAGCGCACAAACAATGAAATTTGCAGTAAGTGGCGGTGTTACCGATGTAACCGACGAGCCTGTGCAGAACACAGACAAAGAACAGTAAAGGCATCTTAATAATATTATCCATTAACCCTACCCGTTACCCAAATGAAACGAAGCATCCTGCTCATCCTTGCCTGCTGCGCAGCACTACCCTGCTTTTGCTGGGGGTTTTATGCACACCGGCAGATCAATTATTTCGCCGTTTTCCTGCTGCCGCCAGAAATGATGGTGCTTTACAAGCCGCATATCGCATTCCTTACAGAACATGCTGTTGACCCCGACAAGCGTCGTTATGCTGTTACGGAAGAAGGCCCCAGGCATTATATTGACATTGACCATTACGGCGAGTACCCTTACCCGTTACTACCCAGGAGATGGGAGGATGCCGTGGCCAGGTATACAGCCGACACGCTTATGCAATATGGCATCGCTCCCTGGCATATACAGGTGATGCTTAAACGATTGACGCATGCCTTCCGGGAAAAGGATTTTGGAAAGATCATGAAGAACAGCGCTGAAATAGGCCATTACATTGCCGATTCGCATGTGCCGCTGCATGCCAACAGCAATCACAACGGGCAGTTTACCAACCAGAAGGGCATCCATGGATTTTGGGAAAGCCGTGTACCTGAACTGCTGGCAGCGCGTTACTTTGATTTCTTCATCGGAAAGGCAGTATACATAAAAGACCCCGGTGATTATATATGGGCCAGGGTACTGGAAAGCGCAAAGGCAAGCGACAGCGTGTTAAACACCGAAAGGGAGCTTACACAGCAGTTTGGTGACGACCGTAAATATTCTTTTGAACCCCGGAATAATGTGGTGATACGCCAGTATTCGTCTGCATTTACCATTGCCTTTAATGAAAAGCTGGATGGCATGATAGAAAGAAGGATGCGCCAGTCTATTTCTACGGTTGCTTCTTTCTGGTACACAGCCTGGGTAAATGCCGGCCAGCCCGATCTGAAAGGGCTTGCTGAAAAACAACTAACCGAAACTGAACAGCTGGAAATAGAAGAACTGAACAGGAAATGGAACAGCGGCGGGAAAATGATCGGGAGGCAGGAGGAATAAAATTTTTATAAAGACTTGTATAGATCATGGAACATCAATGGCTGCGCCGGTTGAAAGCCATAATTAACAGGCTGTTTTAATTACTTAACTAAGTTATCCGATTATATGCATGAGTCAATACCTGCTTTACTAATATATAAGCAACTAGAAGTATGCGGATAGAATTCACTTCCGGTAGCTATCCCCAAAAATTCATTTTAACATTTACCTGATAATCACTTTAAGTTAAATGGAAATACCCCCGATGTTTACTGCCCATCATCAATTACATTGGTTTTATTGATAAATAATACAACAATTTTACATTTATGTAAGCGACAGGAGAAATTAACAACCGGGGCTTTTATTCTATAACCCGGTTTGCAGGTTAACCGTAAATACTTATTGACCGGCAACATTCTGCATAAATTCCGGCTATATAAAAAAAATCACAGTCCCGATTTTTACCATAACAGCCCCTGATATTCCTTATTTTTGCCGCCTAATGGTTAGTATGCAAAGCAATATAACAGCGGAAAAAAATTCAGCAAAAAAAGTTCATAATTTTAATGCAGGGCCGTCTGTTCTGCCTCAGGAAGTTTTTCAGCAGTCCGCTGCGGCTATACTGGATTTTAACGGATCGGGACTGTCCATACTGGAATACGGACACCGCACCCCCGAATTTACCGCAGTAATGGAAGAAGCCAGGGCATTGGTGAAAGAACTGATGAGCCTGGATGATAACCATGAAGTGCTTTTCCTCCACGGCGGCGCTTCCACCCAGTTTATGCAGGTACCGATGAACCTGCTGGACCAGAAAGATGTGGCTGCCTATACCGATACCGGCGTGTGGAGCAGCAAAGCTATCAAAGAAGCGAAACTCTTCGGTAAAGTGGAAGTGGTTTGCTCCTCCAAAGACAGGAACTATACATATATACCTAATTTTGCAGTTCCTAACGATGCCCGTTACCTGCATATTACAACAAACAATACGATTTACGGCACCCAATGGCAGCAAATACCACATACCAGCAACAGCATGGTGGCCGATATGAGCAGTGATATTTTCAGCCGGTCACTCAACTTCAATGCTTTTGACCTTATCTATGCCGGGGCGCAGAAAAACATGGGCCCTGCCGGGGTTAACCTGGTGGTTGTGAATAAAAACATACTGGGAAAAATAAAAAGGGTGATTCCCACCATCATGGATTACCGGAACCATATCAATGAAGGCAGCATGCTGAACACTCCGCCCGTTTTTGCCGTGTATGTATGCCTGCTCACATTACGCTGGCTTAAGTCACAGGGAGGCATACACGCAATTGAACAAAGGAACAACGAAAAGGCTGCTGCGCTCTACCGGGAAATTGACAATAACCCGCTGTTTACCGGTACAGCGTTTACTGAAGACCGCAGCCGAATGAATGTATGCTTTATAATGAACAGGCCTGAACTGGAACCTGTATTCCTGGATTTCGTAAAAAACAGGCAGATTGCAGGTATAAAAGGCCACCGGCTGGTGGGCGGATTCCGGGCATCGCTGTATAACGCGTTGCCACTCAGCAGCGTGGAGGTGCTGGTTACTGCCATGCAGGATTTTGCCAAACTGCATGCATAACGAATTATGAGCAATTTTAAAAAAATATGCTTGCTGCGTATTGATTATTTTTACAGCTATTAACCATCGGCATATGATTACCATAAAACCCTTCAAGGCTCTGAGGCCAGAAGCACAACATGCGAAATCGGTTGCGTCAAAACCATATGACGTATTAAGCAGCAAAGAAGCCAAGATTGAAGCACAGGGAAACCCGAATTCATTTTTACATATCACCAAAAGTGAAATTGACCTGCCAGAAAGCACCGATATACATGCTACTGCCGTATATGAAAAAGCAAAAGAAAACCTGCAGGCTTTTATAAGCCGGAAAATCGTTTTCAGGGAAAGTAAACCCTGCTATTATATATACAGGCTTACCATGAATGGTAAAAGCCAGACCGGCCTGGTTTGCGTAAGTTCAGTGGATGACTACGAGAATGGATTGATAAAAAAACATGAATTCACCAGGCCCGAAAAAGAACTGGACAGGATAAACCATATTAAAACCACTGGCGCACAAACGGGAAATGTTTTCCTGGCTTATAAAAATGTAGCTGAAATAGACACCCTTATCGGGAAATGGACTGCTGAAAAAAACCCGCAGTACGAATTTATTGCCGACGACCAGGTTCAGCACAGTATCTGGATTGTAAACGACGATAATATCATCAAAGAAATATCCCGGCTTTTTAAAACAACCGTGCCGCACAGTTATATCGCCGACGGCCACCACCGGGCCGCTTCGGCCGCCAAAGTGCGAGAGGCACTGGGTAATGCCGCAACAGATAATGCCGGTTTTTTTCTTACCACCTTATTCCCTTCCAACCAGCTTTCTATCATGGATTATAACAGGGTGGTAAAAGACATGCACGGATTAAGCAAGGATGAATTTTTAGAAAAACTGGAATCAACTTTCCATATAGAGAAAAAAACAACAGCTTACCGCCCGGAAAACCTGCACAATTTTGGACTGTATATAGAAAACCAATGGTATAAACTATCCTCAAAACCAGGAACTTTTGGACATGACCCCATTGGCATCCTGGATGTAACCATCCTGCAGGAAAATATTCTTGGCCCTGTATTGGGCATCCTTGATCAGCGTACCGATAAAAGGATTGATTTTGTGGGTGGCATCCGGGGACTGGAAGAACTGGAAAAAAGGGTGAATAGCGGCGAAATGAAACTGGCCATCAGCCTCTATCCGGTAAGCATTGAACAATTATTCAATATTGCCGACAGTGGAAATGTGATGCCTCCTAAAAGTACCTGGTTTGAACCCAAACTTAGAGACGGCCTGCTTACGCACCTGATAGACTGATTTTACTTCTGCATTAAATATCTGTATGGCTGTTGCACTATTCGCATGAAAGGCAAAAAAATACCGATTACACAGCCGGTTTTTTTATCTTTATCAGCATGAAACCATTTTCTATAATCATTCTGGGCCTTTTTCTAAGTTTCCAGGTTATAGCCCAAAACAACGACCTGTTGCAATTGCATGAAAACGCCCGTACATTCATGCGGCAGGGCGATTACAACAATGCCATCCTTGTTTTAAACAGGTGCCTGCAGCAGGATCCGCAAAACCTGGAAGTGCTGAAAGACCTTTCACTCAATTATTTTTACCAGAAAGACAATAACAGGGCGCTGGATTATATTAAACCGGTTTTAGAAAGGGATGATGCGGATGACCAGTGTTTCCAGATTGCGGGGAATATTTACAAAGCCTTGCTGATGCCCAGGGATTGTGAGAAAGTATATAAAAAAGGATTAAAGAAATTCCCAAGCAGCGGGCCTTTATACAGTGATATGGGAGAACTGATGTATGCACAGAAAAACTATGAGGCCATCAATCAGTGGGAAAAAGGCATTGAGGCAGATCCAGCTTATTCAAGAAATTATTTCAATGCGGCCAAATACTATTTTCTTACTACCGATAAAGTGTGGAGCATCATCTACAGCGAAATTTTCATCAACATGGAACCCAATGGCAACAAAACACCTGAAATGAAAGAACTGCTGCTGGAGAGCTATAAGAAATTATTCAGCGAGGTTGACCTTGAAAAGAACAATAAGGACAAAAACAGTTTTGTGAAAGCTTACCTGCAAACCATGAACAAGCAATCATTCCTGGCTTCACAGGGCATACATACAGAAACGCTTACCATGATTAGGGCCCGATTCATTCTTGATTGGTACAGCAATGGACAGAACAGCTTTGCACACCGCCTGTTTGATGAACACCGGAAAATGCTGCAGGATGGGTTGTTTGATGCTTATAACCAATGGCTGTTCGCTTCCGTACAAAACCTGGCCGGGTTTCAAAACTGGATATCGGTACATAACAATGAATATGATGCTTTCAGCGATTACCAGCGAACCAGGCCCTTTTCTATGCCTGCCGGACAGTATTATCGTTGAGAAACAGAAAATAATTTAAGTATCGCCATCTATAAAAGGATGGCTTTTTTTGTATATCTTAGATAATACAGGGAGGATTGCAGATTATTATATTATATAATCTATTGTAACTCTGCCATTAACCGGATTCATTCACTCCAGAACGATTGCGTATGAACGAAAACTCAAGGATATTCGATTTCCTCTATTACCAGCAAACGAGGATGCCCAAAGAAGATATGCTGGCCGGAAAAGAAAACGGGCAATGGCAAAAATACAGCACCGCTACTGTAACTGGCCTGGTTAACCGGTTAAGCGCCGGATTGCTGAAACTCGGACTAAGCGGCCATGGCATGACACCTGAAACGCAGGACAAAATCGCCATCATATCACGCAACCGGCCCGAATGGCTGATACTTGATTTGGCCTGCCAGCAAATTGGTGTAATTCTTTGCCCCATTTACCCAACTACCAATATCAATGAACTGGAATTCATTTTTAATGACGCCAGTGTAAAATTTGTTTTCCTGAGCGGACAGGAAATACTTGACAAAGTGAATGACATCCGTGAAAAAGTTCCTTCCCTGATCAGCCTATACAGCTTTGACGAATTACCCGGTGCAGTAAACTGGAAAAGCCTGCTTCATGCACCTGATGAGGAATCCAATGCAAGATTAACCGCTTTAAAAGATTCCATACAGGCAATGCACTGTGCAACCATCATTTATACTTCTGGAACCACGGGTGTTCCCAAAGGCGTGATGCTAAGCCACCGGAACCTGGTAAGCAATGTAATAAATGCAAAAAGCTCATTTCCATTTAATGATAACCCGCAGGCTACGGCATTGAGTTTCCTTCCGCTTAACCACATTTTTGAGAGGATGGTTTCATATATCTACATATCCACCGGCATCTCCATTTATTATGCAGAAAGCCTGGAAACCATCGGCGACAACCTGAAGGAAATAAAACCGAACCTGTTTACAACGGTGCCCAGGCTGCTGGAAAAAGTGTATGAAAAGATTATGGCGAAAGCTGCTGAACTAACCGGGATGAAAAAGAAACTGTTCGACTGGGCCGTAGCATTAGGCGAAACTTACGACAACAACAAAGACGGTGGCTTTTCGTACAATGTTCAACTAGCCCTGGCCAATAAACTTATTTTCAGCAAATGGCGTGAAGCATTGGGGAATAATATTGACTTTATCATAACGGGCGGGGCTGCCTGCCAGGTTCGTTTGCTGCGGATATTTAACGCTGCCCGTATTCCCATCTATGAAGGATACGGACCTACTGAAAACAGCCCGGTGATAAGTGTTAACTGCAGGAAAAAAGGCGGTACTAAATATGGAACCGTTGGATTGCCTTTACTGGGCCAGGAACTTAAACTGGAACCGGATGGAGAGATTTGCGTAAAAGGACCGAGTGTGATGATGGGTTATTATAAACGTCCCGACTTAACTGCAGAAACCATCATTGACGGTTGGCTGCATACCGGCGATATCGGCATTATTGAAGATGAGAAATACCTGAAAATAACCGACCGGAAAAAAGAACTGTTTAAGACCAGCGGAGGTAAATATGTGGCTCCACAGGCTATAGAAAACCGTTTGAAAGAATCTGCATTTGTTGAACAGGTAATGGTTGTTGGTGCAGATAAGAAATTCGTGGGCGCCCTGATCGTACCTTCTATACCCAACCTGAAAGAATGGATGCGTTTAAAAGGCATCCCGTTCATTACCAATGAAGATGCGATACATCACCCTAAAGTGCTGGAACTTTATAAGGAGCTCATAGAGTCGTTCAACAAGTTTTTTAACCAGGTGGAACAGATCAAAAAATTTGAACTGTTACCGGATGAATGGAGTATTGATACCGGTGAGATGACTCCGAAAATGAGTATGAAAAGGAAAGTGATTATGGAAAAATATAAGGCAGCAGTAGACAGGATATATGATTAATGCAAACAGAACTTACTGATATCGGCATACATCATGGTTTAAATAAAATAAATAAGCCGGAAAGAAGGAACGCATGATCCTTCTTTTCCGGCAATATGCTGTTGAGGGCTCTCCTGGATTTAGAGATAAGCAAGTTGGTGTTTTTCATAAACGCATAGCACGCTTATAAAATTTTTAACGGCTCTTCATAGATAAATATCTTCCGGACTTATAAAGCCCCGATCTTCAATTCTTCAGCATCGAAGGGATCAGGTCAAAATCCTTCGATTTGTCAATAAAATATTTTGCTCCAATTTTCCTGCAGACTTTTATATAGTTATCATCAAGCAGGTTACTGAACATGATCACTTTTACCAAAGGATATTCCTTCATGATGTATTTCAACAATTCAATGCCGCTTTTGCCGGGCAACTGTATATCCAGCAGTATAAAGCCGGGAACATGGTTATTCAAAGATTCTACAGCTGATTTATAATCGGTTGCTGTTAAGATATTTTTAACTGATTCATGTTCTTTCAAAGATTCAATGACCCTTTCAATGATAATCGGGGAATCATCAACAATCAAAAGCGATCCTGGTGATAGGGTTCCCATGTATTATCAATTGGTAGCATGCAAGGTATTACAGAAATAAAATATGCGATGTAGCATACGGACGCCTAATACTGTAATAAATTTCCGTAAGCTCTTGTGGCAATAATTCTACAAAACGAATCAAATAAGATTGCTCTCTATGGCGTATTTGGTAAGGTCGGAATTTGTCCGCAGGTTCATCTTGGCCATAATACGTGCCCTGTATGTGCTGATGGTAGTAACACTGAGCGAAAGCATGTCTGCAATATCAGATACTGATTTTCCTGCTGCCAGCAGTTTCATCACATCAAATTCCCTGTCGGAAAGCAGTTCATGTGCCTGCTTCTGCGAATTGGAAGAAATATTGGATGCCAGTTTTTCTGCAACGGCGGCCGAAATATATTTTTTGCCCAGCAAAACCGTTTGTACCGCTTTAACCAGTTCATCGGAAGCCGATCCCTTGCTCAGGTAACCCGAGGCACCTGCTTTCAATACGCGTAATGCATAATGTTCTTCAGGGTGAATGCTAAGTATAAGTACCGGAAGTTCGGGGCGGATATTTTTTATCTGCTGTAAAGCATCCAGCCCGCTTCTCCCTGGCATCGACAAATCACTTACCACTATATCCCAATGATCGTTCATTACTTTATTGATCATTTCTTCGGCATCGGGAACTTCCTCAATGCGTGCTGCAGGAAACTCTTCCAATAATATCTGCTTTAGCCCTTTTCGCACTACCGTATGGTCGTCTGCAATTAAAATGCGTAACATCTGCTTCAGTTTATTGTAACCGGTTTTTGCAAAGGAACAGAAATAAATACACTTGTTCCACTTCCCGGGCTACTTTTAATTTCATAGGTACCCCCGATGAGGCTGGTGCGTTCCTTGATTCCCCGCAGCCCAAGGGTTTTCTTATTCAGGATATTGGTCATGTCAAATCCCTGCCCGTTATCATCCACTTTCAGGAAGAGTTTCTGTTCATCCTGAAAAATAGCTGCATTCACCATGGATGCTTTTGAATGGCGGGCTACATTGGTAAGCAATTCCTGGTATATACGGAACAATGCCGTGGAAATATCTGGCAGTACCAGCGCCTCATTGAAGTTGCTGCTGAAGTTGACTTTAATATTTGACCTTTTCTCAAACTCATCACTTTGCCAGTCTAATGCGGCCACCAGGCCCAGGTCATCCAGAATGCTTGGCCTGAGTTCAGTTGCGATCCTTCGTACGGTTTCAATGGTAGTATCTATCAGGGCCAGGGTAGACATCAGTTTTTCTGTAATGGCTGTATCAGTTGTCTGTAACCTCCTGTTAATCCAGAACATATCCATTTTTAAACCGGTAAGCTGCTGACCAAGTTCATCATGTATTTCGCGGGCGATATGGGTACGTTCTTCTTCACGTATGTTTTGCTGGTAACTGTATAGCTCCCTTAGCAGTTCTGAATTTGCCCGGATTTCTTCAGCGGCTTTCTTCCTTTCGGTGATATCTTCTGCATAACCGTATTCCAGCTTATTCCCTTTTGAATCGGGCACCACATTGATTAGCGCTGAAATCCATCTTATTTCGCCATCGGGCCGCACAATCCGGTACGTGATATTTTCCTTAAGCGTGTTTTCAAGGGAATGAAACGCATCCATCACCTGGCTGATGTCATCGGCATGCACTCTTTTGATAAACGACATGGGGTTTTCGTAGATCTCCTTAACCGGCGAGCCCCAGATTGTTTCGTAAGATGGGCTGATATAAATGGTTTCGTGTGTTTCCAGGTTGTTCACCCAATATACGCCCGTGATGTTTTCCACCAGGTTCTGAAACTGCCTTTTGGATGCCAGTATTTCTTCAGCCACTTTTTTACGTTCAGTAAGGTCGCGTACGATCCCAATGAACCGGCCGTCTGATATCATTTTAGAACTGCTCTCTACTTCTATGGGTGTGCCGTCTTTTTTCCTTAAGGTAACTTCCCTTATATACGATTGTCCAGATTGGAGGGCCTTATAACTCTTTTGGAGATTTTCGATATCGGAAGGATTATACAGGATGTCGCTACCGCTCATATTCAGCAGTTCCTCCTTGCCATAACCAAGCATCTTGCAGGCGGAGGAATTCACTTCAATATAACGGCCATCACTATCCGAAATGAAAATACCGTCAGAAGCCTGTTCAATCAGTTCTTTGTATTTTGCCTCGCTTTCCAGTATCGCCTTTTCCGCTTTCACCTTATCAGAAAAGTCGAGCCCTACACCCATCAGGCATAACTGGCCTTCATATTCAATGGCCTGGCCGGTGAAATAGTATGGAATCTGTTGCCCGTTTTTAAGCAATATCATTGCTTCCGCATTATCTGAACCGCTGATAAATACATTCTCTATCCTTCCGGTAACCCATTCCCGTTGGGGTTCATAAATCAGTTGCAGGGGATGCAGCTTACCTATCTCTTCGGCGGAATAGCCGGTAACCGATTCCAGGTTCTTATTCCAACGCAGATACCTGCCATCTTTTGTAAACAGGTAAAAAACGCCCGGCAGGCTGTTGATTATTGAATCTGACAATTCCTTTTCACGTAATATCTGTTTTTTGATGGCTTCCCTGTCTGTAATATCCTGCATGGCGCCCAGTATCCTTACGGGTTCTCCTTTTGCATCGTATTTGATAAATGCACGGTCATAAAAAAACCGGTATTCCCCTTGTGCCGTCATCATTTGCAGTTCTTCCGTAAGGTATTCCTGTTTCTTTGCCAGTGCCGCTTCCATCCTTTCCTGCACCGATTTTCTTTCCAAAGGATGGATCCGGTTCAGGAACATTTCAAAATTGATCTTTTCTTTCCCGTCTTCAATGCCGTGCAGTTCATACAGTTTCCTGTTGCCCCAGGTTTCGTTCAGATTAAAGTCGTGATCCCAGATGATTTCGTTGGTTGCCAGCGCTATCATTTCAAAGCGTTCATTCGATTTCCTGATTTTCTCTTCAGCGATTTTCCGGTCGGTGATGTCACTGCTGGTGATGATGAACCCGATATTCTCTCCTTTCCTGTTCCTGAGCAGGTTGATGCTGCTCAGCAGGTTAAATTTTTTATTTGTTTTAGGGTGAATGAAATTGAATTCCCCTTTCCAAGAGCCTTCTTCATACACCTGCTTAAACACCGCTTCATTGTTGGTATTGGGATACTCAAAAGTTACCAGGGTTGGTATTTTCTTCCCTTTCACTTCGGATTCTGTAAATCCGAACAGTTTTTCAGAAGCATTGTTCCAGCTTACAATAGCACGATCCATATCCAATGAAACCACGGCATCTGAGATACTGTCGAGCAGCCTGGCATGATAGCGCAGCACATCATCATTCTTTTTCCGTTCTGTAATATCCCTTACAAAACTGATCAGGGTGTTGGCGCTGGCCAGTTTTGAATTTATTTCAATATCTATGATGCTGCCGTCTTTACACAGCAGGCGCCTTTCGTTCATGAGGCTTATGCCTGTTGCCAATGCGGCAAACTGAAAGGGGTTATCTACGATATCTTCCTGCGGAATAAATTTAAAAAGCTGCTGGCCAACCACTTCGTGCTGTTCATATCCGCCCATGATACACACGCTCTTGTTCACTTCTATGATATTGCCCAGCAAATCGGTAATTACAATGCCATCAGATGCCTGTTCAATCAGGGAACGATATTTATGTTCGCTCTTTTCAAGCAGCATTTCGGCATTTTTCTTTTCTGTAATATCCACAGCAGAAGTGAGCCAGTGCGGTGCATTGTGCAGATCCAGTTTTTCAATGGAAAGCAGAACGGTAATAACGTTTCCGCTGTTATTATTTATCTGTACTTCAAAATGGTGCAGCTCACCTTCCTTGTTCAGTATATCTTCTATATGGCTACTGATCGCTTCCCTGCCTGCAGGGGCAATCCTGCTGCTTATTCCAGCATCATCCGCCAGTTTGCCCAACAGTGATTCACAGTCGGTTTCCAGTATGGATGCATACACTTCATTTACATCAACAAACCTGAAATCATTATCAAAGATGGCAAACCCGATAGCGTTTGAATGGAAGGATTTTGAAAATTTCTCTTCGCTTTCTTTCAGTGCTGCTTCAATCCTTTCCCTTTCGGTTATATCCCTTACAATGGCAATTATCTTTCCGTCGGGCAGCATAGTGGAATTCAGTTCCACATTAAAGAGCGAGCCGTCTTTCCTTTTCAATTTCCTGTAAAATGTGGAAGCGGTATGTTTGTGGTTCTTATTATGGCCCGTATTATATTTATCAAAATCCACTTCCAGGAAGATATCACGCATATTTAACTTCGAAAATTCTTCCGGGCCATAACCGGTTTGTATACAGGCTGCCCGGTTAAAGCTGTCAATGGTTCCGTCAAATGTATACATGATGATGCCATCGGATGCTTTTTCAATCAGGGAGCGGTATTTTTCCTCACTTTTGCGTAGTTCATTTTCAACCCTTGTCTTTTCAGATACATCCATCAGCAGGGCCAGCCTTCCATTAACACCATCATACCTTATGTTCCTGGAAAAAACCAACACCTGTATTTGTTCCCTGTTCTTCTTTACATGAATACAGGTTTCCGATTCCATTAATCCGGCACCGGCTTTAGCGGCATCTTCAACTGCAGGATTCTGTTCATCCTGAATCCTTAGTGCAAAGATGTCCATACTGAGAAATTCTTCCCGAGTATACCCGTAGAGGTTAATAGCAGCGTCATTCACTTCAATCAACCTGAACGAATTGATGTCGTAAATCCATAAAGGCAGCGGGCTTTTTTCGAAAAGGATCTTATAATTCTCTTCGCTTTTCTTTAACTGGCTGGTACGATCTTTTACCAGTTCATTCAGGCGCTGGGGTTTCCTTGCTTCGTTATAGGCAAACACGCCTCCCAGCAATGATAACAGCAGCCCTAAAACACCCAGGGATAATATGTCCCTGTATCTCCTGTAAGGGTTAACACGTGTAACGGAAAG
>WBZP01001250.1_pt2 | contig 30459 bp, 25 predicted proteins | sample 5204301 | NCBI WGS metagenome assembly WBZP01 (sample SAMN12412401, study PRJNA552823) | activated sludge metagenome | isolation source: activated sludge from nitrification reactor of wastewater treatment plant... | place: USA: Pennsylvania | collected 2017 | reverse complement strand
GACCCGCTCGTAGATGGACTCGGCGCCGTAGCCCATCCACCAGCTGATGGCACCCCCCAGTGTGTTGCCGACAGTGGCCACCGCGATGGCCGGCCAGAACATCGAGGGCTCCAGCTTGACCAGGCCAAACACCGCCGGCTCGCTGCCCATGGGCAGCAGCGTGGCCGAAACCAGCGAGATGATGAAAACCGCGGGAAGGCCGAGGCTGGGCAGCGACAAGGCCGCCAGCAGCGAGTTCATCCAGGTTTCCAGCATGTGGGCTCATTATGGGCAGACGGCCTGCGGCCTGCCGCTGGCTTGAGTTGCCGGGGTGACCGCTATACTTCCGCCTCATTTTTCAGCAGCGGCATGGCTGCTTTGGCGTCCACCCCAAGCGTCGTCCGACCCCGCGCATGCGCATCGGTTCCATCGTCCTGCCCAATGCACTGTTCGTGGCGCCCATGGCGGGTGTGACGGATCGACCCTTTCGCATGCTGTGCCGCAGCCTGGGCGCGGGCCATGCCGTGAGCGAGATGATCACCAGCCGGCGCGAGCTCTGGGATTCGCTGAAGACCTCGCGCCGGGCCGACCACCGCGGCGAGCCGGCGCCGATCGCCGTGCAGATCGCCGGGGTGGACCCGCATGAGATGGCCGACGCGGCGCGCCACAACGTCGACCGTGGCGCCCAGATCATCGACATCAACATGGGCTGTCCGGCCAAGAAAGTGTGCAGCAAGTGGGCCGGTTCGGCGCTGATGCAGGACGAGGCGCTGGCCCTGCGCATCGTCGCAGCCGTGGTGCAGGCCTGTGCGCCCATGGGCGTACCGGTGACGCTCAAGATGCGCAGCGGGTGGTGCGCCGCCGAGCGCAATGCGCTGCGCCTGGCGCGCGGGGCGGAATCGGCCGGCGTGGCGATGGTCACGGTGCATGGGCGCACGCGCGAACAGGGATACGGTGGCCAGGCCGAGTACGATACGGTTGCGGCGGTCAAGGCGGCCCTGCGCATCCCGGTGGTGGCCAACGGTGACATCGACAGCCCGGCCAAGGCACGTGATGTGCTTCGCGCGACCGGCGTGGATGCGTTGATGATCGGCCGCGCCGCGATGGGCCGGCCCTGGATCTTCGGCCAGATCGCTCACTTCCTGGCGCACGGCAGCGAAGCGCCACCCCCTGCGGTGCGCGAGGTGCAGCGCTGGCTGACCGGCCACCTGCACGACCACTACGCGCTGTACGGTGAACGCACTGGCGTGCGCAGTGCGCGCAAGCACATCGGTTGGGCCCTGCGCGGGCTGCCCGGTGGCGAGGACTTCCGCGGCGTGATGAACCGGCTGCAGACCTGCGAGGCCCAGCTGGATGCCCTGACCGGCTTTTTCGATCGGCTGGCCGACGCCCACCGGCTGCTGCCCGCAGCCAACGACGGCGCGGCGCAATTGGCGGCCTGATGAGCAGGAACGAGATCGACGCGTGCATGCGCAGCAGCGTGGAGCGGTACTTGAAGGACCTGCGTGGCACCGAGCCGCATGCGCTGCATCAGCGTTTCCTGGAGGCTGCCGAAAGGCCGCTGCTCGACGTGGTTTTGCGCCTTGCCCAGGGCAACCAGAGCAAGGCCGCCGAATGGCTGGGCATCAACCGCAACACGCTGCGCCGCAAGCTGGTCGACCACAAGCTGCTCAAATGACACACGGGCGCGGCCCATCCGCATCAACAGGACCCCTAGGCCATGCCTGAACTGACTGCGCTCCTATCGGTTTCCGACAAGACCGGCATCGTCGAATTCGCCCGGCAGCTGGCGGCCGCCGGCGTGCGGCTGCTGTCCACCGGCGGCACCTCGCGCCTGCTGGCCGACGCCGGCCTGGCAGTGACGGAAGTGGCCGCGGTCACCGGCTTTCCGGAAATGCTGGACGGCCGCGTCAAGACCCTGCATCCGCGCATCCATGGTGGCCTGCTGGCCAGGCGCGACCTGGCCGCACACATGGCCGCGTTGCGCGAGCACGGCATCGCCACCATCGAACTGCTGGTGGTCAACCTGTACCCGTTTGCGCAGGCCACCGCGCGTGCCGACTGCACGCTGGAGGACGCCATCGAGAACATCGATATCGGTGGCCCTGCCATGCTGCGCGCTGCTGCCAAGAACTGGGCCGACGTGACGGTGGTGATCGATCCGTCCGACTACCCCCGCGTGCTGACCGAACTGGGGCAAGGCGGCGTGATGCGGGCAACCCGGTTCATGCTCGCCCGCAAGGTGTTCGCCCACACGGCAGCCTACGACGGCATGATCAGCAACTATCTCAACGCCCTGCGGCCCGGCGCCGAGGAGCTGGTCACCGCGGTACCGGTTCGCGAGCCATTTCCGGAGGTCTACAGCCTGCAGCTCAGGAAGACCCAGGAGCTGCGCTACGGCGAGAACCCGCACCAGCGCGCGGCCTTTTATCGCGATGGCCGGCCGGCCGCCGGCTTGCTGGCCGGCTGGACGCAGCTGCAGGGCAAGGAGCTCTCCTACAACAACATCGCCGACGCCGATGCGGCCTGGGAGTGCGTGAAGAGCTTCGACGCGCCGGCCTGCGTCATCGTCAAGCATGCCAACCCCTGTGGCGTGGCGGTCGGGGCATCGCTGGTCGAGGCCTATGGCAAGGCCTGGCAGACCGACCCGGCCTCGGCCTTTGGTGGCATCCTGGCCTTCAACCGGCCGCTGGACGAGGCCACCGCGCGCCAGATCGGCGACAACAAGCAGTTCGTCGAGGTGCTGATCGCGCCGCAGATCAGCCCTGAGGCGCGAGCCGTGTTCGCCACCAAGCACAACGTGCGCCTGCTGGAAGTGCCGCCCGGAGCGGCCACGAATGCGCTGGACTTCAAGCGCGTGGGCGGCGGGTTGCTGCTGCAGACGCCGGACATCAAGAACGTGGCGAGCGCTGAATTGCGCGTCGTCACCCGGCAGGCGCCGACGCCGGCGCAGATGCAGGACCTATTGTTCGCGTGGAAGGTGGCCAAGTTCGTGAAGAGCAACGCCATCGTCTTCTGCGCCGGCGGCATGACGCTGGGGGTCGGAGCGGGCCAGATGAGCCGGGTGGACAGCGCGCGCATCGCCAGCATCAAGGCCGGCAACGCGGGCCTCTCGCTGGGAGGGTCGGCCGTGGCCAGCGATGCCTTCTTCCCCTTCCGCGATGGGCTGGACGTGGTCATCGACGAAGGCGCGTGCTGCGTCATCCAGCCCGGCGGCAGCCTGCGCGACGACGAAGTCATCGCCGCAGCGGACGAACGCGGCATCGCGATGGTCTTCACCGGCACACGGCACTTCAGGCACTGAAGTCGGCGGCCCCCGAGCCTTCGTACTGCCCCGTAGCCTGTTGCGGCGCGCCATCGGGCCGGAACCGAACGACCACCACCTGAAGTGACAGCGCCACGCCGGATCCAGAGCACGCTCGGGCTGACTCTGAAAGCCGTGCGGATGGGGCTAGCATCGAGCCTATGTCACGCGCGGACCTCATGGGCCTGTTGCTGGCCTTCATCGCCCGGTTGATCACCGGGGCACAGGGCCACTGGAAAGGCTGCCCCCCCAAGGCCGAGCAGCGCATCTACTTCGCCAACCACCAGAGCCACCTGGACTGGGTGCTGATCTGGGCGGCGTTGCCGCGCGAACTGCGCGCGCGCACACGGCCCATCGCAGCACGCGACTACTGGACCTCGTCGCCCTTCAAGCAATGGCTCACCACGGCGGTGTTCAACGCGGTCTACGTCAGCCGCACGCGTGCCCAGGAGCAGGACCCGCTGGAGCCGCTGCTGGAAGCGCTGCAGCACGGCGATTCGCTGGTCATCTTCCCGGAAGGCACACGCAGCAACAAGGACGAACCGCAGCCGTTCAAGAGTGGGCTGTACCACCTGGCCGAACAGTTCCCGGCGGTGCAGTTGATCCCCTGCTGGATCGACAACGTGCAGCGGGTGATGCCCAAGGGCGAAGTGGTGCCGGTGCCCATCCTGTGCACGGTCACCTTCGGCTCGCCGATGACTCTCAACCCCGGCGAGGACAAACGTGCCTTCCTGGAGCGCGCACACGCCGCCGTGCTTGCCGTGCGGCCGGGCCGGGGCTGATCCGCATGAACCTGCACGCCTTGCGCGACCTCTCGGTGGACCAGCAGGTGGGCCTGCTGTTCGTGGCGCTGTTCGGCCTGCTGGTCCTGTTATCGCTGGCCTTGCTGGTGCGCTCGCTGCGCGACGAGGGCCAGGCGCGGGATGACCAGCAACGGCTGTGGCGCGACCTGCGTGCCCTGTGGCTGGGGGCGATCGTGTTCTGGGTGGCCTGGATGTCAGGTCCGCTGGGGGCCACGCTGAGTTTCGGCGTTTTCTCGTTCCTGGCCTTGCGCGAATTCATCACCCTGGTGCACACGCGTCGGGGTGATCACCGCAGCCTGCTGCTGGCCTTTTTTGCCGCGCTGCCGCTGCAGTACCTGCTGGTGGGGCTGCGCACCTTCGATCTTTTCACGGTCTTCGTGCCCGTCTACGTGTTCCTGGCCATCCCGGTGGTCGGCGCACTGGCCGGTGACCCGGCGCGCTTTCTGGAGCGCAACGCCAAGATCCAGTGGGGCATCATGGTCTGCGTCTACGGCTTGAGCCACGCGCCAGCGCTGCTGCTGCTGGACCTGCCACGTTTCGGCGGACGTGGCGCCTTTCTGCTGTTCTACCTGGTGATGGTGGTGGTGGCGGCGCAGATCACGCAGGAACTGGCCAGCCGCTGGCTGCGCCGCCGGCCCGTGGTGCGCCAGATCGACCGCAACTTCTCGTGGCGCGCCTGGTGGCTGGGCTTGCTGGCTTCGATGGTCGTGGGCTCGCTGCTGTTCTGGATCACGCCGGTGTCACCCTGGCGGGCGGCGGTGATGGGTGCATTGGCCGGTGGCTGCGGCCTGCTGGGCGACCTAGTGATGCGTGCCTTGAAGAAGGACGCCGGGGTGCGCTTCTGGGGCAACCGCAGTTCGGTCACCGGGGCCGTGGGGCTGCTGGACCGTGTGGCGCCCTTGTGCTTTGCGGCACCGCTGTTCTTCCACTCGGTGCGCTGGTACTTCACACGATGAAGATCCTGGGCATCGACCCCGGGTTGCAGCGCACCGGCTTTGGCATCATCGATGCCCAGGGTGCGCGCCTGGCCTATGTGGCCAGCGGCACCATCAGCACGCTGGAAGCGCCGCGTGGTGATCTGCCCTTGCGGCTGAAGATCATCTTCGACGGCGTGCGCGAGGTGGTCCAGCGCTACGAACCCGACTGCGCCACGGTGGAAATCGTGTTTGTCAATGTCAATCCGCAGAGCACGCTGCTGCTGGGGCAGGCGCGCGGCGCGGCGCTGGCTGCGTTGGTTTGTGGCGACCTTCCGGTGGCCGAGTACACCGCGCTGCAGATGAAGAAGGCCGTGGTGGGCCATGGGCTGGCCAACAAGGCACAGGTGCAGGAAATGGTCAGGCGGCTGCTCAAGCTGCCCGGCTTGCCGGGCAAGGATGCGGCCGACGCGCTGGGGCTGGCCATCTCGCACGCCCACGCCGGCGCGTCCTTCGCGGCGCTGGCCGGGGCGGCTCCGCTGGCGCGCCGCCAGCATGCGCAGTACCGGAGGGGCCGGACCCTCTGATCGCCGATTGCCTGCCCTGAAGGCGAAAAAAAGCCGGGCCGAGGCCCGGGGTGGAAGTGGGTCTCGCGGTGCGAGACTCAGGAGGACACGGGCCGCCTGCCGGCAAGCGGCTGCCGCGGCGGCAAGGCATCAGCCACGCGGCTGCGCGATCTGTGCGAGCTGCCAGGCAGCATCGGGCACTTCGGCCAGGGTGTGGATGCCCAGCAGCATGGCCAGCGTGAACACGGCGGACAAGGCCAGTGCCAGCAATCGGGCCTGTTGCGGGGCGGCCAGGGGCATGTCGTGCGAGGTGTTCATGGTGTGGCTCCGGTCGGGGGTGGCAACTGTCGATGCGTCCAATGTAGGCGACCGGGCGCCGACGCGATGCCACGTTGCGACGGGCAGGTCACGACACCGGATGAACTGCCGCAGGCGGCGACGAATCGCGGTGGGAGCCCCGCCGAACTCGCCCTTCCCGGTGCCTTGCTGACGCGCGGACCCGACACCTGCCTGCGCCAGAATAGGCGCATGGCTTCGCGTTTTGGGCCCCTCTGCGGCTTCCTGCTGTGCGTAAGCACGTTGTGGCTTGTGCAGCCCTCTGCGGCTCAAGCTCCGGCGCCGGCGGCAGCGGCGCACCTGCCACGGCCCAAGGTGGGCCTGGTGCTGGGCGGTGGTGGGGCACGCGGCGCAGCGCACATCGGCGTGCTGGAGGTGCTGGAGCGCCTGCGCGTTCCGGTGGACTGCGTGGCCGGCACCAGCATGGGGGCCCTGGTGGCCGGATCGTGGGGCGCCGGGCTGAGCACGGCCCAGATGCGCGAGGAGCTGGCGCGTGCCGACTGGTCCGACATCTTTGTCGACAACCCCGATCACGACGACCTGAACTTCCGCAACAAGCGCCTGTTCGAACGATTTCTGCCGGGCAGCGAAACCGGCTTCAAGGATGGTGGCATCGTCACGCTGCCGGGTGTCGTGGCCGGGCAGAAGATCAAGCTTTTTTTCAACCAGCTCGTGCGCGCCAACACCGGCGAGCCCGAGATCCAGAAGCTCCCGCTGCAGGTGTCGATCATCGCCACCGACATCGGCACCGGCGAGCGGGTGGTGTTTCGCGACGGCAGCCTGACGCAGGCCATGCGGGCGAGCATGTCGGTGCCGGGCCTGATGGCCCCGCTGCAGTATCGGGCGAGAAAACTGGTGGACGGGGGTCTGGTGGACAACGTGCCCATCCGCGAGGTGCGCGACCGCTGCGGCGCCGAGGTGGTGATCGCCGTCAACGTGGGCTCGCCGCCCTTGAAGCCCGATGAGGTGACCGGACTGCTGAGCATCACCACCCAGATGGTGGCCCTGCTGACCGAACAGAACGTCGGTGCCTCGCTGGCCACGCTCAAGCCGCAGGACATCTACATCCAGCCCGACCTGGGCCGGGTGACGGCCGCCGACTTCCAGCTCCATGCCGAGGCGGCGGACAGCGGGCGTCGCGCGGCAGAGGCCCTGGCCGAGCGCCTGGCTCCGCTGGGGGTGAGCGAGCAGCAGTACGCGCAATGGAAGCAGCGCATCGCGGTGCGCGAGCGCGAGGTGCCGCGCATCGACGAGATCCAGATCTCGGGCATGCTGCGCGCCGACCCGGCCGTGGTGCAGCGTTACCTGGAGCAGCGCATCGGCCAGCCGCTCGATACCGCCGCGCTGGACCGCGACCTGCTGCGCGCCTACGGCGATGGCAACTACGAACGGGTGGACTACAGCGTCTACACCACGCAACGGGGTCGCAACATCCTGACCATCACGCCGGTGGAAAAGACCTGGGGGCCGGACTATGTGCGTCTGGGCATGCGCTTTGAAGGCAATCTCAGCCAGGGCAGCAACTTCCTGCTGCGTGCCGCCTATCACAAGACCTGGATCAACGACCTGGGTGGCGAGCTGCTGGCCACCGGTGAACTGGGCAGCGTGACCGGCGTGAACCTGGAGTGGCACCAGCCCGTCACGCTCCAGCAAAGTCTGTTCGTGACGGCCGTGGGCGATTACCGGCGCGAGCGCACCGACTACTTCTTCATCGAGCAGCGCATCGCCGAGTACCGCAGCCTGCGCACCCGCATCGACCTGCTGGCCGGCATCAACTTCGACCTGCTGGGTCAGCTGCGCCTGGGCTGGCGGGCCGTCTCCGCCAAGCACCGGCTGGAGACCGGACTCGACATCTTCGCCGCGGTGCGCGAGCACACCTCCGGCGGCTGGCTTGCGACGCTGGAGATGGACCGCCTGGATCGCCTGTACTTTCCACGCCGCGGCTGGGCGGCGCAGGCCAGCTGGTTCGACACCCAGCGCGGTGGCTATTCGCGCGTCGCGCTGGAAGCGCGCGGCGCCATGCCCTTGCAGGACTGGGTGCTGGCCGGCCGCGCCACCTGGACCGGATCGCCGCGGGGCGAACTGCCGCTGCACGATGCGGGCAGGCTCGGAGGCTTCCTCAACCTGACGCCCTACAGCACGGGCCAGCTGCTGGGTGACGATGTCGGCTATGCCCACGTGCGAGCCGAACGCATCATCGGCCGCCTGCCGGCCGGGCTGCGCGGCGACATGCGCATTGGCATTGCGCTGGAGGCCGGCAAGGTGGCCCAGCCCTATACCTTCCAGCGGCGCAATGGCTGGTTGCCTGCGGTGGCGATCTACCTGGGCGGCGAGACCCCGCTGGGGCCGGTCTACCTGGGTGTGGGTCGTGGCAACGACGGCCTGGCCAACGCCTACCTGTTCATCGGCACGCCCTGAATCCGGATGGCGGCGTGTCGCACGCCGCTCAGGCTTCCGACAAGCCCGCCACCGCCAGCCTGGTGGCCTGCAGACCCTGCTCAACGATGCGGGCCTTCCACTCGGGCGTGTCGGTGTAGAACGCGTCGCGGAACCGCTGCTTCAGCGCAGCACGGGCTTCGGCAGGTGCCTCGGGGTGGTTCTCCATCCACTGCTCGGCGCGCAGGGCGAGCATGATTTCCGGCAGCGGCAGCGTGCCGTACTCCAGCGCGATGCCGGTGTACTCGGCCTGCGGGCACTCCTGGTAGGCCACCATCCACATCAGGCCGCTGAGCAGGGCCGAGCTGGATGTGCCGTCGTAGATGGACGTCACGCCCGGGCCCCACCAGCGTCTGGCACGGGCCAGGGCTGCTGCATCGTCCTGGCAGGCGAGGATACGTTCGCCCACACCGCTGGGGCCGAGGCCGGTGTGCAGGTCGATCCAGCCCAACCTCGCGCAGCGCGTGCCGTGTTCCTGCAGCACATGGCGCAGCGTCTGCTGGCTCCAGGTGGGGTTATGGCCGCCGTAGAACAGGCCCTGCGGGTAGGCATACTGGCCTGCGCTCAGTGCAGCCTGCAGAGCGCGAAGGCCATGCCGCCGGATGTAGGTGGCCAGGGCAGCTTCGTTGGCCGCCGTCGGCGGCCAGGTGGCGGGTAGCAGCAGGTGAGCGATCTGATCGTATTCGTTGTTGGCCGGCAAGGGCGCGCTGAAGTCCTGCCAGTTGCGGTTGAGGTCGACGTTTTCGTGCGTGACGCGGCGCCACCAGGAAAAGCCATAGGGGTTCAGCGCATGCACATAGAGCACGGCCACACCGGCGGCCAGCGCGGCCCGATGCAAGCCCGCATCGGCCAGCAGAGCGCCTTGCACGCCGGACCCGCAGAAGCCCTCCACGCCATGGCAGCCACTGCTGACGATCAGCACCGCCTGGGCCTGCGCTGGCCCGCAGCGCGCCACATCCATTGCCAGCAGTTCCCCGTCACGGCCGAGCAAGGGATGCCGGTGCGACTGCACGGCCAGGCCTGCACGTTCCGCCGCGCCGATGAACTTCCCACGCGCCTCGGCGTAGCTCTGCGCGAAGAACGCCTCGCTCACTTCGGTGGTGGCCCGGCCAGCCAGGCTTCAGCCAGACGCACCCAGGCGGTGGCACCCAGGGGGATCAGCTCGTCGTTGAAGTCGTAGCTGGAGTTGTGCAGCATGCAAGGCCCCAGCCCATGCCCGCCGTCGCGATGATTGCCGTCGCCGTTGCCCAGCGTGAAGTAGCAACCCGGCTTGGCTTGCAGGAAGAAGCTGAAGTCCTCGGCCCCCATCGTGGGTTCGAAGGGCACGACCCTGGCTGCGCCGACGACTTCCGACAGGACCCGCTTGACGAAGGCGGTCTCGGCGGCGTGATTCACCGTGGGCGGGTAGTTGCGGTTGAACTCGAACTCGCAGTTCGCGCCGAAGGCCGCGCAGGTGTGTTCGGCGACTTCCTTCATGCGCCGCTCGATCAGGTCCAGCGTCTCAAAGCTGAAGGTGCGCACCGTGCCCTGGATCTCGCAAGAGTCGGGCACCACGTTGGTGGCCTCGCCGGCGTGGACCATGGTCACGCTGATCACGCCGGGATCGATGGGCTTGCGGTTGCGCGTGATGATGGTCTGGAAAGCCATCACCATCTGGCAGGCCACTGGCACGGGATCGATGCCCAGGTGGGGCAGCGCAGCATGGCTGCCCTTGCCAGTGATGACGATGCGGAATTCGTTGCTGCTGGCCAGCATCGCACCCGGATTGACGCCTACCGTGCCGACCGGCATGCCGGGCCAGTTGTGCGCACCGAAGATCGCCTCCATCGGAAACTTGTCGAAGATGCCATCGCGAATCATCTCGCGCGCGCCACCGCCGCCTTCTTCGGCGGGCTGGAACACCAGGTACACGGTGCCGTCGAAATTGCGGTGTTGGCTGAGGTGCTTGGCCGCCGCCAGCAGCATCGCGGTGTGGCCGTCGTGGCCACAGGCGTGCATCTTGCCGGGATGCACGCTGGCGTGGGTGAAGCGGTTGTGCTCGGTCATCGGCAGCGCATCGATGTCGGCGCGCAGGCCGACGGCGCGCGCCGAACCGCCGTTCTTCACGATGCCGATGACGCCGGTCTTGGCCAGGCCGCGGTGGACCGGGATGCCCCAGCTTGTGAGCGCCTTTGTGATCACGTCGGCGGTACGCTCCTCCTGGAAACACAGCTCGGGATGGGCATGGATGTCACGCCGGATGGCCGCAATGGCGGCCACGTCGGCCAGGATGGGTTCGATCAGCTTCATGGCAGCGGCAGGCAGGTGGGTCGGATCAGTTTACGCCCAGGCCATGCGCCTTGGGCGGGCCGGGGATTCGGCTGAAGTGGCGCGCTGCCGCTGCGCCTGGGGCGACCCATAATCGTTGCCGGAGGAACGACGATGCGGACCGTGCACCCGATGCGCGAGGCCTTGCACCACGAGGTTCATGCCCGCCCCTATGAGCGCCTGCAGGCGCCATTGCTGATGTCGCACCTGGCCCTGGTGGGCAATGCGGGCGAGGCCGAGCGGGAGCACCTGACCCGTCTGCTCAAGGCCCGGCAACTGGCGGTACCGGCCGAAGGCGCGAGCCACTTCAGCGCCGACATCGGGGGTGTGCACTTGCGCTGGGAGAAACACGGCGAGTTCCACACCTGCACGGTCTGGAAGCGCCCGCCCGAGTGGCCCGCCGGTTTTGCGCCGCTGCCGATCGACGACCTGCCGGCCGACTGGTGTGCCGGTCTTCCCGGGCAGTGGCTGGTCGGCCTGCATCTGCTTGTCAAGCCGGCTATCACACCGCGCGCCGAGCTGCCGCCTCTGGTGCGCAGCATGCTCGACGAAGACAGCCTGGTCGGCGCACGCGTGATGGATGGCGCCGCCGACATCTTCACCGACTTCCGCCTGCAAGGCGACGGTTTTGCGCGCTGGATCGTGGTGGCTGGCGACATCACGCCGCGGCGCCTGGGGCGCCTGGTGCAGCGCCTGCAAGAGATCGAGACCTACCGCATGATGGCCCTGCTGGGCCTGCCGGTGGCGCGCGAGGTGGGCGGTGCGTTGGCCAACGCCGAGCGTGACCTGGCCGAGGTGGCCGAGCGCATCCGCTTTGCAAGCCCCGACGAAGAACCCGAGTTGCTGCGCCAGCTCACGCAGCTGGCGGCGCGTGTCGAAGGCCTGTATGCGCGCACCCATGCGCGTTTCTCGGCCAGCGCGGCCTATTTCGAACTGGTGCAGCGCCGCATCGACGAGCTGCGTGAAGACCGCGTGCACAACCTGCAGACGATCCGCGAGTTCATGGACCGCCGCTTGCTGCCGGCGATGCAGACCTGTGCCTGGGCCGGCCGCCGGCTGCAGGCGCTTTCGGAGCGCGTCTCGCGCGTGTCAAACCTTTTGCGCACGCGGGTGGAGATCGAACAGCAGCAAAGCAGCCGTGAGCTGCTGGACGCGATGAACCGCCGCCAGCAGGCGCAGCTTCTGCTGCAGAGCGCGGTGGAGGGCTTGTCGGTGGCCGCCGTCACCTACTACGGCGTGGGGCTGGTGGGCTATGCCGCCAAGGGCGCCAAGGCGGCCGGGTGGAGCGTTTCGCCCGACCTGGCGGTGGCGGTTTCCATTCCGCTGATCGCGCTGGGCGTTTGGTACGGCGTTCGCAAGCTGCACCGGCGGGTGCATGCTGCAGCGGATACGCAGCGCGCTGCAAAGCACTGAAGTCGGACCCCCGGCTGCGGGCCAGCGCTGCCAGAAGCTCGCGGTTGGGTGGGGTTGCGGTGCACGAAGGATTCGATGCAGCCGTGACGCGGTTAGGGATGCCACACATTCCAACGTGCTGTGGCACAGTGCACGCCATGTCCTCCACCCCCGCCGCAATCAGGCAGGTCGTGCAGGCGGTCTGCCCGCACGACTGCCCCGACACCTGTGCCCTGCACGTCACCGTGCAAGCGGGTCGCGTGATCCGCGTGGCCGGTGACCCCGATCACCCGCCGACACAAGGCGTGCTGTGCACCAAGGTCAGCCGCTATGCAGAGCGCACCTATCACCCCGAGCGGGTGCTGACACCGCTGCGGCGTTCGGGACGGAAGGGTGAGGGCCGCTTCGAAGCCGTGAGCTGGGAGGCGGCGCTGGACGACATCGCCGCCCGCCTGCAGGCCATCGCGGCGCGCGATCCCCAGGCCATCCTGCCCTACAGCTATGCCGGCACGATGGGCCTGGTGCAGGGCGAAGGCATGGCGGCGCGCTTCTTCCACAAGCTGGGCGCCAGCCTGCTGGACCGCACCATCTGCAGCAGCGCCGGCGGCGAGGCCCTGACGGCCACCTATGGCAGCCCGGTGGGCATGCACCTGGAGTGGTTTGCCGAGAGTCGGCTGATCCTGATCTGGGGCAGCAACTCCATCACCTCCAACCTGCACTTCTGGAACCTCGCGCAGCAGGCAAAGCGTGCCGGCGCACGCTTGATTTGCATCGACCCGCGGCGCACCGAAACAGCCGAGAAGTGCCACCAGCACATCGCTCTCCTGCCAGGCACCGACGGTGCGCTGGCCCTGGGCCTGATGCACGAGCTGATCGTGCACGACCGGCTCGATCACGATTACATCACCCGCTGTGTGCAGGGCTGGCCCGCGCTGCGCGAGCGTGCGCTGCAGTGGCCGCCTGAACGTGCCGCGGCGGTGTGCGGCGTTTCGGCCGATGAAGTGCGTGAACTGGCGCGTGTGTACGCCCAGACCCGCCCCGCGTCCATCCGCCTGAACTACGGCATGCAGCGCGTGCACGGCGGCGGCAGTGCGGTGCGCCTGATTGCGCTGCTGCCCTGCCTGGTGGGTGCGTGGCGGCATCGCGCGGGTGGGCTGCTGCTGAGCAGCTCGGGATGGTTCAAGCCGGCTCGGCGCGACGCCTGGCTGCAGCGGCCCGACCTGCTGGCCGGCCGCAAGCCGCGCACGCTGAACATGGTCACCGTCGGCGACGACCTGCAGCGCGATGGCAGCCCGGGCTTCGGCCCCCGCGTGCAAGCCCTCGTCGTCTACAACAGCAACCCCGTGGCGGTGGCGCCCGACAGTGCCCAGGTGGTGCGCGGTTTTGCACGCGAAGACCTTTTCACCGTGGTGCTGGAACACTTCATGACCGACACCGCCGACCACGCCGACTACGTGCTGCCCGCCACCACGCAGCTTGAACACTGGGACGCGCACCGCGCCTATGGCCACACCTGGGCCATGCTCAACCGGCCGGCCATCGCGCCGCTGGGGCAGGCGAGGTCCAACGCCGCGATCTTTCGCGCACTGGCGGCGCGGCTGGGCTTTGACGAACCCTGCTTTGCCGACAGCGACGAAGCGATGGCGCGCCAGGCCTTCGAGCCCAGCCATGTCGACCCGCAGACGCTGGATCGCCAGGGTTGGTGCCGGCTGCCGGTGGTCGAAGCGCCGTTTGCCGAAGGCGGCTTCCCGTCGCCCACGGGCCGCGCGATGGCCGATCCACCGGGGCTGGGCGTGGCCGACTTCGTGCCCAACTACGAGTCGGCGCAGTCCACCCCGGCACTGGCAGCACGCTACCCGCTGGCCATGATCTCGCCGCCGGCACGGCATTTCCTGAACAGCAGCTTCGTCAACGTGGCCAGCCTGCGCGCCGCCGAGCGGGAGCCCCTGGTGGAGATGCACCCGCAGGACGCCGCCGCACGCGGCGTCTCGGATGGCGCCACCGTGCGTGTCTTCAACGACCGCGGCAGCTATGTCGCCAAGGCCGCCCTGAACCAGCGCGCCCGGCCCGGCGTGATCAACGGCCTGGGCGTGTGGTGGCGCAAGATGGGCCGCAACGGCACCAATGTGAACCAGCTGACGCACCAGCGGCTGACCGACATCGGCCGTGGGCCGGCGTTCTACGACTGTCTGGTCGAAGTCAGCCTGGCGCGATGACCCTGTGCGCACGAGGTGGTGGCTGATGAGTGCCGGCGGCCTGGTGGCCACCACACTGCTGGCGGCCGGCGCGGTTTGCTTGAGCAGCGGCTGCGGCACGCTGGGCTATTACGCGCAGGCCGCCAACGGCCATCTGGCCCTGCTGCAGAGCGCGCGGCCGGTGGCCGAGGTGCTGGCCGATCCCAGCACGCCGGATGCGCTGCGCCAGCGGCTGCAACTGAGCCAGCGCATGCGCGACTTTGCCAGCAGCGAGCTGAAGTTGCCCGAAAACGACAGCTACCGACGTTACGGCGACCTGAACCGCAGTGCCGCGGTGTGGAACGTGGTGGCCGCGCCCGAGCTGGGCCTGACACTGAAGACCTGGTGCTTTCCGGTGCTGGGCTGCGTGGGTTACCGCGGCTACTACACGCGCGAACCGGCCGATGTGCTGGCCGCCGATCTGCGCCGGCAGGGACTGGAGACCCTGGTCTACGGCGTGCCGGCTTACAGCACGCTCGGCTGGAGCAACTGGCTGGGCGGCGACCCGCTGCTCAACACCTTCATCAAGGGTGCGGAGATCGATCTGGCGCGGCTGATCTTCCACGAACTGGCGCACCAGGTGGCCTATGCCGCCGGCGACACCACCTTCAACGAGAGCTTTGCCACCGCGGTGGAACGTATCGGCGGCCGGCGCTGGCTGCAGCACCACGGCACGGCCGATTCGCATGCGCAGGCCGAGCTGACCGATCAGCGAAGGCAGGACTTCCGCGCCTTCACGCAGCGTTGGCGCGACGTGCTCGACGCGCTGTACCGGGGCGGCGAGCCGGAGCCCGTCAAGCGCGAACGCAAGGCCGCGCTGATGGCCCGCATGCGTGCCGAATACGAGGCCCTGAAGGCCGAACGCTGGGGCGGGTTTGCCGGCTATGACGGCTGGTTCGAACGTGCCAACAATGCTTCCTTTGCCGTGCTGGCGGCCTACAACGAGCTGGTGCCCCAGTTCGAAGCCCTGTTCGAGCACAGCGGCCGCGACTTCACGCACTTCTACGCCGAGGTGCAGCGTCTGGCTGCCTTGCCCAAGGCCGAGCGGCGTGCTGCGCTGGCATCATCCCGCTCCGTCACCGCAAGGAACTGAACACCGTGGCCGAAATCCGCATCCACCGCGAACACCACCTGGGCCTGAGCAAGGCCCGCAAAGTAGCCTGGACCTGGGCCGAACAGGTGGAAAAGGAATTCGACATGGAATGCACGGTGATCGAAGGCGAGGGCAGCGACACCGTCGAATTCACGCGCAGCGGCGTGAAGGGCCAGCTCATCGTGGCGGCGGATCACTTCGACCTGCACGCCAAGCTGGGCTTCCTGCTGGGAGCGTTCAGCAAGACCATCGAGACCGAGATCACGAAGAACCTGGATGCGCTGCTGGCCAAGGATGGCAAACATGCGGCCAAGGCGGCGCCGGCGAAAAAGGCCCACAAGGGCCACGGCAAGGCGGGTGCATAGGGTCGCCCTGACGGGGCTGGGGTGATGCGTGATGGGGCCTTGACCACGGGCACGGGCGAGTCCACCCGTCAGGAATTCATGAGCGGCTGTTTGTAGAAGTACGTGGTGCTGCAGGGCGCCCCATCCGGCATCAGCGCATAACCCGGTACGCTGCCCGCGCGCTGCCAGCCGCAGCGGGCATACAGGCGTTCGGCGTCGCCGCCGGTCACGGTATCCAGCACCAGCAGCGTGCGGCCTGCGGCGCAGGCCTCGGCATCCAGAGCCTGCAGCAAACGTTCTGCCACGCCCTGCCGACGCGCGGCGCGGTGCACCAGCATCTTGGCCACTTCAGCGCGGTGGGGCTGGTTGTCGGGCATGTCCAGCACCAGTTGCACGGTGCCGACGATGCGGTGCTGCGCATCTTCGGCCACCAGCAGCAGGCGTTCACCCCGCGCCACCCCATCGGCCACGCGGCGCCAGAAAGCCAGCGCCTTGGCGCGCGGCAAGGGCCACATGAAGCTGACCGACGCGCCACCTTGCACGCAGTCGATCAGCACGTCGGCCAGGGCGTCGACGGCATTGGCGGCCTCGGTCGCCGACAAGCGGCGGATGGGCGTGGAACCTGTGCTCACGGCTTTCTCCGCTGGGCGTGGAACGGCAAGGTCACCAGCGCCACCAGGTATCGCGCAGGCTTGTCGCCGGGGTTGTGGTACGTGATCGGTTGATCCAGGCGCATCGCCAGGCTGTCGCCGGGCTCCAGCTGCCAGGGCGTTGCGCCGACGGTGATTTCCATCGCGCCTTCGATCAGCCAGACCTGCTGGTAGGTGTCCGCCGGCCGCAGCCCGGTGTCATAGGCCACTCGCTGATGCGCGGGGAAGATCACATCGACCAGCTGGATGGGCGTGCCGACCGGCGGCGAGACGTTTCTTCGCACATAGCCGGAAGAAGGGTCGGTCCAGACCGGCTGGTCGGCAACACGCGCCATTGGTGAAGCCGGTGCCTCAGCACGGGCCGGCGACTCGAAAAGCGAGGCGACGGTGGCGCCCAGGCCAGCGCTGATCTTGTCCAGCACGGTTGCCGTGGGGCTGCTCTGCCCACGCTCGATCAGCGAGATGTTGGAACGGCTGACTCCGCTGCGTTCGGCCAGCGCGTCCAGTGACAGACCCTGGGTCTCGCGCAGCTCGCGGATGCGCTGGGCGATGAGGCTGTTGATGTCCACTTCCGTCAGTTTACTGGACGATTGTGTCCAGGATACTGCCATTGGAAAGCAGCCTTCACTCGCGAGAAGGAAGATTCAAATAGTCAGTAAAACCTGAATCAAACACACAGTATTCTTTAGTTGTTCTTATCTTTCTGGGCTTCTAAAGTTGCCTGCAACCGCAGCCACACCCCAGAAAGCCAAGCCATGGACCAGTCCAATCGCTATGCCGACCTCAGCCTGCGCGAAGACGACCTGATCCGGGGTGGTCGCCACATCCTGGTGGCCTACAAGATGAAGCCCAAGGCCGGTTACGGCTACCTGGAGGCAGCAGCGCACTTTGCTGCCGAGTCGTCCACCGGCACCAATGTCGAGGTCAGCACGACCGACGAGTTCACCAAGGGCGTTGACGCGCTGGTCTACCTGATCGACGAGGCGACCGAGGAGATGCGCATCGCCTACCCGCTGGATCTTTTCGACCGCAACATCACCGACGGCCGAATGATGATGGTCAGCTTCCTGACCCTGGTGATCGGCAACAACCAGGGCATGGGCGACATCCAGCACGCCAAGATCTACGACTTCTGGATGCCGCCGCGGGCCGTCCAGTTGTTCGACGGCCCGAGCAAGGACATCTCTGACCTCTGGCGCGCGCTGGGCCGCCCGGTGGTCAATGGCGGCTACATCGCCGGCACCATCATCAAGCCCAAGCTGGGGCTACGCCCCGAGCCCTTCGCTGCCGCGGCCTACCAGTTCTGGCTGGGGGGCGACTTCATCAAGAACGACGAACCGCAGGGCAACCAGGTCTTCGCGCCGATGCAAATGACCATCCCGCTGGTGGTGGATGCGATGAAACGCGCGATGGACGAGACTGGCGAAGCCAAGCTCTTCTCGGCCAACATCACTGCCGACGACCACTACGAGATGCTGGCCCGCGGCGAATACATCCTGCGCCAGTTCGGCCCCGACGCCGACAAGGTGGCCTTCCTGGTGGACGGTTACGTGGGCGGGCCGGGCATGATCACCACCGCGCGCCGCAACTTTCCCAACCAGTACCTGCACTACCACCGCGCCGGCCACGGCGCCGTCACCAGCCCCAGCGCCAAGCGCGGCTACACCGCCTATGTGCTGGCCAAGATGAGCCGGCTGCAGGGCGCCAGCGGCATCCACGTGGGCACCATGGGCTACGGCAAGATGGAAGGCGAGAAGGACGACCGCGCCATCGCCTACATCATCGAACGCGACAGCTACGCCGGCCCCGCCTACCATCAGGAGTGGTTCGGCATGAAGCCCACCACGCCAATCATCAGCGGCGGCATGAACGCGCTGCGCCTGCCGGGCTTCTTCGAGAACCTGGGCCATGGCAACGTCATCAACACGGCCGGTGGCGGCAGCTACGGCCACATCGATTCACCAGCGGCGGGGGCCAGGAGCCTGCGCCAGGCCTATGACTGCTGGCGGGCCAAGGCCGACCCGATCGAATGGGCCAAGGAGCACCGCGAGTTTGCGCGCGCCTTCGAGTCCTTTCCGAAGGACGCCGATGCCTTGTACCCCGGTTGGCGCGACAAGCTCGCCGGCGTGCATCGTTGACCATGCTCAACGATTGGCGCATCCATCAGGCGCCCTACTACGCGCCGCAGGCCGACGAGATCACGCTTTTCGAAGCCGCCTACGCCGCACGCCTTCCGGTGATGATCAAGGGCCCCACCGGCTGCGGCAAGAGCCGCTTCGTCGAGTACATGGCCTGGAAGCTGCAAAGACCGCTGATCACGGTGGCCTGCAACGAGGACATGACCGCCGCCGACCTGGTGGGCCGCTTCCTGCTGGAGCCGGGTGGAACGCGCTGGCAGGACGGGCCGCTGACGGTGGCCGCGCGCCACGGCGCCATTTGCTACCTGGATGAAGTGGTCGAAGCACGGCAGGACACCACGGTGGTCATCCACCCGCTGACCGACCACCGCCGCAGCCTGCCGCTGGACAAGAAGGGCGAACTGGTGCGAGCGCATCCCGACTTCCAGATCGTCATCAGCTACAACCCTGGTTACCAGAGTCTGATGAAGGACCTGAAGACCAGCACGCGGCAGCGCTTTGCGGCGCTGGATTTCGACTACCCGGTGGCCGGACTCGAAGCGCAGATCGTGGCCACCGAAACCGGTCTGCCACCGGCCACGGCCGCAGCGCTGGTGCAGGTGGCCGCGGCGGCGCGGCGCCTGAAGGGTCACGGGCTGGACGAGGGTATCAGCACGCGTCTGCTGGTCTACGCGGCCCAGTTGATCGGCCAGGGCATCGCCCCACGCGACGCAGCCCGCATGGCCATGGTGCGGCCCATCACCGACGACACCGATATCCGCGAGACGCTGGAGCACGCCATCGAGGCCGTGTTCTGAAGCGCCGCGTGCATGAGCCAGCCCGGCCCATTCCAGGCCTACGGTGCGCGCGGCGCACAGGCGCTGCCACACGCCGCCGCGCCCCTGCGGCACGCTGCGCTGCGCCAGCGGTTGGATTGCCGCTTTGAGGCAGTCGACGACGTCTTCGACGACTGCATGGACGAAGCGCTGGTGGTGCTCAGCCCCGCCGGACTGGACGCCTGCCTGGAGCACGCGCGCAGCCTGGGCAGGCTGGGCCGCGGGGCCGAGCCGTTGCTGACCTTCCTGGAGATCTGGCCCACGGTCGCGCGCCACGCTGGCGAGGCCGCTCTGGAGCCGCTCAGGCAGGCGACGCAGGCCCTGCAGAAGTCGCCCAATGCGCCGGCCATTGCCAGGTTGCACCAGAGCCTGGGGGCGGTGGCACGCCGGCTGCACTCGGCCGAACTGCTGGGCGACTACCTGGCCCTGGTGGTGGACCTGATGCAACGCACCAGCATCAGCATCCACGGTCGTCACGCCACCGAGCCCAGCCCCGGCCTGCCGACCTTTCTTCAGCAGGCGCCGGCGCTGGTCGGCCTGGTGCCGTTGGCCGGGCTGCGGCGCTGGGTGCTCGAGGGCATCCGGCTGCATGGCAGCCATCCGCAGCGCCAGATCGACTTCTTCGCGCTGGCCACACCCGACAGCCGCGCGCTGCTGCAGCGTCAGCGCCACGGCACCCTGCTGGTCGATGTCGAGAGGCGCCTGGATCTGACTCTGCGTGGCCTGTGGGACGAACACATGCCGCTTGTGCCCTATCCCGTGCACCTGCACGGCGCGCTGGAGCCGGGTGGCATCACCCAGCCCTATCTGCAGGCCGACGGGCTGCGCCTGCCCGAGGTGCTGGACGACCGTCACGGCGCAAGCGCCGTGCAGCGCTACCGCGCCATGCTCGCCCATCTGGCGGGCCACCGCCGCTGGAGCCGACCCCAGGTGGCCGACAACCTGAGCCCGCTGCAGCGGCTGGCGGTGGAGACCTTCGAGGACGCCCGCATCGACCACCTGGTGCTGCGGCGCTATCCGGGCCTGGCACCGGTGCTGCTGGCTCTGCATCCGGTGCCGGCCGAGGATGCCTGCGATCCGGTGCGCGAAAGCTGCCTGCGCCATCGCCTGGCCTGCCTTTCGCGCGCGCTGCTCGACGCGCGTCACGACTACCGCGACGCCAGCTTGCGCGAGTTCGTCGCGCGTTTTCACGAGCAGCTGCGGCGCGGCGACGCATCCACCGCCACGATGGCCGGCCTGGCGTTGGAGTGGGCCGCGCGCACGCGCCGTCAGAGTGACCAGCAAGCCCGGATGCGTTTTGCCGATACCGTGGTCGACTGGCGCGACGACAACCGCCACCTGTGGACTTTCATCGAGGCCGGCGACGAGGAGGACACCACGCCCGACCCTGCGCCAAGCCGTGCCCTCGACGAAGTTGGCCTGCCCCCGCGCCACTACCCGGAATGGGACCAGGCCACGCGGACCCACCGCCCCGACTGGGTCAGCGTTTACGACAGGCTGCAAGCCGCCGGTGCAGCTGCCGACATCGATGCACTGCTGGCGCGCCACGCCGCGCAAGCGCGCCACATCAAGCGCCTGCTTGACCTGCTCAAGCCGCAAGACCGCACCCGCCTGCGCTACCAGGAGCAGGGCAGCGAGCTGGACCTGGACGTGGCGCTGCGTGCCCTTGCCGACTGGCGCGCCGGTGCCCAGCCCGACCCGCGATTTCACATGAGCACGCGCACCGACGGCCGCGACATCGCGGTGCTGTTGCTGGTGGATCTGTCGCAGTCAGTCAACGATGCCGTGCCGGACAGCGGTGAAACGGTGCTGACGCTCAGCCGCGCCGCGGTGGCGCTGCTGGCCAGCGCCATCAGTGCCCTGGGCGACGAGCTGGCGATTGCCGGCTTCCACTCGAACACCCGCCACGAGCTGCGCTACCTGCACATCAAGGGCTTTGCCGAGGCCTGGGGCGACACGCCCAAGGCGCGGCTGGCTGGCGCTGCGGGTGCCTACTCGACACGCATGGGTGCGGCGCTGCGCCACGCCAGCCATCTGTTGTCAGGCCGCCATTCACACAAGCGGCTGCTGCTGGTGCTGACCGACGGCCAGCCGGCCGACGTGGACGTGGCCGATCCCGAGCACTTGATTGCCGACGCCGCGATGGCTGTGCGCGAAGCCGACCGGCTGGGTCTGTACACCCACTGCATCAGCCTGGATGCCCGGGCGGATGCCTATGTCGGCCGCATCTTCGGCAAGCGCTGGACAGTGGTGGACCGCGTGGCGCAGCTGCCGCGGCGGCTGCCGGAAATCTTCATCGACCTGACGCGCTGAACCGTGCCGGCGCAGGCCGACTGGGGCGCATTTCGCCCGCTTCTCTCCTCAAGTCCGGGTGCCGCCTAGCCAATAGTCGGGAAGTCCCACTGCCCGGTGGCCGCACAGCAGCGCCGGTCCGGGATACACCAAAGAGGGCAAGTCCTTGCCGACGCCCACCAAACTTCGTGGAACTGGTTCATGAACATTGCTTCGAAGATTCAGTTGTTGACCGCCGCTCTGCTGGCTTGCCTGGTCACGGCCTGCGCAGTGGCGATCTGGCAGGCCAGGGCAGCCCGGACTTCCAATGAACTCAGCTACCGGGCTGAAACTCTGGCCACTACGCACCTGGCCGACGCCAACGGCTCGATCTGGGCGCTTCGTTGGGGTGTCGCGCAATACCTTGCACTCAGCGATGAGGCGCAGCGGCAAAAGCTGCTCGACACCGACAAGCAGCACTACGGGCAGGTCGACAATCACCTGAAGCTGTTCGGTGAGCAGCCCATATCGGCAGCCGCACGCGCAACCCTGGCGGATGTGCAGGACAACTTCAAGAAATACGCCGCAGCCCGTGTGCGCTGGCTCGAGCTGATGGGCCAGGGCAAGACGGAAGAGGCCGTGCAGCACCGCGCGCAGGCATTGACACCAGCCGGCGGCGCCACCAATGCGTCGGTGAGCAAACTGGTGGGCCAGGTGCGCAAGGACTCCGAGGCCGGCATGTTGGCTCGCAATGCCAACCTGGGCGTTCTGGTGTCGTGGGTGCTGGCGCTGTGTGGCCTGGCCGTCGCGGCCACCGCGGTCCTGGCCGTGGTGCTGCTGCGGGGCATGGCCGGCCGCTTGGCCCTGGCCAGGGCCAGGGCGCAGGAACTGGCGGACCTGAAGCTCGCCGAGCGGGAGGTCGACCGGATCGACGACGAGGTGGGGGCCATCCTCACCGCGCTGGATGCCTCGCGCCGCAGGATGGCCGCCGTGGTCGCCGACGTCCGGGCCACGGCCGAGGGCGTGGCCAGCGCCAGTGCGGAGATCGCGCAGGGCAACCAGGACTTGAGCCAGCGCACCGAGAAGCAGGCGGGCACGCTGCAGGTGACCGCATCGTCGATGCAGCAGTTGGGGTCGGAGGTGCGGCAAAACGCCGACAATGCCCGCCAAGCCAACCAGTTGGCCCACGGCGCGTCGACGGTGGCCATCAAGGGCGGTGAAGTCGTGGGCCAGGTGGTTGACACCATGAAGGGCATCAACGACAGCAGCAAGAAGATCGCCGACATCATCGGGGTCATCGATGGCATCGCCTTCCAGACCAATATCCTGGCGCTCAACGCGGCGGTTGAGGCGGCACGTGCCGGCGAGCAGGGCCGTGGTTTTGCCGTCGTGGCGTCCGAGGTCCGCAACCTAGGAGGCTGTCGGGCTTTGGGCTTCAACGCAGGCCCAGCCCAAAGCCCGACAGCCTCCTAGCCGGGCGTTCGGCCGATGCGGCCAAAGAGATCAAGAGCCTGATCACGGCCAGCGTCGAGCGTGTTGAACAGGGTTCGGCACTGGTCGACCAGGCCGGCGAGACAATGACCGAGTTGGTGACCTCGATCAAGCGTGTGACCGACATCATGGGCGAGATCAGCGCAGCATCCAGTGAGCAGAATTCCGGCGTCGAGCATGTGGGTCAGGCCATCACCCAGATGGACCACAGCACGCAGCAGAACGCGGCGCTGGTCGAACAGGCCGCCGCCGCCACCATGAGCCTGAAGAATCAGGCCCAACAGCTGGTGCAGGGCGTTTCGGTCTTTGCCCTCTGATCAAGCGCGCCGGCCCGATCTGCGCCCGACTCCGGCGCAGTGGCGCTCACATCGACAGTGATCCTTCGCGGAACTCGGTCTTGTCCAGCCACACGTTGACCAGCACCGGCCGGCCCCGGCGCGCCAGCGCGCGGGCCTTGCGCAACGTGGCAGAGACCTGGTCCTGCCGCGTCACCAGCAGGCCTTCGGCGCCAAAGCCTCGCGCCACCTCGTGGTAGGCGGTGCGGGCCAGCACGGTGGCCACGTCGTCCTTCAGCATCTTGACCTGCTCTCGCGCAATCTGCGTCCAGCCTGCGTCGTTGCCGACGATGGCGATGACCGGGATGCCGTGGCGCACGAAGCTGTCAAACTCGGTCAAGCCGTAGCCGCAGGCGCCATCGCCGAAGACGATCCACACTTCGCCATCGGGCCGCGTGGCAGCCGCGCCCAGCGCGAAGCCCGCACCCACGCCCAGTGTGCCGAAGGCGCCGGGGTCCAGCCAGGTGAGCGGGCCGCGCGGGTGCAGCACATAGCTGGCGGTGGCAACGAAGTCGCCGCCGTCGGCCACAAAGATGGCGTTCTCGCCGGCAACCTGCTCCAGCGTGCGGAACAAGGCGATCGGGTTGACGTGCCGGCCCTCGGCGGCGGCCTGTTGATCGATCTCCGCTTCACGGGCCTGGTCGCGGCCGCGCAGGCTGGCCAGCCAGTCGCGGCGGTCCGGGCCGACGGGGGTGGCGGCGGCCAGGTCCTGCAGGAACTGGCCCGCATCGCCCAGCGCCGTCACGTCGGGCAGGCGGTTCAGGTGGGCGTCCTTGGCACTCCGGTTGGCGGCGATCAGCGTGGCGCTGCGCCGCACATGTTTGCCGTAGTCCAGGCGGAAGTCGCAGGGCACGCCGGCCAGCAGCACGCAGTCGGCTTCACGCAGCGCCTGCCGCCGCTGGTGGCGCATCTGCAGCGCATGGTCGCGCCCGAGCAGGCCACGGGCCATGCCGGACAGGTAGACCGGAACGCCCAGCCGGGTGATCGCCTTGGCCAGGCGCTGCACCTCACCGGCGTCGACCACCGCCTGGCTGCCGACCACCGCCAGTGGCCGCTGCGACTTGGCCAGCGCGGCCAGCGCGGCGCGCACCGCGGCTTCGCCGGCGCGCGGCGCTACCACCTCCTGCACGGCCGGCTTCGTGGGCTCCTGGCTGTCTCCGAACATCTGCCGCACATGGCGGCCCAGGTACCAGCGCAGCGCGCGGTCGGCCAGGCCGGTGCCCTTGCCGGCCGCATCCGCATACCACTGGCGGATGCTGGCCTCGTCATACAGCAGGTCCACCGGGCATTCGACGAACACCGGGCCGGGTACGCCGCTGCGCGCCAGCGCCAATGCGTCGGCCGTGGCCGCGCCAAGATCACGCACGCGCGTGACCTTGAAGAACTTCTTGACGTGCGGCTGCACCAGCGGGCGTTGGTCGATGTCCTGCAGCGCGCCGCGTCCCTGCAGCGCGGTGGGCGCGGCACCGCCCAGCAGCAGCAGCGGGGATTGCGCCAGCTGCGCGTTCTTCAGCGCCGTGATGGTGTTGGAGATGCCCGGGCCGGCGGTGACGGCTGCCACCCCAGGCAGGCCCGACAGGCGTGCTGCGGCATCGGCGGCGAACACCGCGGTGGCCTCGTCGCGCACGTCGATGATTCGTATGCCGCGTGCCTTGGCCGCGCTCAGGATGGGCGAGATGTGGCCGCCGCACAGCGTGTAGATGGCAGGCACCCGGTGTGCCTGCAGCACGGCGGCCACGCGGTCGCCCCCGTGCCGAGGTTGGGAGCTGCTCATTGCCACAGCACGCGGCTGCCGGCGGCATACCAGCGTTGCAGCTCGTGTGCAACCGCGGCTTCGATGCGGTTGCGCTTGATCTTCATGGTCGGCGTGAGCAGGCCGTTTTCGATCGACCAGGGTTCACGCGCGATGACGATCATGCACAGCTGGGCGTAGTCGGGTTGTCCGCGGTTGATGGCGGCCAGCAACTGCTCCATCGCCGCCTGCACCTCGGCACGCAAGGCGGGGTCGGCCTGACGCGGGCGCAGTTGCTCGGCCAGCAGCACATAGGCGTAGGCCGCCGGCTGGCCCACACCGGAGACCAGCGACATCTCGATCATCGGATGTGCGTTGAGGCTGTTTTCAAGCGGCGCCGGCGCCACATACTTGCCCTTGGCGGTCTTGAAAAGCTCCTTGGCGCGACCGGTGATCTTGAGCAGCCCGTCGGCGCGCCGCTCGCCCAGGTCGCCGGTGTGGAAGAACCCGTCCTCGGTGAAGCAGGCGGCACTGAGTTCAGGGTCCTTGTAGTAGCCCGAAAGGCGGCCGGGCGACTTGATCAGGATCTCCCCTTCGGGGCTGATGCGCACCTGGACGCCCGCCATCGGTACCCCGACATAACCCGGCGCATGGTGCTCGGCGGTGGAGGCGTGGGAGTAGGAGCTGTCCTCCGTCATGCCATAGCCCTCGTACAACGCAAGGCCGATGCGGCGGTACCAGCGGATCAGGTCCGGCGGGATCGGGGCCGAGCCGCTGGCGGCGGCGATGACCTGGTCCAGCCCCAGGCCCTTGCGGACCTTGGCCGCGACCAGCTTGCCGATCAGCGGGATGCCCAGCAACCGGTCAAGCCTGGCTGGCGGCATTTTGGCGAACACGCCCTGCTGGAACTTGAGCCACAAGCGCGGCACCGAGATGAACAGCGTTGGCCGTGCCCGCTGCAGGTCCTGGATGAAGGTGTCCAGCGCCTCGGCGAAGTACAGCCGAGTGCGCCCATCCATCAGGGTGCCGGCCTCGATCCAGGAGCGCTCGAAGCTGTGCGCCAGAGGCAGGTAGGAGATCATGCGGTTTTCCGTGTTCTGGCCCACGCGGGTGCGGATGTCGGCGACGATGCCATCGGCGGCCTGGGTCAGCGCCTCGAAACTGGTCATCACCCCCTTGGGCGTGCCGGTGGAGCCCGAGGTGTACAGCAGCATCGCCAGGTCCTCACCGGCGCGTGTCGGCTTGCCGGCCAGCGCCGGCGTGCGCGCCACGATGGCGTCCCAGCTCTCGTAGTCGGTCCTGGGGGCCAGCGGTAGGGCAATGCAGGGCAGGCCGGCCGGCACGCCCGACTGCTGGTGCGGCCAGGTGTCGAGCTTGCCCACGAACAGCAGGCTGGCGCCGCTGTGGTCCAGCACGTAGCGCACCGTTTCGGCCGTTTCGGTGGGGAAGATCGCCACCGTGGTGTAACCGGCCATCCAGATGGCCAGTTCGGCCATGATGAAGTGGGCGCAGTTCTTGGACAGCATCGCCACGCGTGAACCGGGCGCGAAGCCGCGGCCCTGCAGGTGCGCGGCCATGCGGCGCGACTGCTCCACCACCTGGGCCCAGGTGTAGTCGATCACCTGGCCACCGCCCACGGGCTGGGTCAGGTAGATGAGGTCGGGACGTTTCTCGGCGTGGGCCAGGACATGGTCGAGCATCAAGGGGCGGCTGGGCATGCGATTCCTTTCGGTTGCACAGCCTACGGGCGCGGCACCCGCGGCGGCAACTGGTGGATACCTGCGGAACGACAGCCATCGGCCATTGCGCCGGCCGCCACGGGCCTTCAGGGGGCCAGCGTGCCACCGCCCAGCACCCGGTACAGCAGCAACGCGTTCTGGCGTTCGGCCAGTTGCAGCGCCACCACCGCCTGCCGCGCGGCCAGCAGCGCACGCTCGGCATCCAGCCGCTCCAGCGCACTGGCCGCGCCGTTCTTCAGCAGCAGCTCGGCCAAGGCCAGGCGGCGCGCTTCGGCGCTGGCCTGGTCTTCCTGGGCCGCCCGTTGCGCGCCCAGCGTGGCGCGGCCGGCCAGCGCATCGGCCACCTCGCGGAAGGCGGTCTGGATCGCCTTTTCGTACTGGGCCAGCGCGATCTCGCGCCCGGCCTGCGCGGCCGCCAGGTTGGCCTGGTTGCGGCCGGCGTCGAAGATGGGCTGCAGCAGTTGTGGCGCGAAGCTCCAGGCGGTGTTCCGGAACAGGTCGCCCAACTGGGCGCTGGCCGTGCCGACGCTGCCGGTCAGCGAAATGCGTGGAAAGAACGCGGCACGTGCCGCGCCGATGTTGGCATTGGCGGCGATCAGCTGCTGCTCCGCTGCGCGCACATCGGGGCGTTGCAACAGCACTTCCGCGGGCAAGCCGGCGGGCAGGCTCGTCAGGCGATGTTCGGCCAGCGGGCGGGCCGGCGGCAACTTGGGCGGCAGCGGCTGGCCCAGCAGCAGCACCAATGCGTTGAAGTCCTGCGCGCGCTGGCGCTGCAGGGCCAGGCGGTTGACCCGTGCCGCGGCCACCAGCGACTCGGCGGCGCGGTATTCGGGCTCGCCCGACAGGCCGCCGTCGAATCGCACCTTCACCAGGCGCAGCGTCTCCTCACGGCCGGCCAGCACCTGCTCGGTGACGGACAGCAAGTCGTCGTCGGCGCGCAGCACCAGTTCGGCGCCGGCCACCGCGGCGATCAGGCTCAGCTGCACGCTGCGCCGTGCCTCGTCGCTGGCCAGCAGTCGCGCGGCAGCGGCTTCGCCGAGGCTCCTGATGCGGCCGAACAGATCGATCTCGAAACTGCTGAGCACGAAGCCGGCGCTGTAGCTGCTGGAGACGGAAGTCCGCGTGCCGCTGGCGCCTACACCGATAGTGGGCAGGCGGTCGGCATTCTGTAGACCCAGCGCGGCGCGGGCCTGTTCGACGTTGAGCATCGCCACGCGCAGGTCGCGGTTTTCGCGCAGTGCGATCTCGACCAGGGCGCGTGTGCGCTCGTCCAGGATGAAGTCGCGCCAGGCCAGCGTGGCAGCGGGCGTGCCGGTTTGTGCGCCGGCGGTTTCGAAGGCCGCAGCCACCGGTGCTGCCGGGCGTTCGTAGGCGGGCATGAAGGAACAGCCGGCGAGCACCAGCAGGGCGCCGGCGGCGGTGATGCGTTGCAAGGGGCGGGCGGGCATCTCAGCGGTCCTCGGCGGGCACGTGCAGGTTGAGGTTCTCACTCTCGTGGCGGTACATGCGCAGCTGCCGCTCGCTAGGCCTGAAGAACCGCCGCACGACGACGAAGAACACCGGCACGAAGAGCACCGACAGCAGCACCGCCGTCAGCATGCCGCCGATCACCCCCGTGCCGATGGCGCGTTGGCTGGCCGAACCGGCACCCGTGGCCAGGGCCAGCGGCAGCACGCCCAGGATGAAGGCCATCGAGGTCATCACGATGGGCCGAAAGCGCAGCCGCGCCGCTTCGGTGGCCGCTTCGATGGCGCCCTTTCCCTGGGCCTGCAGGTCCTTCGCGAACTCGACGATCAGGATCGCGTTCTTGGCTGACAGGCCGATGATGGTGATCAGGCCGACCTGGAAGTACACGTCGTTGGCATAACCGCGGCCCAGCGTGGCCAGCACCACGCCCAGCACCCCCAGCGGCACGGCCATGATGACGGCCAGTGGCACGGTCCAGCTTTCGTAGAGGGCGGCCAGGGCCAGGAAGACGGCGAGGATGGCAAAGCCATACAGCACCAGGGCCTGCGAGCCGGCCAGCTTCTCCTCGCGCGAGATGCCGGTCCACTCGTGGCCGAAGCCGGCCGGCAGCTGCGCGGCCAGGCGTTCCATCTCGGCCATCGCCGCGCCGGTGCTCACGCCCGGTGCGGCGCTGCCGCCGATGCGCATCGAAGGGTAGCCGTTGTAGCGGATGGTCTGCATCGCGCCGTTGACCCAGCGCGTGGTGGCGAATGCCGACAGCGGCACCGGCTTGCCCTGTGCGTTGCTGGCGTTCAGCCGCAGCAGGTCTTCCGGCTGCATGCGGGCCGGTGCTTCGGCCTGCACCACCACACGCTGCAATCGCCCGGCGTTGGGGAAATCGTTGACGTAGACCGATCCCAGCGCGGTGGACAGCGTGGCGTTGATGCTGTCGAAGCCCACGCCCAATGCGGCGGCCTTTTCGCGGTCGATATCCACCTGCAGTTGCGGCGCGTCTTCCAGGCCGTCGGGCCGCACCTGCGAGAGCAGGGCGCTCCGGCCCGCCATACCCAGCAACTGGTTGCGTGCGGCCACCAAGGCATCGTGGCCGAGGCCGGCGCGGTCCTGCAGCCGGAAGTTGAAGCCCGATGCGGCGCCCAGTTCAGGAATAGGTGGCGGGCTGAGCGGGAAGATGAACGCATCGCGGATGCCCATCAAGGCCCCGAAGGCGCGACCTGCCAGCGCCTGCGCCGACTGCCCGGGCCCGGGCCGCTGGGCCCAGTCCTTCAACGTGACGAAGGCCAGGGCGGCGTTCTGCCCCTGGCCGGAGAAGCTGAAGCCCAGCACGGCCACCATGCTCTGCACCTCGGGTTGCTGGAGCATGAAGCCTTCGACCTGTTGCATCACGGCCTGCGTGCGTGCCAGCGTCGCACCCGGCGGCAACTGCACGTTGACCAGCAGGTTGCCCTGGTCTTCCGCAGGCAGGAACGAGGTGGGCAGGCGCAGGTAGACAAAGCCCACCACCGCGGTGATCAGGCCGTAGATGAGCAGCATGCGAAGGGTGCGCGGCAGCACGCTGTCGACGCGGCGGCCGTAGTTGTCGGCCGTACGCTGGAAGAAGCGGTTGAATAGGCCGAAGAGCCCACGCTTCGTGAGGTGGTGCCCCGCTTCGACCTGTTTCAGCAGCGAAGCGCACAGCGCCGGCGTGAGCGACAGCGCCATGAAGGCCGAAAAGAGGATGGACGACACCATCACGGCGGCGAACTGGCGGTAGATGTTGCCCACCGAGCCGCCGAAGAAGGCCAGCGGCACGAACACCGACACCAGGACCACGGTGATGCCGATGATGGCACCCTGGATCTGGCCCATCGCCTTGCGTGTGGCCTCGTGCGGCGGCAGGCCTTCTTCGCTCATGATGCGCTCGACGTTTTCCACCACCACGATGGCGTCGTCGACCACGATGCCGATCACCAGCACCATGCCGAACAGGGTCAGCACGTTGATCGAGAAGCCCAGCGCCAGCAGCACGGCAAAGGTGCCCAGCAGCGCCACCGGGACGACGATGGTGGGGATGATGGTGTAGCGGATGTTCTGCAGGAAGATCAGCATCACCAGGAACACCAGGCCCACCGCCTCG